>ENA-OPWY01000008-OPWY01000008.1-human-gut-metagenome-genome-assembly--contig:-NODE-8-length-137156-cov-11.842773_pt1 | contig 137156 bp, 122 predicted proteins | sample MGYA00241515_ERZ502022 | MGnify/ENA primary metagenome ERZ502022 (study PRJEB25962, sample SAMEA2043045) | human gut metagenome | biome: human gut; feature: human-associated habitat; material: faeces...
CAAGCAAAAGACAAACAATTGTCGCTTGCGACGATTGTTTGGTCAAAAGTGCAGTGTGCGCCGTGGGGCAAGACAATACCACCGCAGCCGCGGTGGTATTGTCTTTTGATGTGTTTTAGGATTAAGGAATTATGGATTGTGATCTGTATTAATTTCGGGGTGCAGGAGGATTTCCGCCATGTCCGCCGTTCGACTGCACGCCGATTGCCGTTATCGTATCGGTCACCGAAAAACTTGCAAGAAGTTTTTCGTCCGCATACAGACTGTACGTGCCGTTGGTTGCGAGTGCGGGCGTCGACAGGATTATCGCCTGCGCCTGTTTTTTGAGCGTTATGCGGACCATTTCACCGCCGTCCGCGTTTGTCAGAATGATTTCCGAGCCCGCCGGGACAGTGTTTACGCCGTACACAAGCACGTTGGATTTTGAGTTCGACGCGGGGATTTCAATCATTTCTTTGGTCGTCGCGACAAATACGTTTCCGCCGTCGATAAGGATTCCGCCGTCCGCGTCAAGTCCCGTGTCCGCGCCCGTCGCGGGGCCGTATACGATAAGCGTGCCGCCCGTGACGTAAATCGTGCCGTTGCTGTCCAAGCCGTCGCCCGACGCGTCGACCGTTATCGTTCCGCCCGAGATAATAATATGTTCGTTCACGCTTTCGTCATCGCTTGCGGCGTTTATACCGTCGTCGCTTGCGGTGATGTAAATCGTGCCGCCGCCTATTTCAACGTATGCGCCCTCGATTCCTTCGTATGAGCTGTTCACGGTGATTTCGCCGCCGTCGATTTTCACAAGTTCGTCGGCGTGGATTCCGTCGTCGAGAGTGGTAAGATCAAGCGTGCCGCTTTTTATAAGCACGTTTCCGGAGTTCGTGTGGATCGCGTCGTCGGACGAATTTATTTTCACGCTTGCTCCGTCAATGACGATAAAGTAATTCGCGTTTTTTGTGACGGCGTATTCCGTGCCGTCGATTTCATATTTGATTTCTCCGCACTTGATGCCTTTCGCGCTTTGAATCATTGCGTATCGCGCGCCCTTGGTCGCTACGTCGTCGGCAACCTTTTTATAGGTGTCGCCGCTTTTGATATATCTGAAATCGTCCTCGTCAAGGCCGTATGCCGCCATGCTTTCTTCGCTGTAACTCACAAAGGTTGCGGCGGTTTTTATATCCACGCTTCCGCCCGTGATATATACGAACGTGTCCGCCTGAATTCCGTCGCCCGAAACGCTTGCGAAAACCTTGCTGTTTTTAAGGGAAACGTATCCTTCTTCCAAAGTGAACTCTTGCGTTTCGTCGTCACATTCCGCATTTAACGCGTCTTTTCCAGCGGATAAAATGTTTATTTTTGCGTTTTCCGTTTCGATAAACCTTGCGGACAAAGCGTGATTTCCGGCGGTCAAATTTATCGTAGAATCCGCAATCGAAAGACCTTTTGAAACCTTGATACCGTTCTTTTTCGCGCTTACGTTTATCGTGCCCGTGCCGTTGATTTTCAGCGTGCCTTTGACGTGGATCGCGTTCACGTCGCCACCCTTACTTGTCACTTCGTTTTCGGTGTTTTCGCACGCGGTGATTATAAGCGTCGATTTTATATTCGTGTTTGAAATCGCGATTCCCGCGCCGCCCGATATCGTCGCGTCGTTCAGAAACAGATGCACCGTTTCGCCGTTGCCAACGCTCACGGTTATCCCCGCGTACGCGCCCGTCAATATATAACTGCCCGCGGCCGTTATCGTCGTTACGTCGTTTGAAAGCACGGTCGCTCCGTCCGCGTTCACGTCTTCTGAAAGTGCCGACAAATCGACGGTTGCCGCATTTTCCACCGCGTTTTCTTTTTCGCTCACGTCGTATACTATCGGCGCGACGGCGGTCGTTTTTTTCAGTCCGTCTCTTTTGTCGTTTTCTCTGTTGCAGGCGACAAGCGAAAACGAACATATCGCAATAATTGTTACAACCAAAACTTTCAAAATCCTCTTTTTCATATCCCTGCTCCTTTTTCTTTCATTTTCAAGCAAAATCCTTAAAATAATTAAAAATTTTTCATAAAAGATACTTAAAATTTCGGTAATTTCGTGTTCGCGACAAGGTTTTCGCCGTGTCGATAACGCTATATCTATATATAATTTGTAAACACCAAATAAAAAAGCACCGCTTTCGCGATGCTTTCCTTTTTTTGATTTGCCTTATTCTTCGTCGGAAACGGTTTCGTTTACGGCTGCGGTTTCGGCGTTGACTTCCGCCGCTTCTTCCGCCGTTTCGTTATCGACGGGGAATTCGGAATCCGTCGCGGACGTTACTTCCGTCACGTCTTCGGTCGTCGTCACGGGATTGCCGTTTTCGTCAAGCACGACTTCTTCTTCGGGTTCTTCGTGCGGGACGACCGCAATCGACATAATCTTGCTGCCTTCCCTGAGGTTCATGACTTTGACGCCCTTGGTATCCCTGCCGATCTTGCGGATTTCGTCCGCCGCGACTCTGATAATGATGCCGTTGTCGGCGATAATCATAATATCGTTGTCGGCGTTGATCATTTTCAGGCACACGAGTTTTCCGGTTTCCTCGTTGAACACGCCCGCTTTGACGCCCATACCCGCACGGCCTTGCACGCGGTATTCATCGGGGGAGGAGCGTTTTCCGAAGCCGTTTTCGGAGATTGTCAGGACTTCCTTGTCTTCTTCGACCATTGCCATATCGACGGCAAAGTCGCCGGCGTTAAGTTTCATACTGCGTACGCCCTGGCAGTCTCTGCCCATTGCGCGGACGTCTGCCTCACGGAAGCGGATACACTTGCCCTCGTGCGACGCGATGATAAGTTCTTCGTCGCCTTTCGTGATCATTGCCGCGATGAGTTCGTCCCCGTCAACCAACCGAATCGCCTTTTTACCGGTCTTTCTGATGCTTTCAAACTCGGATAATGCCGTTTTCTTGATAAGCCCTTGTTTGGTTGCGAGCATCAAATAGCCTTCGCCGCGTTCGGGCACGGGAAGGAGCGTCGCGACCTTTTCGCCGGGATCGAGTTGCAAAATATTGATGACCGCGCGCCCGCGGGAGTTCCTGGACGCCTCGGGAATTTCGTACCCTTTGATGACGTAAACCTTGCCGAAGTTGGTGAAGAACATAAGGTCGTCGTGGGTGGACGTCGTGAAGATGCTTTCCACAAAGTCTTCGTCTTTCGTCTTATGCGCGGTGATGCCCACGCCGCCCCTGTGCTGGCTCTTGTATTCCGCAACGGGCTGACGTTTGACGTATCCGCCGTGAGTCATCGAAACGACGATGTCTTCCTTTTCGATAAGGTCTTCGATATTGATTTCGGAATAATCGTAGGAAACTTCGCTGCGACGCGGCGTATTGTACGTTTCCTTGACCTCCAAAAGTTCTTTCTTGACGATGTCGTTGACTTTGTTGATGTCGGCAAGAATTTCCTTGTAGTTGGCGATTTCGACTTCTTTCTGGGCAAGTTCGTCGTTGATTTTTTCGACTTCCAGAGAAGTAAGTCTGCGAAGTCTCATTTCAAGGATTGCCGCCGCCTGCTTGTCGCTGAGAAGGAACCTTTCCATAAGGGCTTTCGCGGCGGAGTCGTTGTCGGCGCTTTCTTTGATGACCTTAATGACCTCGTCGATGTTCGCAAGCGCGATTGCAAGACCTTTTAAGATATGTTCCCTTTCTTCCGCCTTTTCAAGGTCGAACCTCGTACGGCGGGTGATGACGTCTTCCTGGTGTTTGATGTAATAAGTCAGGATTTCTTTCAGATTGAGAATGCGCGGTTTTTTGTCGGCAAGGACAAGCATAATCATACTGAAACTGATTTGCATCTGGGTTTGTTTGAAAAGCGTGTTCAAAACGACCTGAGCGTTCGCGTCCTTTTTGATGTCGATTACGACGCGGAGACCGTGGCGGTCGGACTCGTCCTTAATGTCCGAAATGCCCTCGATACGCTTGTCTTTGACCTGATCGGCGATATTTTCGATAAGACGCGCCTTGTTGACCTGATACGGAAGTTCGGTCACGACGATTCTCGTCCTGCCGTTTGCCATTTCTTCGATTTCGGTGCGGGCGCGGATTATGCAGCCGCCGCGACCGGTTTTGTATGCCTGACGAATGGACGCACGGCCGAGAACGATGCCTGCCGACGGAAAATCGGGCGCGGGAACGAATTTCATAAGGTCTTCGACTTCCAGTTCGGGATTTTCCATAAGAGCGACGGTGGCGTCGATAACCTCGCCGAGATTGTGCGGGGGAATGGACGTCGCCATACCGACGGCGATACCGTCCGAACCGTTCACGAGAAGGTTGGGGTAACGCGAAGGAAGTACGACGGGCTGTTCACGCGTGTCGTCGAAGTTCGGGCAGAAGTCCACGACGCGTTTGTCAAGGTCGCGGATCATTTCGTTGGCGATTTTGGAAAGCCTTGCTTCGGTGTAACGATAAGCCGCCGCGGGGTCGCCGTCAACCGAGCCGAAGTTGCCGTGTCCGTCGATAAGCGGGCAGCGGATCGAGAAGTCCTGAGCAAGCCTTACGAGAGCGTCGTAAACCGAGCTGTCGCCGTGGGGGTGATATTTACCAAGAACGTCGCCGACGATAAGCGCGCACTTTCTGAACGGCTTGTCGCAGGTCAGATTAAGTTCGCTCATGCTGTAAAGGATACGGCGGTGTACGGGTTTCAGCCCGTCCCTGACGTCGGGAATCGCACGGGATACGTTGACCGCCATTGCGTAGGCGATGAACGATTTTTTCATTTCCTGGTCAAGGTCGATTTTGACGATTTTCGACATCCCGAGATGTTCGACGAAATCTTTATCTTTCTGAGAATCGTTATTTTTGATTATCATTTTTCATCTCTCCTTAAATGTCAAGTTCTTTTACGAGCGTCGCGTTGTCTTCGATAAACTGACGGCGCAGTTCGGGCTGTTCGCCCATAAGAACGGTGAATATTTCGTCCGCGGCGATCGCGTCGTCCATATTTACGCGCAGCAGCGTGCGGGATTTCGGATCCATCGTGGTTTCCCAAAGTTGTTCGGGGTCCATTTCGCCAAGACCTTTGTAACGCTGAATTTCATTGCCCTTTCTTCCGACGGAATCGAGATATTCGTTAAGTTCGTCGTCGGAGTAACAATATTTGACGGTTTTGCCCTTCGTGACTTTGTAAAGCGGGGGCTGCGCGATATAAACGTGGCCGTTTTCGATGAGCGGGCGCATGAAACGGAAGAAGAACGTGAGCATAAGTATGCGGATATGGCTGCCGTCAACGTCGGCGTCCGTCATACAGATGATGCGGTTGTAACGAAGCTTGCTTTCGTCAAAGTCTTCCTTAATGCCCGCGCCGAACGCGGTGATCATCGTCTTTATTTCTTCGTTTTCAAGGACCTTATGGAGCCTTGCCTTTTCGACGTTCAGGATTTTACCGCGGAGGGGCAGTATTGCCTGAAAACGTCTGTCGCGCCCCATCTTTGCGCTGCCGCCTGCGGAGTCGCCCTCGACAAGGTAAATTTCGCAAAGAGACGGATCTTTGTCCGAACAGTCGGCAAGTTTACCGGGGAGCGTGGTGCTTTCAAGGGCGGATTTGCGCCTTGCAAGGTCGCGCGCGTTCCTTGCGGCTTCTCGTGCCTTCTGGGCGAGAACGCCTTTCATAATCAAATCTTTGGCTTCTTTGGGGTGTTCTTCGAGATACGAGCCCAACCCTTCGGTCATAGCCTTTGCGACGACCGTACGCATTTCGCTGTTGCCGAGTTTCGTCTTGGTCTGACCTTCGAACTGCGGGTTGGTGAGTTTCACGGAAATAACCGCCGTCAAGCCTTCCCTGACGTCGTCGCCCGAAAGTTTTTCGTCGCCTTTTAAAATATTGTTGTTTTTGCCGTAATCGTTGATGATTTTGGTGAGCGAGTTTCTGAACCCTTCCAGGTGCGTGCCGCCTTCTTCGGTATTGATGTTGTTGGCGAACGCGAAAATGGTTTCCGAATAACTGTCGTTGTATTGCATCGCGATTTCGACCTCGCCGTTTTCGTAACTTTCGTCAAAGTAAATGACCTCCGGGAAAACGGTTTCTTTGTTTTTATTCAGACTTTCGACAAACTGGACGATACCGCCTTCGTAATGGAAAGTTTCGTCGCGTGCGGGCTCTTCGCGGCGGTCGATAAGCTGAATTGTCAACCCGCGATTGAGATACGCAAGTTCGCGCAGGCGGATTTTCATCGTGTCGTAGTTGAAATCGAGCGTCTCGAAAATTTCGGGATCGGGATAAAACTGAATCGTCGTGCCGGTGCGGTCGGTCGTGCCGACTTCCTGCAACGGACGTTGCGCGATGCCCCTGTTGAAAATTTGTTTGTATATTTTTCCGTTCTGGTAAACGGTGGCTTCCAGCCATTCGGACAAAGCGTTCACGCAGGATACGCCGACGCCGTGCAACCCGCCCGAAATTTTATAGCCGCTGCCGCCGAATTTACCGCCGGCGTGCAACTTCGTCAAAACGACTTCAACGGCGGATTTGCCCTCTTTCGGGATAATGCCCGTGGGGATTCCGCGGCCGTTATCGACGACTTTGCAGCTGCCGTCCTTTTCAATCGAAACGATGATTTTGTCGCAGTATCCGGCAAGAGCCTCGTCGATACTGTTGTCAACGACTTCCGTAACAAGGTGATGCAAGCCCCTTTCGTCGGTCGAGCCGATGTACATACCCGGTCTTTTACGGACGGGATCCAGCCCTTCGAGGACCTGTATCGCGCCCTGGTCGTAAGATAAATTTTGTTGTTCCATAATACCTCCGTTTATATGAAAATAAAACCGTGTTTTTCAAAACGCGAAAAAAGCGCGCGCCCCGACAGATTGCTTATGTAAGCATGCCGTTTTCCGTCTTCGCCGTCGTAAAAAACGACGCTTCTGGGTTCGCCGGTTTTTTGTACCTTTACCGTGCCTTTCGAAATGATTTCGTCAAGAGCCAGGGATAAGGTCGAATTTCCGACGTCTTCGTCAAATATCGCGACGACGTCCGTGTAAAACACGCGCATACGCTCTCCCGCGTACGCAATGCGCGCACGCATAAAGTAATAAGTATAGTAATTATAACATATTATCAATAAATTACAAAACGTTTTTCGCGTCTTTTTGATAAATTATCCTTTTTTACGGGATTTTCGGGGCTTTCAAGGGCAAAATTTAATTTATCGTGGGGGAATATATCCGTTTTTCTTATTTCGGTTCTGATAACCCCTGCGGCGCGGACGTCTTTTTTTACAGCTTCGCCGCGGATAAGAAACCGTGCGTTTTGCCGATTTTTCCTAAAAATTCTTTTACTTTCTTTTCCGATATGATATAATAACCGTATGTTTATCAAATCGCTTCAACTGAAAAATTTCAGAAACTACGACGCGGCGTCCGTTACTTTCGGACAAGGCATCAACGTGCTTTCCGGCGAAAACGCAAGCGGAAAGACGAATCTGCTGGAAGCGATTTATCTATTGGGACTTGGCAAATCCCCCCGTACGAGCCGCGAAAAGGAGCTTATTTCGTTCAACGCCGAGCGCGCGTATATCAAGGCGGAAATCGCAAAAAAATATCGCACGCACGTCATTGAAATCGTCATTGAAAACAAAGGCGCGAAAAAAATAAAAATCGACAATCTTCCCGTGAAAAGACTGTCCGAACTTATCGGTATCGTCAACGTCGTTTACTTCTCCCCCGACGAAATGCGTTTCGTGAAGGCAGGCCCCGACGAACGACGGAGATTTTTGGACATTTCCCTTTCGCAACAATCGAAAACTTACTTTAAGTCGCTTGCAAAATACAACAAAATTCTGCAACAAAGAAACACCCTGCTCAAAAACGAAAACCGCAACGAAAACCTGAAAACCCTTTTGTCGATATGGGACGAGGGTATGGCGGAAGTCGGCGCGAATCTGATTCTTGCAAGGAAAAATTACGTAAAGAAACTTTCAACCCTTGCAAAAGATTCCCACTTTGAATTGTCAGACGGAAAAGAAACTCTGTCGCTGCAATACGAGTGCGCGATAAAAGGCGACACTTACGACGAAATTTACAACAATTTACTTTCCGCATTTTCGACGTCGGTGGAGCGCGACCGCGCCCTTATGTACACGTCGCAAGGTCCGCACCGCGACGATATTAAAATAATATTAAACGACGTGGACGCAAGAAAATTCGCGTCGCAGGGACAGCAGCGAAGCGTGTCGCTTTCGGTCAAAATCGCGGAACTCACTCTTTTCAAAAACGAAACGGGAGAAGCCCCGATTTTACTTCTGGACGACGTTCTGAGCGAACTTGACGTGGCGCGCCGCGAAAAACTCATTGAACTTGCAAACCGCACGCAAACGGTGATTACGTGTACGGAATTTGACGTTAAACCCCTTAATTTGTCAAAACTGTACGTCGTAAAAAACGGCACCATCGCCGAAAAAAAGATAAAATAACCCTTAAAAACATTCTTAAATAAATATACTTTATTTTTATAATATATACCGATTTTGTTTGTATTTTTCGGACAATAATGTTATCATATATTTATTATGATCGATATCAATACCCTTTGGAACGACACCAAAATCAAATTATCCGCAAGACTTCAAGCAATAAGTTACGAAGTATGGATTGAAAAGCTGGAACCGATTTGTTTTATCGGTCATACTCTCGTGCTGCAAACGGGAAGTCAGAGCAGTAAAAACACAATCGTGAAAAATTATCGCGAAACAATCCTTGAAGCGGTGAAAGAAGTCAACCCCATTATCTCGGACGTAAAGATTATTATCGAGTCCGAAAAAGCCGATTGCTTAAAACAGCAGGACTATACCCTTGGGGACGAACTTGTCGTGAAAAAGGTTGAAAAATCCGATGACGCGGGTTTTTCGTTCAATAAAAAATATACCTTTTCAAACTTTGTAGTCGGGAAATCCAACGAGATTGCTTTCGCGGCGGCGCAAGCCGTGTCCGAGCATCCCGGCGGTCGTTTCAATCCCCTGTTTATATACGGCGGAGTCGGGCTTGGAAAAACCCACCTTCTGCACGCAATCGGAAATTACATAAACGCGAAATTTCCTCAAAAACGCATAATGTACATCACGACGGACAAGTATATCGCCGACTATGTGGAGTCGATAAGAGATTCCAAAACAAGCGTCGCTTTCCGTGAAAAATATCGTTCCGTCGACGTGCTTATGATTGACGATATTCAGTTTATCGCGTCGAAACAAGGCACGCAGGAGGCGTTGTTCCACACCTTCAACGACTTATATCAGAACGATAAACATATCATTATTTCGTCGGATCGTCCGCCAAAGGAAATCGCGCCCCTTGAAGAAAGGCTTCGCACCCGTTTTCAGTGGGGACTTCTTGCGGACATTCAGCCGCCCGATATTGAAACGAGAATCGCTATTCTCAAAAAGAAAGCCGACGCCGAAACCTTTTATCTTTCGGACGAAGTCGCGTCGTTTATCGCCAGCAATATGGAAAACAATATCCGCGACCTTGAAGGACTTCTGAACAAGGTTATGTTTTATTCCCAACTTTCGGGACAGCCTGCGTCACTTGCGATTGCGAAAGAGGCTCTTTCCGGGTATATCGAAACGAAAAAGGAACACTTTGACGCATACGACGTGCTTTCGACAACCTGTAAATACTTCGGCGTTTCCGAAAACGACGTCATCGGCAAAAAGAAAAACAAGGAATTTGTGGAGCCCCGCATGATCGCGATTTATCTTATCTGCGACATGCTTTCCGTTCCCCTTGTGTCGATCGGCGGTATTTTCGGCGGCCGCGACCACGCGACAATAATCCACGCGCGCGACAAAATTTCGGACCTTATATCGTCGAATAACGGCGCGTCACAAAAACTCAAAATACAAATCAACGACATAAAAGACATGCTCTATAAACGCTGATTGTAGATATGTTTATAAAATATAAAAGTTTTCAACAAAGTTGTTAACATCAAAATCCACAACTTGTTGTTGGCACAAATCCGATTTTGTCAATATCTTGTGCGAAACGTTCACCTTCAACTTTTCCACAAACTTAATTAACAAAATCATTATCAAGTATAAAATAACAATAAATAATTAAGGAGAAAACGATGAAACTTTCTTGCGACAGCCTTGACTTATCAGACGCTTTAACACAGGTGGGAAAAGCCCTTCCCTTAAAGAAAGTAATGCCTATTTTGAACGGTATTAAACTGAAAGCGGAAGGAGATACTTTGACGCTTACCGCAACGGATCTCGAACTTTCAATCGAAAAGAAAATAAAGGCGGATATTTTTACCGAAGGAGAAACGGTTATCCTTGGAAAATATTTTACGGAATACGTCAGAAAAATAGATAAGGAAGACGTTATTATCGATACGTCCGGGGAAAACACCCTTAAACTTACCTACGGCGAAAATAACGGATATATCCAAACGATGGAAGCCGACGAATATCCCGCTTTCAAAAACGTCAACGACGAAAACTCTTTTTATATAGTAAAGAAAGAGTTGAAAAATCTTATCGAAAAAATTATATTTTGCACCGCAAGCGAGGATAATCGCCCAACGCTTAAAGGTTGCAGCATTGAAATTTCCGACAATAAAATCATCGGCGTCGCGTCAGACGGATACCGCCTTGCTTATTGCAAAAAAGAAATCGAATACGGCGGAGCGGATATTAAAATAATCGTCCCCGCAAGAAGTATGAGCGAAATTTCAAAACTTCTTGACGACAGCGACGAAAACGTAAAAGTGAGCATCGAGAAAAACTATTTCATGGTCGATCTCGAAAACACTAAAATCGTAACACGACTTATCGAAGGCGAATATATCAACTATAATAAGATTATTCCTTCCGACTTCACAACCACCGTGTTTGTCGATAAAAAGGCGTTGGACACCGCAATCGACCGCGCGTCGCTTGCAACCCGCACCGAGAAGAAAAGCGTCGTAAAACTTGAAATCCGCGAAAAGAGAATGTCAATATCTGCGGAAAGCGAAATCAGCGGCATCAACGAAATCGTCAATATCGACCTTCTGGGACACGACCTTAACATCGGGTTCAACGCAAGATATCTTTCGGACAGCCTGCGCGCGATAAGCGACGATTTTGTGAAACTTTGCTTCACGACTTCGACCGCGCCCGGCGTCATCGTACCTACTGAAAAGACGGAAGACGAATATCTTTACCTTATTTTGCCCGTGCGTATTATCAACTGACAAAAATTTGTTCCAAAACAAAAAACACACTGCGAAAAATTGCAGTGTGTTTTGTTTTAACCTTTTTGTTACTTTTCTTCTTCGACTTTTCTTATCGGAAACATAAGGAAGTTTTCGTTGGTTTTCGGATTGGTGAAATTTTGCACGCTTCCGACAAGGTTTATCTTGTTTGCGATAAGGTATCCGATAAGTTCTTTAAAAGTTTCGGTCGATTCGACTTTCGCCTTTATGTATTCAAAAGACGGTATCTCCCATTTTGTCCAGCCGCTTGGCGCGACGGCGTCGTCGACGGCTTCGACACCCGCAAGATAAAGCCCGTTTTTGTATCCGCCTTCCCACGGCTTAAAAGACAGCGTTTCGTCGCTCATAGCGCCCCACAAGCCTTTAAGCGCGCCCGACTCGTCCCACTTTGCAAGATAAGATATTTCCGAAAAGTTTTTATTTAATTCCGTCCATAAATCTCTGACGAAATTTTTGCCGTCTTTCGACGAACCGCACTTCCCGATCAAGGTAATTTTCGGCAAGGTTATTCTGGTGGTTTCCATACTTTATCTTAAAAATTAACGTCTTAAACTGTCGATTAAGTCGTAAATGCGTTGCAAATCGTCGTTGGAATAATAGTTTATTCGGATTTGTCCTTTTTCTTCGCCGCCAAGGATCGTGACCTTCGTATTGAAGATTCGTTTCATATCGTTGACAAATCCTTTGAGTTCCTTCGATTGTTTTTCCTTTCTTGCGCCGGTCGGGATAAGTTTCCTGCCGAGATAAAGTTGGATTTGCTGTTCAAGATCTCTCACGGACATTTTGTTGTCGCACGCTTTATTGGCGTAATATACCTGCACTTCGGGGTCGGTAACGACGACAAGACATCTTGCGTGGCTTCCCGAAAGTCTGCCTGACCTTACGAGTTCCAGAACTTCTTTGTCAAGCGACAAGAGCCTTAAAAGGTTTGTTACGACGGGGCGGCTCATACCGATTCTTTCCGCCGCTTCTTCCTGCGTCAGGTCGCACGATTTGATAAGTTCCGCGATACCTTCCGCCGCTTCGACGGGGTTTAGGTCCTCACGTTGAAGGTTTTCGATAAGGGCGATTTCCCTCATTTCGCGCGGGGTAAGTTCCCTTACGACGCACGGCACCGAGGTAAGACCGGCAAGACGCGCCGCGCGGAAACGCCTTTCGCCCGCGATTATGACGTATCTGTTGCCGCTTCTCAAAACTATCAGAGGCTGGATAATGCCGAAAGTCTTAATCGACGCTGCAAGTTCTTCCAAAGCGGCTTTGTCAAAAACTTTACGCGGCTGATAAGGGTTGGTGTCGATAAGGGAAATATCGACGTTCATTATTTCGCGGGATACGGCGGAATCGCTTTTTTCCGCAATCATTTCTTCTTCCTTCATATTGCCGAGCAAGGCAGCAAGACCTTTTCCGATACCTTTGTTTGACATAAAACACCTCGTATGTAAAAGTATTTTTTTTCAGTATAACATTAAAAAGGCGAATAATCAATTATTTACAAAAATTTGTGAAACATTATTTTTGTGAAACATATAAAAACAAAAGCGGATAAAATAAAAAAACGCTGTTTTCACAGCGGATTTTTCTTGATTGTGCCGAATTTTCTCGGATATATTTTCGGCGTGTCTTCAATTTTTTCGTAAATTACGATATTTCTTTCGCCGGCGTCAAAAGGAAGACAGAAATTAATAACCTCGATTTTTTTCGCGTTGAGCGCGGCTTCCGCCGTCTTTGCGGCTTCCACGTCGGACAAATCCTTGCCCTTATAATTTATAAAAACGCCGTGCTTTTTAAGGAGCGGGATTGAAAGTTCCAAAAGGATATTCGTCTGACCGACCGCCCTTGCGACGACGACGTCGGCACTCCCCCTTAAAAGTTTTTCGCCCGCGTCTTCCGCCCTTAAATGTTTGGCTTTTGCGTTTTTAAGGGAAAGTTCGCTTACGGCAAAGTTTAAAAAATCCACGCGTTTTGAAAGCGCGTCAAGCATAATAAGTACAATATCGTCGCGGATAATTTTAAGTGGTATCGACGGGAATCCCGCGCCAGCCCCGATATCGACGACGGCGGCGTTTTCTTTTATGAATTTTGCGGCGGAAATACTGTCGACAATGTGTTTTACGATAAACTCTTTTTCGTCGGTAATGGCAGTTAAATTGACGTTTTTGTTGTATTCAACCACCGTTTCGTAAAATTTGTAAAGTTTTTCGCATTGATTGTCGGTAACGCTTACGCCGACAAATTCCGCCGCGTTTTTAAGCGTTGTAAAAAAGGATTCAGTCATTCTTTTTCGCTTTCCTTTTTGTGAAATATTTTTTCATGTGGTCGCGCAATCCGCCGGTTGCGTAGTCAGATTTCACGATAAGAATGCAGACAAGCGCAATTAGTATCGCGACGGCGCAGTACGGGAACAGCACGCTGTAATCGCCAACTTTCACGACCTCGGTATTGACGCCGTTTACGATTTGTTCGATGACGTAAGTCTTGCCCGTTTTCTTGCCGACTTCCTTGATTACGTAGCCGGCGAGTATGGGAGTGACGACCATTGCGGCGGTCGTAGAGCCCGCAAAGATACCCGTGTTTTGCCCGATGTTTTTGGCTTTGCTGAGTTCCAGATAAAACGGATACAGATCAGCCATCGCAAAGCCGTAGCCGACGCCCGCGACCATAAAGAAGAAGACAAGCGGAATTTTCAGTTCAAGTCCCGAGTCCTTTTTGGAAAACGGCATCGCGGCAAGCAGCGCGACCATCATAAGCGCAAGCCCGATCGTTATCGTGTACTTTCTGCCGATTTTCTTTGCGACGGGAGAAGCGAATATAAACCCGGGCAGCGCGCCGATTATGACGAATACCAACGGCAGTTGCGGCATTTTGAAGCCGAGCATTACGTCGCTGTACACGGTGAAGTTCGACACGAGCGCGTTGTACGCGATATAAAAGAAGAACACGCTTGCAAGAATGAAAATCTTATTGAAAAGATTGCCCTTCATCTGTTGCTTGTCAAGTTCTTCCACGACGATGGTTTCGCTTTTGTATTTTTCGGGGTAGTCGCGTTTATATTCTTCCAAACGGCGATTGAAGTCGTCCGTCACCCGTTTTTCGCTGAAAGTGAACGAGTATGCGGCAACCGTTATAAGACTGCTGCCGACAACCGCAAGACAAATCGGCAAAAATTGCGCGTTTTTCGCGGCTTTAAGAGGCATAAACGCCATCGCCAGCACGATACCCACGGCGGTGAACGCGACGGACACAAGGTTCGCAATCGAGTTTGCCCTGCCGCGGTCGGGTTCGTATACGAAATCGGGCACGAGCGAAAGCCCTGCGCTTCTGTACGCCGCCATCGCGACAAGAGTCACCGTCAGCGACAAGATATACGGGGTGAGTTGCCTTTTCGACGCGAATACGCCAACAAGACACAACCCGATAAGAGATATCGCCGTGCCGACGTAAATATACGGCGTGCGCTTGCCGAAACGACTTTTGCATCTGTCCGAAAAGTGCCCGAAAAGAGGCAGAACAAAAAGTCCGACAATGTTGTCGATTGCAAGAATCCACCCGCTTTCGTACGGTTCGAGCGCGAAAGAATACGTGTTTATTGATTGAATAAGTTGATCGTATACGTTCCAGAAAATCGAAATCCAGCCGAATACAAGTGATGCGAGCGCAACGTTTTTCTTATCGAATTTCATAAAAACCTCTTCAATCTGAAATTATACCATACGCCGCGACGATTTAACAAATCATTTGTTTGAATTTTCGGGAAGATATGATATACTTATGTAAAATATATCGACAAAAAAGGACTGTTATGAAAAAATTCGGAATGGTTATCGCAATCGGACGCGAAGTCAAAGGCGTGCTCGAAACCTTCGGGAAAGTCGAAAAAATCCAAAATAAGCCGTACGACACGTACCTTGTCAGCCGCGAAAACGCCCTGATTTACGTCGCGGTGTCCGGCATGGGCGAAATATCGGCTGCGGGTGCTACCGAGTATTTAATCGCAAAATACGACGTACAGGCGATATTCAACTTCGGTTTCGTCGGGACGCTTACGAAACGCTTCGGCTGCAAGGACGTCGCGGTTGTCGAAAAAGTCGTGCATTACGAAATCGACACGTCGGCAATCGACAACGTGAAAGCAGGACATTACGACGAAAATCCCGATCCGTACTTTTATTTCGACAAAAATCTTATTTCCGCGGTGAAAAAGGATTTTCCGAAAATAAGGACGGCAAGGCTTGCTTCCGGGGACAAGTTCATTTCGTCAAGCGAAGTCAAAGATAAACTTATTGCGGATTTCGACGCGGAAATATGCGATATGGAAGGCGCGGGAATTTGCATTATCGCAAACAAAAACGGAGTGCCTGCGCTGAGCCTTAAAATCGTCAGCGACAACGCCGACGAAACAAGCCCCGCCGACTTCAACGAAATCGCAGACCAAGGGACAAGCGATTGCGCGAAAATAATCGTCGACGTTATCGACGCCATCGCGCGCGAATAATAAAAAGGCGAAAAGCCGAAAAATCACGAAAACAAAGGACAAAATTTTATATATTATATAATAATATATAAAATTCAAAAGTTATGGAAACCATCAAATCTTTTCTTATAAATCACGACGCCCATCCGGAGGGGGTTTACCTTTCTCATGCGGAGCACAATATCTATACTTACGACCTTCGTTTCAAAAAACCGAACGCGGGCGATTTCCTTACGACTGCCGCGGCGCATACCGTTGAGCACCTTTTCGCAACGGTGATAAGAAATAGCGCAGTCAAAGACAAAGTGGTATATTTCGGACCGATGGGCTGCCGCACGGGTTTTTATCTGCTTATGCTCGACACCACGCTTGACGAAGTAAAGCCTATTGTGAAAGAGTGCTTTGAAAAGTGTCTGGAAATGACGGAAATCCCTGGCTCCAAGCGACAGGAATGCGGGAATTATCTCGACCACGATCTCGAAGGCGCAAAGGAAGAAATCAGAGCGTTTTTGCCCCATATTATTTAATCGGCATTATAGTCTTATAATCGGCGCAAACTTATTAATTAAAGGTCAAAATCAACTACACAACAAGGTCTGAGCCCGACGCAAACCCTGTCGGAAAAACTCGCAGAAAAACAGAAGAACAACCAAACGGCGTCAAACAAGACGCCGTTTTTATGTAAAAAATCATTGTTTTGCAAAACGTAAGCACGCAAACGGCAAATCAACCGCCCTAAACGGCGGTTTTTTGTATCCCGAAAAAATGAAATATAAAAAAGAAGCCATTACGGCAATTATTCAAGTCAAAACGATTATAAAATTATCATAATAGATATTATCACCCACGTTCCTTGCTGCAACATCGAAAAAGAAAGAATATCAAGTCCGCAATACAAAAGCATTTATCTTGTTTTTATACTAAAACACGGCGAAAATTAAACGAAACAACCCGACTAATACCAATTAAAAAGACAATAAAAACCGCACTAAAAACGACAATGTTTTACGTGAAACGCCCGTTTTTGCCAAGAAAAACGGCGCTTTTTAATTCAAACGGTCAAGGGACGTGCCGCATTTCAGGCATGAGTTTTGGTTGTTTTTCACGCAATCTTCACAAAAGCATGCGCCGCAAGACTTGCAAACGTACATTTTATCGGGTGAAAACGACTTGTTACACGACGTACATTTCATAATAATTACCGCCTTTTCCTAATATTATTTATTGCAATTATTCCCAAAAAAACGTGATATATACCTTGTCCAAAAAAGCCGAAAGTTATCCACAAAACACTACCCCTGAATTTACACGGAGAAAGAACGAAAAATCACGAAACAAAACGAGTAAAACAATTTAATATAGCCCAAAAACCCCGGAAAAACAGCCTAAAACCCGCCCAAATCAAAGGTTTTTGTTCCACGTGGAACAAATGTGGACAACTAATTGTTTCACGCGAAACATATAAATCAATAAACATTAAAACGCTCAAAATATCCCGTTGTTTCACGTGAAACGTCGCTTCCGAAAAATGTGGATATCTTTTAATCATTTTGCCGGTAAATTGACATATTGTCAACCGATTGATATAATAGTTTTGGGAAAATTAACATAAAGAAGGTTTTTATGGCTACCGATCTGAATTATATTAAATACGTTGTCGAACAAATTGATTTACCGGATATTTCTTTCAAGAAAATGTTTGGCGAATATATGGTATATTATAAAGCCGTGCCCGTTTTACTTGTTTGCGACGACTGTGTTTTTGTCAAGATTTTGGAAGAAACAACCGACCTTCTTGGTGAAGATTGCGAACAGGAATATCCATATGACGGCGCAAAGCTGCATTACGTGCTGGATATTGATAATTCCGATCTCGCAAGGCAAACGGTTATGGCAGTATATAATTGCCGAAAAGATATGCCAAAGAAATCAAAATAGCAATGTTTTTATTTGCCCGAGTTTTCGGGCTTTTTTATTATTGTTTTCCGCATTCCGAAAAGAGTGTTCTTTATGAAAAAGGTCGAGAAATAGGGTTTTGGCATGCTTGTCCGGAATAAAAGCAATAATTGTCAATATCTGATAACAGTATAAACGATTATTGTTGCTTGCGTGGGAAATCGTGGGATATAATTTGATATCGAAATTACTGATTGTTTCTTGTGTTTTGAATGAAGTCCGGATTTAATATATTTTTTCTTGCGTGTTTCATATTAACAAAAATATATAAGCATTTTTGTGTTCGTTGTATCTTATTCCAAACTGTTGTTACCCCGGCTGACTTGTGTATTTGCGTTGAGTTTTTATAAAAAGCGTGTTTGTGGTTGGCTCGGAAGCAGTTGTCGTTTGCGATATTTTAATATTCAAAAAACATTACATTTTGTCGTAATTGCTTGTTGTGTTTGTCTTTGGGTGTTTTTTGTCGAGAGATTGTGTGGATTGTTTGTCGTGATTGATTTTACGATTGAAGAGATAGTTTTTCGTGTTTGTTTATTGTGTTTGTTTTGAGGGTGTTTTTGTTTGGCGAATGCGGGGATTGATTGTCGTGGTTGTTTTCGCAGCTGATTGAAATGATTGTTGTTTTTGGTAGTGCTTGATTGAATGATTGTTTGTTGTTATTGTATTTCCTGACTCATTTTGTGATAGATATATATGATTGTATATTGCGGTTGATTGCATGTCGTGTTTGTTTTGAGCGTGTTTTTGATTGAATGATTGTATGGATTGTTTGTCGTGATTGTTTGTCGGGGTTGTTTTATGTGATTTTGTTTTGGTTTTTGTTGAACGGTTGTGATTTTGTGAGAAAGAAGAAAAAGTATGGTCGGACGGTGCATTGCAACGTTGCTGTTGTCAAGTCTTTTGTAAAATTGAGTGCACGCTGATTTAAGCGGTTGATCTTTTGATTTGGGCGTGTATTGTTTGTTGTGAAAACGCTTTTGTGTTCCGAACGTCGCTTTGCGAATGACGCAAGCCAGAATCGTTTGGCGAACCGCAACAGATACTTTTTTGCGCTGAACAAGCAGCGATTTGTTTAGTTTTGTTTTTATAGTGTGTTTTTCCTGGCGCAAGCGGCAAGTGCGAAATGTTTGGTGCGAAAAATACTTTTTAGTAAATAATTACAAACGATGAAATGCGCCGTGGAAAAAGCCAGACAGGGTTGAATTTTATCGTAAAACAAAAATTCTTGATAAGAACATGTTTGCGGGCGAGCGCAGTCGTGATGTTGTGTATTTATTTCTAAAAACAGTCGCGACGATCCCGCACATATTTTGCGAAAAACCATTGTAATAAACTAATGTCGGAAATCGGCAAATAGACAATTTGCAATAATTGCGGCGGGATTATTAAAGCCGAGTTATTTGTCGTAAATGCAAGGTTTATGAAGTGTGGCTTGTTTTATTGCTGCCTGTGGGCGGTGTTGTTTGATGTTTGGTTTCATGCGAAACAACGTATTGCTGTTTTGTTGCAAACGAACGGTTGTTTGTTGGTTTGTATTAAGTTGCAGGAGAAAGGCGATTATTATTTGGTTGTTGCAAGCGAATGGTGCTTTGCAGTTTGATATTTGTTGCATGTGCAACAAGGTAAGCAGCATTGTCGAATATTGCAAAAAAGAAACAATTTCGGACAAAAACAAAGCGCAAAAAAGGAAAAAAGCATATATATCGGCAAAAAAACTATACAAATGTCAAATTTCCATAACCCGGCGGAAATAGATATTAATTTAACCGGGCGGGAACAAATATTAATTCAAAAGAGCGGTTGTTTGTTTTTTGGCGGAAAAACAGTCATTATCTTCGGAAAAATATTTTTAACCGTACTTTGTACGGTTAAACTTTTTGAAAAAACGCGAATCTTTCTTTTGAAAAAGACCTTAAACGAAACAAGAAATATCGCCGTTCCCGTTTTCCGAAAACGAAAGGATTTGTTTTTTTGTGCGACGAAACGAAATAATCGCCTTTTTGTTTATCCAAAAAGTTTTTTGAGGCGGAAAACGGCATTTATTCAAAGGGCGTCAAATCGGTTGACACGCGAACAAAATTTCCTTATAATTGACTGGCATTGTTATATTATAATAACAATAGTAACGAAGAAATAATCCCTATCAAGGAGGCATATATGAAAAGGACATTCCAACCCAAGAAAAGACACGTAACCAAGGTACATGGTTTCAGGAAGAGAATGCAAACCAAGCAAGGCCGCAACGTTCTGAAACGTCGCCGCAACAAAGGCAGAGCAAAACTTACCCCGCACAACTAATTGTGCGGGCAGACGCTCCCCCGAACGATGCAAAAGGAATATAAGTTAAAAAAGCGCGCGTCTTTCAACTACATTTACAGGAAAGGCACGGTTTTTTCAAACGACGATTTCGTTTTGTACACAGTAAAGACGAAAGGGGCGCTCAAAGTCGGATTTTCGGTTTCGAAAAAGGTCGGCGGCAGCGTCCAGCGCAACAGGGTAAAACGACAGATGCGCGAAAGCGTCCGTCTTATGATACCCGAGATAACCCCCGGGTACAACATAATATTCGTGGCGAGAAGCACAGTCTTCGGCAAGAAAAGCAGCGTCATTGCCGATTCGATGAGGTCGCTCCTCAAAAAGGCCGGACTTTTGGGCCATTCCTTATGATTATGAAAACGCTCGCCCGTATTTTAATTGGATTCTACAAACGTTTTATTTCGATAAATCTTACGCGACCGTGCATATACGTGCCGACGTGTTCGATTTATACCCTGACCGCAATTGAAAAACACGGATTCTTTAAGGGATGCGTAATGGGTGCGAAAAGGATACTTCGATGCACCCCTTTCCACGAGGGCGGCTACGACCCCGTGGCAGAAAACTATAAAGGAAACGCAAAATGGTTAGTATAATGGAGATGGGCCTTGCGGCGAACAAAATTGCCGAAGGCGTAATGTGGCTTATCGACGCACTGAACAAGGGTATCGGTAACTACGGTGTGGCGGTAATCTGCTTCACGCTCATCTTGAAGCTCGCGATGTCGCCCTTCGACGTATGGCAGAAAGTCGTAATGACGAAGAACAACCGCGCGATGGAAAGAATGAAGCCGCAACTTGAAAAATTGCAGCAGCAGTACGCCGGAAATAAGGAGTTGTATTCGCAAAAGCAGATGGAACTTTACCGCAAGGAAAAGTACAGCATGCTTGGAAGTTGTCTTCCGTCGATAATATCGCTTGTGATATTCTTCATGGTGTTTTCGGGCTTTAACGGCATGGTAAAGCAATACAACATCAACATGTACAAGGATTTGTCAAGCTCGTACTATTCGACCTACGAAACGCAACGCGCCGCGGCATATACGGCGGAATACAATCGTTTAATAAACGACGGAAAGAGCGAAACGGAAGCGGACGAGGCGGCAACCATTGTCGCAAAAGAAACCGCAACGACGGCAGCGCAAAACGCGGTCGTAAGCCTTTTTGACGACAAATACAAAAAAGAAATCAAGTTCATGTGGGTAAACAACGTGTTTATGCCCGACAGCTGGAAGAATCCTATCCCCGATTACGAAACGTTTATCGGCAACGGAATCGGAAAACTCGGCATCGACACCGCTTCTATCGAGCACGGCAACCGTACCGAATACGAAGAAGTCATGAACCCGCTTATCGCGAAGTACAACGAGGTCAAGAGAAACGGGAAGAGCGGCAGCCGATGGAACGGCTTTATGTTGCTGCCCATAATCACCGGACTTATCACTTTCGCGTCCACCAAACTTATGAAACAAACCCAGCCGCCCCAGCCCCCGACGGCTAACGGTAGCGGCAAAGATATGCAAAACGCAATGCAGGCAAATATGAAAATGATGCAGTGGTTTATGCCCATTATGCTTGCGGTGTTCGCCCTTTTGTACAGCACGGCGTTCACGGTATATATGGTAATAAGCAACCTGTTCAGCACCGTTTTCCAACTTATTTACAATGCGTGCGTAAAGGTCAACGACAAGCGTAACGAAGAAAAACGCCTTGAATCGACCTTCAAATAATAAGGAGTCCCTATGGAAAAAATCGAAGTCAAAGCGTCCTCGGTCGAAAAAGCCATCGAGGAAGGCTTGAAAGAACTCGGCATCGAAAGAGAAAACGCCGAAATAGAAGTTTTGCAGGAAGGCGGTCTTTTCAGCAAGGCGGTCGTAACCGTCCAAAGAAAGGAAACGCCCGCGGACATCGTCATCGACTTTCTGAACGGCTTGTTTGAAAGAATGAATCTGAGATGCTATGCCGACTGCGAAGTCAAAGACGAAGAAATCGTCGTCAATATCACGGGAAGCGACAGCGGCGTCATTATCGGATACCGCGGCGAAGTGCTTGACGCGATACAGTATCTTGCGCTCATTCTTGTCAACGAAAGCGGACACAACTTTATCCGCGTGTCGATCAACGCCGAAAACTACCGCGAAAAACGCATCGAAACGCTGGAATCCCTTGCAAACCGCCTTGCGTATAAGGCGTACCGCACGGGCAGAAAGGTCGAGCTTGAACCAATGAACCCGTTTGAACGCCGCGTGATCCACACCGCGCTTCAAAACAGCAAATACGCCACGACCGAATCCGAGGGAGAAGATATGAGCCGTCATATCGTCATCGTCCCGAAAGAAGGCGGCGTGCGCGAAGGAAACGAAGAAAGAAACGGCAGACGTAACGACGGAAGACGCAACGACGGCAGACGTAACGACAGAAACAGACGAAACGACAACCGCGACCGCCGCGGCAACCGCAACGATTCTCGTCAGGAATCCGCGCCCGTAAAGCCCGTTGAAGATCCGACGTCGACGGAGTTTAATCTGAAAAAGAACGGACCGCCGAAATTCAAATCCTTCGGCTACACCAAAAAACACTTTTAAAACGGCATAATTTTGCGATATTCTGCTTTTTCGGCGGAACCTCGCTCGGTTACGTACGACAAAGTACGCGCCCTTGCGAGAACCCGCCGAGAAAAACACAATCTCATCATAATTATGCCGTTTTAGGGAAGGGTTTTGGGAGATTGCGACAGGTTGTTCGGACTGACGCCATTATTCTGCCGTTATGGCAGGATTTTTTTTGGAAAATACCCGGTATATTTCGGGGTGCAAAAAGGAAAATCAAATCGAAGTATGGACACAATCGTGGCATTGTCAACGCCCGCGGGAAAGGGCGGCATAGCGGTAATCAGACTCAGCGGAAACCCGCTGCCGATTGCCCGCGCCGTTTTTGAAACGAAAGCGAAAAATGGCGAAATTAAACCGAACTTTATGTACTTCGGAAAAATCAACGCGAAAGACTTTTCCGACCTTGGTTATATGGTTTATTTCAAAGCGCCGAAAAGCTACACCGGCGAAGACGTCGTGGAGTTTCACGTGCACGGCGGAACAAGGATTGCGGAAGGCGTGATTTCTGCGTGCGTGTCGAAAGGCGCGCGCCTTGCGGAGCGGGGCGAATTCACCCGTCGCGCGTTTTTGAACGGGAAAATGGATTTGTCCGACGCGGAAGGCGTCATAGATATGATAAACGCCGACAGCGCGGACGCCGTAAAAGCCGCATATCGCCTTATGACCGGCAAATTGTCCAAGGCGGTGAAAGACGTTCAGAACGACCTGAAAACCGTCCTGACGGGGCTTGTCGCGGTGCTGGATTATCCCGAGGAGCTGGAAGACGAAACCCTGCCGTCGGCGGAAGAAGAACTTGAAAAAATCGTAAAAACCCTTACCGCGCTTCAAAACAGCCGCGCCTACGGCAAAATGATAAAAGAAGGCATGGACGTCGCTCTCGTCGGCGACACGAACGTCGGCAAGTCAAGTTTGATGAACGCGATTTTGGGATACGACCGCGCAATCGTTTCGTCGATAAAAGGGACGACAAGGGACTTTATCTCGGACAGCTTTGAATTAAGCGGGAAAAAGATCAATCTTTGCGACACCGCGGGAATAAGGGAAAGCAACGACGAAATTGAAAAAGAAGGCATTAACCGTTCGATTTCGATAGTTAAAGACGCTCGTTTGGTGCTTCGCGTTCTGGACGCAACGCAAGGAAAGCCTGAAAACAAGGCGCTTGAAAACGCCCTTTTAGGCAAAAAAGTCGTGGAAGTTTACAACAAAAGCGACCTTATAAACGATGCGAAAAACGAAGAAAACAAGATTTTCGTCAGCGCGAAAACGGGCGACGGAATCGACGAACTTCTGAAAATCGTCGCTAAATATTTTGATGAAGAAAAGACGTCGGAATCGGAAGTGCTGACGTCCGAAAGACAACTGTCGTCGGTAACGACGGCAAAAGAAAAGGTCGAAGAAGGGCTTAACGCGCTGAAAGCGGGCGTTACGACCGACTGCGTAATTTCCGTTCTGACGGAAGGCTACACCGCGCTTGGCGAAATCACGGGAGAAACCGTCAGCGAAAAAATCATCGACGACATATTCGATAAATTCTGCGTGGGTAAATAATGAAAAAGGTTTACGACGTAATTGTAATCGGCGCGGGACACGCCGGCATCGAAGCCGCGCTTGCCGCGGCGCGCATGGGCAAAAGCACCCTTCTTACGACGCTTGAAAAGGCGGGCGTCGCGCTTATGCCGTGCAATCCTGCAATCGGCGGCACGGCGAAAGGTCATCTCGTGCGGGAAGTGGACGCGCTTGGCGGGCAAATGGGGCTTTCTGCGGACGAGGCGTTGTTGCAGATAAAAATGCTCAACCGCGGAAAAGGTCCCGCCGTATTCAGTCTTCGCGGACAGGCGGACAAGGCGTTGTATCACGACGTAATGCTGCGCGTTTTGGAAAATCAGGAAAATTTGGACGTGTTGTACGACGAAACGACGGAAATTTTGGTGAAAGACGGCGTGGCGCACGGCATAACCACTCTTGAAAACGGCGAAATAGAGGGGAAAGCGGTCGTTATCGCGACGGGCGTATATTTAAACGGGCGCACGATAATCGGCGCGGAAACAAAAAGTAGCGGACCCGCCGGGTTCAAAAACGCAACGCACCTTACGGACAACTTGTTAAGTCTCGGAATAGATATCCGCCGTTTCAAAACGGGAACGCCCGCGCGCATTGCGAAAGACAGCATCGACTACGACGAAATGGAAGTGCAGGAAGGCGAATGCGATATCGGCACTTTTTCGTTCATGAACGACGGAAATCTTTATTCTCAGATGCCGTGCTGGCTCACCTATACCAACGAAAAAACTCACGAAATAATCAGGGAAAACATAAAAAGAAGTCCGCTTTACAACGGCACGATACACGGAATCGGCCCAAGATATTGCCCGTCGATTGAAGACAAGGTAATGCGTTTCCCCGACAAAACCAGACACCAGATATTCGTGGAGCCCGAAGGACGCGACAGTGATTTAATGTATATTCAGGGAATGTCGTCAAGTTTGCCGAAAGACGTGCAGGAAGAAATGTACCACTCGATAAAAGGGCTTACGCACGCGCGATTTATAAGGTACGCGTACGCGATCGAATACGACTGCATAAACCCCCTGGAACTTTCTTCGTCGTTGCAGATAAAAAGGATAAAGGGGCTTTATTCCGCCGGGCAAATCAACGGCAGCAGCGGATACGAAGAAGCGGCGGCGCAAGGGCTTATGGCGGGCATAAACGCCGTGTTGTACGTTGACGAAAAACCGCCCTTCACCTTAAATCGCGACGAAGCGTACATAGGCGTGCTTATCGACGACCTTGTCACAAAAGGCACGAACGAGCCGTATCGTATGATGACGGCGCGCGCGGAATATCGTCTGAGGCTCCGTCAGGACAACGCCGACCTTCGCCTTACAGAAAAAGGATACGCCCTTGGACTTGCGACGGAAGAAAGGCTCAAAAAAATGCTGGAAAGAAGGGGAGAAATCGAGCGTATCGTCAGGCTTTCCGAAACCGTCAAAATCAAAAAGGAAAACGGCGGAATATTTGAAAGATACGAGGGTGTGCAGGTTGAAAAAACAATGCCCGTAAAAGAAGCGTTGAAACACCCCGGCATCACCTTTGACGTTTTATCAGAAGTTACCGACGCGTTTTCGGAGTTTTCAAAAAGCGCGCTGTTTTCGGCGGAGGTCATGATAAAATACGCGGGATACCTTGAAAAGGAAGACGCCGCGATAAGAGACGCTCGCCGTTTGGAAGAAAAGATTTTGCCCGAAGATATCGACTACAACGCTTTAAGCGGATTAAGAATCGAGGCGCGACAGAAACTTTCAAAAATCCGTCCCGCGACGCTCGGACAGGCGTCCAGAATTTCGGGAGTGAGCCCCGCGGACATTACCGTCCTGCTGATTTATCTAAAAACCGCAAAATAAACCTCAAAACAAAACGCATAAAAAAAGCAAGGTAAAAAACCTTGCTTTTTTTGTATTGTTTTTGTCTTATTTACATAAGAAGGAACGGGTTGTTTTCATAAAACCATTTCGCAACGGTGCCCGATTCGATATTGTCGATTGCCGCCTGCGCGCCCGAGCCGATTTTTGAAATCACAAACATTGCGACGAAAACGAGCGCAACGGTGAATGCCGCCGAGAACACAAGCCCGATAATACGGTCGACGCTGCGGAATCCTTTTTGTTTTTCGGCAATCTTTGAAAGAAGGTTTGAAAGAAGCGAAAACAGAATTTCAAGCACGATAATCGACGCGACGAAAACGATAAGGGCGCAAAGGGCTTTCACGATAAGGTTTGCCGCAAACGCCGCAAGGGTAACGCTGCCCGTGAGCACGCCGCTGAAAAGCTTGACGCAAACGGTTTGCACAAGCAGTGCGATTTTGAGTTTTGACGAGCCTTCGAACAGCGTCGATACGCTTGTCCACGCGCTGCCGCTGACGTTCAGGAAAAGTTCCCCGTCGGAGACCTTTGCTTTGTAGCCCGCCACGTCGAATTTACTTACGAAAAAGTCGCTGATTTTTGCTTGAAGGTCAACAAACGCGGAAACACCGGCAAGATACCCCGCAAGGAATATGCCAAGGCATATCGCCGCGATAAACGCAATGATGCCGCCGATCGTGCCGTTGAGCAATTTTGCAAAGCCTGCAATAATACCCGCGACGATGCCGAGCGCCAAAACCGCCAGAATGACGATATCCGAGACATTCATGCTCGCTGTACATAAAGCATTCAACATACCATAATCCCTCTTTTTTACGATATTTCTCGATATTTATAAATATTATACCAAATTTGTCACAGAAATCAAACAATATTTAATAAAAAAACGCGCTTATTTTTTTAAGCCCTGTCAATACTTATGAAAAGGAGATAAAAATGAAACAAGGAACACCCGTAATTTTGTGCATAGGAAGCGACAAAATCGCCGGCGACAGCGTCGGTCCGATTGTCGGCGATATTTTGAAAAACAGGTTGAACGCAAGATGTTTCGTGTACGGCGCGACGGGGAAAAGCGTCAACGGAAGAAACGTGCAGGACTTTCTAAAACTCATAAAATGCGCGCACCCCGAAAGCCCCGTAATCGCGGTGGACGCGTGCTTGTCAAAGGAGGCGGAAAAGCCTTTCGTCGCGGTGATTTCGGGCGGAGTCAACCCCAAAAGGGCGATAACGGGAATCGAAAATCCCGCAGGCGACGTCGGCATTCTCGGCGCGGTCGAAAAACCATCGGACGATCCGCTGAAGACTCTTATGGCGGTATCGTGGGATAAAGTGCAAAAAACGAGCGTTAAAATTGCGATTGCGTTATATAAAGCGTTATTTTCCGCGTAAAAATCAACAAAACCCGAGTTTTTAATTTTAGTTGATTTTTAGGGAGTTTATGTTATAATAGTACTAACTTCGTGATAAAGATAAATAATAAGACGTTTTTATTTTTATTGCGGAAGCGGAGGCTATTACACAGTGAAAAAAAGAACAAAAGGAATAATAATTTTTCTGATTTGTCTTGTGCTTGTCGTGCTTGTCGCGACGATGCTCTCGGACAACGGCGCGGGCGAGATAAGTTACACGTCGCTTGTCGAAGACATAAAGGCGGGAAAAGTTGCCAACATTCAGATTACCGGCGACTACGTTCTGAAAGTCAGATATAACGACAGCAAGATCGCCGAAAAGAATTTCCCGAATAAGTACGACGCGTTTTGTTATATTCCCGACAGAAACGTCCAGCAGGTTTACGACATGATCGAAGACTGTCAGGGCAACACGGGTTGGACGTCCCCCAAGGTTTCGTACGACAACCCCGCGCGCCGCGCGCTTCTTTACAGTTTGCTTTTGCCCATGTTGTCGGTTGTGCTTCTCGGCATCGTGATGTACATTATTTACCGTCAGAGCCAGGGACAAAACCAGCAGGCGATGAACTTCGGAAAGACCAAAGCCCGCGTTACCCAGTCGGTTAAGGTGCGTTTTTCGGACGTCGCCGGCGCGGAAGAAGAAAAGGAAGAACTGCAAGAAATCGTGGAATTCCTTAAAAACCCCAAAAAGTTCGTCGATATCGGCGCGAGAATTCCCAAGGGCGTTTTGCTCGTAGGTCCTCCGGGCACCGGTAAGACGTTGTTTGCAAAAGCGGTCGCAGGCGAGGCGAACGTGCCGTTTTTCAGCATAAGCGGCAGTGACTTTGTCGAAATGTTCGTCGGCGTCGGCGCGTCTCGTGTGCGCGACTTGTTTGACCAGGCGAAACACAATATGCCGTGTATCGTTTTCATCGATGAAATCGACGCGGTCGGCAGACAGCGCGGCACGGGCTTGGGCGGCGGTCACGACGAGCGCGAACAAACGCTCAACCAGTTGCTTGTCCAGATGGACGGCTTTGAAAAGAACGACGGCATTATCGTTATGGCGGCAACCAACCGCGCGGATATTCTCGACCCCGCATTGTTGCGCCCCGGCCGTTTCGACCGTCAGATTTACGTGCAGGTCCCCGACGTTCGCGGCAGGGAAGAAATATTCAAGGTTCACGCAAGGAACAAACCCATTGCCCCCGACATCGATTTCAAAACGCTTGCCCGTCTTACTTCGGGCTTCACCGGCGCGGACATCGAAAACCTTCTGAACGAGGCTGCAATCCTTTGCGCGCGCGACAACAGAAAGGTCATTACGATGGGCGATATCAACGAAGGTATCAATAAGGTCATCGCCGGCCCGCAGAAAAAGAGCCGCGTCGTCAGCGAAAGAGACAAACGCATCACCGCGTATCACGAAAGCGGACACGCAATCGTTGCGAAACTCCTTAAAAACTGCGACGAAGTCAACGAGGTTTCCATCATACCGCGCGGACAGGCGGCAGGCTATACCATCACCCGTCCCGTGAACGACGACAACCACGTTACCCGCGGAAAGTTGATGGACGAAATCGCAATGATGCTTGCGGGACGCGTCGCCGAAGAAATCGTCATCGAAGACATCACGACGGGCGCAAGCAACGATATTCAGCGCGCAAGCGCCATCGCAAGAAAGATGGTTACCGAATGGGGCATGAGCCCGCTCGGCACGATATATCTCGGCAATCCCGAACACGAGGTGTTTTTGGGACGCGATTTCAATCAACAGGCAATGTCGCCCGAAACCGCCGCGAAAGTTGACGCCGAAATGAAGAGTATCCTCGACGAGTGCTACGACACCGCAAGGAATATTCTTTCGGAACACAGGGATCTTCTGGACAATATGGTCAAGGTGCTGTTTGCGAAAGAAACCATTTTCCAAAACGAAGTCGATATGCTGTTTGAAGGCAAAACGCCCGAAGAAATCATTAAACTCAGCAACGAAAAAAGCATGGAAAAAATGAAAGCGGCGGAAGCGTCCAAACAGGAAGAAGAAGCCGACGACAAATCGGAAGCCGGTGCGGACGACAAAACGGCTGCGGACGAAATCAAAAAACTTCACGAAAAGTTGAAGGAAAAGATTGAAAAAATCGAAAACTCCGCGCCCGCCGAACAAAATAAAACGGACGCGTCGGAAAAACCCGAAGACAAGAAAACGGACGAAAAGCCCGACGAAAACAAATAACAAACCAAACAAAAACCGCCGTATGAACGGCGGTTTTCCTTTTGCCGAAAATTATTTTCTGAAAGGCTTTTCGTATTTTTCTTCCCATTTCGAAAAGGCGGCTTCGTCGTAATATTTGGGCATATTCGACGCGGTCTTACATTCTTTCTTCATCTTTTGCAAAAGAGAGGCAAGATTTAAAAGAAGGGGAAGTTTCGCAATACCTTTTACGGCGGCTTGCGCCATTTCCGCGGGCGACATGACGATCATATGCCCCGCGCTCGCTTCGATAAGGACTTTCCTTGAAACCACGCCTTTGCCGAGCAGGAAGTCGACGTCGCCTTTTTTGCTGTTCAGAAGCCAGTTTTTCATCATATCGACGGCGGCGTGCTTCCCGCCGATTTCTTTCATAAACCTTGCCTGATAGCGATAAAGATTTTCAACGGAAAACGGGTTTTCGGTGACGGGTGCCGAGATGACTTCCGAAAGCATTTTGCCGGCTTTCATACCGCTTGCCATGCCGCTTCCCAGCATAGGAATGGTCATACACGCGCTGTCGCCGAGCAGGGCGTATCCGTTTGCGACGAAACGCGACAACGGGTGGCGTACGGGGATTTGCAGAAGTTGTCCGCCCGTGACGATTTTATCTCCCACGATTTCGTTGTCGCGGCGGATATCGGCAAGGGCGTTTTCGTAGGTTTTGTCGGACATTTCGCCGACGCGGCCGATAAGGACGTCGGCTTGTTTTTCGTCGTGGGACAGCGTGCACCAGGATATGCCGCGCTCGTTGATATGTTTAAGGTACGCGCGGTTCGTGTACTTCGGGCGCGCCGTGTTTTCGGGGCGATTGAAGAAAGTGCGCCTTACGATGAAAGTGTCGTTTTTGTCGACGTTTCTCGTGATTTTCAAGGATTCGGGCAGGCTCTTTCTGACGGCGGAATTTACGCCGCCGCAATCGACGACAAGCCCCGCCGGCACGACTTCGCCATTTTCAAGTTCCACTCCGAGGACGACGTCGTTTTCGACGATGGCGCGCTTTACCGGGGTTTCGTAAAACACCTTTACGCCGGCACATTCTGCGCGCGACAAAAGCCACTCGTTGAACGGGCGACGATAAATCGCCATATCAAGTTGGTCGTCGGGCAAATCCATAAGGACGTTCACGCCTTTTTCGGGCGGCACGAACGTCCAGTTTCTTTTTCTTGTGTAAATCTCCTTTGGGGGAAGTGGCATGCCGACTTCTTCAAAGGTTTCTTCAACCATATCGTCGGTCCAGTCGTACGCGACGTCGCATTGTTTTTTCGCCTCGTACACAGTGACGTCAAATCCGGCGTTTCTTGCAAACGCGGCAAAAACAAGCCCTGTCTGGTTTGCGCCGACAACGATGATGTTTTTATTCATAATTTCCTCCATATTGCATAAAACGCAAGTTTACGCGTCGATTTTTATTTATTAAACGGCTTATCGTACTTTTTCCGCCACTTTTCAAATTCTTTTTCGTCAAAGCGCGGCGGCATTTTCGTGGCGTGAGATACAACGCACGCCGCTTTTATTAAGACGCCGAAAAGGGTTTTCCACAGCGAAAAATACTTGAAAGGGAGTGCAAGGAAACTTTTGACAAGTCGCTTTGCGCTTCCGCCCGACGCGACCGACGCCAGACCTTTCATAACGCCCGATCCCACAAGGTCGTCAATTTCGTTGCCGCGGCTTGAAAGCAGCTTGGTTTTGACAAGTTCGATCGCGGCGTGTTTTCCGCCGATTTCGCGCATAAATTTCAACTGATAGCGATAAAGATTTTTCTTTGAAAAAGGTTCTTTGTCGGCAGTCGTCACGGCGTCGGCAAGCATTTTTGCGGCTTTCAGTCCGCTGACGATTCCGCTTCCGTTCATAGGGATTGTCATGCACGCGCTGTCGCCAAGCAGTACGTATCCGTTCGCAACGATATTCGAAAGGGGACGGCGCACGGGTATTTCAAAAATTGCGTCGCCGCCGGAAACCTTGTCGCCGATGACGGAATTGTCTTCTTTTAAGTCGGCAAGGGCGTTTTCGTAGGTTTCGTCCGAAAGGCTGCCGATTCTGCCGACAAGGACGTCCGCGGTTTCGTCGTCCTTTTTCAAAAAGCACCAAGAAATTCCGTTTTCGTTTTTGTGTTTAAGATATATTTTTTTGGGATGCTCCGGGCACGGACAGTTTTCGGGGCGCGCGAAAAATTCTCTTTTCACAAAAAACTTGTCGTTTGCGCTCACTTCGTTTTGGATTTGGAAATTTTGCGGCAAGGAACGTCTGACAAGCGAGTTCACGCCGCCGCAGTCGACGACAAGGTCGCATTCAAAAGTTTCGCCGTTTGAAAACTCCACGCCGTAAACGACGTCGCCGTCGGTGAGCGCGCGCGTGACGCACGCGTCGAAATATAATTCGACTTCTTCCGGAAGAAGGGAAATAAGCCATTCGTTAAGTCCGCGCCGCGACACGTTTATGTCAAGTTCTTCTTCCTTCTTAGGGACGAAGACGGGGTTGTGCCCGGGCGGGACGAAAGTCAGACGCCTTGTGCGGGTAAAAATATCGTTTGGGGGGAAGGGTAATCCGACCTCTTTGAAAACGGACGGAGAAATATCGTCCGTCCATTCGTACGCCGCGTTTTCACGGCTGTTTTTTTCAAATACAAAAACAGAAAAGCCTTGTTCCGAAAACAACTTTGCGGCAAACAAACCCGTTTGATTCGCGCCGATTATCGCAACCGTACCTTTCATATTTCACCCATTATCTCTTTTGATCATTTTGTCATGACGATTGCAAGGAACACGCATTTTCCGCCGCCCGTCGCAATCATTCCGTGCGGGTTTCCGCTGTCGTAATACAAGCAGTCGCCTGCGTGCAGAATTTCGATATTGCCGTTTATGTTGCATTTCAGGCTGCCTTCCAGGATAAAATCGAGTTCTTGTCCCTTATGGCTGGAAAGGTGAATTTCCTTGTCCTGTTCCTCCTCGATATACGGGGCGGTAACGACAAACGGCTCCGCAATGCGGTTTTTCATATATTGCGCGACGTGCAGATACTCAAACCCTTCGCGGCGTTTCAGTTTCATGCCGTAGCCCGCGCGCACGATGGAATATTCCGACAGGTTCGGCGATTTTCCAAGCAGCAATTCCGTGATGTCGATGCCGAGTTTTTTCGCGCAGTTATAAAGCAGGGTAAAGGTGAAGTCCTTTTTACCCGATTCGTAGTCGATATATTCGTTTTCCGAAATGCCCGCGCATTCCGCCATTTCCGCCGTGGAAATTTCTTCCATTTCGCGGATACCTTTCAGCCTTTCGGCGATTTCCTGAATTTCTTTCATACGTTACCTCTTTTTATCTATTGTAAAATAAACGAACGGCGGTGTCAAACGATTTATAAAATCGTCAGGACGAAGAAGTCGCCGAATTCCCCGAAAACAATCCGCAGCCGTTCCCGTTTTCGCCGATAAGCACGGCAAGGGTCGACGCAAGCAGGACGATAAGTTCCGTCCCCGCGATTTCGCCGTCGCGGCCGAACAGCACCATTATTATGAACAGGTACAAAATCCAGTTGTCGTCAAACATATTTTCCCCCTTTTGAAAATCTCTTAAATATACAATATGCGACAAAATGAGATAAATTTACCCAAAACCGCGGTTTTCTTTTGACGTATAATCGGTGTGAACAAAGGGGGAAGCCATGCCGCTTATCGATAATAAAACGCAAGTCAAGGTCAGATATTATCTGCCCGACAACGCCGTCCTTACCGAACTTTCGGATTTGTTTTCGGTTTTGTCGGACAGCACCCGCATAAAAATCCTTTCGGCAATCTGCATTTCAGAAATGTGCGTCGGGGATTTGTCGGAAATGCTCGATATGAATCAGACGACAGTGTCGCATCAGCTCAAAATTCTGCGCTCCACGGGCGTCGTTACGGCGCGCCGCGACGGAAAAACGATATATTATTCGCTCGCAAATATGATAATTCCCGAAATTATGCGTTTCGGAACGCTTTATCTTGGGTATTATTAAATGTATGCCAACAGTTAATACGAACGTTGCCAAAACGTCGATATCTCGACGCTTTTATGAAAAATGCTCGCTTGTAGTACGAAAAGTATAAGCCGTGAGCGTAACGCAGCATTAGTCAAAAACACGGCGTAAAACCTAAGTTCGTATTATTATCTGTTGGCATAAAACCGCCCCGAAAACCCGCCCGATAACCAAATTTTCCCGTTTCTGTTGACACGGGGGCAAAATTTCGGTTATACTGTTTTCAGGCAATTAGCCAATAACGGAGGATAACTATGAATAAAAACGAATTTGTCGGCGCAGTCGCCGCGAAAGCAAACATCTCACAGGCGGCAGCAAAAGAAGCCGTCGACGCCGCTCTTCAAGTTATTGCGGAAGCGTTGAAAGACAACAACGACGTCGCCCTTGTCGGCTTCGGTACGTTCAAAGTAAAAGAAACCGCCGCAAGAATGGGCGTCAACCCCAAAACCGGCGAAGCAATCGAAATCTCCGCAAAGAAGACCGTTGCTTTCAAACCCGGCAAAAACCTGCTTGAAGACATAAGATAATTGTTGAAAAAGAATAACCCTTCGGTTCGCCCGAAGGGTTGTTTTTTTCGGCAATGATAAAAGAGAAAAACGATATCAGTCGATTTGCTCGTAATAATAAGAGTAATCGATTCCTTTCATAAAGATTTCGCGACTGTTTATATCGTCGGTCAACGCGCCCTTTATAAGCTTATAAATATGAGTGGAATTAACAGGGCTTTCTTTCATTGCGGTAAGATATTCGTTTTTGTCGATTTTGCTCCAATCGGTGCATTGTCCGAGATTCTTTTTGAGCATTAAATCCAGCCAGATACGCGTGCTGCGGCCGTTGCCTTCCATAAAAGGGTGAGCGATATTCATTTCCACATATTTTTTAACGATTGCTTCAAGTGAGTTTTCCGGCATATTCTCGATTATTTGCAAATTATCGTACAAATACATCGCCGGGGCAAAAGCAAAGCCGGCTTTTGCAATATTCACCGTGCGGATTTGTCCTGCAAAATCGTATAATCCGCCGAACAAATATGCGTGGATTTGTTGTAAACCTTTTACCGTGCCGACTTCGATTGCGTCCGATATCGAATTGTCAAACAGGGAGTAGGCTTTTTGCTTGCTTTTTTCGTCGACGGAATCGTCCGCCCGCGTGAACCAACCGATAAACGCCGCGCCGATTTTGCTTGGAAATTCCGCGGCGAGCCTAATAAACCCGTCGGAATCCAGCGCATCCGACAAATATTTTTTCCCGTCGGCAGCGGTTAATTTCAGTTGGGTAGTGACACTAACCAACTCATTGTTTTCTTTTTTCAGTTTGGCTTTCAGATACTTCCAATAATTGCGGCATTTTTCGTAATCGCTTTCGTTTCTGAGTGCTCCGATGACGTCGAGTACGCTGAAATACCACTTATTGTTTTCTTCGTTCCATACTGCACGAACTTCTTTGTCGTTAAAAAATCTGATTGAAATCTTCATAGAAGGACGATTTGTTTTTCGGTAAAACCCGGTCGATTAAACACGGGAGTATTGTTGATGTTACCCGAAAAGTCTAACACACTTTAAAAAAAAGGTCAACACCGATAAAACGTAAAGAGTCGCAACAAGAAGAAAAAATAGTTTAACAAAGGAAGAAAACAAGCGATTGAAATCGTCAACGCACGGCGTGATTTTTTAGACAAGTGTCAGGAAATTTTTGGAAAATTAACAAAATATCGTAAAAAAAGACAAAATATATGTCAAATTATCGTTTTTCCCCAAAAAAACCTTGACGGCTTTTTTCTACCGCTGTAAACTAATTAAAGTTTACGAACAGAAAAAACGGTCGGAAGCAGGAGAAAATGAAAGGGAGAAAGAAGATTTTGCTGCTTGCGTTGTTCGCGGTGGCAACACTTGTGTTTTCGGCTTGTTCCAAGACACAGACAAATAACGACTTTTCTGTCGGCGGTATCGTAAAAACGGACGCTGATTTTTTTGAGATTTCAATTCTTGTCAACGGCATAAAAACAGATTATTCGCTTGATTCAAGCGGATGTTTCAACATTTTTCATCTTAAAAGCGGCGACGTAATCACGTTTTCAAAGGAAGGCTATTCTTTCAACTCCTATACGGTGGGCGGATTTTCGGTGGACGGCATCGAAATCGTCGGGACGAGGTGCCGGTACGAAGTGCTTACTTTCTTTGACGAAAATTATGGGACGGTCAAAGGCGCGGGAAAGTACGAGTACGGCGACACCGCAAAACTCACCGTCACCCCGAAAGAACATTTTGAAATAGACGGGATTTACGAAAAAGGCAACCTTGTGTCATCAAATGGCGAATACTCGTTCACGGTAACGGACGATTGCGTTTTCGTCGTAAGGTTTTCAAAAAAGAAGTATCCGATAACAGTTGAAAAGACAGACGAAGAGTGCGTGGTCGAGGCGCCCGAAAGCGCGGCGTTCGGCGAAGAAATCACGGTTTCCGCAAGCGACGACGCAAACTTTGTTTTTGCATATTTTGAGGTTGACGGGACGAAATATTACGATAAAACCTTGAATTTTACGATTAAATCCGAAAACATAAAAATAAACGCGGTGTTTTTGAAAAGACTTTCAAAGCCCGAAATATCTTTTGACGGAAGAAGTGTTTCGGTTGTCAAAGGTAAAAACGCCGAAAACTGCGAAATATTTATCGACGGCGAATTTTTGTTTAATACTACTTCCGGAGGGAAGTTTTCCCTTGCGGAGTACAACGTGTCGGACGGCGCGCACAACGTGCTTGTAAAAGTAACGGGCGACGGCTTCGGCGAGAACGAAAGCGCAATAAATATAAATTACGTCCGCCCGTACGATACGCCGAAAAACATCGGTATGCTCATCGAAGAAGACAAGGTTTATTTTGTTTTTCAACAGGTGCTTGCGGCAAGCGGTTACGAAATATTTATGAACGGGCAAAAGGTTGAATCGCCACTAGACAAGAAGGCTTCGGGCGGAAGCATACTTATCCGCGTCGATACGCTGTTCACGGAAAACGGCACATATACTTTTTCCGTCCGCGCGACGGGCGACCGCCCCGAAAGCGAAATGTCCTTCGCGGCGGAATATACCTTCAAAGGCACGCTTTCCGCGCCCGTTGCAAAAATCGAAAACGGCGTTCTGACCGTTTCCCACGAAAAGGACGTGAAATTCCTTGTCGAAATCAACGGCGTCAACGTCGCGGACAAGCTTGACGAAAACAAGTCGCTTGCGTTATCCGACGTGCTGGAAAATGGCACAACCACGGCAAAAATCAAGATCACGGCCATGCTTGACGGCTATAAGCCGAGTTCGGTCGAAATTATATATAATGCGGAGGAATAAAAATGAAAAAAGTAATCGCGGCGGTGGTGTTTATGTTGCTTGTCGCCGTCTTTGTGCAGTTTGGCGCAAGCGACGTTGCTTTTGCAAACGACGGCAAAACGATGCCGCCGAAAAATCTTTCCGTCATCGTGCGTGACGGGAATTATTATTTGACCTTTGAAAACGTCCCCGACAACAACGGGTACGAAGTTGTTGTAAACGGAACGGCGACCGTTGTCGAAAAGGACGTAACGACGGTGCTGATTAACGTCGAAAGCGGCAGCGAATTTTCGGTAAAGATAAGGACGATTTGCGCCGACGAAACGCGCACGTCCGACTTTTATGAAACCACGCTCGTTATCGGTCGTGCGCTTGACGCTCCCGAAAATCTTACGATGTCCGCCGACAAGAAACTGTCGTTTTCCGCGGTTGACGGAGCGGCGTCGTACGACGTCGTGATAAACGGCGTGTCCGTCTTAAAATCCGCGACCAAAACAGAAATCGAACTTATCGACGTACTGACTTCGCCGATAAATTACAAAATAAAAGTGCGCGCAAACGGCGACAATCGTTTGACCTACGACAGTAAGTTTTCAACGCTTTCTTACGACAACGTGTTAAAACTCGGCACCCCGGGAAACGTCGGGATAACAAGCGTCGACGGGAAAGTGATTTTATCATTCGACAGCGTTTCGTACGCAAGCGGATATGACATCGACGTGAACGGCGAAATATTAAAAACAACCGATAACAAGTATGATTTGACAGATAAAGTGTCCGTTCCTGCAAATTATTTGATAAAAGTGTGCGCAACGGGCGGCAAAGGATATGACGCGAGCGAGTGGGCGACCACAACGTACGAATGTCGTAAAACCATTGAAAGTCCGCGGCTCGCGCTTGAAAATAAAACGGTGTCCTGGACAAAGTCGGAAGGCGCAAACGAATACTCGGTCGTCGTAACTTTTATGGAAACCGAAATTGAAAAGCTCGATAGGTTTACGGGAACGAGTTTTGACCTTTCGGAACTTGTCGCAAAGCACGGAGCGGGCGAATACGCGGTGAAAGTGCAGGCACTTACAAACGGGAATTACGATTATTCCGACGTAACGACGATATATTTCCGCAATTACCTGACGCTCGAAACTCCGACGGTCGCCGTAAACGGGACAATCGCCAGTTGGGCGAAAGTTGAAAACGCGGTCGATTACACGATAAAAATCGACGGAAGGATAATTTCCAAAAACGTAACCGCAGAAAGTTTTGACGTTTCGCCGTACGTTGCGGAAGTGAAGACCTACACAATTGCGGTTGTCGCAAACGCAAACGGCTGGTATTATGAGTCGGCGGAAGGAACGGCGACTTTTGTTAAGACGGGCGCGCTCTCGTCACCCGTACCCACGGCAAGCGGAAGCGTTGTAAGCTGGACGAAAGTACTTGGCGCGACGGCGTACGACGTTTACGTCGGCGGCGAAAAGGTGTTGACGGTTACCGAAACGACGGCGGATATTTCCGAGCATCTTCAACAGGGCGAAAACAAAGTGAAAATCGTCGCGACAGCCGAAGGGTTTTCAGACGGAGTGTCGGAAGAAATCGTCGTAATCGGCGACGCAATCGAACACGAAGGACTCAAAACGTACAGAATGATAATTGGAAACGAAAGCGACTACATCGTTTTCATTGACGGAAAAAGGACTGACAATAAAATCGAAAACGGCAAAATCACGCTTCCCGATACGGCGGAAAAGATGATTATCGTTCCCGATATAGCCGATTTGCCGGAGGGCGAGGGACACGTAACGTTGTTTTCGGAAATCGACCTTACGACAGCCACAAAAAACGGCGAAGAGTATGACGTGGCAACCCCTGTAGCAGAGTGGCTATGTAAAGAAGACCTTACGATTATCGGTGAAGGCGAAGGGACAAACGAACTCGGCGAACATATCACGGACGGCGAGAACAAAGTCTATTATCTCAACGAAAAAGGCAAATACCGTCCGAAACAGCCGGGCGAAGTATAAAAGATATTCGTTAAGCCTTGTATTTTAAGAAAAAGACTGATATAATATATCGCGAGGTGAAATTATGAGCGTCGACAAAACGTTAAAAACCCAACTGAAAGAATACAACGTGCAGGAAGTCGCGCCGAAAATCTATAAAATCAACGAATACAACCTTTCGACAATGTTCGTGATCGTGGGCAGCGAGCGCGCGCTTTGCATAGATTGCGGCACGGGCGTAGGCGACTATAAGGCGGTCATCGAAAGGCTTGTCGAAGGGAAACCTTACGATATGGTGTTGTCGCACGGACACGTCGACCATGCCGGCGGCCGCGAGCAGTTCGACAAAATATACGTCGGCAGTCGCGACAAAGACATTGTAAAGGAAGCAACCCTTTCGTACCGCAAGTTTTACATAATCATTATGCGCTATCTTATGTTTTTCAAGTGCATAAAGTTTAAGGACGCGGTCATGAAAAAGGTTGAAAAGGAGCCGGAACTTATCCCGATTTGCGAAGGGTTCACGTTTGATTTGGGCGACAAAAAGATTGAAGTTTTCGAGACGCCGGGACACACGGAAGGCTGCTTGTGTTTCTTGTCAAGGAGCGACCGCATAATGTTTTCGGGCGACACCTTCAATCCGCTTATGCTGATGTTTCTGGCGCATGCGACGTCAATCGAGGAATACCGCGAAACGCAGGAAAAACTTTTGAAAATCGACGGATACGACGTGTTCTGGCCGTCGCATCTTTCCGCGCCTCTCACCCGTGAAGACGGGGCGGGCATTATGAAAACCGCCGACAAAATTTTGAAGCAAAAGCACAATTTCTTCCTGCCGTCGATATTCATAAAAACGGTTGATAAACGTAGCATTATTTATCGTCCCGACCACGTTCGCCGCAAGAAGAAAGAAAAACAAAAACAAGGTTAAACAGTCAAAATTATGCGGTAAACTGCACTTTTTGCAGTGTGCCGCATTTTTGATATAAGGAGAAAGGAATGATTATTTTTGCAAAATACGGTGAGTACGACAGGCGTGAACTTCTGGAAGAATGCCTGACGAAATATCTTGAAACCATGAAAAAAACCAAGCTCGAAGGCGAACTTACCGAGCTTAAAAACCACAACGACAAACCTTATTTCAAGGATTATCCCGACGTAAGGTTTTCGATTTCGCACAGCGGCGCGCTTGTCGTTGTCGCAATGGCGCAGACGGAAGTCGGCATAGACATCGAGGAGTTCCGTCCCCGCGCTTACCAGAAAGTCGTCGAAAACGTTTTCACGAAAGGCGAGGCGAAAGAAGTCAAAGACCTTGAAACTTTTCTTGCGGTATGGACGAGAAAGGAAGCCTATCTCAAACTCACGAGCGAGGGGCTTTCGGGCGTCAGGTCAAACGACGTGTCGGGCGATTTGTTTTACGAGGGCAAGCGCGTCATCGCAACGCCGCTCAACATTTTCGCGGGATACGTCGGCACGGTCGTCGCGGAAGACCAGCCCGTTATTTTCGTCGATCTCGATTGACTTATCGAAAAAGATTTAGTAAAATAAAACATATTCCGAAACGGAGGACTTTGAAATGATACTTGATAAAATTAAAGACATGCTTGAAAAACAACTCGGCATCGACAAAAGCAAAATCACCGAAGATTCCGATATTATCAAAGACATCGGCGCGGATAGTCTGGACATCGTGGAATTTCTGATGGACGCCGAAAACGAATGGGGCATCACCATCGAAGAAGAAGACGTGAAAAACCTTCATACCATCGGCGACGTCGTAAAATATATCGAATCCCGCATTTAATAAAACCCGCGAAAACACGAAAAACGCAAAAGAAAACCACCGAAAAAAATCGGTGGTTTGTTTTTTCTACAAAGCGGATTTTCGTTATTTATCCTGATATACGCGCCACAGGAAGTCTTTTTCCTTTTTAAGGACGATACGCGCCGAGGGCATCCACGTTTTCAGGTTGTAGTCGTGGAAAGAGTTGAGCGGTTCCCACGCGCAGAAGTATTCATAAGGAATATCTTTTGCTTCCAACGCTTTTCTCAGTTTCTTGCTGCCGCCGTTCGTGAAGACGTCCTGAATGCCGTTGTTAAGGAACAGACGGGGGAAAGGTTTCTCGACGCCGAGAAATACCTGCAATTCGTTGTAATACTCGTACTCCGATTTGAGTTTTTTGTAGTGTTTGATGCCTGTGCAGTGATAAGTCATCGTGCGGACAACGGGCAGGTTGATGATTTTGCCTTCGAAGTCGATTGCGGGGCAGTTGAGAATCGCGCCCTTGATTTTGATATCGACGTCGGGAAGCCCCAGATGTTCGCGATATTCGGGGTGATTCTGGCAGTTTATCGTCACCATGGAAAGGTGTCCGCCCGCGCTGTCGCCGGAGATGACGAAGTTGTCAAGGTCAAGACCGTATTTGTCGGCGTTGGCGACAACCCATTGCAGAGCCTTATAGACCTGTTTCATGTAGTCGGGGAAGCGGTATTTCGGACCGAGACCGTAACTGATATTGACGGTGAAAGCGCCCGTGCGCGCCATATGTTGGCAATAGCCGCGGCGCATTTTTTTGTCGCCTTCGATCCAGCCGCCGCCGTGGATATTAAAGAACACGGGGAACTTTCCTTCCGTAAGTTTTCCGCGTTGTTTTTCGTCGTAAATAATATCGAGTTTTCCCGTGTCGGGATGTTCCTCGTCATAGACGATATCTTTCACTTCCGTAAGCCCTTTTCCGGGGAAGCGGTTGCACAATAAATATTTGATATAGTCATCGACAAAAAAAGCAGTGCTTAATAATGACATAAAATTCCTCCAAGATTTATTACGATAATTATAATAAAAATCGCCGCACTTTGCAACAGTTTTCCGCCGCCCGGCAAAAGAAAAAGGCAAAAGAGGAAAAAACGCGCATACGATTTTATTAAAAAAAGAAAATACAAACGCGCCGTTTTGTCAAAAATCGCCTTAAAAACACACGTTCTTTTTCATACAAAACAAGATAAGTGTAAAAAATAATATTTTTATCCGATTAAGGATTGAAAAATAGCGCGGTTTTATGGTAAGATTAAATTACTAAATTCTATAAAAAGGGGGATATCCTATGGACAACATCACCAAGGCAAAAATAAATCTGTTTGCTGTCTTAAGGAACCTTGAAGATTTATGTGCAATGGACAAAGAGTCCGCCGACATCATCAAGGATACCAAACTTTCCGTACAGTTCAACGTGCCCGACGTAGGAAGCGCAACCATAGATTTCGATCACGGCAAGTGCACTTTCAATCGCGGCAAAAAACACGCCGGACTGCAACTCTTCTTCACTTCGGCGGAGCATTTCAACAACCTTATCGATCCGCCCAAGGACGCTAACGGTAAACCCAAAACGGTCATACCTATTTTCTACAACGTATTCAAAGCAGGATTCCTTCTCAATCAATTCACGAAACTCGCCGACAGGCTCTCATATTATCTGCAACCGGCGGCGGACAAGAAGGCGGAACTTCTGAAAAATCCCGAATATTTCAAAATCAACACGACTCTCACGCTGTACACCGCGTTGTTCGCACTCTGCGAAGTCGCAAACAGCGATAAGGTCGGTAAACTTTGTGCAAAGCGTATGTGCGACGGCAAGATTGCTGCGGGTATCCCCGGCGGTCCGCAACTCAACATCACCATCAAAGACCACAAACTTTACGGAGCAAAGGGCGCAATCGACGACTGGTCGGCACAAATGTTCTTCTCGAACATGGAATTCGCGCACGACTTGCTGAACGGCGACGCGTCGAGTTTCGGCGGTATGGGCAGCGGCGACTTCCAGGTAAGAGGCCGTCTCGATATGCTGGAACAAATGGCAAAGATGCTCAACCTCGTCAGCGCATATCTCGGATAGGAGGAAATTATGAATCTCGTTTACGAACCCAAAAAAATAATTGACGTTACCAAAAGCCAGGCCACTTTCAAAAGGGCTCTGAATTGTATCCCCGCGGGCATTTACGGACATCTCGGACCTTCCGAGGGCTGTATGGTTCCCGTATCGTCGTATCCTTTATATATGGATCACGCGCAAGGCGCGTACATATACGATATCGACGGCAACAGAATCATCGACTATATGTGCGGTTACGGCCCCAACTATCTGGGCTATAACGATCCCGACGTCGACGCTGCCGCCGCCGCTCAGAGAAAGAAGGGCGACTGCACCACGCTTATCAGCGATATCACCGTCGAATTTGCGGAAGAAGTTTGCAAGACCATCAATATGGCAGACTGGGCATTCTTCGCAAAGAACGGTAACGACGTCACGCAATTTGCAATGATGATCGCGCGTGCTTACACCGGACGCAAGAAAATGGTTTTGACGAAAGGCTGGTACCACGGAGTATCTCCCTGGACGCAAAAACTCGGCTATTCGGGCATCATCGAAGAAGACGTTTGCAACAACCTTTATATCGAGTGGAACCATCCCGAACAATTCGAGGCTCTTTGCCAACAGTACGAAGGACAAATCGCAGGCTTCATTTCGCAACCTTATCAACACGGTAACTTTGCGGATAACGAACTGCCCGCCCCCGGATACTGGCAGAAGATTCGCGAAATCTGCGACAAATACGGCGTAGTTCTTATTATCGACGACGTACGCGCGGGCTTCCGTATCGACATCAACGGTTCCGATTACCATTACGGCATTAAATCCGACTTGTCCTGCTTCTGCAAGGCAATCGCAAACGGATACAACGTATCGTGCCTCTGCGGCAACAAGAAACTTCTCAACGCGACGTCCGACATCGCGTACACCGGCAGCTACTGGCTTTCGGCAGTACCGTTTGCGGCGGGTATCGCAACCCTTCGCAAGGCAAAAGCGTTGAACGCTACCGAAGAAAACGCAAAGAAAGGCAAGAAACTTACCGACGGTCTTAAAGAAATCGCAAAAGACAACGGATTCGACCTCCGCGTCACGGGCGAACCGGGCATGTTCTATCTGCGCCTTGCGAACGACCTTCCTTCGCGCGTTATCCATCAGGACTGGGTATGCGAGTGCGTAAAACGCGGCGTATTCTTCACCAGCCACCACAATCACTTCATCAACTATGCACTCAGCAATGAGGACATTCAATACACTTGGGAAGTTGCGGACGAAGCGTACAAAGTAGTGCGTGAACGCTATCCCCAGGCACAACTCATTAAATAATATTAGGAGGAATCAATTATGGCTTTAACTAAACAAGAGTGGATAAGGCTTGAAGAAAAGGCTGACGAACTGCGCAAACTTTGTCTTTACACCACGCATTGTTCCAGCGGGCATATCGGCGGCAGCATGAGCGCAGCCGACGTCCTCACTGCTCTTTATTACAAGTATATGAAATTCGACCCGAAGAACCCCGACGATCCCGACCGCGACAGATGCATCGTGTCCAAAGGACACATCGGCATTTTCCTTGCGGGTATGTTCGCCGACCTCGGTCTTGTCGACAAAGAAGAACTCAAAACCTTCAACCTTACCGGCAGCCGTCTCGGAATGCACCTTGACAGCAATAAGGTCAAAGGTCTTGACGCGTCCACCGGTTCGTTGGGACACGGCCCCTCGCTTGCTCTCGGCATGGCTTATGCGGCACGTCTTAACAAACAAAACTACACCACGTACGTTATGACCGGCGACGGCGAACTTGACGAAGGTTCCTGCTGGGAAGCGTTCATGGCAATCTCGCACTTCAAACTCACGAACTGCGTCGTTATCATCGACCGCAACCATTTCAGTATCGACGGCAACACCGAAGACGTTATGGCGCTTGAACCCCTTGCGGACAAAATGACCGCTTTCGGTTTCGACACCAAAGTCATCAACGGACATCGTTTCGACGAAATTTGCGACGCTATCGAATACGCAAAGAAAGCACCGAACGGCAAACCCGTTTGCATCATCTCCGACTCTATCAAGGGTGTAGGTATGAAACTTACGTCCGGTAACTTCAAATGGCACTACGGCGCCATCAACGACGAAATGTATGAAACCTGCTTGCACGATCTGGACGAATACAAGAAATCCAGAATCGCTGTGGCTGAAAAGGAGGGCATTTAATTATGGCTGGCGGATTAGTATATACTGCGCTTGAAAGCACATCAATGGCAACTGCCGAAATTTACGGCAAAACTCTTGTAAAACTCGGCGAAAAAAACCCCAAAATCGTCGCTCTTACCGCCGACCTTAAAGGCTCGACGAAAATCGGCGACTTCGCGGCGAAATTCCCCGAAAGAACCATTAACGTCGGTATTGCGGAACAGAACATGTACGGCATGGCGGCAGGTCTTGCGAAATGCGGATTCATTCCTTTCGCGTCTTCCTTCTCCGTCTTCGCGTCGCTCCGCGCGCTTGACCAGATTCACACCGACATCTGCTATCAGAACGTCAACGTGAAAATCATCGGCACGCACGGCGGTACGTCGTTCGGACAGGCGGGCTCCACCCACCACGCAATCGAAGACTTTGCGGTTATCCGTTCGCTTGTCAACATGACGCTTATCTGCCCCGCCGACGGTATCGAAACGGGCAAAGCGGTCGAAGCGGCTGCAAACACCGAAGGTCCTTTCTACATTCGTATTAACCGTGGTTTCGACACCAACGTTTACGCGGACGACAACTACGACTTCGAAGTCGGCAAAGCCGTTCTCCTTAACGAAGGTAACGACATCACCATCATCGCGTGCGGCAGCTGCGTATATCAGGCTGTTCAGGCTGCGAAGATCCTTAAATACGACCACGACATCAACGCTCGCGTGCTGAACATGCACACCATTAAACCTATCGATAAGGAAGCAATCCTTGCTGCGGTCAACGACACTCGTCGTATCATCACCGCGGAAGACCACACCGTTATCGGCGGTCTCGGCAGCGCGGTTGCGGAAGTCGTCATCGAAGCAGGTAAGGCTTGCGCGTTCAGAAAACTCGGTCTCCAAGACAAGTTCAGCAAAATCGGTCTCCACGAAGACCTTATGGCTATGCACGAAATCGATGCGGAAGGCATCGTGAAAAACGCTCTTGAAGTCATCAATCAGGACTTCGAAAAAGAAGGCGTCAAAGGCTCTGCCGTCAAAGCGGAATCCGCAAAAGCCGGCGCAGCCGTCAAACTTGCTCCGCAGGGCGCAAACTGGGTAGACGAGGTATAGTATTATGGCAATGACTCAAGGCGATAAGTATGCATTGAGAATTTTCTTCTTCGCCGCGATTCCTTTGGCAAAAACCGTTGCGGAAAACGATCCGAAATTCGTAAAGAAATTCAAGGGCAAAAACTTCGTTTTCCAGATCAGCGTTTTGTCGCCGGAATTCAAGAAGACCGGAAAACTTTCAACGCACTTCGTTGTCAAGGACGGCAAGTGGGAAACTCACACCGGTGAAACCCACCCCCATCCTGATATCGAACTGGAATTTTCAACCCCCGAGAAGTTCATTCTGTTCTTCACCGGAAAAGGTATGCCGCTTCCCAAAATCAAGGGCGCGCTCGCACACCTTCCCACTTTCGTGAACATCCTTATGACTCTTCTCAGAATGGCGGGACTTCTGCAAGCCACCGACGTTCCCGAAAAACCCGAAGATCAGGAACTTTTGGTCTTGCTTTACATCAACCTTCTTACCGTCGGCGTCAGCCAACTTAACAGGGTTGAACATCCCGACGTCAAGCACTTTACGAAAGGCAGCCCCGACCGTGTGTACGCATTTGCGGTTACCGGTCACGAAAAACTCCAAGGCTGGCTCCGCGTTAAGGACGGTCAGACCGTTTCGGGACGCGGCGAATGCAAACGTTGCAAACCTTTCGTATGCATGCGCTTCGACTCTCCCAAACACGCTCTTGAAATTCTCATGAGCAAGGTCGAGATGATTCCTTATATGCAAAAAGGATATCTGTCCATCGAAGGCGCGCCCGAATTCGGCAACGAACTTTCGGCACAGCTCTTCACGGTTGCATATTACGCACAAGGCACGTATCTTGACGACCAGAAGAAACAATAATCTTCAACAATGTAAAGGGCACGCTGTTCAGCGTGCCTTTTTTTGCGCCTTTTTCAAGGGGTGCAATGCTCTTGCAAGGAATAAAAAACGGACGGTTGCCCGTCCGCAAAAATCAAATGCTGTAATTTTCGGTAGAATGTTTTTCGGCGTATTCTTCGTCAAGTTTTTTCAGGGTTTCGTTCAGGGGCTTACGCAGGGCGACGTATAAGGTGTAAATGGCAAGCCCGCCGATTTTTATCGACGAATGGAAAACGTCGGACGCGATTTGCGCCTTTACGATGTTTCCGCCGACAAGCGTGCCCACGGGAATAAAGTCCATAATCGCGTAAACGAGCGCGAAGATTATGCTTGCAAGCCCTTGCCTTAAATAAATTTCGCCGTACTTTTCGCTCTTTTTCTTGAAGCAGCAGATTGCGATGCCCGACGCAAGCAGGGCGGCGACGGAAATGCTTTCGACAACTTCGTACGCGATGAAAAGCCCTTGCTTTTTATCGGGATAAAAGTTTTGCATACCGCTGATTATCGGAAGGACAACCACGTTGACAAGCATAAACACGACGGCGATAACCGACGGAATAAAGACGCATTTTTTGTATTCGGTTTCTTCGCCTTCGGGGAGCCCGCCTTTTTGCTTTTCACGCACGGCGTGGAAAATGAAAATGCCGTATTCCACGATAACGCGAAGGGCAAGGACGGTTATCCCCAGGTCAACGACGAAGCCGTCCTGAATCCCCATAAGTTTCAGCGGTGCCCAGAATATCGTGACCGTCGTGTTGTAGTTGAACGCGGTCAGGAACACGCAGCTGACAATCGACGCAATTGCCGTCGCGTAGTAATATTTCGTTTGTTTTTTTCTGCTGTGGAAGTTCAGAAACGTCAGAATCAGGCAAATGAAAGCGATTGCAAGGTACGACGCCGCAAACACCGACACCCATATGATATAAGTATTTTCGTCGGTGTAGTCCTGCATGAAAGTGTAGTTTCGGACGTTGAAGTGAATGAGCGAGATAAAAAGCGCAATGACCGCCGTCGCGTCGTACGCACACTCTTTTTTGACGCTCATCGGCGCGAAGTTTCTGAAATCGATATATCCCAGGACGAAAGTCAGGGGGATTGCAAAAAGAAGGACGACGTTCACGATTGCGGCGGCTTTCATGCTGTCCGTGGAAATCGCCAGCAGGTTGACAAGACTTACCGCCGCCATCACCATAAGCAAAAACCAATAAATATTCAGAAGTTCTTTTTTCTTTTCGTTTTTTACGTTTTGTTCGTCCATACGCTAATGTTATCATTTTTCTTTGAAAAAAGCAATTTTATTTTAATTAGTATATTCTTTTAATTTTCCGACACGCTATCAGGGATATGAAAAAATGTTTATTGTTTATGATGACGGCGGCGGTGTTTTTCATTGCGGGTTTTGAAAACCGCGGCGCGGCAAACGCCGCAACGCTTTACGATGTTTTCAGCGAACGCCACCTTGAATTTTACGAAAACGAAATCGCAAAAGAAAAGGTTTTCAGCAAGTATTCGGAGCGCGAACTTGCAAAAATGGCAGTTGACAACGATATTTCGATTGATAAAGTCAAGAAACTGCTTGTTTATTGTCACGCAATGAAAAATATCGGGAAGAATTATACGATAAAAGAAGCGGACAAATTGTCAAACGTCGCGGTGATTTCCGACGCCAGAAAGTACGTCGATTATTTGAAAGCGACAAGGTCAAAAGAAGAACTTGCCGCGCTTGAAAAAAGATTTAAGGAAATCGGCAGGGGTCAATAAGCCGACAAAACCGCTGACAAAATACAAACGAAAAACATATGAAAAAGCCGCGGAGATTCCGCGGCTTTCTGCTGTGTCAAATTATTTCTTATAAGTCTTTTTAAAAAGTTCCAGCGAAAGTTCGGTCGTGTATTTGTCGGCTTTTGCCTTTTCGACGGTCTTTTGCTCGATATAAGTTTTGCAGCCTTCTTCCAGAGCGCGGCACGCCTCGAAAGCGTCTTCCAGGGTTTTCCCGCACACGAACACGCCGTGGTTTGCAAGGAAGCAGGCGTTTCTGCCTTCCATTGCGGCGACGGTATTTTTCGTGAGTTTTTTGGTTCCCGCAAGTCCGTACTTTGCACAACGGACGTCGCCCAGAAGATACTTTTTCATTTTATCGTTGAAAGCGGGCAGTGAAAGGTGCGTGCTTGCAAAGGTTGCGCCCCAGGTGGGGTGGCTGTGCAGAACGACGTTGATTTCGGGACGCGCGCGAAGAATAGCGGCGTGGATTTTTCTTTCGCTTGTAGGTTTCCGGGGTCCCGTCCATTCAAGCGTTTCGATATCGACGACGGGAAGGTCGTCGGGCGTCATAACGACGTAATCGAGTCCCGACGGGGTGACAAGCGCGTGCTTTTCGTCAAGGCGGATCGAGATGTTGCCCCAGGTGCCTTGCACAAGGTTTTCTTCCAGCATTCTGACGCCTGCGTCTTTGACCATTTGTCTTAATTCTTTTTCGGTAAATGCCATAATAAACCTCCTATTCGCGCTCGGCTTTCAAAAGCGCTTCCTGATTCGTCTTGCTGTATTTTTTGCGATACACGACGTGTTCCAGCACCGCGCCGATTTTGCCGACGGGTTTGCAGCCGCCGACGGCTTGCGCCATGATAAGGGTGTGGGCGGCTTTGTCAAGGACAAGGCAAGCGGTGAACGCTTCGTTGAGCGTCGTGCCTGTCGAAAGAATACCGATGTCCGACAGGAGGCATGCTCCGCGGCCTTTAAGAGCCTTGGAAATGCCAAAGATGTCGTTGGTTTTTGCGGTTCTTGCGGTAGGGCCGACGATTTGCGCCATATCGTCCAGAACGGGCGGAATGGTGACTTTTTTATTTGCGACGGTCAGTGCGAACACGGGCGAAGTAATCATAATCGCGCCGACGTCCTGACGCGCGCCGTACAGTTTAACGTGCAAAAGCGCGTCTTTCAGAGTGTCGGAAGGGCATTTGTCGGTTTCGTTGAATTTGACCTCAATGATATCTTCAACGGTCAAATCTTTGAAGTTAACCCCCGATTTGGTGATAAGCATACTTTCCGAGTCCACTCTTGCGCTGATGTTGTTGGTGTGCGCGCCGAAAAGATTTTCGTCGTAAACCTTATGCGCGTACTCAACCATTGTGTTTTTGAGTTTTTCGTTCATAACGACTCCTTATTAAAAACAGCGGGCGGAAAAAAACCGCCCGCAAGTTTTAACGATTATTTCTTTTTGGGTTTTTCGAAACTGCGTTGAAGTTCGGGCGTGCCTTGTGCTTTTACGAGAGCGAAAACTTTGTCAAAGCGTTCAAGCGCGGCGTCGATGACTTCGTCGGTGTCCGCCATGGAGGTGTAAAGACGGCTTCCTGCAAGGGTAACGATACCGTTTGCCATGTACGCTGCGCCCATATCTTTCATGGCTTCTGCGCGGGCTTCCATTTCGGGCTTGTTTTTGAGAAGTCCCAATGCGGATTTAAGGAAGCTGAAACTGCTGTAATCGAAGCTCATTGCGCCGGTGCATTCAAGGTGAACGATGCTGCCCTGGTTGTAAACGACGTAAGGAAGGTTGTGTTTTTTGACAAGGGCTTTAAGGCCTGCCGCAAGTCTATCGCCCGCAATACCCGCTTTTTCGCAAGCGTTGTATTTTTCGATGGCTTTGATGCAGCAGTATCCTGCGTATGCGGACAAGGGATTCGCCGCGAGAGTGCCGCCGACGTACGCTTTTTTGCCAAGGCCCGCGACGCCCGCTGCCATAAGGGAGATGTATTCGCGTTTGCCGCCTACGCCGCCTGCTGCGGGATAACCGCCGGCGATGATCTTGCCGAAGATGGTAAGGTCGGGTTTGACGTTGAAGAAGCCTTGCGCTCCGCCAAGACCCATACGGAAACCGGTAACGACTTCGTCAAAGATGAAGAGCGCGCCGTATTTGTGGGCAAGTTCAAGGGCTTTTTGGTTGTAATCGAAGTCAATGGGTCGAGTTCCGCTTTCGGGGCCCACGGGTTCAACGATGACGCAAGCCGTGCCGCCGCGAAGTTTATTGCGTCTGAGCATACCTTCCAGCATTTTCAGGTCGTTGGGGCGGACTTCGTCGGTGGAGCCGTAGCAGCCTTTGGGAATGCCGTGGCTTTCAAGAAGGTTGCGGCTTCCGGGGATTTTCAGACCGTAAACCATCTGGTCGGACCAGCCGTGATATGCGCCGCCGACTTTGATGACGCGTTTGTTTCTGGTTGCACAACGGGATACGCGGATTGCCGCCATGACGGATTCTGTACCCGAGCCGAGCATACGGAACATTTCGCACGCAGGCATATGTTTATTGATCTCTTTTGCAAGCAGAAGTTCCGCTTCGTGGAAAAGACCGGTAACGGGGCCGCAGGATTTGATAAGTTCGATCGCCTGTTCCTGAACGTCGGGGAAGTTGCTGCCGAGGATTGTCGGGCCGCCCGCTTGCAGGAAATCGAAGTATTTGTTGCCGTCCGCGTCGTAAAGGTATGCGCCTTCGGCTTTTACCATGCACATGGGGAAGGGTTTGTTGAAAGCAAGGTTGTGCTGAACGCCGCCGGGGATATATTGTTTTGCCTCGGTGGTGATTGCTTTGGATTTCGCGCATTGTTTGTCGAAGTAATTTTCGACGATGTCCTTATACGCTGCGTCCGATACGCAATAGATGGGTTTGCTCGTGAGTTCGTGCAACTCGTTGTAGATGTCTTGCGCTTTCGGCCATTTGCCTTGTTCGCAAGCGTAACCGTTTCTGCTCATAGTGAAGTCCTCCTAACGTTTTAAGTAGTTAATAAATTTATCGATTGACTGTTTGATTTCAACGTCGTCAAAGGGTTTGTTTTTGATGAAGCGTTGAAAAACAATTCCGAAATATGTGCCGAGGATATATGCCGAAAGTTCCTCGGGGGTGAACGTTTCAAGAAGTTTCGCGTATGCCGCGTGCGTTTTTATGCGCTCCGCCGCCATATCGTAAATTTTCGAGAAACTGCTTTCGCCTTTGCACAGGATACCGCGCATTAAGAGATTGCCCGTAAGGTAAGGGTAAGGTATCGTGTCGTCGACGAGTTTGTCGATGAGCGCCGATATGGAAACTTCCTGCTCGGATTCTTCAAAGACCGAAACAAGGTCGTTGATTTCTTCCGCCGCGATTTGTTCCATAAGGTCGTCCAGCGAAGCAAAGTGAGTGAAGAAAGTGCTGCGCGATACGTCCGCCGCCTCCGATATTTCGTCGATGGTAACGTTCCCGAGACCTTTTTCTTCAAACAATTTTTTCGCCGCGTGCAACAACGCTTTGTGGGTGTTGTTTTTTTTACGCAGACGGCGTGACGTTTCCAATGGTGCCATAGAATCTCCTTTTAGTATATTTTGATTATATCACTAAAATAATACAATTGTAAAGAGATTTTTGTATTAAAGTACAATTTTGAACTGATAGACAGTTTATTGATAACAAAGCCCCGAAAATTTTCATTTTTTGCCGTTTTTCGTCTTTTTTCGCGCATTTTGGCGCGATAGCGCGCCCGCAAGGCGGTCAAAACCATTGACAAAACGAAAAGTCGCAAGTATAATAGGGCAATAGACATTGGCATATTTTATATGCCTTTGATTTTTTATGGAGAAGAAAAATGGAAAAAGAAGTTTTTTTAACCAAGGAAGGCTACGACAAATTAAAACGCGAATATGACGAACTCAGTTCGACAGGTCGCAAAGAAATGGCGGAAAAAATCAAAATCGCCCGCGAGTTCGGCGATCTCAGCGAAAATGCGGAATACGACGCCGCCAAAGAAGAGCAGGGTTTCCTTGAAAAACGCATTCGTGAAATCAACGAAATGCTCAGCAACTGCACGATTATCGACGAAAGCACGATCGATACCAAAACCGTCAGCGTCGGTTGCATTGTAAAACTTCAGGATCTGGAATTCGGGGACAAGCTCGAATATAAAATCGTCGGCGTTTCGGAAGCGAAAATCGAAGAAAATCTTATCAGCAACGAATCTCCTCTCGGCAGCGCGCTCATCGGCAAGAAAAAGGGACAGGAAGTCGTCGTTACCACCCCCGGCGGCGAAGCAAGATTCAAAATTTTAAGCATTAACGCATAAGAGGTCAAAATGGCAGAAAACGACGTCCGAAACAACGAACAACAGGAAGATTTAAGCGAGCTTATCAAGGTTCGCCGCGACAAACTGCGCGATTTGCAGGACGCGGGCAAAGATCCTTTCAAAGAGGTCCGCTTCGATAAAACGGCGATGTCCAAGGAAATCGTCGATAATTTTGAAAAATACGAGGGCAAAACCGTGTCGCTTGCCGGCAGACTCGTCAGCAAACGCGTCATGGGCAAGGCAAGTTTCGCGCATATCCTTGACGGCGACGGTCAGATTCAGCTTTACTTTAAGCGCGACGTTCTGGGCGACGAGCCTTATGCGGAATTCAAAAAGTACGATATCGGCGACATCATTGGCGTTACCGGCGAAGTTTTCGTGACGCACATGGGCGAAACCACCGTCAACGTTACTTCGGTGAAACTTCTTTCAAAGTCGCTTTTGCCGCTCCCCGAAAAATTCCACGGACTTACCAACACCGACCTTCGTTATCGTCAGCGTTACGTTGACCTTATCGTCAATCCGGAAGTCAAGTCGGTTTTTGTGAAGCGCAGCATGGTTCTTCGCGAAATCAGAAACTTTTTGGACGAAAAAGGATATCTGGAAGTCGAAACCCCCGTTTTGCACAACATCGCGGGCGGCGCAAACGCAAGACCGTTCATCACGCACCACAACACGCTCGATATCGACATGTACCTTCGTATCGCTCTGGAACTTTATCTTAAACGCCTTATCGTCGGCGGGTTCGAGAAAGTTTACGAAATCGGCAGAGTTTTCAGAAACGAAGGTATGGATCAACGCCATAATCCCGAGTTCACTTTGCTGGAACTTTACGAGGCATACACCGATATTCACGGCATGATGGACATCACCGAAGGTATGTTCAGACACGTTGCAAACAAAGTTTGCGGCACGGGCAAAATCACCTTCGACGGCGTTCAGCTGGACCTTGACAAGCCTTTTGAAAGAATCTCGATGGTCGAGGCGGTCAAAAAGTTCGCAGGCGTCGACTTTGACAAAATCGAAACCTTGGAAGAAGCAAGGGCGGTCGCGAAAGAGCACCACATCGAATACGAACAACGCCACAAAAAAGGCGACATTCTCAATCTGTTTATCGAGGCGTACGTCGAGGATAAACTCGTCCAGCCCACGTTCCTTACCGGACACCCCGTGGAAATCAGCCCGCTTGCAAAGCGCGATCCCGATCATCCCGGCTACACCCAGCGTTTTGAGTTGTTCATAAACGGCAGGGAATACGCCAACGCTTTTTCGGAACTTAACGATCCCATCGACCAGCGCGGCAGATTCGAGGCTCAGGCGGAACTCAAAAAACAGGGCGACGAAGAAGCCAACGACATCGACGAAGATTATCTCACCGCAATGGAATACGGCATGCCCCCGACGGGCGGATTAGGCGTCGGCGTTGACCGTCTTGTAATGCTTGTTACGGGCGCGGAGACGATAAGGGATGTGTTGTTGTTCCCCACAATGAAACCTATTAAAAAGTAAATATTTTGCGCCTTTTCGGCGTTTTGACGGAACCCTGCTCAGTTACGTACGACAAAGTACGCGCCTTCGCAAGAACCCGTCAAGAACCCCGAAAATCCATCAAAATCTTTACTTTTTACAGAGTGCATATTCTCTCAAAATTCCGACTTTTTAGAAAGAACTATTCCGTACGAAGTACTATGTCATTCCGAGCGAAGCGTGGGAATCGCCGGGAACGGACACCTTGTTGCCTACGGCAGTGATATGCCTACGGCGTGATGTTGCTTTCGCAGTGATATGCCTGCGGCGTGATATTTGCCCTTTGGGCAAGTTATGGATAAATACCTTAGCTTCGGCTGAAAGCCGAAATATAACTTTGGCAACAGTCAAAATATAACTTGCAAAGTAAATTAAACTTGCGAAGCAAATATAACCGCATTGCTTATGGCAAAAATAAAGCACCGATATTTCGGTGCTTTTGTTTTGGGTTTATGTTGTTGCGTGTTGTTATTGGTTGTTGCGGAAGCCGAAGCCGCTGACTTCTTTCGCCTTATTGATATAGGTGAACGCGTCGGGATCGACGTCTTTTATGATTTGTTTGAGCAGGGCGGATTGCTTTTTCTTCACGACGCAGACCAGGATTTTTCTGGTGGAGTTTGTGTAGATGCCTTCCGCGTGGATTATCGTGCCGCCGCGGTGCAGGATTTGCACGATTGCGTCGCCGACTTCTTCCGCCTTATCGGTGATGATATTGAACACGACGCTCGACTGCGTACCCGTCGTGATGACGTCCGCGACCTCGCTTGTCAAAAACAGGGTGATGAACGAGTAAAATATCGGGGAAGCGATTTTGACGAAGGTCGTGTTCGCGTCCATGCCTTTTGCCGACAACAGACCGACGATACCCGACAGCAAAACGACGACGCTGTCAAACAGGAAAATAAACCAGCTTGTATTAAGTTCGGGCTTTTTCTTGTTTGCGATTTTCCCAAGTATATCCGTGCCGCCCGCGCTGCTGTTCGTAAGAAGGGAGCCGCCAAGCGCAACGCCCGAAATGACGCCGCCCGCGATTGCCGAGATTATCGTCAGACTGCTTTCCATGCCCGAGCCTTGAAATACGGGCAGTTTAAGTGCTGAAAACAGTGCCATAAAGCCCGAATAGCCAAGGGTTACGATGGTCGTATTGATTGCAAATTGTTTGTTGAGCGTGAAAAACGACGCGATAACAAGCGGCAGATTCAGCACGAAAATCGTGACGGCGGGGTTGAACACGCTTTCCGCAAGTTTATGGTCGTACAGATTGACGACGTTGTACACGATACTCGCGATACCGCCTACGCCGCCCGGGGCAAATGCGTTCGGGACAATAAAGACGTACGACGCCACCGCGCGAAGCAGTGCGAAGAATATCAAAAGACCGTAAAACCCGACACGATTTAAAAATTTTTTCGATTTCTCTGATTTCATAGCCCGTAATATAAACTTATAAAAGAAAATTGTCAACAAAAATATCTCATGTTCGACACAAAATATTTTGTTGATAAGCCTTGCATTTCAAAAAAGATATATCTATATATCAATCTTCAAGTTTTTTGAGCTCCTCGTCGTCCGAAGAATCGTCGGGTTCCACCGATTGATGCACGCGCGCCGACACGTCTTTAAGGTCATAGGTTTTGACGTCGAAACTGCCGTCTTTGTCCATGATTTTGACCTTGACCTGCTGTTTTAAGATGTCGTTGCTTTCCACGACGCCTTCGCCGTCGGGAGTTTTTGCGCGACTGCCGATCTTGGGCATTTTTTTGTACATTTCGGCGTAGTAATCGTTCTCGAATTTCAAGCAGCACATAAGACGTCCGCAAACGCCGCTGATTTTGGTGGGGTTAAGCGACAATCCTTGCAGTTTCGCCATTTTGATGGAAACTTTCGCAAAGTCGGGAAGACAGGTGTTGCAGCAGCACGGCCGTCCGCAGGGGGCAAGCGCGCCGCGCATTTTCGCGTCGTCGCGTTCATAAATCTGACGAAGTTCGATGCGGTTTCTGAAAACGCCCGCAAGGTCTTTGACAAGGTCGCGGAAATCGACGCGTCCCGCCGCCGTGAAGTAAAAGATAATCTTCTGACGGTCAAAGGTGTATTCCACGTCCACAAGCTTCATATTAAGGTTGTGTTTTTCGATTTTCTCGTTTGCGATGCGTATGGCTTCGGGGCGCATGGCAAGGTTTTTTTCCACCTGTTTTTTGTCGGCGTCGGTGGCTTTCCTTAAAACGGGTTTCAAGGGTTGCACGACGTCTTTGTCGTCAACTTCGCGGTTTGAGAGCACGACTTCGCCGTATTCCGTGCCGCGTGCCGTTTCGACAATCGCCGCGTCGCCTTCCGAAAACGAAATGTTCTCGGGGCTGAAATAGTACACCTTGCACGAGTTCTTAAATTTTATGCCGACTATCGTTACTGACATTTATATTTAACCTCCAAAATTCCGAGAAGCAGGTTTTCGACAACGCCGGTGCTTCCCACGTAAAAACTCAATTTTTTTCTTTCTTCGTTGACAAGATAAAGTATGTTGGAAAGGGCGTCAAGCGAAAAGCCTCTCGACAGCGTTTCGATTTCCCATTCCTTATGCTTGCTCATGATAAGGTTCTTGTCGGTTTTTGCCGCAATCATATCGCGAAGAACAATGGAGAGCGCGTCCAGAAAAACGGGCAAATTATCCTTATCAAGGGTTTTATCGTTCAAAAACGACGCCACATCGCTGCTTTTTTTCAGATTATTAAGTATGAATATGGCGCGGTCGAACGTTTCCGAAAAGGCGGAGTTTGACGAAATTTCCTTTGCGCGCCATAGCATACCGTCGGCGCAGGCGGCGGCAATCGTCGCGTTCCCGACGGCAACGCCGGAACTTATCAATGCGTCTTTTATGTCGCCTGAGGAAAACCTGTCAAGGGTTATTTTTTTCGTTCTCGACTTCACCGTGTCCAGAATCGCGCTTTCGCTGCCGACTCCCAGAAATATGCTCACGGCTTTTTGCGGTTCTTCCAGAGTTTTCAGCAATTTGTTTTGAGCGGCGGGGTTCATTTTGTCCGCGGAATTTACAAAGTACAGTTTGTTGTCGCTCTCAAACGGTTTCGTTTCGGTGTCTTCGATAAGGGTGGCGACGTCTTCGACCTTGATTTTTTTGCCGTCTTCGTTGATGAATTTAACGTCGGCGTGATTCCCGTTCAGCACTTTTTTGCAAACGGGGCAGGTCGTGCAGGCGTCCTTGCAATATACCGCGCACGCAATCAGTCTGAAAAGATTCTGCACGGCGAAAACGTCGGGCGAGATCACCATATAAGCGTGCGACAAATTGCCCGTGTCGATATCGTGTTTTATTAAGTTGTAGGCGCGGCTCTTTTTCAGCGCGTCCTGAAACTCAATCATTTGATAAGTCCTTTTTCGCGAAGGGCGTCGATAATATGACGGCTTGTTTCTGCCTTGCACTCGCATGGGACGATGCGGATCACCCTTTCCGGATTTTCGTCGGCGATGTCGGAAAAGCCCTTGTAAACGCGGGCGTGGAAATCGCCCGATTCCACCTCGAAACGGTCGCCAAGTTCTTCCGCCTTTTTGCGGCTTCTGAACATTTTGTCGTGGGGTAGGTCGATGAAAACCGTCGCGTCGACGGGACAGCCCTCGATTGCTTTTGCGTTTATGTTTTTCACGACGTCGGTGCCGAGTCCGCGTCCCGCGCCCTGATAGGCGACCGAACTGTCGACGTGCCTGTCGCAAATCACGATTTTTCCTTCGTTAAGGGCGGGAATGACGACTTCCCTTAAAAGTTGCGCGCGCGCCGCCGCGTAAAGATACGCCTCGCACTCGGGCGTCATATCCGCGCTTTCCGGCGAGAGCAGTATTTCGCGAATTTTTTCGCAAATGGGAGTGCCGCCGGGCTGGCGAACGAGAACGGCGGGTTGCGACGTTTTTTCAAGATATTCCATAAGAAGACGAACCTGCGTGGATTTTCCGACGCCTTCGCCGCCTTCAAAAGTGATAAATTTTCCTTTCATAATGATGTCCGTTAATTATTCTACTTATCTATTGTAACATATAATCTGCCGTTTACAAAACCAAAAACGTCGCGGTCTTTCAAAAAATCGGCAATATTTTCGGTAATTACTTCGCCGTACGCGACGACGGGAATGCCCGGGGGATACGTCCCGACTTCCCCGAGCGACACGTGACCAATCGCGTCGTGCAGCGGAAGATACGCGCCGCCGCCCGTTACTTTTTTGAAAACAGGCGCGGGCAAGGGCGGAATTTCACGCGCGCTTTCGCATTTCACGTCTTTTAAGGCGTCGTAAATATCGTCGATTCTTTCCTCGTTTTCGGGAGACAGTATAAAGACCGCCAAATCGTAAAAGGTCATTTCGGGCACGACGTTTTTACGTTTTAGCGCCGAAAACCCGCTGTCCCCGCACCTTACGACAAGCCTTGTGAAGTCGTCGTTTTCAATTATTTTCCCGGGCAGTTTTTCTTTTAATAAGTTTACCTTTTCAAAAAGGTTTTCATACTTTTCTTCGCCCGATATTCTTCTTTCGTCAATGGAATAATCCATACTTGCAAGGGTAAGATAGCACGGGCTTGTAGTGTGCAAATCGGCACGTAAACGCAACAAATCGTCCGTTAAAGTATCGTTATTGCAAAATAAAGCCGCTCCGCCCGAATACACGGGTAAGGTTTTGTGAAAGCTTGTAACGGTGATGTCGGAAAATCCCGAAAAGCCTTTTTCAAAGCGTTTTGAAAACGGGAAATGCGCGCCGTGCGCCTCGTCCACGAAAAGAATTTTGCCACGTTTTTTCACAAGTGCGGATATACTTTTTGCGTCCGCGGTCATGCCGAAGTAATTCGGCGACGTTATGACGCACGCGCCCGCAGACGGATATTGTTCAAGCGCGGTTTCGACGTCTTTTTCCGTCACGGGCAAAGGGATTCCGTTTTTGTCGAAAGACGACGGAATATATCTTACCTTAAACCCGAGCGTTCTTGCCGCCGCGTAAACCGACTTGTGCGAAGATCGGGCAACGATAATTTCGTCGGTGCGGTTTCGTATCGCGCTCATTGCGATGAAAACCCCCGTCGTGCTGCCCGAGGTCAGATAAAAGCAGTTTTTCGCGCCGTACGTTTTCGCGCATTCCTTTTCGCTTTCAAGGATAGCCCCCGTCGGATTTTGTATATTGTCCGAAAAATCGAGTTCGGTCACGTCGTATTTCGCGCTTGAAAAAAGCGGGTTTTCGCCCGTGCCGAAGTGCGCCGGCATATGGAAGCGCGCGGGATTTTTTGCGACGTATTCGCAGATTTTGTCGTACAGCGGTTTCATAATCCTTATTATATATTGTTTTCGCGCGTTTGTCTAAATAAAAGTCAAGTAAAATTTGAAAACCCTTGCAAATTCCGCGGCGCTGTGGTAATATAATGAAAAGGGGAAAACCCAAATAAGACAAATTAGAAAAGGAGACGTTACTATGGCACACAAAATCAGTGATGAATGCATCGCTTGCGGAGCGTGCGCGGACACTTGCCCGGTAGGTGCTATTTCCGAAAACGGCGGTAAATACGAAATCAACCCCGACGAATGCATCGATTGTGGCGCTTGTGCAGAAGGCTGCCCCGTCGGAGCAATCCAAGGCTGACAAACACAAAAAGAAAGAACCCCCCGGATTTTTCCGGGGTTTCTTTTTGGAAAAAATACGGCGGAACCTGAAAAATCCGCCGTTTTTTGACAAAATCCGAAAAAATGTAAAAATCGTCAAATAAAAAAAGGGATTCGATTGTTTATTTGTTGCAAGGGTTATATCGGTTGCAAAATTCTTCCCGACTTTGTATAATATGCCTATTAAATAAAAGAGGTATTCCGTTTGGATAATAAACGCCTTGACATTTTAATAGCGCGCATCAAGGAATCGGGCGATGAAACCGCTTTTGCGGAGTTTTACGAACTCACGTCAAAAGGTTTGTTTTCGTATTTATTGTCGATAGTAAGGAGAAGGGAAGTTGCCGAAGACCTTATGCAGGATACGTACGTGCGTTTCAGACAAAGCGTGCAGAGTTACAAATCGGGCAATCCGGCGGCGTTTCTTATCGAGATCGGCAAAAACATCGCCTTCAACCACGTAAAGCGCGCGAAGTACGAGACCGCGACGGATTTTTCGGAGTGGGAACCCGTGTCCGGCGAAAAGAGCGTCGAAGAACTTGCCGACACCACCGTCACCGACGCGATGAAAAAGGTGCTGACCGCCGACGAAGCGCAAATCGTTATGCTGTACGTCGTGGCGGGATTCAAACATCGCGAGATTGCTGAAATCGTAAAAAAACCCGTTGGTACGGTACTCTGGACGTACAACAACAGCCTTAAAAAACTCAGAAAATACTTAAAGGAGGATCAAGCGTGAACAACAAAGATTTGAAAAACAAATTAAAAAGCGAAATCGAAAGCATTACGCCGCGCGTTTACGACAACGTCGTGCAGTCCTCCTATATCGAAAAACCCGTGGCGAAAACAAAGAAAGCGGGCGCAAGCAAAGCGTTCAGAATCGCGACGTCCGCCGTGGCGTGCGTGCTGATTGTTGCCATTGCAATCACTTGCGGCGTCTTACTCGCGCCGAAAAAAGATAATTCGCCGATAAGCAATTACTATTACGTGCAAGTGTCGGTAGGCGCGGACAAAGCGACGGCGGCGGCGGACGAAAAAACCAACGGCGCAAATATCACGCTCACGTTAAATAACGAAGAAACCGTGGAAACAGTGCGCGCCGAAAACTTGGACGGCGACATGATACTGCACATTTTGGGCGAATTGAAAGGGCTTAAATTTGACGTTGCGATAAGGAAAATCAACGAAGCCGCGCGGACGCTCAAATTCGTCGATGACGCGGACGGGCTTTCCGTTTCCGTCTCCGGCGAGACCGCCGAAAGCTTTGCCAAACGACTTTCCACGGCGTTTGACTTTTCGCTGTCGATAAAGACGATTTCAAAGGAAGACCTTGCAAACCAGGCGAAAAAATATTTGCAAAACGCAACTTCATCAATGAGTTTTGAACAATTAACCGCTGCTTTTGCCAAAAGAAAGAGCCTGCTGGAAGAATCATGGGACGGCGACAAAAGCATTTTTTCTGACGTTTATTATAAATACGTCGAAGACAGTATCAAGGATTACAAAGGGATAATCGACGGTTTTTTGGGGACGAATGCTTTTGAGAAAAGCAGTTACGCAGAAATGAAAAAAAAGCTCGAAGGGATTGAGGCGATGTGCTACAAAATGCCCGGTTTTGAAGACTTGGGAAAAACTGTGCATGGAATAAGGACAGCTCTTGAAGATTTCCCGACAATAAAAAAATTGTACGAAAAATACCTTACGTCAACAATTAACGACATAATAAACAACGTTGGAACGGGCGAATAAATAATATACGACAATCCTTATATTTTATAAACGACAAGCCTTATCGGAAACGGTAAGGTTTTTTGTTGCAATTTAATATAAATAAGAATTGAGAAGAAATATCAACATTATATCGTTTTTGAAAAAATAAAAAATTTTTCAGAAAATCCCAATAAAACGCGCTCGTCGATTGTTTACTTTGCGAAAACAATTTGAAAAACACGGAGGTTTTACTCAATATGAAAAAGAAAATCCTGGCAATACTTCTTGTAGTATCGATGGTAGCGGCTCTTGCGGTCGGACTTACCGCCTGCAATAAGGACAAGAAAACCGCACCTGCAAAAGCAGACAACGCTGAAACTCTCGGCACGGCAATCGCAGTCGCGATGAACTCTTCGGCAGCGGGCACAGCTTCGGCGGAGGCAGCGGATGAAAACGTTGAGCCTTCTTTCACCATTAACGGCATCGGCGCAATCCCCGGTATCAGCGCGGCAACCGACGGACTTGCAAAATACCTTAACGAATACGTAAACAACGCAAAGGCGTACATCAAAGATCACAGCGTCGAAGTTGAAATCACCTCGTCCGACAAAGACGGATACAACTACAAAATGCTCGTGACCGTCACTTATAAAGACGCCGAAGGCAAAGACGTATCCGACGTATCCACGATCTACATCAACGCAAAGAAAATCAAAGACGGCGCAGTTTCCGAGGAAGACGCAGACATCAACGGCAAAGAAGATTATACATTTGAAGCGGTTGTTGCACACGGCGAAGTCAACCTTGTAAAAATCAAAGGAACCTGCGTATATGACAAAGAAAAAGACACGATGGTCTTCAACTTTGGTGCAGATGTAGGGGTTGAAGTCGACAACGCCGGCGCAAAAGTCACCGCATATGCAAACGAAAAGGGCGGCGTAGTCGTTGAAGTTAATGTCGGTGTTGACAATGCATGCAAGGTCAACGTGAAAGTCGAACTTGGCAAAATCAGCGATACCGAAACCGGCGCGAAAGTCTACGTTGACGTAGCGGTCGGAGCAACCGACAAAGAACTTGTGAAAGTGAACGTCGTTGCAAACGTTATCTCGAATGCAAACGCAACCAACCTTGACAAAACCGACTTTGCAATCAACGGCACGGCGGTTGTCATCGTGGCAGGCTCTGCAAACGTGAACGTCGACATCAGTGGCGTTGCAAAATACGTCCCCGGTGAACCGGAAGTCGAAAACGGCAAATACGTTGTACAAGTCAGCGGCAACGCCAGCGTCAATGTCGGTGCATAATATGCTTATTATCGGATTACGACAGTAATCTTTCCACCTAAATCAAAGGAACGTCCCGATTTTCGGGGCGTTTCTTTTTGCAAAAATTCACCTTGCTAAAAAATGGAAAATTTCAAACATTTTTCAATAATATGCAAAGCATTGTCATATTTTGTATGCAATAATGCAATCAAGAGGTGAACAAAATGAAAAAATTATTTGCAATAATCAGAAACACAAAGGTTAAAACCCCCGCCCGCCGATCGCTCGAAATATATCATATCGACAAAGGATTTTCGGAGCCCCTTTTTGAGTGCGCGGATTACGTCGTGTCCCGCACGAGCGGACTTTTTGAAAACGCGGAGTATCACGAAGTCACAAATGCCTTTGGCGTAAAGTTCAACGTAACGAAAAGCGTTTTATAAAGTCTGCACCTTTTCTCCATGCAATTACAAAAGGATCTTGCGAGGAGCAACGCGACGTGGCAATCTCCCGGAAGGGACACATTGTAAAAAACTGCGAAGCAATGATCGCGAAGCGCGAAAAAACCGTCGGGAAACGACGGTTTTTGTTATGCCAACAGATAATATTACGAACTTAGGTTTTACGCCGTGTTTTTGACTAATACTGCGTTACGCTCACGGCTTATACGGTAAAGTATTAAGCCGCTCGCGTGCCTTGTCTTATTCTAAAAACACGACGGAAAACTTGTTCACAACCGAAAACGCCGAGATTTCAGATGATTTTTGGAAAAGGCGAACGCAGTTGTACTTTTCGTACCACAAGCGAGCATTTTTCATAAAAGCGTTGAAATATCGGCGTTTTGGCAATGTTAGTATTATTATCTGTTGGCATCGTATTGTTTTCGGTTTATTAAAACTTCACAAGTTCCGGCTCGCGGTTCACGTATCGGGTGAAACCTTCAAAGCCGATTTCTTTCATTGCCGCCGCAATTTTGTCGTAATTGTAAGCGATGCTGTTTGTGCGGTGTGCGTCGCTGCCGAAAGAAATTTTCCTTCCGCCGAGTTCGTAGTATCGTTTCAGGACGTCGACGTCGGGGATTGACAGGTGTCGCAAAGAAAACTCGCTTGTGGTTTTTCCGCCGCGATAAGTTTTGCTGTTGACTTCCAGGCACTTATCTTTTTCGATGATGGCGGTGAGGATATCGTCAAAGACGTCCGAAAACTCCTCGTAAAACATATCGGGCTCCTTATACGGCGCGTTTCTCTGGATATAGCCGATGTGGCCGATAATGTCGTAGGGGTAGGGCGCGTCGACGCTTTCCCGGACGGCTTTCAGGTATTCGAGATAGGCAAAGTGTTTATAGGGGCACTTATTGAAATATTCCGCGTAATAGACCTCGCTGCCGAGCACGCAGTGAACGCTGTTGATAATGACGTCGAAGTCGATATCGGCAAGGTCTTTGATATACAGATTGTTTGCCGATTTCAGGAAACCGAGTTCCGCACCCATGGCAAGGCGGAAGCCTTTCTTATTAAAGCGGCGTTTGAAGTCCTGCATCGCGGCGACGTACGCCGACATATTTATTTGCGGGTTGTCATATCCGATGACCTGATAATCGCGGTTGACGTGATCGGTGATTGCGACATAGTCGCAACCGCGAGAAAGCGCCGTCGCAACGACGTCTTCGACCGCCTCCATGCCGTCGTCCGAAAAAATGCTGTGAACGTGCGAATCGTGCATAAAATTCCTCCTAACGATTATTATACAAACGTAAGGACAATATGTAAAGGTTTTTCGCAAAATATTACACGCGGGCGTATTTGTAACGTTTAGGTTAAAAATTACCTTAAAACGATTTGCCGATAACCCCGAAACGGCGCGAGCAGGGCAGAAATCCCAACTTAGCCTTGACAAGAAAACTAATAAATATTAAAATATAAGATGTAGAGATATGCGTACGTCCGCGTGCGTGTACAATTTAAATCTCGAAAGGAGACGAAAAATGAAAAACAAGAAATTTTTGCGAGTACTCGCAATAGTTTGCGTTCTCGTTTTGTGCGTCGGCGTTCTGGCTGCCTGCAATAAAGGAAGCGGCGGCGGAACGGGCGGCGGTGGCGGAACCGGCGGCGGTGGCGGAACCGGCGGCGGCGGAAGCACCGGCAACCAAGCAGGCGCCTCGATGAACGCGTTTGTCAACACGATGTTCCAAAGCGCAAACGAAATCGCAAACGGCACTTCGTTTGAACTTGCCGACGGCAAAAACATCGCTTTGAGCCTCGGCGCGACAATCACCCTTAAAAAGGACGGCGGCGTCCAAGAAAAAATGCCGATCGAACTTGCTCTGAAAGGTTTTCTCGACCGTCAGAACGTCATCGACAAATATATCGCCACTGCAAACGGCGCATACGTGCTTTCGGGCAACGACGTGACGTACACCGACACGACCGAACTGAAAGAAGGCGAAATCAGAGTAACGAAAGAAGGCAATAACTACGTTGTCGACAAAAACGGCAACTTCGTCGCGAAATTCGTAGCGTTCGATTCCGCAAACTCCGCGCAGGCGGGATATACGAGATATTCGAAAGCGGTTGCTCTTACTTCCGACAACGAAACTTATATCGACGTGTCCGCGCGCATTAACGGCGTCGATTCTTTCCGTCTTATTTACGAAAACGACTTCCTTTACGCAACGATCGCGGGGAACAAAGTCGGCGTTGACCTTACGAAACTTGAAAAGACCGCAAACGGACAAACCGTCAAAGACGTGCTTTTCACAAAGATCGAAGGGCTGCTCGAAAACAATATCGTAAAGAGCGTTGTCGAGGCTTTCAACGGCGGCGACTTTGACCTTAACGAAGTTATCACCGGGCTTATTAACACGTTTGTAAAGAAAGAGTATATGCCGTACAACGACAACCTTGTCAATGCGGCAAGCAGAAATCGTTACAACTTAGTTAACGGCGAATATGTGAAAGACGCAAATGGCACGCACGTCGTAAAAACTCTTGCCGACACGATTTTTGAGAAGGACATTTCTTTCAGCGGCATTTCGATCAACAAAACGCTTTCGAATATATTCGGAGGCACAGAAAAGTTTTACAGTTACTTTGGCGAAACTCTTGACGTTCAGGGCATTCTTACCGCGGACTTAAAAGGCACACCGTTTGCAAGCAACTTGTTCAGCGAACCTACCTGGTACACCTGGAAAGGTGGTCAGTTCCAAGAAGCGAACAAAGGCTATGCGTCCGTCAAGAGCGACTTGTCGCAAAAACTTTCCGCAACGGTCGCGCTCAATCTTTTCGGCTTTGACATTGCCGTGACGAAAAACAGCGCAATCAAGTTGGGCTTTGAAAAGGAAGCGGGCGCAAACGGCAGCATCGGCAAGATGAGCAAATTCTTCATCGACCTTAACCTGCCCGCAGGCGAAAACAACAGGACTTTCGGTATTGAACTTGCAATCACCGACCTTAAAATCGGAAACGAAAAAGACGCGATTTCCACGACGGCTGTAAACAAAAAAGATTACGGCGCAATGAATATCGACGCAGGTCTTGATTTCGACTTTGGCGAAGACCTCCTGAGCCTTGTCGCACACGACTACACCAGCCCCAACGGCTTGACCTTCAAAGTCGGCGGCGACGATCTGAAATATGACGCGGAAACAAACACGCTCACCGTTCCCAAAACGCTGAAACTCAATATCAAAGGAACGCTCGATTTCGTAAATATCCAAAACACCCGCGCGGTTGCAACGATTACCGCAAACGATAAGGTGTTTGCGAAACTTCAACTGTATTCCGCCAACATAGGAACAGCTGAAAACCCCGATTACGACCTGCAACTTGACGCGAAAATCATGGACGAATACAAAGGCGTTCTTCCCGGGATTCTCGATATGTGCGTCGCGCTTGGTAAAAACGGCGCAATCGGTATGAACGGCTTTAAGAAAGTTGACGGCAAATGGGGATTCTATGCCGAGGACAACACAGACAAAGTCGGCGGCGTCCTGTACTCGGTCTATGAAGAACACGCAGACGGCAATTACGGCAAAAATGAGGAAACGGGCGAATACTTCCTGCTGACCGCTGACAACTCGGCAACCTACACCGGCGCGAAATATAAGAAATTCAACGTTTCTTACAGCTTTGCAAAAGTCAACGAATCTATCGATCATCTGATGACGAGTGGCGAAGCGCACGTCAAAGGGCTCAACTTCGTGAAACTTGTCAACTACCTTATCAATAAGAACGGCAACGGTTTGTTCGTAAACTACTATGATTACAAAGCCGAAGCGGCAGCGGAAAACGACATCACGATTGGCGACATTGTTATGAACCTGTTGCTTAAAGATAACGTGGGCATAGTTCCCGCAGTGTACGGTCTTATCGGCATCGACAAAGCGGACGGTCTTGACAACTCGCTCGTTATCGGCGGCGAAAACCTCCTTAGGGCGACGTTCAACAACTTGTTTGAATACAACAACAATAATATCGACGCGGTGAGCATGGTCGCGCTTGCAATAAAATACTTCACGAATTATAAGGTTGACCTGAGTGGCAAAACCTACGACTCGGTCGAGGTTTATAAGGAGTTCGAAACCGAACTTTACACGTTGATGGCTCGCGGAATTTACGCGAAAGGTCTCAGCAAACAACTTTTGTTGAGCCGTCCCGATGGATATATGACGGCGGGCGAAAAGTTCTTTGCAGACAATAAAGCGACGGCAACGACCGCAGAAATGCAAAAATACGGTTACGCCGTGGTCGAAGACAGCGCGGGCAACAAATATCTGTACCCGTACGTGCTTTATGCAGAGCTTGAACTCGCCGTAAAGAAAAACAACGAGACATATATCCGCGAAGAAGGGTTTGAATTTAAAAACGGCGAACTCGTGCTTATCAACACGCCCGATAAACTTTTCAATGATATCGTAGCCGAACTCAATAATCCGCAGGACGGCACGGCATACGTGGGAATCAACTATATCAAAAAAGACTCCAAAGCCGGATCGTTGCTCCGTCAGGCATACCGTCTCGGAAAGACCTACGTCCCGTACTTCGATAAGACGGCAAACAGCTGGAAAGTCCAAAAAATAGAGGCGGCTGGCACAAGCGCAAATGCGGAAATCATTGACGACATCGCGCTTAAAGTCATCATCGGCACGAAGAAAGACGGCGACCGCGTAACGTACGGCACCGCAACTGTCGAAGGGAAAGTCTACGGAAAGACGTTCTCGATCAAAGGCTACGTCAACTTCTGTGAATCCGACCCGACTAAAGACAGCGATTACAACGAAAACCTTATTACTCCCGAAACAAAGGAAAAGGCTTTTGAAATTCAGATCATCAATCCGCAAACGTATAACAAATAAGTAATACGTAAAAAACAACACAAAGGGCTGCGCGTTCACCGTGCAGCCTTTATTTTTTGTAAAAAGTCATAATTTTGCGACCTTACGGCGTTTTGACGGAACCTTGCTCAGTTACGTACGGCAAAGTACGCGCCTTCGCACGAACCCGTCAAGAACCCCGTAATCTCATCAAAATTCTGACTTTTTAGGGGAGAGTATATCTCATCAAATTTTCGCCGTTTTAAGGGAGTTGGTATTTTGATACCCGCCGAGAAAAACACACGGGGACCCCACAAGATACTTGTACTTGTGGGGCTTAAAGACATCAAATTCTCGCCGTTTTAAGGAGTTTTGGGGTCCCCAAAAGATACTTTTGTACTTTTGGGGAAAAGGCGCACACAAGCAAAAGAGTGAGCATTATCGCTCCAATAATGCGATTTCAAAAGTGCAGTGCGCGCCGATGGTAAGTTAAGGTAAATCCCGCATAATGACAAAGGCTGATTATAATCGCTTTAACTATTTATGTAAAATTCATAATAAAACAAACCGAATAAACATTGTACGGTATTAAAAGCAAATTTTCTTATCCAAAATACACTCAACCCGGATACCGGACAATTTCTCATTAAAAAGATGGTCACCTATACAGCAAGAGTGTCCTGTTGACAGTATAACGTTATTTATTTGTTTCGTTTCATAAGAAAACCACATTTTTTTGAAAAGCCTTTACTTAACAAATATCGTGTGTTAAAATATTGTATGATTGTTTAGGGAGAAAGTTATGTTACTCAACAGATTGCTCATAAAAGCGGTCGCACCCGTTCCGAAAATCGAAAAATTTAAGACGTATTTGTTCGTTGCGCCGCACCCCGACGATATCGAAATTGCCGTGGGCAGCACCGTCGCAAGGCTTGCGCGCGAAGGGAAGGACGTATATTATCTCGTTTGTACCGACGGACGGTACGGCACGGAAGACGAAAACATGTCGCCCGAAACGCTTGTTAAAATCCGCCGTGACGAACAACTTTCAGCCGCGAAAATTCTGGGCGTTAAGGACGTCAGGTTTCTACCTTTTGAGGACGGCGGCATGTACGACGAAGTCGCGCTCCGCATCGAAATCGCAAAAGTCATCGCAGAAATTAAGCCCGACGTCGTGATCGGTCCCGACCACAAACTGTACCCCGAAAGCCACCCCGACCATCTTCGCGTGGGAGAAGCGGTGTCAAAGGCGTATTTTATGTGCGGCAACGTTAATATGATGAAAAGCGTCGGGGCAACCCAAATTGCAAAACCAACGGTTCTGGCGTACTATTTCACCGGAAAACCCAACAAATTCGTCAAAATCACCAAAAAAGACTTTGAAAAAACAAAAGCGGCGTACGCTTGCTTCGTATCACAATGTCCTCCGCCCGACAACGGCAAAAGTCTTATGCTGTACATGCGCCTGAAAGTCCGTCTTAACGGCTTGCGAAGCTTCCATATTCGCGCCGACGCATTCAGAGTAATGAACAATATGCACATTCACTGCTGCGGCGAAGCGGAAGACACTTCAATCAGACGCCCGTTATAAAAAGGAGAAAGTATGGCAAAACAAAAACTCACGCCCGAAGAAAAGGCACAAAGAAAAGCAGAACGCAAAGAAAAATTCAAAGAAATGAACGCAAAAAACGGTACGCGTTGGCAAGCATTCAAGTATCTTCTTTGCACGGCAAGCGCAGGAATTATCCAGTTCTTATCGTTCACGATAATGACTTTCGCTTTCAAAAAACTCGACTGGGGCACAATCAACTTCATCACCGTGATGCCCAAGACGCTGTTTGTGGCGACCACGGTTGCGTTGGCGCTGTCCGTTTTGTGGAACTTTACCTTGAACCGCAAATTCACGTTCAAGTCGGCAAAAAACGTGCCCATCGCAATGGCGCTCGCGTTCCTGTTTTACGTCCCGTTTTATCCCTTCCAAACCTGGTACGTTCACGCCGTATCGTCGTCGCTTGGCGGAGGTGAGGGAGCAAAACTTTTGGCAGAAGCAACCGTAATGCTCATCAACGGCGTTCTGGAATTCTGCTGGCAGAAATTCGTCATTTACAGGAAGTCCGCCAACACGGCAGTGCAGAAGGACGCCGCGCCCGACGCCGCTCCCGAGATCGAGCATATCAAAGACAGCGGAGTTTCGGTGGAAGATGTGACCATCGACGACACCGACACCATCACCAAGGGTTAAAACGGCGATAATTTGCGCCTTTTCGGCGTTTTGACGGAACCCGAAAATTCGTGGGGAAAGGGGTCCCCAAAAGATACTTTGTACTTTTGGGGAAAAGGCGCACACAAGCAAAAGAGTGAGCATTATTGCTTGCAATAATGTGATTTCAAAAGTGCAGTGTGCGACGCGTACACTAGGATTTTTGGAACCTGCAAAGAACCGTCACGGGGTCCCCACAAGATACTGTGTACTTGTGGGGCTAAATGGCATCAAAATTCTGACTTTTTAGAGTTAGGGGACCCCGCGGGATACTGTGTACCCGTGGGGAGAAGGCGCACACAAGCAAAAGAGTGAGCATTATCGCCCCCGATAATGCGATTTCAAAAGCGAAGTGTGCGACGCAATTCTCGCCGTTTTATGGGAGTGTGTTGTATTCCGTGCAACGCACTCTATGTCATTGCGAGCGGAAAAACGGGGACCCCACAAGATACTTATACTTGTGGGGCAAAATTATTAATCCCGCCTTTTCAGGGCGGGCTTTGCATTTTCAAAACATTTGGCTGTGTTCGCATTGAAAAAGCGCAGAGAAAATGGTATAATAAAGATAATCCGATGATAAAAGGTTCGTATGGAAAACAAAATCAAAATTTTTGAGCAAAAACAAATTCGTACGATGTGGAATGCCGACGAAGAAGAATGGTATTTTTCCGTCGTGGATATCGTATCCGTTTTGACTGATAGTCCAAATCCAAATAACTATTGGAAAGTTTTAAAGAACCGTCTTAAAAAAGAAGGAAGCGAGTTGGTTACAAATTGTAACCGACTGAAACTTCGCTCACCGAAAGACGGAAAAACCTATAATACTGACGTACTTGATACGAAAGGCGTTTTGCGGCTCGTGCAGTCGATTCCGTCGCTGAAAGCGGAGCCGTTCAAAATGTGGCTGGCGCAGGTTGGAAGCGAACGGCTCAACGAAATAGCCGATCCCGAAAAGGCGATACTTCGCGGCGCGGATTTTTACCGTGCCAAAGGTTTTACGGAGGGGTGGATCAATCAACGCTTGCAGACAATAGAAATGCGTAAAGAACTGACCGACGAGTGAAAGCACGCGGAATAGAGCAGGAAAAAGATTACGCGATTTTAACGAACGAAATGACGAAAGCGTGGAGCGGCTTATCCGTTAAAGAGTATAAAGAACTCAAAGGGCTGAAAAAAGAAAACCTCAGAGACAATATGACGAATATCGAGCTTGTCCTGAATATGCTTGCGGAAGTTACGACGACGGCGATATCGAAACAGGAACAGCCCGACACGTTTGAAGAAAGCAAGACGATTGCCAAACGCGGCGGAAAAGTAGCAAAAAACGCAAGAACGGACATTGAAAGTCAGTTGGGACAATCGGTAATTTCCCCGCTCAATGCAAGCAACAAGCCCGCGCTTGAAGTAAAAAAGGACAAACAAGAATAAACCCCGCCGTTTTGCACAAAATAAAGGGCGGAGGGTTTATGAAATCATTGAAAAGTAAAAATGAAATCAATCAGGCGGCGTTTGCGCCGAATATGTACGATCCGCTTGGAATGTACGGCTGTTTCCCCGCGCTTATGACTTTTGAAACGTACGAGCCGCTTGAAACGCCCACGCAAGATGCGGACGACTTATGAAACTATTTCGGGCAACTCACAATGTCATTCTGAGGAGCGAAGCGACGTGAGAATCTCCCGGAAGGGACACCTTGAAAAGCGATGATACGATGTTTTTGCCTGTCGGCAAAAGCGATGCGCCTATGGCGCGATGTGTGCCCCTGGCACGATGCGGATAATTCTTGCCACCACGGCGCACACTGCTCTTTTGAAATCACATTATTGCAAGCAATAATGCTCACTCTTTTGCTTGTTTGCGCCTTTTCCCCACGGGTACACAGTATCCCGCGGGGTCCCCGATTAGAGGTGTTTCGCAAGGACAAAAGTGCTTTGCACGGAAGTGAACAAAGGGCATTGTCGAGACGATGTAATATGCGTTGCACTTGAAAGTATAATTCACCAAAAGCACAAAAAAATCACCGATTGCTCGGTGATTCTTTTTTGTTGTTCGTTAATTACATTGCGTCCTTAACAGCTTGTTCAGTGCCAGAGAAGACGATTTTGCCTTGTCTCTTGGTAACTTTTTTGAGGCTGCCGACAGAAACGTTGAGGCCGTTAGATTCAGCTTTCTTTGCATCGTCGGAGTTGTTGTATTTGGTGATAACAACGATGTCGCCGGTGTTTTTGTTGATAGCGGTTACAGTCCAAGCAGTGGTCGATTCTTTATCATTGCTGGTAGCGGTAGTAACGGCATAACCTTTCTTTTCAAGCTTCTTCTGATAGCTTTCAGCGTTGCAAGCACAAAGTACGGTTGCAAGAAGTGCAACTACAAGAATAACGGCAAGAATTTTGCCAATGTTCTTTTTCATAAACAATTAATCCTCCAAATATATTTAGATATGATTATTATACGCGTGTAAGAAAAATATGTCAACGATTTTTCATTGACCGCGCCCGGTTGTTTTTGTTGTATTTCGCTTTGAAAAAGCGCGCGCTCGGGGTATACTTATAATAAATATCATCGGTAATTTGGTCACAATAAATAAGTGGTTTATGCGGAATCTTAATTATGTCATTGCGAGCATAGCGTGGCAATCTCCCGGAAGGGTAACCTTGTAAAAGCGATGATACGATGTTTTTGCCTGTCGGCAAAAGCGATGTTGCCTTCGGCGCGATGTGTGCCTTTGGCACGTTGCGGATAATTATTTGTCATTGCGGGCGTAAAGCACGAAAGACACCGAAAAAACAGAAAAAACAATAAAAAGGGCGAAAGAAATGATTATTCACGGGCTTAACAAACTGACGCTCCTGGACTATCCGGGGCTTACCGCATGCACGCTTTTTACGGGCGGGTGCAATTTCCGTTGTCCGTTTTGTCACAACGCGAGCCTTGTCGAAAATCCGACGGGACAACCCGTCATTCCCGAAGACGAAATATTCGCGTATCTTAAAAAGCGACAGGGCATTTTGGAAGGCGTTTGTATCACCGGCGGCGAGCCGACTCTCAACCCCGACCTTATCGACTTTATGAAAAAGGTAAAGTCGCTTTCGTACAAGGTAAAACTCGACACCAACGGCACGAACCCCGATATGCTGATCCGCGCGGTCGAAGAAGGGGCGGTGGACTACGTCGCGATGGACATTAAAAACAGCCCTGAAAATTACGGCATGTCCGTCGGCATAAAAAATTACGACACCGCAAAAATAAAACGCAGCGTAAAATACCTTCTTGAAGACCACGTCGATTACGAATTCCGCACGACCGTCGTCCGCGAATTTAACGACAAAAACTCGTTTTACGGCGTCGCCGACCTTATCTCGGGCGCGAAAAAATATTATCTTCAGGCATTTAAGGACAGCGGCGATCTGATTGACGAGACACTTCACGGGCTGACAAGGGAGGAAATGGAAGAAATATTGCCGATTTTCGACGGAAAAGTCGATAAAATTGAAATTCGCGGCATAGACTGATACCACAATATCTTGTGGTGCGGTTAAAAAAACAAATCAATATATTGATATAAAACTATTGACATGTGCATTTATGCGTGTTATTATGAATGTACTCGCAATAGCGATATGTCAGGGTGTTATCCGCTTGGATTTTTCAAAGAATCTTCACGGGAAACTCCCCTTTTTGTGCCCAAAAACTATAAAATGGCAAAATCTTGCGCCTTTTTAAGAAGCAACGGATTGAAAAGAGTTTCACTAAATAAAAACAAAACGACGACGTTGTTAAGTATAAAGTATTCAACAAAAGAAATTATAAAGGAAATGAGGAAAATGTATCAGGTAATTAAAAGAGACGGTAAAATAACCGATTTTGATCTTAACAAAGTCTCTGTCGCCATTACCAAAGCGTTTGAGGCGCAGAACAAGCAGTACGTTCCCGCAATCATCGACATGTTGACGCTCCGCGTTACCGCCGATTTCGAAAGCAAGATTGAAAACAATCTCGTCCACGTCGAAGACATTCAGGACAGCGTTGAGCACGTCCTTGAACAATCGGGCTACACCGACGTTGCAAAGGCGTACATTCTTTACAGAAAACAACGCGAAAAGATCCGTAATATGAAGTCGACGATACTTGACTACAAGGAAGTCGTCAACAATTACGTCCATCTTGAAGACTGGCGCGTGAAAGAAAACTCCACGGTCACTTATTCCGTCGGCGGACTTATTCTCAGCAACAGCGGCGCAATCACCGCAAACTACTGGCTTTCGGAAGTTTACGACGAAGAAATCGCACGCGCTCACAAAAACGCCGATATTCACATCCACGATTTGTCGATGCTCACCGGTTACTGCGCCGGTTGGTCGCTGAAACAACTCATTCAGGAAGGTCTTGGCGGAATCCGCGGCAAAATCACGTCAAGCCCCGCGGCGCATCTTTCCACGCTTTGCAACCAGATGGTAAACTTTTTGGGCATCATGCAAAACGAATGGGCGGGCGCACAGGCTTTTTCCTCATTCGACACGTATCTTGCGCCGTTTGTCAAAGTCGATAACCTTTCTTATAAAGAAGTTAAGCAGTGCATACAGTCCTTCATTTACGGCGTCAACACGCCCAGCCGTTGGGGTACGCAGGCTCCGTTCACCAACATCACGCTTGACTGGACGGTTCCTAACGATCTGGCGGAACTCAACGCAATCGTCGGCGGCAAAGAATGCGACTTCAAATACAAGGATTGCAAAAAAGAAATGGATATGGTCAACAAGGCCTTTATCGAAATCATGATCGAAGGCGACGCCAACGGCCGCGGTTTCCAATATCCTATCCCCACGTATTCCATCACCCGCGACTTCGACTGGTCGGAAACCGAAAACAACAAACTCCTGTTTGAAATGACCTCGAAATACGGCACCCCGTACTTCTCGAACTATATCAACAGCGATATGGAGCCTTCGGACGTCAGAAGTATGTGTTGCAGACTTCGCCTGGACCTTCGCGAACTTCGCAAGAAATCGGGCGGCTTCTTCGGCAGCGGCGAAAGCACGGGCTCTATCGGCGTCGTGACCATCAACCTTCCCAGAATCGCGTATCTCGCAACCGATAAGGCGGATTTCTATCGTCGCCTTGACAAGATGATGGACATCTCCGCGCGCAGCCTGAAAGTCAAACGCGACGTCATCACCAAACTCCTGGAAGAAGGGCTGTATCCTTACACCAAACGTTATCTCGGCACGTTCAGCAACCACTTCTCGACAATCGGACTTGTCGGCATGAACGAGGCAGGGCTCAACGCAAAATGGCTCAGAAAAGACCTGACGAACGTCGAAACGCAGGAATTCGCAAAAGAAGTCCTCAACCATATGCGCGAAAGACTTTCCGATTATCAGGAAAAGTACGGCGATTTGTACAACCTCGAAGCAACCCCGGCGGAATCCACTTCCTATCGTCTTGCAAAACACGATAAGGCGCAATTCCCCGAAATCATCACCGCTTCCGAAAACGACAATATCCCGTATTACACCAACAGCTCGCACCTTCCCGTCGGATACACCGCGGATATCTTCTCGGCACTCGACGTTCAGGACGAACTCCAAACGCTTTATACTTCGGGCACGGTATTCCACGCGTTCCTCGGCGAAAAACTTCCCGACTGGAAATCCACGGCAAAACTTGTTAAAACCATCGCGGAAAACTACAAACTGCCGTATTACACCATCTCGCCGACGTACAGCATTTGCAAAGAGCACGGCTATATCTCCGGCGAACACTTCAAGTGCCCCAAATGCGGTCAACCCGCCGAAGTTTACAGCCGTATCACCGGCTACTATCGCCCCGTACAGAACTGGAACGACGGCAAACTGCAAGAGTTTTCGCAAAGGAAAACGTACGACATCGCAAACTCTTCGTATCACGGCGTAAACCAGCATATCGTCAGCGATACCTGCTGCGGCGAACAGGACGTGAGAGTGCAGGCAGATCCCAACTTCAAAAAGAACGACGGCGAAATCCTGCTGTTCACAACGAAAACCTGCCCCAACTGCAAAATGGCAAAAATGATGCTCGATAAAGCAGGTATCAAATACACCGTCATCGACGCGGAAGATCAGAAAGACCTTACACAAAAATACGGCGTCAAAAAAGCCCCCACTATGCTCGTCGCGAACGGACAGGGCTACGACCGCTACGAAAACGCGAGCTTCATTAAAAAATTCGTTGAAAACGCAAAATAATTTATGATTTACGATGTAATTATCATAGGCGCGGGGACGGCAGGCATGACTGCCGCCCTCAACGCTTTAAGAAACGGCAAAACAGTCCTTGTGCTGGAAAAAGAAACCGTCGGCGGTCAGATTTCGCTTTCGCCGCGCGTCGAAAACTTCCCCACGATTACCGCTATCTCGGGGGCGGAACTCTCCGACAGACTGTTTGAACAGATTATGCACCACGGCGCGGATTTCGAGCTGGAAAAGGTCACCGGGCTTAAAAAGGACGGCGACGTCTTCACCGTTCTTACCGACTACGGCGCGCACGAAGGGAAATCCGTCATCATCGCAACCGGCGCAAGCGCAAGACATATCGGCGTCCCCGGCGAAGACGAACTTATCGGTCACGGCGTGTCTTATTGCGCGCTGTGCGACGGAGCGTTTTACAAGGACGAAGAAGTCGCGCTCATCGGCGACGCGAACACCGCTTTGCAATATGCGCTGTTTTTGACGAATTATTGCAAAAAAGTCCACGTTTGCACGCTTTTCGACAGATTCTTTGCCGACAAAGCCCACGTCGACAACCTTATGACAAAAGACAACGTCGCGATTTATCACAACCTTTCGCTGAAAGAGTTTTTAAGTGACGGCGGCGAACTTTCGGGGCTTGTTTTTGAAAATACCGTCGACAAATCGGAATTCCGCCTGCCCGTAAAAGCCGTGTTTATCGCGATAGGGCAGATCCCCGACAACTCCGCTTTCAAAGACTTCGTCGACATCGACAAAAACGGATATATCGTCGCGGGCGAAGACGGCACGACCAGAACCGACGGATTGTTCGTCGCGGGCGACTGCCGCACCAAACATATCCGCCAACTCGCAACGGCGGCGGCGGACGGCGCGATTGCCGCAACCAACGCGTCCATTTATCTGAAATAAGAAAACGCAAAGGCTTTTTCGCCCGTCGATTCCTTGACAAACAAGTTGCAAAACGATAAAATCTTTTTTGCAACTTATAAAACGCCTCCGTAGTTAAATGGATATAATAAACCCCTCCTAAGGGCTGAGTAGAGTCGGCTTTTTATTGTTAAAATGCTCAAAAAGTGGCAAAAATAGGGGTTAAAACCCCAAAAAAGTGCAGTTTTTGGTAGTTCGTATTAATACGCTGGAATTGATTTGGAATTATTGATTTCAAAATGGCTAAATTTTAAGCCCTAAAAAACACCTAAATTTTTGCTCGAAAAATTTCAATTTGGAATTATTTTTGGAATTAAATAAGGGCAAAGTAGAGTCAAAATTTAATATAAATGTACCCTTAGTTAAATGGATATAACGGAATCCTCCTAAGATTCTATTGGCAGTTCGATTCTGCCAGGGTATACCACGAAACAGTCTTTTTTAGCACAAAAAAGGCTGTTTTTTTATTGCTAAAAACTAAAATAAAATTGCTAATATATGAGCAAATTATTGACAAAAGTATTAGAAAGTGCTAAAATAATAGCACTATGAAGAAAAAATTTGATATTAGTGATTTTGTAAACACCCCAACGATTCAATCAACGCTTGTTTCTTTAACCGACAAGGTTAAGGAAAGAAGAAAGGAATTGAAGTTATCTCAAAAACTCCTTGCTCAAAAGTCAGGGGTTTCTTATGCGTCTATTCGTCGTTTTGAAAGTACGGGCGATATAGCACTCGTATCCTTGCTTAAAATCGCAAGCGTGCTTAATTGTCTTGAAGATTTCAATGCGCTTTTTAGCAACAAAATTATTACGAACTTAAAGGATTTGAAAGTATGATTAACGACGTTAAAAAGGTTACGGTTAAATATAACGACAGTATAGTAGGTTACCTTGCTGAAATTGAACCGTCTGTAATCGGCTTTCAGTATGACGATGCTTGGGTAAAAAACGGCTTTTCTATTTCGCCTTTATCATTGCCGCTTGATAATTCCGTTCACGTTAGCAAAAAAGAATTATTTGCCGGCTTGTTTGGTGTGTTTTGGGATTCCTTGCCTGATGGTTGGGGCGAGCTCTTAATGAACCGTTTATTGAGTAAAAAAGGCATAAATCCTAATAAGATTTCTATTTTGACTAAGTTGTCGCTTGTTAATAAAAACGGTTTGGGCGGATTGACTTACGAACCTAGCCAACCATTTGAATATGAATACGGCGGTTTTGATTTTGACGAATTGTCAAAGGAAATTGAAAAGGTCTTAAACGACGATAATGAACCTATTGATTTGGACATGGTTTACGGCTTGGGAGGTTCTAGCGGTGGCGCAAGACCAAAGGCTCATATCAAAATTGATGGCGAAGAATGGATTGTAAAATTCGCTTGTAGAATTGACCCGAAAAATGTTGGCGAAAAGGAGTTTGCTGCCAATCAAACGGCTGAAAAATGTGGCATTGCCGTTAATGAATACAAGTTATTTCCATCTAAATTATGTTCAGGTTATTTTGGTGTAAAAAGATTTGACCGTAATGGAGATAAGCGTATTCATATGATTTCGCTTGCTGCACTTTTGGAAACCACTCATAAAATACCAAATCTTGACTATATGCACCTTTTCCAAGTTGTTCAAACTATTAGTGCAAAGCCTACCGATGATTTATACGAAGCGTTCCGCCGTATGTGTTTTAATGTTTTCTATGTAAATAAAGACGACCACGGAAAGAATTTTGCGTTTATTTATGATGAAGTCTTGGGTGGATATGTTCTTTCGCCTGCGTATGACTTAACGCGTGTAACCGATAAATACGAGCACGAAATGACGGTTAACGGCAACGGCAATCCTACAAAGGACGACTTGCTTGCGGTAGCCAAAGAATTTAGATTATCTATTGCAAAGTGTAAATCTATAATGAATTCTATTGAAAAACTTTGTAAATAAACAACTTGTGTGCTGGCAAAGAGCTGCATAACTTGTAAAATGTTTTTTATGATAAAATTGTTGGGGTGCCCAAATGATAAACAAAAATAAATATTTAGAATTGCTAAATGCGACGGAAAATAAAGCTGTACAAAGCGAAGAAATATTTCAATTATTGAAATATATACAAGACAATACACCAAAATCCTTATTTCATTATAGAAAATGTTCGGAACAATCTATTGAGGCATTTAGACAAAATAAACTGTATTTTAATACAGCATCTAATTTTAACGACCCGTATGATTGCTTGGCTTATTGTGATATTAAAGCCGTTGAAAAAGAAATTGAAACAGTAGGAAATGATGATAGTATAAGGTTTTTAACGGATTTGATTAATAATCCAGAGATGGTTAAATCTGCTCCAATTCAAATATCTCCTGAATTTGTATCAACAATTAAAGAAGCTATAAGTGGTGACGATATAACTAGTAGATTGTCAAGTTTTGATGATGAATATTGGAAAAGAATAAAAAACGTATTAAAAAATGCGGCGAAGGAAGTAAATCAATCGGTACTTTCATATTATCAAACGCAGATGCCTTTGGTATGCTTGTCTGAAAAATATAACGATATTCTAATGTGGGCTCATTATGCGGATAACCACAAAGGATTTGTGGTTGAATATGATTCACAATCACTACAAACTCGCTGCGCTGCTTGTCCCGATAGAAAGGATTTTAAAACCTGTGCTGATTGGCAGATGACAAGGCTGATGCCGATTTTATATACCAATCAAAGATATAATGCCACAGGGTATGTTGTTGATAGTACTTTAGCGAACCTTTTTAACGCTCAGGGATTGCAAAACTTATGGAATTTAAGAGATTGTTTTGCACAATATAAAATCAATATTTATAAACATCCTTGCTGGAGTTACGAAAAAGAATGGCGGCTACAATTATATGCTCTTAATGGTAGAAGAGAAATGAATAAGGTAAAGCCTGTAGCAATTTATCTCGGTTGTAGAATTGCTAAATGTTATGAAGATATACTAGTGAAGTACGCAAAAGAACAAAATATCAAAATTTATAAAATGAATGAGCATCCTTCTAAAATAGGGTATAAATTCAGTAAAAAGAAATATTAACAACAAGAAAGCTAAAAAGGTCTGGTGGGTTACCCCATCAGACCTTTTGCTATTCAGTTGTTATTTAGTTTTTAGTTTACTATTAATCCTTACTTTTTTCAAAAGAACTTTTTCTAGTTCGTCGTAGTTAATAAACCACGTGTTGCCGTGGAAATATCTTGTTACCAACTTTGATTTCATATAACGTGACACGGTTGCCTTATCTATCTTTCGGTTAGGGTAGTCCTTATTAAATTGCGTAACGCAATCTCTTAAACAACGTAGTCGTGGCATCGTTGCCGGTTCGCTAATTCTTCTTGGATTTACCTTTTTGAAAAATTGCTTGTAGTCGATGAGCCACTTGCCGTTAGTTATTATGTAACGTATGTCGTTGTCGTTAGCAAAACGCCTTAAGTTAGGACGGCGAATAATCGTATTTGGGTCGGCGTTTAAGAACATTCTCATAAGTTGCCCGAAGAAATTAACGTATTCATTTTCGTTCACCTCCACCTTGAAAAAATGCGTAAAGCTCGTCCACGTTAATAAGCCACGAGTTGCCGTATTTAAGCGTAGTAATTTTACCTTTCTTACAAAGTTCTCGTAAAAAATACCACGAAACGGGAGAGTCTGGATCTTGTGCTTTCATTTCCTTTATAACGTCGCTAATGCGCCTTAATTTGGGTATATACATAAGTCCTCCTATTTCTTACCAGTGATAACGTCAAGAGCGTTTAGAGCGCGTTCTTGAGTGTCTGGCATAAAGTGGCTATAAACTTCCAAAGTAACTGTTGATTCGCTATGTCCTAAATATTTAGTAACCGTTTGAATAGGCACGCTTTGAGTGAGCAGTACGCTACAATATGTATGGCGAAGTCCGTGACAACAAACGTGCTTAAAGCCGTTATCCTTTTCAAACTTATCAAGCCATTGTCTAACCACGCCAATTCCTGCGGGTTGACGATAAACGTTAGACACGATATAAGTTGAATCTAAATGCTCGTCAAACTTGTCGTCGGCTTCCCTAAACCAATCTTGGAATTTAATTAGGTCGTCCACCAAATCTTGGGGTAGGGGAATAATACGTTTTGAAGTTTTGGTTTTCGGGTCTTTTTCATACGTACCAACGCTCGAAGAATAAATTCGGTTGCGTTGAATATGTACTACCTTGTGCTCAAAGTCGATATCCGACCATCTAAGCCCTTGCAGTTCACTAATTCTTACACCCGTTAATATTAAAAATTTTAACGGAACCTTTTTATAAATCAGTTCGTCGGGCATTCTATCAAGTGCTTTAATAAACTCTTGCGACTCGGTAATCGAATAGACTTCTTTTTCAGCCACTTCACGGATAGAAATGTTGCTATTTCCAACGCCTATTTTAGTCATACAAACGGGATTTTTGGTTATCCAGTCGTATCTTATAGCTTCGTTGAAAATGGTTCTTAAAACACGCCTAACGCCTTTAATGGTTTCGGATGCGTAGAACTGTTCCGTTTCTATAACTTCAAAATATTCCTTAAAGTTTAGATCGTAAAACTCGCAAATCTTTTCAGCCGTCTTAGTTTGAATATTGGCGTTAAGCTTTTTCATTCGATAGGCTGAGTTAGCCGTTAGAATTTTTTGCCTTGCAAGTTCTCTAAAGTTTACCTTTTCAGGCAAGTCCTTTTTGAGTTGTACAAGTCCACGTTGCGGTTTTCTTCCAAACGTATCAAGATAGAGTTGAATATGTCTTACGGTTATTTTGTTGATGGGTTGGTCGTAAAGGAACGAGTCTTTTAAGTACTCGTTAAATTTTTCTACGATTTTACTACTACGAACGTAATAGTTGATGGACAAAGTTGTTTTCGTTCTTTGTAACCATTCTTCGGCAAGCTTAGGGAAAGACAATATTTCCGTTCGCTCACCGTTTAATGCTTTTTGATAAAGTTCATTTAAGGAATCTTCAAACGCGTTAGCTTCACGTTCTACTAGTTTAGTAAACTTTGCACGAGACAGACCGTCGTCGTTCGTGATGCGTTTATAACGAACTTTGCGTTTCATCGTGTCTAAATCTACGCCGTAGGCTTGGATTTTAGCAGTGAGAACGCCTTTTTTATTGGTCGTTATATTAAAATAAGCCATAGTTTACCTCCTTAATTTATATTGTTGATATAGTCAAGCAGACTTTCAACGTCAATCAAAATTTTCTTGCCAGAACGAAGCGAACGAATTTTGTTTTCGTTTACCCACGAACGTATGCAGTGCATAGTGATAGCCGTGTCCTTGTCTTGATTTTTGATTATATCGAGTGCTTGTTTGATGCTTCTAAGCAATATATTAACCTCCGTTTAAGTTGGAGACGGCGGGTTATCTCCGATTTATTCGTTACGTGCTATTTTTTTCGTTTCTCTCTGAGCTTTATTGCCGTAACCCCGCGTACGAACCTTTCGTTCCAAAAACAGTGGTCAAATTTGTACCACAAATCACGTTATTCCTATTTCATTAATCGCTTATATCATATTTTTCAATCGCGCCGGTTGAATATACGTGGTTTGTTCAAAGTAGTTTTCTCTACTTCGAGCTTTTTACTTGTTCTTTTAAGGCGGCGAAGCCTGCCATAATCAAGTCCACCTTAGACATAAAGTGGGTTTTCAAAAAGTCGTCGATAGCGTCGGCGTCTTTTCTTGGGATGCTCGTACCCCAAACTTTATTTTGTTGATGTCTTTTTTCTCTATGAACTTCTTCGTACTTTCTTCTAGAAACTCTAATAGGTGTATCTTCTTTTCTTTCCATAATATTTTCTCCTTAATATATGTAAATGATTTCGTTAAAAATTTCTTCTTCAATCAAACGCTTTTTCTCGTTTTCTAGTTGAACGTCTTTTATATAGTCGCCCGTCCTTTTGAAACGCTCATCACTAGATAGCTTTTCATACATAACGTCGTAAAGCTCGTTTGCTGCTTTATCGGTGGCGTGAAGTAGGGTAGGCAAGTCTACAATCGTCCAATCCACACCAATATCTTTTAAGTATTGGTATTTTAAGTTTCCCCATTTGCCGTAAACTTGTTTCTTGTACGGATGAGTGCGTTGATAATCAATTACTTCTTCAACTGTTAAGCCTTTCATAAACTTTCTTACCTCCAAATGTTCTCGTATTAATACGATTATCACATTTGAAAGACAAAGTCATGCTGTTTTACTTAAAAAATTGAAAATATTTTAAAAGTATTTTTCTGTCGCTAAAAATAGCAGGGGAGTTTATGCTGTGAAGCGAAAATCGGGTTTCCCGATTGTTCAAGAAAAGTAAGAATTGGCAAAAATCGGTCAATTTTGGCAATTCTCTTTACCTGCTTCTCAAAACAAACTAATTCCCAAAATTTTAGCACAGTGGACAAACCTATTTGCTTGTAAGTTTTTTACGTTGTTATTCCGTTTGCTTGTCTAAATTTTTCTACGATTCGGTACGTTGATTGAGTCTTTACGTCGCTATTATTTAGAATAAACTCTCTTAATTTTTTAAGGTCAACGCCTTGTAAAATTAGATTGTTTTCATTTAAGTTTCCGTAAAGATTAAACTCAATTTTAAGTTTTTCAATCGTTATAGGTTCGCTTTCAGTAGGAGAGACGTCAACGGTTTTCTTACTTTTACCGCCTTTGCTTCCAGCTGTTTTTCGAATCTTTGAAAGTTCTAACTTACGCTTTGCAATGTTAAAATACGCATCAATCGGTGGTTTAAGTTTAGGCTTATCTTCGCCTAAAAACATTAACGCACATATCGCTTTTATGTAGGTAGCACACTCGCTATCCGTCATTAAATCTAAAGCAAGGTAGAAGTTTTCTTGAAAGTAAAAATACTTTCTATCGCGCATTAATGCGCGTGGTACGGTTCCGTTTGCTTCAAATGCTTTGTCGGCTGTAAGCAGTTCTTCAATGCAACTCCAAGCGTATTTTTCATCAGCCTCAGCAAGTTGTTCTAACGGTTCGTCGGTATAAATAAACTTGCAAATTCGCTTAATCATACGTCCGCTCTTTCGTCTGATAGGGTATGTAGAGCGTCTAAATACTCGTCGTAAAAGATAAATGTTTTTAATTTGTTCAATGTCTTCCTCCTAAATTTTATTATTTGCAGAGTGTTTATAGGCACATCTACATTGCCTTTTTAGTTAGCACATAGGCATTACCTCCTTAAAGTTTTTATTTAACCCCTCACTTAAAGGGGCTATATTGAGTCGAAATATAAGGTTAAAATTGAAAATTTATTTTCTAATTATCAAGCGGTTAAAACGCCGAAAATACTCCACTAAAATTTATCCCCTCAAGTGGTAGCCGACGAAAACGACATTTTTACAACCATTTTTCAAAAAAATTATCCCTTCACTTATAAGCCATTTGAAGAGCCAAATTTCAACCCCTAAATTAAAAAAATATTAAAAAATTTTTTATCCTCTACTATTAATGGACATTTTTACTCGTATTTGTGGGGATGTATTTGCTCTTTTTAAAAATTTCATCAAGAAAAACTATTACTCCTCAATAGGTAGCCGTCGAAAACGCCAAAAACTTAACCTTTTCTAAAAAGTTTTTCCCTTTCACTATTCTATTGCACAATTCTTTAGCGAGTGGCTCACGATATCTACAAAAAATTTGTTTTGAGAATAAAAAAAGCGAGCAGATAAAACCCACCTTAAGTGAGTAACATCTACTCGCCGAATTCTTGATGATTCGCAGTTTCGTATAACTAATTTATACAGTTTCAGTCAAATTCAACTCTATAACGAACGTTAGTAAAGGCATTCAACGGAACCCTTTACTCGTTATTTAATTGCAACAAAGTAGAACATATGTTCGCTTTGTAATTGTATTATAGCATCAGGTTTTACCGTTGTAAAGCCATAACTATACAACGCAATGTACACGTTAAAACTTTTTTAATTTATTTTGTCGAGGCGAGATTAATAATAGTTTTCTTTTTCCGTTTTGCATATTCTAAAGTTTTTACAGCTCCACCCCAAGAATACATAACATAGGCAATAACTAAATCGGCTTCTTCAACCATCCATTCGTTTCGTTTTAAGATAGCAAATTTGCGTGGAACACTTTCAAGTGGAGGGAATATAACATCATCATAATGATATTTGGCGAACTCTAATTTAGAATAATGCTTATCAAGATAGGGTGTAATAAATATAAGCTCAATCTCCGGAAAGTCATTTTTTAATTCTTTTAACGTACGCAAGCACAATCCATCAAAATCACCATACCCACCTAAGTAAAATTTACAGGGGGGATTTTATTATCTCATTTTGAAGAATCGTTTTAAGTTGTTCTTTGACGTCGTTGTTAAACAAACAGTTAGAATGTCCACAAAAGGTAATTATCATTAGAAACCTCCGTCTACACAATAGTTAATCACAATGAACTATGTATTGAAAAGCGTTCGGCACAATAAACTAAAAAATAAATTGCGCAAACTATAATTATTGCAATGAACGTTTATTGTGATAAACGCAAGGAGGCAACTATGAAATTATCTGAAGCGGTAGGCAAAAGGGTAGAGAATTTACTTGCAGAACGTAATATGACACAATATCAACTTTACAAGAACGGAGGAATTCCTCGTTCTACTATTTCCGTTACGGTAGACGGCAAGTATAAAACTGTTAAATTAGATACGATATATCAAATCGTTGCAACTTTGGGGATAACACTCAAAGACTTTTTTGACGATGCTTTATTTGAGGATATAGAGGATTAAGGGGATTGCATATGTATCGTTTTGCCAATCAAAATCAAGTGAAGGAATTAAATCAATGGTGCTTAGACATCTTACATGAGATGCAAGATGAAGTAGAGGAGTATTTTACTTTTGATATTCGTTTAATAGGTAGTGGGGACAAAAGGCTTGTTACGCAAAACAGTGAAGAGTCTTTTGATTTAGACTACAACATTATTTTGCAACGAGATAAAAAAGGATTACTTGACAATCCAAAACAAATAAAAGACTTGTTTGTTGCAAGGTTCAACAAGGTTTTAAAAGAAAATATTGATGGATATTTTCATGCTTGCGATTCAACATCGGTGGTTACAGTAAAGATTATTAGAAATAATAAAATCAAATTTTCTTTTGATGTGGCAATCATAGTTGAGGGTGATGACGGATATTTCTATCGTTTAACAAATGATAAAATCAGCAATCGTTATATTTGGAACCGTGTAAAAAATTCAAACAACTATTTTGAAAGATTTCAACGTGTAAAACAAAGTGGTAAATGGATGCAATTTAAGAGAAGATATTTAGAGTTGAAAAACATGCATTTATCTAGACAAGACGACGTTAAGTCGTTTTCCGTGTTCCTTGAAACATTAAATGAGTTTTGTAGATAATTATGGATAGCAGAAGAGAAGAGTTTTATAAAAACTTAATAATAGATGAAGAGGATAAGGAACGGGCGGAGAAATATTTAACCTCAAAAGGCGTTGAAAAGCATATTATTCTTAAAGAAAAGCTTTTTAATTGGATAGAAGGGGATAAGATAGAATATTCCTTAATTGCTTCTACATATCGCTACGATAAACGGCTTAGAAATATATTGTTCAAGTATATCTCTTATTTAGAGGAGTTTTATCGTTCTGTAATATTGGATGAGTATCGTTACAGGGTTAAGAAAATTCAATGGATAAGAGATATTAAAGAAAGACTTGAAGAATTTAATGGAGATTTAAATGATGCCTTAGAACATATAGATTTTTCATCGCTTTTAATACAGACAAGAATGCTTCCACAAAGAGTTAAAAATAAATGCTTATTGCCTAAAACAAGAAACTTAAAAGAAAACTCAATAGCTCTAAAAGAATTAAGAAATGCTGTAATGCACAATAAGTTTTTATTGTTATATCGTGGTTATGAAACATGTTATATTGATGGTGTGGATGGTGGTAAAAGTTCAAACTTAAAAGCAAATATATTGAATCTAATTAGCTTTTTGCCAAAAAGTGTTGCAGAAGGATGCATAAGAGATATAAATGCTGCAAAAGAAGAGAAAGAAAATCAATTAGGAACAACATGGAATTTACCACCATCTGTGGTAATAGAAGTCTAAAAAAACAGACGCAAAAATGCTTTGCGTCTGTTTTTCTATATGAAACTAAAATTCCATTGAGGCAAATAAAAAATTTGAAAAGTCGAATATTGCTCTTGATTTATTTTTTCTAATATGATATAATAATTTTATCTATTATACCAGAGGGGTATTTTATATGGCAGTAAACTATAATAAACTATGGAAATTACTTATTGATAAAGGAATGAACAAGACTGATTTGCGTGTAAAAACAGGTATGTCTACTTCTACTTTAGCAAAGATGAGTAATAACGAAGTTGTGTCTATGGAGGTTGTGCTTCGTATTTGTGAAATCCTCGAATGTAATGTCGGGGACGTTATGGATGCAACCAAAAAGGAAGATTAATTTTTATATATGACTAAACATGTCATATATGCTGTGCTAAAATCAGGGTGATTTTAGCAAATACGAGGTGTATATTGATTACTTATATATGTGAAAAATGCGGATTAAAAACAAACACAAGTGTTTGTCCTCATTGTGGAGGTAGGTCTGCTATAGATAAAAGCGAGTTGTTTTGGTGTTCTCATTGTAATATTCCTACCTATGATGAAGTTTGTCCGATTTGTGGAAATAAAGGAAAGTATTTTACGTCAGATGCAAGACCAGTTTTTCCTGAAGAAAGATTATTGTTAGAAATAATGATAGGGAAACCTTTTTGTTTTGAAAACGATTTTGTGTGGAATGGGTCTGGTAATAGATATTATGTTAATGGTAAAAAACTTAATTTAAAGTTTGGGGATTATTCGCAATTTGACATAAAGGAAATAAGAGCAAAAATACAAGGGTATAAGAGTCAGAATACGAATGAGTATTTTGACAAACAAATTAAATTGTTTTTACAAGCCAATTCTCAAAGATATAACTATATTACAACTGAAGCTTGTGCGTGGATTAACCAGGAAGCAGAAAAATATGATAATAGCTCTATGTTTGTTTCTTTCTCTGGAGGCAAAGATTCAACGGTTGTAAGTAGCCTTGTTTTAAGAGCCTTGGGGAGACCTGATATTATTCATATTTTCGGTAATACGACATTAGAATTTCCTTCTACATATGAATATGTAAAACGTTTCAGAGTTAATAATAGACAAACACCATTGCTTACGGCGCAAAATAAAGAACAAGATTTCTTTAATTTGTGTGAAACGTTTGGTCCGCCTAGTAGAATGCTGCGTTGGTGCTGTACTATTTTTAAGACAGGTTTTATAGGAGATAAAATATTAAAGACGTTTAAAGATAAGACGGCGATTCTAACTTTTTATGGAATAAGAAGAATGGAGTCAGCAAGTAGAAACAAATATGATAGAAAGGATGAAAGTCCTAAAATTAGTAAACAGAAAGTTACTTCCCCAATAATTGACTGGGCTGATTATGATATTTGGTTGTATATATTGGCATCAGGGATAGATTTTAATGACGCTTACAGATTGGGCTTTACGCGTGTTGGTTGTTGGTGTTGTCCAAATAATAGTAAGTGGTCAGAGTTCCTTACAGATATATTTATGCCGGAATTATCTGACAAATTGAAAAAAGTTCTTCTTGATTTTGCTGAAAAAATGGGGAAAGAAGACCCAGAAGAATATGTTTCATCTGGTGGATGGAAGGCAAGGCAGGGCGGCGCTGGGTTAGAATTAAGTAAAAACGTCAACGTTTCATTTAAGCCTTGTGCTACTGATGAGAATAGCTTTAATTACTCGTTAAATAAACCTATAGATGATACTTTATATGAATTGTTTAAGGTTTTTGGCAAATTGAATTTTGAAATGGGTAACGCTCGCTTGGGAGAAGTGTATATACTTAATCCCAAAACGGGAATGCCAATAATGAAATTAAAAGGCAAAAAGGGTCAGACTGAATTAAAAGTTACTGTTATTCAAAAACCAATAGCGAAGAAAACTAAAAATGTAGAAATAGAACAAAAAATCAAATGTCAAATTACAAAATTTCAATTGTGTGTTGGTTGCCATGCGTGTGAAAATGCATGTAAAATTAATGCAATAAGATTAAAAAAGAAAGGCTCGTCTGATAGTGAGTATGATTATATAATTGACGATTCAAAATGCGTTAATTGTTTTGCTTGCATAGACCATTATCAAGGCGGCTGCTATATGAGAAGAGTTTTATTGCCGAGAGGGAAAAATTATGGAAAATAAGCTTTCAAAAGTAAGATTGAAGAGAAACGAGTCTTTCAATATAAGAGAAGGATGGATGAGAAAAGGCATGAAATTATTGCCAGATTATCCAGACTTGTTCTCGCGAGAAGATGCAATGCAATTATTGGGCGTTGGTAGTAAAATGGTAAAGTCCATTAAATATTGGCTTATAGCAACAGGCTTGGCTGAAGAGAAAAAAGTTAAGTCGAAAATTGAGTTGGCTATAACTGAGGAAATTGGCGAAGTTGTTAATCAATACGACCCATATTTTGAGGACTTGTTTACTTTATATATTCTGCATGCTAATATTGCGAGCAATTTAGATAACGCTACAGTGTGGTATTTGTTTTTTAATAAATATGATGCAAAAACCTTTACTAAAGAAGACATGCAAAATGTTTTAGATAATGAGCTTAAGAAGATAATCGACAAAAAAGTAACGTATTCTGATAGCTTGTTTAAGGACGACTGTGGAAGTGTTTTGAGAATGTATGCCGAAGATGAAGATAACAATGACCCGGAAGATAATTTAAGCTCTCCTTTATCTGCATTGGGCTTATTGGTGAAGAGTCAAACAAAAAAAGGAACTTTTGAGAAGACTGCACCAAGATACGATAAACTTGATAGTTTGGTTGTTTTATACATTATTCTTAAAAATAAAATTAAAGATAAAGACTCGGTAAGCATAAATGACCTACTTACTAGTGAAAATAGCGCAGGAAAACTTCTCAATTTAACACGTCCAAGACTTAATGAATATTTAGACCAATTGAGAGCTAGAGGATACATCACAATTAATAGAACAGCAGGGTTGGACATGGTGTATTTTGACAAGGATATTACAGCAAAACAAGTATTAATTGATTATTACACTCAGGAAGAAAGATTATGAGTTTACAAAGCATTATATCAGTAGATAAAAAATTCCAAACATCTGTTAACTTGGAATACGATATTAATAATGTTGATAAGATAACAGGATATATACCTACAGAGCAATCTGTGGCTGTTATGGATAGGTTTTTAAGAGGTATTTATTATCCATCTTCGGCGAAAAGAGCAAATGTATTAGTTGGACCCTATGGAAGGGGAAAATCTCATTTGCTTCTTGTATTGTCTGCAATTTTATCATTAGATGTTGTTTCTGAAGACAAGAAAAAGGTTAAGAAAGTTCTTAAAGATTTAACAAAAAAGATTAGTCGTATAAATGAACAAACAGGTGTTCTTGTTGAAAGTTTATTAAATAGCAATACGAGATTATTGCCTGTATTAGTAAATAGTAACGGAGTTGACATTAGTCAAAACTTAATCTTGGCTTTGCGTGATGCATTAGACCGTGCGGGCATATTAAATTTGTTACCAACAACACATTTTGATGCAGCAATAGAAGTTTTGACAATGTGGAAAAAAGATTATCCAAAAGCTTTTTTATCATTTGTTAGTGAGCTTAAAGCAAGAAAGATAGAGCCTACCTTATTTGCGTTAAATTTAGAGAAGTATGATTTAGAGGCGTATAACACCTTTTGTGAAATATATCCAAAAATTGCAGCGGGAACAAAATTTAATCCCTATTCAAATACTGATGTGATAAAACTTTATCAAGCGGTTAACCATGCGCTCAAAGAGTCCACAGCCTTTAGCGGTATGTTCATTATTTTTGATGAATTTAGCAAGTTTGTTGAGGCAAATCTAGATAAGTCTCGCATGGCTAATTTTAAGGTTATTCAAGATTTGGCTGAAGCATCTGACCGTGAATCTAATCCTCAAATGCATTTTACATGCGTAACTCATAAAGCGCTGTTGGATTATTCAGCAAGTGACAGTTTTAAAACAGTAGAAGGACGTTTTGGTAATATTAATTTCGTTGCTTCTTCAGAGCAAAGTTATGAATTAATTGCAAATGCAATAATTAAGAAGCCTGAATTTTTACAATTCAAGGAAGCAAATAAGGAAAACTTTAATAATTTAATTAATTTATCAAGTATAGGAATATTTTCTGACATAGAAAAACTGGCGTATGGATTTTTCCCGATAGCGCCTGTAACTGCGTATGCACTATTAAGAGTAAGTGAAAAGGTTGGACAAAACGAAAGAACAGTATTTACCTTCCTTGCACAAGATGAAAAAGGAACATTTGTTGAGTTTATTAAAAACAATGACGGTTTTTCTTTAATGACTGTGGATACTGTTTTTGATTACTTCCAAGACCTTTTCAAGAAAAGTTTGTTTAACGAGACTGTGCATAGTATGTGGGCGAAAGCAAATTCGGCTTTGTATCAAGTTGAAGATGCGAATGCACGTAAAGTTATAAAGGCGTTATCTATTATAGGAATTGTGGGGGATGAAAAATTCCGTCCTGTATCTACGCATATAAAAGCCGCCTTGAATTTTAGAGACAAGGAATTTGATAAAGCCATTAAATTACTGAAAGAAAAGAGTATTGTTGCTCAAAGAGAGTCATCAGAATTTGTACTATTAACCGCCAACGGTGTCGATGTTCAAAATAGTGTAAACAATTTTGTTAATAGTAAAGTTATTAAGTTGAATAGATGTGAATATCTTAATAAACTTCTTGAAACTAAATATCTTATGCCTAGACAATATAACGATGAGTATAGTATGATTCGTTATTTTGAAGTCAAATTTATTGAAGCTGAGGTTTTAATCAAGACAAAGAACTGGTTGCAATTATTTGAAGGTGTAACTGCTGACGGATTGATTTTAAACGTTTTGTTTAGCAGTAAATTATGTTCTGAGGATGTTATAGAAAAAATTAAGGAATTTGCTAGTCAGCAACAAATTATCGCATGCATTCCAGAAACAGAGGAATTATTTGATGACGTAATAATAAAACAGCTTTCAGCTGTTGCAGAGTTAAAGAATTCTGATGTAGCGAAGGGGGATAAGCACTATCTTGAAGAACTTGAAGTTTACGAAGAGGATGCGGAAAAACGCTTAAGTAAGTATATTGATGAATTGTATAGTGCTACAAGTCCTAAAAGTCATTTTTATAATTGTGATGGCGAGATCCCCGAAATTAGAAAACAGATTAATTTAAATAAAGTAATTTCTCGTATATGTTCAGATAAATATGGTAAAGCACCGAAAATCAATAATGAGATGGTTAACAAAAATAATTTGTCTTCTCCTATAAGAAAAGCACGTGAATTAGTAGTTAATCATATATTGGAGAGTTCTGAACAGACAACTCTTCCAGGAATTGAAGGATTCGGATCGGAAGTAAGCGTGTTCAATTCTGTTTTTGTAGCAACAGGTCTTAATAAAACATTAATGGTTGAGGATGAAGGGTTAAAGGCTGTTTTGTTTGAAATAGAAACATTTGTCAAGAATGCAGAAACAAAGAAACAGAAATTCAGTAATCTTTTTGATACATTAACTTCAGCTCCTTATGGCGTTAGAAAGGGTGTTATTCCTATGCTAATTGCATATGTTTTGCGTCCCTATAAAGAAAGTGTTGTCCTTTATTATGGAAAGAATGAAGTTGAGTTATCGGCAGAGATAATTTGTTCGATAATTGATTTTAATGGTAAAGATTATCAAATCCTTTTAGAGAGTGGAACTCAAAAGAAAGATGAAAGCATAGCAGAACTTTTAGACATTTTCGCTCAATATGCTGATACGCAAAGTAAAAGTATAAATAAAATTTACAATGTTGTTAAGCTTATGCAAAACTGGATGCGTTCTCTTCCTGAATACACAAAACGTTGTGAAAGTATTTGTGAAAACGGCGCGTTTGTTCAATTATCATTAGAAGAGTTAAACTTTAAAAAAGAGTTGCTTAAATTTGAAATTAACGCAAGAGAATTTTTATATGAATTTATTTTCGCAAATAATTCAAAGTCAGAGCTAAAAAAAGCCATTGATTGGGTTAAATTATTAAAGAGTAGACTTGATAACCATATTTCAAATATTAAAGATTATTTAATTCTCGAAACGAAAAAGGTTTTTGGGGATAGGTCTACTGGAACATTATCATCAGCAATACTTGATTGGAAGCAAAAACTTACCGAAAAAACAAAAAAGCGTATGTTTGATACTAAAACTAATCAAATATTGGGTTACTTGTTGTCTATCAATGCTTACGATGACGTTAAATTGATAGAAGATCTTTCTAAATGTGTAATTGGTATTAATTTGGCGGACTGGAGCAATTCAACATTAGAAAAATATAAAGAACTACTTACGACAGCAATTATTTCTATTAACGCGTTTAATGTTTCTTCCGATGATGAATCGGGGGAAAACGGAATAGAAGTTGTTATCAATGGTGAAAAGATATCAAAAACTTTTGCTTCGGTAAAAACTACTCCGATGGGCATGACTGTAATGAACAATATAGAATCAGTTTTTGAAGAATACGGAGACGCTATTTCATCGGATGAAAAGTTGAGTATATTGCTTAACGTAATAAAAACCTTAATAAACTAGGAGTTATCTATGATTTACTTGGACAATGCAGCGACAAGTTTTCCAAAGCCAGAATGCGTATGCGACGCAATGGACAGCGTTAATCGTAATTTAATGGTGAATGCAGGAAGGGGAACATATAAGCTCGCAGCAAAAGCTAATTCATTAATCAATGAAACAAAAATGAATTTGGCAAAAATGATAGGGGTTATGGCGGAGGATGTCTATTTTCTTCCGTCTGATACCTATGCAATGAATTGTATTATTAATGGGTTAGATTGGTCCTTTAAGAAAATAGTATATGTAACTCCATTTGAACATAATGCAGTCATGAGACCTTTACAATTAAAGGTCAAGGTAGGAAAAGCTAAAATTAAGTTTATTCCGTTTAATTCAGATTTTTCTATTAATGAAGAAGAATTTAAGGCAATGCTTTCCTTAGACAAGCCAGATTATATTTTTATTAATCATGCAAGTAATGTAATTGGAAATGTTATTAATGTTAAGTCAATTTTCGAATTAACAAGAAATTGGAAGCCGATAATAACGCTAGATGCAGCACAAACGATTGGGTTATTAGACTTGAGAAAAGTAAAAACTTGCGTAGATTTTATTGTGTTTGCAGGTCATAAAAATTTACAAGGTCCTTTAGGGATTGGCGGCTTTGTTACCACAAACGATATGAAATTAAATGTGGCTTTTGCTGGAGGGAATGGGGCTGATTCCTTAAATTTGGATATGCCAGAAAGCGGAAGCGCAAGATATGAGATAGGAAGTCCAAATATATCAGCTATTGCAGGATTAAATACTGGAATTAAATGGGTAGAAGAAATAGGATTAACAAATATAGCAACACATAAAAAAAGTTTAATATCTAAATTAGTGAAAGGATTAGACACGATTGAGAAAGTTATTCTCTTCAAGCCTAAAGAAGAAGATTTTATTACTGGGGTAATATCTTTTGTTGTAAAAGGGTATGAGTCTGCTGATGTAGGACAAATTTTAGACGATGAATTTGATATTGCTGTTCGGACAGGGCATCATTGTGCGCCAACTGTAAACAAAGTTGTTGAAGATTTAGATTATGGTGGAACCGTAAGAGTAAGCGTAGGTTATTTTAATAAGGAAGAAGATATAGATAGGTTTATAGAAGCAATAAGGAGTTTATAAAATGTCTTTTAAAGATATTGAAATAAAAACTGAATATAGGTCTGGGAAAAGCGATGTTATTAAAGACTTTTATGTTCCGGTTTTAGCTCAAGCAAGAAAGTATAAACGTGCAGTAGGATTTTTTTCATCGACAGCATTAGTTCAAATAGCGAGAGGTATTGCAGAACTTGTTGCAAATGGTGGAAAAATCGAGCTAATAGCTTCGCCGAGACTTTCAGAAGAAGATATTGAGGCGATTCAACGTGGATATAAAGAACGAGATAAAGTGATTACAGAAGCAATAATGAGAGCTTTTGTGGAACCTAAGACGTATTTTGAGAGCGAAAGACTTAATCTTTTGGCAACATTAATAGCAGAAGGTAAGTTGGACATAAAGATAGCATTTACAGAAGGTCATAATCAGTTAGGTATTTATCATGAAAAAATGGGGCTTATGTATGATGACGAGAATAACGTTATCGCCTTTTCTGGCTCAACAAATGAAACAGAAAACGCCTTTATAGCCAATTATGAAGTCATGGATGTTTTTTGTTCTTGGCAATCCGAATTTGAAGAAAAAAAAGTTATAGAAAAAGAACTTGCTTTTCATTTACTGTGGACGAATGCGGACACAAAAGTATCCATTGTAGATTTCCCTGAAATAGCGATACAGAAATTAATGAGCTATAAGAGAGAAACTATAGATAGAGAGGTTGACCAAAAGGAAATCATAGTTAAGCCACAAGCTGTTATAGAAGAAAAACCTAAAAACACATTTAGAGTTCCTGAGGATGTTAAGTTTTTTGATTACCAGCAAAAAGCTATCGATAAATGGGAAGAAATAGGGTTCCAGGGTATTTTTGATATGGCAACTGGTGCAGGAAAAACATTTACTGCATTAGGTGCTTTATCCAGATTATCAGAACGATTAAAAGACCGAGTAGGGGTTGTAATTCTTTGTCCATATCAACATTTGGTCGAGCAGTGGGTGGAAGATATAAATAGGTTTAATGTTAAGCCTTTAATTTGTTATTCGAAGTATGATTGGAAGAAAAACTTCAAATTGCTTATTAACGATTTCAAACTAGGAGTTAAACAAAATTTCTGCATTATAATGGTAAATGGTTCCTATTCAACACCTTATGCGCAAGAAATTTTGAAAACAGTTAGAGGAAATCTTTGTTTGGTGGTAGATGAAGCGCACAACTTTGGCTCAACGAGGTTAAGGAAGTGCATGTTGCCTAATTTTAAATATCGATTGGCGTTATCTGCGACATTAGAAAGACATCACGATGAAGAAGGAACCAACAGCCTTTTAGAGTATTTTAAAGAAAAATGTATAACATTTACACTTGAAGACGCTATAAATCAAGGATTCCTGACTCCTTATTATTATCATCCTGTAATTGTTAATCTGGAGCCTGATGAATTAGACGAATATATAGAAATTACTGAAAAAGTAATCAATATTTTGAAGAAGAATCCAGGTGAAGACTTGCCAAAATCTGCGGAGATGTTGTTGATAAAAAGGGCAAGAATTGTGGCAGGCGCAAGAAACAAAATAAGAATATTGGAAGAATTAATATCTAAGTATAAAGACGATAACAATATATTGGTTTATTGTGGTGCAACGAAGTTTTTTGAGGATAAAGAAGATGATTATGATGACGAAGATAAACGTCAAATAGAGAAAGTTGTAGATATTCTTGGAAATAAGTTAGGGATGCGAGTATCCATGTTTACTTCCAAAGAGGATGCGCATGAAAGAGAACGCATAAAAAATAGTTTTGCTGAAGGTCATTTGTTGCAAGCCTTAGTTGCTATTAAATGTTTGGATGAGGGTGTTAATATACCTGGCATAAGAACAGCATTTATTATGGCAAGTAGCACGAATCCTAAAGAATATGTTCAACGCAGAGGTAGGGTGCTTAGAAAAGCAAAAGGAAAGGATTATGCGGTGATTTATGACTTTATCACATTGCCAAGAGCATTAGATTCAGCTGAGCCGATAAGGAATGTTGATTGTGAGATATCGCTGTTCAAGCGAGAAAAAGAAAGATTGGATGATTTTGTAAAATTGTGTGAGAATCCATCAGAATCATTTAAACTAGTCGATAAAATTAATAAATATTATCATCTTAATTACATTGGAGGTAAAGATTATGGAATTTAAGCAAGAAAATAATGAAGTTGTTATTGATGAAGAAAAGCTTCGCAAACTTCAATATAGGGTGTACGTTTTAGAACGTGACAACTACAAAACAAAAAAATTAAAAGATAATGAAGTTGTGGACCGTATAATTAAGATGATTGCACAGGAGGTTGACAATGTTAATTAAGCAAATTACATTATCCAATTTTAGACAATATCGCGAAAAACAGGTGGTAGAGTTCTCTTGTGATAAAGAAAAGAACGTTACCGTTATTCTTGGCGACAATACAAGTGGTAAAACGACTTTGATTCAAGCGTTTAACTGGTGTCTGTATGGGGAAACTTCGTTTAAAACTAAAGATTTAATAAATTCAGAAGCTTTACAGGAAATGGGTATTATGTTATCTAAAGATGTTTCTGTTGAGATAGAATTAATTCACGAGAACAAGCTTTATGTTGTAAGAAGAACGCAAAAAGTCACAAAAAATGTTCCAGGTAGGGCACCAACTTGTTCGACACCTGTATTAAAGGTAGAATACAAGGAACCTAATGGTGAAATGCAAGAAGTTTCTTCGTTACAATGTCAAAGCACCATAAATAAGGTGTTGCCTGAAGCCTTATCGGGATATTTCTTCTTTGATGGTGAACATATATCCGATATTAACAATAAGGGAAATGTCGTTAAAGCTGTCAGGGGTTTAATGGGATTAGAAACAATAAATGAAGCAGTGGACCATTTTTCACCAAGAAGTACAGTTTCAGTAATTAGCAAGCTTCAAAAAGAATTGGATGTAGGGCAAGACTACAAACATATGAAGCTTAAAAGTGATTTGATTGATTCAAAAGGACGTTTGCAAAAATTTGAAGAACGTTTAGCTCAAGTAAAATCAGAGATAGAATATTTTGAAGAGCGTTCTAAAGAACTATCTGACAAAATATTAGCTAATGCCGATACAAAACATAGGCAAGAGGAAAAAACAAGAACTGAAAGAGACGTCTCTTTCTTAGAACGCAATCAAACCGCCGTTGAACAAGAAATTGTACGCGATTTTACGAAAAATGCGTATAAGTTTTTTGCGTTGCCTCTATATGATAAGGTTTATAAAGTTATAGCAGATGCAAAGCAGGACGGGGAAGGAATTCCTAAAATGCATTCTGACTCTATAGAGTTTATTTTGAAACGTGGCAAGTGTATTTGTGGCGCAGATTTGACAATGAATCAAGGTGCTGTAAATCACATTAGATATGAACAAAGTTTATTGCCTCCTCAACATATTGGAACAACTATTAGAGAATTTAAGAGAGATTGTCAAAGATATCAGTCCGACATCACAGGATATGCTGAAAGAATTCAGACAGACTATAGAAGAATTCGCGAAAATGCAAATGAGTTAGATGACAAGAAAACGCATTTGGCAGAACTTAGTCGTTTGCTTCAGGGTAATGTGGATGTTGGTAAATTTGAAAGAGACAAAGTTGAAATCGATGCCCAGCTTAAACAAAGAAGAGATTTAGAGATTAGTATTTCTATGCGAATTGGCGAAACAAAGAATCAAATTGAATCTCTTGAAAAGCAAATAAGCGCTTTACAGTTAGCTACGGATAAAAATAAGCGTGTTAATACATATATTGCATATGCTCAAAGAATTTATGAATGGTTTAAAAAGAGCTACGATGAGAAAGAAAAGGAAGTAAAAGACGAACTTTATACTAGTATTAATACATTGTTTAAGCAAATGTATCACGGTGAGCGTATTGTCGAAGTTGACGATAAATACCATATCACGTTGAAAGTTGATAGCGGTAATGGTGTTTATGTAAATGATACTTCGCCAGGTCTTGACACGGTAAAAAACTTTGCATTTATTGCAGGCATAGTTGATTTGGCTCGCAAAAAAGCTCAACAAAAAGGAGATGGGTTTGATGCTATTGAGTATTCTAGCGAACCATATCCTATTGTTATGGATGCTCCGTTCTCAAATGCAGACGAAAAGCACATCGCTAACATTTCTAAGGTTTTGCCTCAAGTTGCAGAACAAGTTATATTAGTTGTTATGAATAAAGACTGGGAGTATGCTCAAGCAAATATGAGTGATAAAGTTGGTATGATTTATCAAATTGAAAAACACTCAGAAGTTAATTCGTCGATTAGGAGGAATGACTAATGTTTATAGGTGATATTTTAATAAAAGGTAAGTATGCTACATATCTTAGGTATTTAAGCCAGAAAACTGAAAAAAATGACCACAAAGAAAAAGTTGCTGGTGTTTTTGATAGGCATATTGATGTTTATATGACGGCGGCTATTATCGGGTTAACTTATGGTTTAAGAAATGATGAGGATACCAGCAGTAGCGAAACGGCAAAATTGTTCGCGGATGTAGTTAATAGAGAACAAGACAATCTAACTACTATTTTTAGAATCGCGATGCTTGTAGATAATAGTAGAAACTTAACAGCTGATGAAAAGATTCATAGAGCGTTTAAAGAACCAGACACGCCAGAAAACATGAAATTATTTAATTCTTATGTGCGCGGTGGGCTAGAATGGCTTTATGAACAATTTACGTCGGGAGCTACAACTAGAGATGAATACTTGGCAAAAATCTATGAGATAGTTGATAATTTTACTAACGAAAATTTATTCTAAGGAGAAAAAATGACTATATCTGATGCAATCGTAAAAGTTTTAACTGAGAATGAGGAAGGTTTAACGGTTAAGGGAATATATGAAATAATATTAGAAAATAGGTATTATGAGTTTGGGGCGAAAGACCCAATAGGGGTTGTTTCTGTTCAGTTAAAACGATTTTGTGAAGGTGTTAAAATTAGTAATCCATCGCTTATTAGATGTTTTAGCGTTGAGCAGAAAGGCAAAGAAAAAACATATAAATTAAAACATTGTAAAGGTGAAGTTATGGGTGAAACAAAGATTTTTAAGCATATAAAGACAACAATTAATGGTATTGATATTTATACATTCACTATGACAGTATCTGATTTGGCTAATATTAGTTATGTTGCGGTAAGGGGAAAAGATGATGAAGAAGGTGCTGTCCAAAGAGTGTTAAACAAACAAAGAATTGCTTCTATAAAAAGATATGTTTTAGATGGGAATATGTTTGTAAATACTTTTGTATTAAATTGGACGAATATCAAGGATAGACCAACTGTTGGGGAGAATGATATAAAAATACCTTTGGTTTATAGTTCTGCTCAATTGATAGATGGTCAACATAGGCTGGCGGGATTAAAAGCGGCGATGGAAGAAAACAAAGAAATTGCAAATAGTTATGTTTTGGTTTCGCTGGCATTGAATTTAGAGACCCAGGCGGCTGCGAAAATTTTCTTAAATATCAACTCAGAACAAAAGCCGGTTCCTAAGAGCCTTATTTACGATTTATATGGCATTACGGCTGAGGAGAGAAATTATGCTATAAATAGGGCAAATGATATAGCTAATGAATTAAATGATGATATTAACTCTCCATACTATAGAGTAATAAAATTACCTGGAAATCCAAGAGGAAAAGGTAAATTGGATTTATCAACAGTTGTTAATGCTCTAAAGGGATATGTTGATAAAGATGGAAAATTTGAGAAGAAAAACATACATGATTTTAATTATCAATACGTAATTCTATGCAACTATTTTAATGCAATTAAATACCATGCGGACAAAGTGCAGAAATGGGGAGTGATAAGCGAAAATATATTTTTTAAGGCAGCGGGGTTTATAGGTGCTATAGATTTCTTTTTTGAGTATGTTTTAGAAAAATGTGTTGCGTTAAGAAGTTTTAAACAAGAAGTTATTATAAAAATGTTTGATTTTACTGAAGTGGATTTAATAACTCCAAAAGATATCGTGGCTACAGATGGTAGAACAGCAAGAAAGAGAGTAGTAGAAAACTTAAGAGAAGCGTTTATTTCTGATTTACCCGGAGAATCGGACTATGATTTTTAAGACTTCAAAATGCCAAGAGGTCTTTCGCAATAGATTTACAGGGGCAAGCGGAGAACCGTTTGTTGATTTTGGGAATGGTAAGAGAATTAATAACGTCTTAGTTGATGAATCAGATGTGACTTTGTATAAAGAGGGTATTACTGAAGATATAAAATCCTTTTACTACAAATCCCTTTTGTCGTATGTCGAAGGAATGGCGGCTGTTTCAAGAAAAAATTTTACGTGGGCGACAATAAAATTATATTATTCATTTTATTTCGGTTTAAGATGTTCATTATTATGCAGAAATGTGATTATTGTTAGGGCAAATAAACATTTGTATTATGCAAGAATACAACTTAAAGAACCAATTTATGGAAAGCCCGCTGAGATGACTGACCATGGTGGGGCAATAGACGTCTATTCTAAATATTTTAAGAATAGCGATATAATATGCCTACAAAAAATTGACGAAGTAGATGCATACAAATGGATGAAAAACTGTCGAGAAATAGTAAACTATAAAGATGCTGAATTTCATGACCCAGCAATAACGGAGTTGTGGGAAGAAATAATTAGTGATATCAATAATTCTTCATTTAGCCAAGTGTTAAATAAATATATTGATAAAGATAAAATGGAGCAATATTGTTCCCAAGCAACAACAGCAATTTTAGCAATACCGACAGTAAGAATAAGAAATGTCGTAAACGATATTAAAAACGAAAGGATTGCAGTTTTGTCGGATGAGCAGAGGAAGTGGATAACGTCCATTGCTCAAGAATTTATTGACGTAAAAGATATAGAAGACTTATTAATTTAATACAACAAGTAAAAATATATCATTGAACTTATTTTGAAGGGGTATATTGATTTTGAGCTTAGGTAACACGATTCTCGAAGGAAGTGGAAAATCGCTAAAAATCGGGTTTTACAATTCCATATCGATTCCAAAAATAGGGGATGACTACAAGAAACCCTTTTATTTGAGTCGATTCTCAACGGGAGTGGCGAAATTTTTGGGATTGCATTTTTCCGATTTGGAATAGAAATGGAATTATTTTCATCAGAAAAGTTAGAAAACGATACAAATTTTTCGTAACGATACGAAATTACGAAACAATATATTTGACAAAACGAATTTTATGTTCGACTTTTGATATATAAGATTTAATTTCTAAGTACATTTCAAGCTCCTAAGGGTTAGTTATGGGTTCGATTCCCGTACGCTCGGCGTGCTCGCTGCTATACGGGAGTACCAAAACAACTGTGAGACAGTCGTTTTTATATGATGAAGAGAAAGGGCTGACGAATAGAATGCACAAAGGGTTTTCGGAAATAAGTTTTGATAAATGAAAAACAATAAGTTTACTGATTGAAAAACAGGGGATAAAGATGGTGAAATAAAAAAACGGGCAAAAGGAAACGAGACGCCGCAAAGGGCGTCCCGTCAGGTTTTGGGGGATTTAGGATTGTTATTTTGCGGGGACGAAGCCTGCGACAACCGCGAAGATCATAAGCGAGCAGCAGATGAGCATGCAGACAATCTGCACGGGTTTGCTGTTCTTGACGCGATTGACAAACTTGTCGAATTTTTCAAAGTAGAAGTTTTGTTCAAACCAGTTTTTGCCGCCGATCTGCAAAATACCGCCGAATGTTAAGGTGCTTGCTCTGAACAGGAGCCAGAGACCGGGGTCGGGAGCCATACCGAATCTGCCCATTCCGACAAGAGGTCCGACGAAAACGGCAAGGATAGGCGCAAGCAGGAATCCGACGTGCATAAGCGCAACGGACGAAGAAAACTCGCCGGTAACGAAAAGCCAGTTCCAGATTGTGTAAGCGATCATCGTGGCGATGGTGATGCCAAGTCCGACGCTTGTCGTGCCGGATACCGCGCCGTTGAAAAGGTTGGACTGACCGGTGAAATACGAGGAAGAGAATGCCACTTCCGTGCCGAGTTTCGAGAAACCGTCGATGAAGTAAATGGGGGAGTTGGCGGTTGTGGTAGTGCCCCAGGTCGAGCCCAGGAAGAGTGCCGACGCGCCGATTGCCATAAAGAGTCCCGAAACGCCGTTGAAGTATTGCTTGTTTTTGAAGAAGTCGGTCATTGTTGCTTCCAGAACGTTAATGATATAAAGTCCCAGCACGACGACAACGAAGATATCGCCGGGAAGGAGACCGAAGCAAGCAAACAAGACGATTGTTCTTCCGACGAGCAACGTGGTAAGTTTCAGCGTCTCGAAGAACACGGGCTTCATCGCGATCAGTACAAGGATACCGAGCACAAGGTTGAAGGGGATATTGCCGTACGCCTGGAATTTCGACGTGATGACGGAAACACCGAGAATCGTCGCCGTAAACATAAACCATTTGAGAATGGTGTCGAGTCCCGGCGTGACCTTATAGTCAATCGCTTCGGGGCCGGGTGCAAACATTTTTTTGAGTCTTTCGACTCGCGCTGCTTTTTTTTCGCTGTCCATAATTTTGCTCCTGAATGTTTTTTGATTTCTAATCAAAGCATACCCGTCAAAAGTGTATTTGTAAACGAAGATTTTGGGACAAAAAGCCAAAAACGTCCCAAAATAGGACAAAAATAAAGAAAAGACCTGAAAATATTGATAAATATTTAACAATATGCTATTATGATTAAAGAAGGAAGACAAAAAACGACAAAACCAGAAGTCTTTTTTCGGGTGGTGGAAAGATGTCCAAGGATACGACCAAACAACACATCACGGATTGTTTCAACGGATTGTCGAGAAAGTACACGCTTGACCAGATAACCGTCAATATGATTGCCGCGGCGGCGGGCGTTTCGAAGTCGACGTTTTATCGGCATTTTCTGGACAAGTACGACGTCATGAACTACAACTACAAAAGGGTGCTGGACGAGATTTTTTCGTTCAATGCCTGCAAGAGCTGGAACGAGTTGTTTTTAAGCATACTTTCGTTTATCGAGAAGGACATCAATAGAATTAGGCACGCCTTTTTATATCTCGGGGCGAATTCTTACGAGCAGTACGTTTTCGAGTATTCGTTCAAACGTATGAACGAGAAGTGCGTTGAAAAACGCGGCAGCGAGTTGAGAGAAGACGAGATATTCACGGCAAAACTCATAATATACGGTTGCGTATACGCCGTAAAAGACTGGGTTTTCGGCGATAAGCGGGTGTCGCGGCAGGAACTTGCGCGGCAGATCGACAACGCAATCCCCGAAGAATACAAGGCGTTATTATAAAGTCGCGCGCATAAAAACGCGCATAAAAAGAAATCAATAAACAATATAAACAAATCAGAAGAGGTACATTATGGCTATGAGAAAAAGCATTCTTCATCTGGTCAAAGTTATGGGCGGTCTCGCCGGAATGATGACCAAAATCACAGAAGACTCCCCCGAGTATTATGCGCTTAATTGTTTGACCGACGAAGAGGCGGACGTTGCCGCAAGTCTCGGACTGAGAAAACCCAGAACGCTCGAATACGTCGCCGACAAGTGCGGAAAATCGACGGAAGAAACCAAGAAGATTCTGGACAGACTCGGCTATCTCGGAGTTATCAAAATTTATACCGAAAACGGACAAACCCTGTATTTCATGCAGATTTTTGCGCCCGGCACGCTTGAAATGATGGTGGGCTGCACCGAAAACGTCAAAGAGCACCCGGAAATCGCAAAGGCGTTTGAGGCGTACACCCGCGGACTTATGGAGTCCATGGGCACGATGTTGCCGTACGGCGCAAGTATGATGAGGGTTATCCCCATCGAATCTGCGATTGCGGGCGACAGCCAGGCGATCCCTTACGAAAAGATTTCTTATTACCTTGACAAATACGACACTTTCTCGGTGTCTCCCTGCTCGTGCAGACGTTCCAGGCGTATGCTGGACGAAGGCTGCGGACACCTTGAAGACGACATGTGCGTCCAGATGGGCTCGGGCGCGGAATACTTCATCAAAACCGGCAAGGCAAGACAAATCACCAGGGAAGAAGCCGAGGCGATTTTCAAAAAAGCCGAAGAAAACGGACTTATGCACCAGATGCCCAACCTCGAAGGACCGGGCGAATCGGCGGCAATCTGCAACTGCTGCGCGTGCTCGTGCTTTGCAATACGTATTTCCACGATGTTCAATTGTCCCGACGCGGAACGCAGCAACTACCATGCCGAAATCGATCAGGAAAACTGCGTCGCGTGCGGTCAGTGCGTTGAAAACTGCCCCACGAACGCGGTAAGACTCGGACAAAAACTGTGCACGGTAACGCCCATCGAAACCCCCAAATACGACAAAGTTCGCAACACCGTCTGGGGCAAAGACAAATGGAACGTCGATTATCGCGAAAACAGACAAGACACCCTTGAAAGCGGCACCGCTCCCTGTAAGACGGCTTGCCCCGCGCACATTGCGGTTCAGGGCTATATAAGGCTTGCGTCTTTGGGAAAATATACCGAAGCGTTGGAACTTATCAAGAAAGAAAACCCGTTCCCCGCAATTTGCGGACGTATCTGCCCGCATAAGTGCGAGGACGCTTGCACGCGCGGACAAATCGACAAGGGCGTCGCAATCGACGAAATCAAAAAGTTTATCGCAGACAAGGATAAAAACAGCAACCACAGATTTATTCCCAACAAAAAACACGATTATTCGATGAAGAATATGGCAGTCATCGGCTCGGGCCCCGCGGGACTTTCCTGCGCATACTACCTTGCCGTCGACGGATACAACGTGACCGTGTTTGAAAAGGAAAACAAACTCGGCGGTATGATGACGCTCGGTATCCCCGCATTCAGGCTTGAAAAAGACGTCGTCGAGGCAGAAATCGACATTCTGCGTGAGCTGGGCGTAAAATTCGTAACCGGCGTGGAAGTCGGCAAGGACAAAACGCTGGACGAACTGAAAAAAGAAGGCTTTAACGGATTCTATCTTGCAATCGGCGCAAGCGCGGGCAGAAAACTCGGCGTAGAAGGCGAAGACGCGAAAGGCGTAATCCTTGGCGTTGATTTCCTGAAAGACGTCGCGCTTGAAAGAAGCGAACCTTTGCACGGAAACATCATCGTTATCGGCGGCGGAAACGTTGCAATCGACGTCGCAAGGACGGCTGTCAGATGCGGCGCGCAAACCGTCAATATGTATTCGTTGGAACAAAGAGCGGAAATGCCCGCCCTCGAAGAAGAAATCGAAGAAGCGGAAAGCGAAAACGTCGTCATTAACAACGGATACGGGCCGAAACGCATCGTCGTTGAAAACGGCAAAGTCGTCGGCGTAGAGTTCAAGAAATGCGTGTCAGTATTCAACGCGGAAGGCAAATTCGCGCCCAAGTACGACGAAAACGACACCGTTATCGTTCCCGCGGACTTCGTGCTTGTCTCAATCGGTCAGAAAATCGAGTGGGGTAACCTGCTGGACGGCACCAACGTCAAACTCAACAAAAACAACACCGTTGCGGTTGACGAATTCTACGTTACGGGCGACAAGAATATCATCGCCGGCGGCGACTGCGTGACGGGACCGAAATTCGCAATCGACGCAATCGCAAGCGGCAAAGAAGGCGCAATCTCCCTGCACAGGGCGGTATGGCCGGGACAAACCCAGAAATACGGCAGAGACAGAAGGATTTTCATCGAGCTTGACAAAGACAATCTGGAACTTAAAGGCTACGACAACGTCAAACGTCAACGCCCGCTGCACATAAAAGAAAACGACGGCACGTTCAAAGACAACCGCGCGACCTTCACCGAAGAACAAATGAAAGCGGAAACCGCAAGATGTCTTGGATGCGGCGCGGCGAAAGTCGATACCTATATGTGCGTAGGTTGCGGACAGTGCACGACGAAATGTAAGTTCGACGCAATCAAACTTGTCAGAAACGACAAGACCGTCGTGGCGAAAGTATACGAAAAACTGCCCCTCGAAATGGCAAAACACGCCATCAAACGCGTCGGCAAAATCATCACCAAACCCATTTCGCCGAAGGAATAAAGTATGCACGAATTAGGAATAGTTTTTGAAGTCGTAAAACTTGTTGAACAGGTGGCGGTCGAGCAGCAGCTCCCCGCCGTCGACACCATAGTCTTGCAGGTGGGCGAACTGTGCGGGGTAATTCCCGTATATCTCGACGAATGCTGGCCCGCCGCAATCGACAAAAAGCCGTTTTTCAAAAACACGAAACTGAAACTCGACGTCGTGCCGGGAATGGCAAAGTGTCGCGCATGCGGGGAAGTATTCAACGTTATCGCAAACGAAGGATATTGCCCGAAGTGCAATTCTTTTGACAAAGATTTGTTGTCGGGAAGAGAATTTATGATCAAAGAAATTCTCGTACCCGATGACGGTATCGATGAGACGGAAACTGTCAATAATGACGAAAACGACAATTAAAGGAACGGAATTTTAACATGATCGACCCGATTAGTACGATTGAACTGAAAAAGAGCATTCTGGAAGATAACGACGCCGACGCCGAAAAACTTCGCGCGGAACTTAACGCGCGGGGCGTTTATTATATCAATCTGATGTCTGCGCCGGGCAGCGGAAAAACCTCGCTTCTCGTTAAGCTTATCGGTGCGCTTAAAGACAGGTGCGCCGTCGGCGTAATGGAAGCGGATATCGACGGCGACGTGGACGCATATACCGTAAGAGAAGCCGGCGCCGAGGCAATCCAGCTGCATACGGGCGGCATGTGCCATCTCGACGCGGATATGTCCAGACAAGGCTTCAAGGAGTTTTGCACAAGCGCGGACGTCGTGTTTCTGGAAAATATCGGAAACCTTGTGTGTCCGGCGGAATTCGACACGGGCGCGCATCTCAAAATGGCGCTTCTTGCGGTTCCCGAGGGCGATGATAAACCGCTGAAATACACCCTTATGTTTTCGACGTGCGACGTTGTCGTCGTCACGAAAACCGACACGGCAAAGTACTTCGACTTCGACCTTGAAAAATGCAAAAAATATATCGCGAAAATCAATCCGAATGCAAAAGTTTTCGCCGTATCGTCCAAGACGGGCGAGGGCGTCGATACGCTTGCGGACTGGATTTTCGACAGTTATAAAAAATGGCGCGAGGGATTGAAATGAAAGTTATTGCGGTCAAAGAAAGTATTTTTTCCAACAACGACAAGGTCGCGGACGAACTGCGCGCGTCGCTCCGAAAAAAAGGCGCGTTCATGATTAACGTTATGTCTTCGCCGGGCAGCGGAAAAACGACGCTTCTCACAAGGCTTATCAACGATATGAAAAGCAAAATCAGGATCGTCGCGATGGACGTCGATATCGAGACCGACGTCGACGCAAGACGCATTGCGGAAAACACCGGCGTCGACAGCGTGCAAATCCACAACGGCGGACTGTGCCATATCGACGCGCAGATGGTCACGGACGCGCTGGAACAGGCGGACTTTCCGGAAACGAATCTTATCGTGCTGGAAAACATCGGAAACCTTGTGTGTCCTGCTGAATTCGACACGGGCGCACACCTTAATATGATGCTTTTGTCCGTGCCCGAAGGCGACGATAAGCCGCTGAAATACCCGCTTATGTTTGAAAAGTGCGACGTGGTTGTCGTCACGAAAATCGACACGCTCGAAGCGTTCGACTTCAATATGAAAAAGTTTGAAGAACGCGTCGGAAAGCTCAATAAAAACGCGCGGATTTTTAAGGTCAGCGCAAAAACCGGCGAGGGAATCGAGGCGTTGGAAAACGAACTGTACGAAAGGATAAAACTTCTGAAAAAATAAATATCCATAAAATGGGACGGCAACTTCAAACGAAATGCCGTCCTTATTTTATATCCTTATCGGTATTGATTAAATGTGGGTTTTCTTTTTGATTTCGTTGTATATCGTGCGCCCCGTGAACGCGACAAGGAAAATAAGCGTTATCATGGATATCCCGAACGCCACCATCGGCAGAACTATTTCGGTGCACGCGCCCGCCATGACTGCCGCCGCCGGAACGATTCCAAGAAGACACGTCATCCACATATATCTGAAAAACGACTTGCCTTTTCTTTTGCGGAAAGCGCCGAAAAAAACAAGGTGCAGGGCAATCGACGATATTACGGTTACGGGCATCGCATAGGCAAAACACCACTCTTTCGTTTTGAAAATATACTGCGCCGTAATGAATATGACGGACAGCATCAGCGTTTGCGAAAACACCTTTGCGCCGCTCGGTCCTTTGTAAAAAACGGTGGTTTTGAGTGTAAAATAGCCGTATAAAGTAAGGATTAGTGCAAAAACGCACCAAAGATACTTTCTTGCAACGGTAAGGTTGACGGCAATGCAGATTACGTTTATCGAAAGCGCGACGAGAAGATATACGCTTGAAAACGTCACCGGGTGCCCGATTTTTCTTATATGCTTTTCGGGATACAACGGGCGCTCCGCAGGCTCGCCTTCGAGCGGGGATTTACACAGGGGGCAGACGTCGTAAATACCGTCGACGTGAACGCCGCAATTTTTACAATACATCGTTATTCCTCCCAATAGTTACTTCGCACGGTAACGTCCATACCTTCGCCCGCAAGGAAACGGAAAAATTCTTTTTCGACAGACGTGTCGACGAGTTTTCTTGCAAAAGTAAAGGTGGTTTTGTCGAGTGCGGATACGCTTGTCAGCGCGCGCGGCGACGTTTTTGCCGTCGACGCCATGATGGATATTTGATCGACCTTGGTTTTCATTCCGTCGGGAATCTGCACGACGCCCATGTTTGAAAACGTCATCGTTTTTTTGCTGTTTCCGAAGAAAAGCCCCGACGCCTTGAAAATAAATTGTTTTACGGGCAGGGGAAGTATGCGGAACAAAAACAGGCGTTCCGTTTTTGCGGTCACGTTGATTTTGTTTTGCAAAACTTCTTTTTCGGTGTCTTTTTTCAGGCGGGTTTCGACGCGCTTTATTATTTCCTCAAACGACGGCGCGTCGTTGACGTCGACGCCCACGCGTGAGAACAACGAGAAGTTCAGCAAAGTGCGGCTCGGGAAAGGCTTTCTGAGATTTATCGGCACGAAAAGCACGATGGGCGGATTTCCGTCGGGCTTTGTGATTTTTGCCTTGTAAATCGCGTTTATGAGAACGGCAGCCGAATACGCCGTAACGGTTGTGTGATATGCGTGCGCGCGTTCAAGGAGTTTCGCCGTGTCGACGGTCCCCTCGATTACGCCGCTTCCCTTGAAGTCGAATCTGGCGTCGGGGAAAGTGTACGCTTTGCTGCCTTGCAGGTCCTTCACGCCTTTAAGGTGGAAAATGCTCACTTTTTGTGCGTATTTCAAAAATCCGTCTTCCGCTTCGTCGGGCAAAGGCTCGCTTTCGGGCAGTCTGATTTTGCCCTCGGGATCCACGTCGTCGCCTGAAAGACGGACGTATTCGAAAAGTATCGTTTTGAAAAATTCCATGCAGCCGTTTCCGTCGCAAAGGGCGTGGAAACAGTCGATTGAGATTTTGTTGTTGAAATAGGACACGCGGAAATTAAATCCGTACGTTTCGATGCTGTCGATGTCTTTGATTAAGTAGTCGGAATCGGGCACGACCTCGGGCTTTCCGTCAAGTTCTTCCAAATAGTGCCAGAAAATCCCGCGACGCAAACATACGTTGAAATACGGATATCGCTTTATCGAGTTTTGCAGGGCGGTTTGAAGCACGGCGGGATCGACGTCGTCGCGCATAATCGCCGATATTCTGAACAGGTTTTGTATGTTGCTTTTCAGGTTGAACGGATATATCTTTCCGGAGTTGTCCAGCCTGTGCCATGACTTGATCTTTTCCATTATGTTATAAAGTATAGACTTAACTATGCAAAAAGTCAATAAACGAACGCCCGTAAAGAATTGTTCCGAGATTTGATTAAAAAACGAAAGGCGTTATTATTTTTGAAATAAAGCAAAAAGATTTGACAAATCAAAAATAACCGCTTATAATTACCATTGCTTAAAAAGTAAGTACCATTAGCTCAGCTGGATAGAGCGTTTGGCTACGGACCAAAAGGCCAGGGGTTCGAATCCCTTATGGTACACCAAAAAGACTCACGAAATCGTGAGTCTTTTTAATTTGCACAAGGGATTCTGCGTGCTATCGCACGCGTTGCTTTGCAACTGAACCCCTGCGGGCTGGCGCTCCGTTTATACGAGTAAACTCGTTCACTTCGCTATTACGCCTGTCGGCTACGAATCCCTTATGGTACACCAAAAAGACTCACGAAATCGTGAGTCTTTTTAATTTGCACAAGGGATTCTGCGTGCTAACGCACGCGTTGCCTTGCAACCGAACCCCTGCGGGCTGGCATTGTATAAAAAAGTTATAAAAAAGACTCGCTATTGCGAGTCGTTTTTGTGTTTTCGGAAATTTATATCTTGCAAACGTCAATCCACTCGACGAAGTTTGAGTACTTTTCAAGTTCGGGAATCGTGAGTTCGATTGCGCTGTTACTGCTGCCGCAGGCGGGGAAAACCGTCTTAAATCTTTTCAGCGATTCGTCAAGGTATATCGTGACGCCGTCGTTGATACCGAAAGGGCAAACGCCGCCGATACCGTGTCCGATAAGGTCGTTCACTTCCTCAGGTTTCAGCATTTTGGCTTTCGCGCCGAAGAAGGACTTATATTTGTGGTTGTCGATTTTCGCGTCGCCCGCCGTAACGATTAAAATCGCTTTGTCACCCAGCATAAAGGACAACGTTTTCGCAATGCGGCACGGCTCTATGTTTAGGGCGTGCGCGGCAAGCTCGACGGTTGCGCTCGACTCGTGAAATTCCTTGATTCTATCGGCGATTCCGAATTGTTCAAAATATGTTCTTACTTTCTCAATTGCCATTTTACACACCTGTTTTAACGACGTAAACTCTTTTATACGAAAAAACTTGATTTTTTATTCAACCCGTTTTGTTCCGCTGTTTGCAGGCATTATACCACCTTTTATTATTATTTGCAATTAAAAAGATATTGCCACATAAAAATAAAACCCCGTCGCATACGTTTACGCGACGGGGGAAAAGAATGGTTAGTCTAATAGTCCGTTTGACACAAAGTTTTTAATGGTCTGATTATAGTGTTTTGAACGAAGGAACGTCTAATTTGCAAGGGGTTTTTGCAATTTGTTCCGGAGACCAAGTGAGCAATAGTTTATTTTCTATGTATTTGACAATTCACTCGTATCGCTCACAAAACAGCTGTCATTTTCTATTCATCCTTTGTTATTTCTGCTTCGCCTATATCAAACAATTCTTTTATTTTGGGAACAATCATATTAATAAAAGCTTTACTTCCACGATAAAAAACTATTTTATAGGTTTTTTCTTCTAAATCATACCATACCCTTCCACGCGGTAATGTATCAAATTGATAAATACTGTATTTGCCCCTGAGTTGTTCTTTCGAAAGCCTTTCCCAAACGTCTTTATGTTGTTTACTGTAAGTTAATAGTGAGTCTTCGAATTGATAATCGTCAGGATATTCTTCAATATCGTAAATAATATCGATATTTATAAGAATCGATACCCAAAAAACTCCTACTTTAATCACCAACAACCTCTCCTACTTTGCCCATTTAATATAAATAACAGTTGAAATCACAAGTGAAATCGCCAACGATAAAATGACCGTCAACCATATAGGAAAACCCCTTTCTCTAAAAGCGCTGGCGAACAAAATCATACTTAATATCCAAATAAGCCCACACACGCAAATTTATCATCGTCAGACATCGTGTGCCCCTTCGCTTAAATCGGCTTGTTAAATTTCATCTGATATTTTATCATGGTAGCGAACCAGAGGCGGAGTGCTATTTGTTTTGTCGTATTTGTAAACTCCTTTAAAAATATATTTACGAGTACGAGTATGACCTAAATCAATATCAATAATTTGTATTACAATCCTGTCTTTATTTAAATACAGGTTTGATGGTGAAACTTGCATATTTGGGTCAAGTAATTTTTCTTCAATACGCGTGTCTGAAAGAAAAGTATTTGTCCAACCACCGTCTTTCGCATTAAAACGAACCATCCAGACAACAGTATTCTCGTCATAATAAGGCCACACAGCTTTCATCCAAGCTTTGTAATTTGTGCCAAATGCTTGATTTAAAAAATCAGCGTGCGTTTTTGCATAAATAAATTCTCCGGTTTTCATAATATTATCTCCTTAATAATTTTTATTCTCTTACGATTTGTTCGATTTTATATCCCAGTTGCTCCGCGCGTTTAATAAAATTGGATATGTTTAAAATCCCCCATTGAGAGCACACCAGCATATTTCCATCAATCAAATGTAAGATATCATTGTCTTTTATAAAAAACCTGACTTGATAATCTCTGCGTTGTTCTGCGACGTTTTCGTTTTCCACGACGCCGATTGAGCCTTGCAGCGATTTATCGAAAACGGTTTTTAATTCATTGCAAGTTATTGAACGGTTGTTTGCAACATAATCCTTGACGACAGCCAGGACGAGTTTGTTTTTCAGATAAACGTTACCGTTAAACAAATATCGTGTTTTATCTCGTTGAGAAGGGCAGTCGGGAGGCAAAATATTTTGCGTGCGGGAACGGGGCGCTTCTTCAAAGGACGCCTCTTTTTCCTTTTTCAATTGTTCAACTTCCTTTTCAAGTTTTACTATGCGATTAAGCATATCTAAAATCAAATCATTGTATTCCATTTTTTAGACTCCTAAACGAGATTATATAACAAGCGGAAACGAAATGCAAGTATTTATATGATATTTTTTGATATTTTATGTTTTTTAATATTATTCGTTGGATTTTAGGGTAAAATAAAACAAAATATATTGCTTTTTCAACACGATATTTTTAAAACTCATTCTTGACTACGGTTCGTATTATTCTTGTCTGGTTCGAACTCTCGGGGCAAATGCCCGTTGCTATCGCTAAAACAGCGCACCGTGCTGTTTCTTAACGCGGCAACCCCTTCGTGCGCTTTTTGTTGCACAAAAATGCTGCGGCGTGTCGTCTGTCCGAACCCCACCGGTGCAGTATAAAAAAACTGACCACAAAAATGTAGTCAGTTTTTTTGGCTCCCCCTGTCTGGTTCGAACAGACGACCCTTCGGTTAACAGCCGAATGCTCTACCGCTGAGCTAAGGAGGAATATTGTTGCTACCTTGATAGCACGACTATTCTATAATACAAAAACCGACTTGTCAACGATTTTCGCGGTTTATTTTGAAAAAATTCCGTTATTTCCTTTTCGGCGTCGGGATTTTTTTCTACCGCGGCGGAACCTTGACTTAATCGGTCGATATGTTATAATAGATATATTAAAAACGCAAAAGAGAGACAACATGGATAAAATCAAATCGTTTTTCAGGGAAGAAAATGCAGCAAAGATTTTTGAATCTAAGGAATTCGTCTGGGTATGGCTTGCAATCGTATTCATATGCTGGATTACCGGCGGCTGGGTAGCGGGCTTTATAATCGCGGCGTTGCTTGCGGGGATAATCTTATGTTTATGTCGCGACACGTTGCCGGTAACGACGATACTTTGGACGTTCCTGTTCATACTGGGCGCAAACCGACACAAACTTCAAGGCATGGCGGGGCTTATCGCGGCGGTGCTTTTCATAGTTGTCGGTATTGTCGTAAACGTTGTGCGATTCCGCCCGAATTTCCGCTTTATGAGTTATAAAACGGTAACGGCGACGACGGTTGCCATACTTGCGTTCTGCGCGACGGCGATGCTGTCGGGGATTGCAAGGGGCGAAAGGTATCTGAACTTTTCCGAGCACGGCATATATGCGACGGTTGTCGGCGCGTTGTGCGTGATGCTTGCGCTGTGTTACGTCTTTTTCTCGGCGACGATATCGGGCGGCGAAGACGGCAAAAGGGTATTGAATCACCTTTTATTTCTGATGTTTGCGTCAAGCGTCGTCATCGTGCTGCAACTTATCGTATATTATGCGATGCGCGGCGGAGGCTTCAAGGCGGTTATCGACGGATTTGTGCATAAAGACGTGGAACTCGGCTGGGGCGGCCCGAACAATTACAGCATAATTCTGGCGATGATGATGCCCGCGACGGTTTATTACGCCGTGAAAAACGGAAAATATTCGCCGTTGTATCTGATTTATGCCGTCGTGCAATACTTTTTCATATTTGCGTCGGCAAGCCGTGGCGCGATACTTTTCGGCGCGTTCGGACTTGTCGCGTCGTTCGGCCTTGCGATTTATAAAAGCGAATTCCGCGGCAGAATGATAATCACGACGGGCGTGCTGATGGCGGTAACGACCATCGTTCTGATGGCGAAAGCCGACGTCATTTACGACTCGCTGGGCATATTTATGGGAAAAGCCCTGGACGAAAACGGACGTATTCCGCTGTGGAAAGACGCCTGGAAGAATTTTAAGGCAAATCCGATTTTCGGCACCGGGTTCGATTACTATCTCGGCGGACACAACGGCGGAAAATCCGACGGATATACGCCGTACTGGTATCATTCCACGTTTTTCCAGGCACTTGCCGCAACGGGCATCGTCGGCTTTTTAGCGTGGGTGAATCTGGAAGTTTCGAGACTTCGCGCGTTCCTTACGAACGTCAGCCTTGAAAAGTGGTTTATTCTTTTCGGATACACGGTGTTCTGGCTGTACGGCATGGTCGACGTGTTTTATTACACGCCCAACGGGCTGCTTTTCCTGTTCATCATTACGCTTGCAATCGAAAAGAGCGTCGAAAGCGCAAAACTTCGCCCGTACTCGCTTGTATATATCGAAAGGAAACGCCGGCAAAAATTGCTGACGAAAAATACGGAAAATGAAAAATAGAAAGCCGTCGTTTTGCGACAAAACGTCGTTTTCGCTTGCGACGGCAGGGGTAAGCCGCGCCGTCGTCCTGAAAGAAACCGAAAGCACCAACGACGTCGCGAAAGAACTGCTGAAAAACGGTTGCCGCGACTTTGCAACGGTCGTTGCCGAAAGACAGACGAAGGGCAAAGGGCGCAGCGGAAAATCCTTTTATTCGCCCGACGAAACGGGGGCGTACGTCAGCGTTGCACTGCACGCGTCTGACGACAAAAATCCGTACGTCACGATAATCGCCGCGCTTGCGACCGCCCGCACCGTTGAGGAGTTTTCGGGCAGTCCCGCTTTTATCAAGTGGGTGAACGACGTATATCTTTTCGACAAAAAGGTTGCAGGGATTCTGGCGGAAAGGGTAATATCCGAAAGCGTCGCCGGCGAAGTCGTCGGCATCGGCACGAACCTGCAAGATCCCGACGACGGTTTTCCCGACGACATAAAAGACGTCGCGGGCTCGTTGAATCTTCTCGTCGACAAACGTGCGGAATATATCGGCGCGCTTGTAAAAAATCTTCGGGACGAGTACGAAAACTTTGACAAAAAGTCCGCCTTGAAAACCTTCCGCGAGAAATCGTATCTCACGGGAAAAGACGTAATAGTCCACGATTTATTCGGCACGTATAAGGCGCGCGTTCTCGATATCGACGACGACTTCGGGCTTGTCGTGATGAAAGAAGACGGCGTGTCCGTTTTGAGAAGCGGCGTCGTAAGCATATCGGTAATAAAAGAAGAATAAAAGCAAAAAACGAATATTTTCAAGCCGTCGGAAGACGGTTTTTTTATTGCGCGGGTTTTATATTTCGGATTAAGGCAAAAATACGATATTATGATTAGGAGCGCAGACGTAATCGAAAAACTGAAAGCCGACGTATCGTCCGACGACTTTATCGCGCGCGATTTTTCGGCTGACGGCGCGGCGGGCGCGTTGCTTTACGTCGACGGAATGAGCGACAAATTGCTGCTGGAACAAAGCGTTGTGAAACCCTTGCTTTCAATGAAGTGGGCAGGGGTAAACCTCGAAGACGTAAAGAAACTTCCCTATGGCGAAGAAATCAAGGAAATCGAAGAAACCGCGGCGGGACAAACCGTCGCAAACGGCGATTTGGTGCTCGCGCTTGACGGGGCGGACAAACTTTACGAAATCTCGCTTCGGAACTACCCGCACCGCGCCGTTGCGGAGCCGCCCACCGAAACCGTAATCAAAGGTCCGCGCGAAGGATTCACCGAAGAAATCAAAACAAACGTGTCGCTGGTCAGACGGCGCATAAAATCGCCGCGACTGAAAGTGAAAAAATTCACCGTCGGAAAATACGGAAATACAACCGTAATGATGGTTTACGTTGACGATATTGCCGATAAAGACGTTGTTTTGCGAATATCCGAAAAAATCAAATCCATAAACATCGACGGCATAATCGGCGCGGAATACGTGTCGCGGTTTGTCTGCGAGCATGCGGGCAGCATTTTCAATCAGTCGGGAATGACCGAAAAACCCGACATCGTCAGCGCAAAAATTCTGGAAGGACGGATTGCGCTTTTCGTCGACGGCACGCCCGTCGTCATAACTTATCCTTACGTTTTGCTGGAAAGTTTTCAGGACGGATACGATTATTACGTCCAGAACAAGCGCGCCACGATGCTAAGGCTTATCAGGATTATCGGCGCGTTTATGGCGGTGTTACTGCCGGGACTTTACGTCGCGTTTCAGGAATATCATTATCAACTGATGCCGCTGAAATTTCTCATATCCCTGCTTAACAGCGTGTCGGGGATACCTTTCACGCCGCCGATGGAAATGTTGTTTGTCCTTGCGCTTTTCGAGGTGCTGAATCAGGCAAGCATCCGTATGCCGCGATACGTCGGCACCGCACTTTCGATCGTCGGGGCAATCGTGCTCGGCGAAACGGCGGTAAACGCCGGGCTTTTAAGCAGTCCGACGGTGCTGGTGATTGCGATTTCGGCAATCGGCATAAACTGCGTGCCCGACCTTGTAGACGCTTTCAGCATTTTGCGGCTTGCGGTGCTGATTACGGGAAGTATTCTGGGGCTTTTCGGCATCGTCGTGTTTTCGATGGGGCTTATTGCGTATTTGTGCGGACTTGACAGTTTCGGCTCGCCTTATCTTGCGCCGTTCGCGCCGATGATAACCGCCGATTTCAAGGACGCCGTCGCAAAGGAAAACCTGTTGTCGTTTGAAAAGCGGCCGTATTCCGTGCCGACGAAAAACAGAAGGAGAATGCGCCGTGACAGATAATCGGAATTTAGTTTATACAAGGCAATTCGCGCTGCTTGCGTTCGCGACGTGTCTGACTTTTCGGATGTCGAGGTTGCCGCCGCTTATGCGACAGGCGGTGGGCACGAACGATCTTTTCGTGCTTTTACTGTATCTTCTTCTGGACGCTGCTCAATTTTTCGTCGTATATAAATTCGTCGCAACGGGCGGAAAGGAAGCGATACAAGACACCGTGTTTTACAAGGTCGCGGGGGCAATGCTTTTCGTCAACTTTTTTATGAAAACGTTTATGGCGACGGCGGGAACGACGGCGTTTACGACGGAATCCCTTTTTGAAGACATCGGCACGGGCAGCGTTGTCGTCGCGCTGCTCGTTACGACGGGGTATATCGCGGCAAAGGGCATAAGAACGATAGGCCGCACGGCGGAAATATCGTCGTTTCTTATTTTCACGGTATTCACGCTGAATCTCGTTTTTCTGAAAGTGTATCTCGATATTTCCGAAAACCTGCCGTTTATCGACGGGGAAGTCCTTGACATCTTAAAACGGGGCGACAAGTTTTTCATGTGGTTCGGCGACGCGACGCCCTTATTGTTTTTAAGTATTAAGCCGTCCAAACGGAATCCGACGGCGTTGATGTACGGGTTGTCGGCGGGATTTGTGATAATCGGATTCGTGCTGATGAACGCGATTTACGGAAACGCAAGCGAATACGTCGTCAATCTTGTCGTGAAAGTCGCGGGGTTCAACCAGTTTTCGGACGTTTTGGGCAGGCTTGACTGGACGGGCATAATCGTGTGGCTTATGCTTGCGGTCATTTATATTTCGACGTATCTTTGGGCGTCGGGAGAGGCGCTCAAAAACCTTTTCAAAGGGAAAAAGAATATCGTCATCGTCCTTACGATTATCGGCGTAGGCGCAATGACGATATTGAAAAAGGATATAAGAAACACGCTTGATTTCGTGACGGGCGGCGCAAGGTGGTACGTCGCCGCGACAAACTACGTCCTGCCCGTCGCGCTTATCGTTTATGCGGAAGTCAGAAAAAGAAAGTCGGCAAAAATCTTGCCGACGAAGGAGGCTGTCGGTGAGTCGGAATCATAAGAAGGCGATAATCGCATTCCTTATCGTTTTTGCCGTCGCGCTTTGTTATCTGCGCGTCGTGCCCGAAACCGCGCTGTCGGAGCGGGCAATCGTCGTGGGGCTCGGCATCGACAAGACGGAAAAAGGATACGCCGTATCCTGCGAAATAATCAATCCGAAATCGCAAAGCGGCGGCGGGCAGGGCGAGTCGGACGGCTTTGCTTTAATTTCCGGAACAGGAAAAACTCTTGACGCCGCAATCGGCGAGATTTCGCAAAAAACGGGGTTAAAAGTGTCGTTAAGTCAGTGTAATCTTATTGTTTTGGGAAACATGTTTTTGACAGAACAAACTTTTCCGAGCGTGAATTACCTTGTGCAAACCTTTTCCGTGCCGGAACTTGCGATAATCGCCGTTGCCGAAAACAGCGCGGCAGAACTTTTGAAAACAAAGCCCGTTATGACGACTCTCAGCGCGCTTCAAATGCAAAAGACCTTGCATTCCGCAACCGACGACGCGTCGATAATTTCAACGAACGTAAAGGACTTTTTCAACGGGTATCTGTCAAGGACGGGGGTTGCGAACGTCGTCAGCATATCCGCAAAAAAGATTGACAAAAACGACGTCGATAAAGGCTCGGGCGAAAGCGGGGACGTTTACGAATACGACTACTCGAAACTTGCGCTGTTCATAAACGGAAAAAGCGGGATGCTTCTTGAAAAGGACGACACCGTCGCGATAAATTATATGAAGTACGACCTTAAAAAGGGCGGAGAAACGGTGAGCGTCGACGGCGAGATTTTCGGGTTGCAGATAACAAGCAAAAAAACGAAATACAAAACGGAAGTAAACGGCGGCGTGCCGAGCGTCTTTGCCGACGTCGAAATAAAAGCCCGTATTTTGGAAAAAGACGGGCTTGGAAAATATTTTTCGGTTGACGAGATTCCCGAATGGTTGACCGAAAAAATTGTCGCCGCGATGAAAGAAGTCGTCGAAAAAAAGATTGTCGCGACGTTTGAGAAGTGCAAAGCGCGCGGCGTCGACGTTTATGAACTTTTCGATAAGCTTTACGAAAAAAGTTTCAAGGATTTCAAAAACGAATCCCCAAACGGCGATTACCTGAACAGAATCCGACTTATCGTCAACGCCAAAATCAGCGTCGTCAAAAAATAGTTGTTCCGACAGCCGCCGTTTTTCGACAACGAAAGCGACGAAACAACGTTTTTTCCGCCCAATACTTTTTCATACTCTTTCTGCATTTTAAGCAGGTTTTCTTCGTCGGGGAAAGCAAAGTCGTCCATCGTCGCACCTCCGCTAAATTTTATGCAAAAGGGGCGCGATTTGTGAAAGACGACGATTTTTTAAGATTGCTTGCAATAAGCGCAAATTAAATGTATAATAGCAAATATGGAATATAAGTTAATGACGCCGATGACGCTCTGGCAAGGCTACAATCCCACGACCGAGCCGCTGGACGTTGTCGTGAACGGCGTGAAAAACAACGAAAAATACGTTTCTAAAGAAGTGTCTTTCACCGCGGAAACGGTTGCCGACGGGAAAATTCGCGCGTATGCGCACATCGTCGTGCAAAAAAACAAGGTCGCGCCGACGTTTTTATATCTCCCGAGCGGGGAGTCGTCGATAAAGCGCACGGCGTTTTTTGATCTGATTGTCGACGCGGGGTTCAATATCATCGCGGTCGATTTCGCCGGCAGATCGCCCAAGAAAAAGATTTTTACCGAATATCCCGAAAGTCTTTCGTACTGCAATTTTTCCGAGAATAAGGAACTTGCATACAGCCCGTGCCAGGCGGATATGTCGCCCTGGTTTGTGTGGATGAAGGTTGCGCGCCGCGCGATAACGCTCGCGTTTGAAGAAAGCAACGTCGATAAAAACAACTTTTTCCTGATCGGCAATCTCGAAGGCGGGCAACTTGCCTGGAAAGTCGCGGGCATCGACGGGCGCGTTTCGTGCGTTATCCCCGTGGGCGCCGACGGATTTACGGAGTTTTTCAACAAGCCGAAATACGATTCCAATCCCACCACGCAGTTTTCGGACGAGTGGGAATGTTATCTTGCCGGTATGTCGACGCAGGCTTACGCGCGCATGCTGACCTGTCCCGTATATTGCGTGCTCGGCACGAACAGTTCTTATGCGGATATCGACAGACTGTCCGATTTGTTCAACCTTATTCCGCACAATAAAAAGTTTTCGTCGTTTTCGGTCGGGACGAACGTGAGCATTTCTTTGCAGAATTTCACGGGCGCGATAGAATTTGCAAAAAGCGTCGTTGCGGGTACGGAAGAAACGTTGCCTCGTCCCGGAATCAAGACGTACGTCAGCGACGGCAGGCTTTACGCAAGCGTGACAAACCTCGGCGATATGGCGAAAACCGAAGTTTATTATTCCACCGACGAAATCACCCCCGCGTTCAGACGATGGGAACAGTGCGAAAAGCCCGTGCTGCTTAATAACGAAGAAGTATTGTGCGAGCTGCACCCCGCCGAAGAAAACAAAATATTGTTTGTGTTTGCAAACGTTACGCTCAAAAACGGAATCGTGCTTTCGACGCAGGAAGTGATGATGGACCTTACGAAAGTGTCCCTTAACGACTACGACGAGGACGCAAAAACGACGGAAAGAATCCTTTACAACAACGAGATGACGACCGTGCCGTTTTCGGTTGAAAATTTCAGCCCCGTCGTCGATAACGACGTGTTGAAAATCAAAACGGGACCGCTCGGGCTCAAAGGATTCACGACAACCGAGGGCAGACTTTGCACCTACGACGTGGAGCCGCCGGAAACGTCGTCGATACGCAACGAGGACTACATATTGCAGCTGGAAGCGTATTCGGAAGAAAAACGCAACGTCCGCATCGTTATGTACACGGCGGAGAATACCGTCACGAAATACACCTCAGTGTTGCATCTTGAAAAAAGCAAAAAGTGGCAGCGTTTCAACCTGGAAATTTCCGATTTCAAAACCGCCGACAGGAAAACGCTGAAAGATTGGCGACTTGTAAAAATTATGAAAATCAAGGACGCCGAAAACGTTTTGTTCAACAACATTCTGTGGATTTGATGGAAGATAATATCGCAAAAAAACAACTTAATCGCACAAAATCGACAGCGCAAGTCCTGATTGTGATAATATGCGCCATTATCGCCGCAAGCATTATCAGTGGCGCGGCGTTTGACGTAACACGGATTTCGGGCAGGAGCATGGACGATACTTTGTACGGCGGGAAAAGCGTCGGGCTGTACGACGACGCCGAATACAATTCCTCGCACTTCGACGTCATACGACAGGATACCGCGTTCGATATTCTGTTTTTCGGACGGCAGGATACGCTTGGCGACAAGGCTCTTCTTCTGAGAACCAAAAAGGCGCGCCGCGGCGACATCGTCGTTTTCATGCACGAAAGCGGCGGGAAAACCGAACAATGGATAAAACGAGTCATCGGCGTTTCCGGCGATACCGTAAGAATTTCGGACGGAAAAGTTTATCTGAACGGAAAAGTACTTGACGAAAGTTACGCGCTCGGCAACACGTTCCCGCGCGGCGTTACCAACGAGTGGAAGGTGGGCGACGGCGAAATGTTCGTGCTGGGCGACAATCGCGCGGTTTCGCAGGACAGCCGCGACATAGGCGTCGTGAAAACGCAGTCGATGGTCGGAAGGGTTATCCTTGTCGCCAAAAAAGACGCGAAAAAACTTGTTTCCGCAAAGAAACTTTAATCCGACAAAATTCGATATTTTTAAGTTAATTCCGACGTATATTTTCGTGCGTCGGAATTTTTTTGCGCGCGGGACGGCGTAGCGTTTTTAATATGAAAAGGATTTCGATGAGGCGCAACGATATTATAAGATATTTTTGCGACCTTGTAATTTTGTTGCTTTTTGAAAACGCGGAAGCCGCGGGCGGACTGCGGCCGCTCGGACTTGCGGTGTTTTCCGCGCTGGTGTTTTCACGGCGGAACGTCATATTGCTTGCGCCGATGTATCTTGCGGCGTGTTTACTGAAAGATTTCTCGTACGTCGGGCTTGTCGTCGCGATAACGCCCGCGGTGTTGTTTATTGCGGCGTATTTCGTATATCACAAATTAAACCGTCCGATGCACAGGACGACCGCGCTTATCGTTACGTTTTTGTCGTGCGTGCCGCGCGTTGCGTTTTCTATTGTAAACGGCGAAATATACGCGCCGATTTTGTCGTCGGTGATAACGCTTGTCGCGGCTTACGTGCTGATGACTGCGCTGAACGCCGTCGCCGTCAGGGGACTTCGGTATCGTCTGACCGTTGACGAAAGGATATCGCTTATCGTTGCAGTCGGAATGCTTTCGCTGTCGTTATTCACGATAAAAATCAGGAATTTCAACCTGCTATATCCGTTTTTCGCGTTTTGTCTGATGCTTTCGGCGTATGCGTTTCAAGGCGTTCAGGGCGCGCTCGTTACGGGGCTTTCGGTTGCTCTCGGTGCAAGTTTTCAAGGGGGATCATCGGGCGTTTTCGCCGTGATAATGATTACCGCAGGCGTTGCCGCCGCGTTCAAAAACCTGCCCGATGCGGCGTGCGCGTTTGCACTGACCGTCGCATTCACTTTCTCGCTTTTCTTCCTTGACACGTTTTCGGGATACGGTTACGTCAACGCGATTTCGATATTCGTCGGCGCGTTTTCGTACGTACTTGTCCCAAGAAAATACAAAACTATGTTGTCGTCGTCGGGGATAAGTTACACGGCGGTCGGGAAATCCGTCGTCAACAAAAACCGTCGGGAAACGTCGATACGGCTATATTCGCTTGCCGGCGTGTTCGAAGATATGAAAAACCTTTTGTCGGCGGAGTCGGGCGGGAAAATCGAAGTGTCCCCGGAAGCGGTCGCATACGACGTCGCGTCAAACTTTTGCGGAAGATGCGAGAACGCGAACAACTGTTTCCGCTCGCTTGGCGGAGATACCGGCGTAATACTTAACGGCGTTGTGGAAACGTCGATGAAAAAGGGCAAAGCCACGATAATCGATATGCCGCCGTTTATTACAAGCAGATGCAAAAAACTCAACGGACTTATCGGCGCGGTGAACGATCGCCTTATTAAAATCGAGTGCGCGGGCGAACAGGCGGAAGAAGCCGACAAAAACCGCGCTCTCCTTGCCGCGGAAATGGGCGGCGTTGCGGAAGTCCTTGATAACCTTGGGGACGAGTTCAAGCGGCCGCTGTCTTTCGACGGGCGAAGGGAAAGAAGGATTTCCGACGAACTCACAAGGCGCGGCGTCGATTGCAAAGAAGTTCTGGTATGCGGCGAGCAAGCCGACGTCGACGTAACGCTTGTCGTCAAAAAGGAAGACGCCGACAAAAAAGCGATTGTCGAAGAAGTGTCGCGCATTATGAAAGTGCGCCTTAAAAAAACGCACGAAAGCGACGCGACCGACGGATACGTGGGGATAGTGTTGTCGCCCGCGCCGCGATACGATTTCGTTTACGGCAATGCGGGAAAAAGCCGCCGCGGCAACGACGTTTCGGGCGACGTGATTCTTGTCAGGCGCATGTCGAAAAACCGCGTTTTGTTTGCCGTCGGCGACGGAATGGGCAGCGGTAAAAATGCAAACGATTTGTCAGAAAGGGCAGTTAAGACAATCGAAAACTTCTTTGAAGCGGGGTTTTCGGAAGATGTCGTGATGGAAGTGTCCAACAAAATACTGACTCGGCACGCCACGGGCGACGGGTTCAGCGCGGTCGATATTATGGTGCTGAACCTTAACACGGGCGCGGTAAACTTCATAAAACTCGGCGCGACTTTCACGGTGATTAAAAGCGGCGACGAGCCGGAAATTATTGAAGGAAACGCGCTCCCGATGGGCGTGGTCGAAAACGTGCAGCCTTTCGTCACCCGTCGCGTATTGTCCGAAAACGACGTGGCGGTGTTGTTGTCCGACGGCATTACCGACGTTACGACGGGCGGCGAAATCGCGGAAATTCTTGACGAAGAAAGGCGGATAAATCCCGAAGTTTTGTCGTCGAAAATACTCGATGCGGCTGTGAAAAACGGAGCAAGCGACGACGCGACGGTTTTGACGGTCAAAATCTTTTCGCGCATTTAATAATATATATTTAATAAAATTATTGTTTTTTAACGCGGATGATAGTATAATTTTATTCGTGAAAGAAAAGATTATCCAAAACGTTTCGGAGGCAGCGAAAAATCAAAGAATTGCCGTCGGCGTCAGCGGGGGAGTTGACTCGATGGTGCTTTTGCGCGCTCTTATCGAAGCGAAAAAATCGACGGATTTTTCATTTTTCATCGTTAATATCGAACACGGAATAAGGGGGCAATCGTCCGAAAACGACAGCAGGTTCGTGGCGGATTTCGCACGTTCGCACGGCATAGCGTGCCGCACGTTCAAGGTCGATTCATTGCGCCGCGCGAAAGAGTATGGCGAGACGGAAGAAGAAGCCGCACGGGCTTTAAGATACGGCGTTTTCCAAAAACTGCTTATCGACGGCGATTGCGACAAGGTATTTCTCGCTCATCACGAAAGCGATCAGGCGGAAACGGTACTAATGCGTATAATCCGCGGCACGGGCATAAAAGGGCTTTCGGGCATGCAAAAGGAAACGCGCGGATACGTCCGTCCGCTCCTTGACGTGTCGAAGGAAGAAATACTCGACTTCCAAAAAAAATACGACGTGCCGTACGTCGTGGACGAAACCAATTTCGAAAACGACAAAACCCGAAATTTAATCCGCAATGAAATTATGCCGCTTCTGAACCGCGCGGGCGACGCGACGGGAAGCCTTAACAGACTTTCGCGCATTGCCGCCGACACGGAAGAGTTTTTATGCGCGCTCGATCTGCCGCTTGAAATCTCGAAGGATAGCGTCGGAATCGACGTGAAAAACCCGCCCGTTTTCCTTTTGAAGCGTGCGATAAGGAACGCGTTTTTGGCGCTCGGCGTCGAAAAGGACGTGGAAGAAAAGCACGTCCTTATTATTCTCGATTTACTGCAAAAAGAAAACGGCGCAAGCGTCGATATGCCTTACGGCGTCGTCGTCACGAAAGAATACGACAAGATCGTTTTTTCAAAATCCAAACAGAAACAAGCCTTTACAACGCCGTTTATGACAGGTAAAGTCGTGTTTTTGGACAAAACCGTGATAATCGACAAAACCGCAAAAAGCAAGGACGGCGTAAAAACGCTTGCTTTCGACCTGTCGAAAATACCCGCGGGCGCGGTAATCCGCACGCGTGAAGACGGCGACGTTTTCACAAAGTTTTCAGGAGGCACGAAAAAACTCGGCGATTATTTCACCGACAAAAAAATCCCCAAAAGAGAAAGGGACGAAATTCCCCTTGTCGCAATCGGCAAAGACGTACTTATCGTCGTCGGCACGGAAATTTCCGACAAGGTAAAAATCAACGAAATCACAAAACCCGAATATATTTTCGAAATTACATCGGAGGACAATTAAATGTACGGCAAAGAAATTGAAAAAGTTTTAATCACGAACGAAGACGTCAGAAACAGACTGAAAGAAGTCGCGAAAAAAATCGGCGACGACTATAAGGGCAAAGACGTTCTGTTCATTTGCGTTTTACGCGGGGCGTTTATGTTTTTCGCCGACCTTGTCAGGGAAATCAGCGAATACGACGTCAACGCGCAGGTTGACTTCATCGCGGTTTCGAGTTACGGCGAAGGCACGGTCTCGACGGGCGAAGTCAAGTTTATCAAAGACTGCTCGACGCCGATTGCGGGTAAAAACGTAATCATCGTCGAAGATATCGTGGACTCGGGCATCACTCTCAATTACCTTAAAAAGGTGTTTTTGAGCCGCGAGCCCGAATCGCTTAAAATCTGCACGCTTCTCGACAAACCCGCGCGCAGAAAGGTCGACCTGATTCCCGACTATAAACTTTTTGAAATTCCCAACGAATTCGTCATCGGATACGGGCTCGACTACAACGAAGACTACCGCGCGCTGAAAGACGTTTGCGTACTTGCGCCGTGGGTTTACGAAAACAAATAAAAAATGGATATCAAACTTCCGAGAAAACTGAAAATTCTGTCGTATTATCTGCCGTCGCTTTACATCGTCGGCGGTTACGTCAGGAATTCATTATTGGAACTTCCCGTGAGCGACGTCGACCTTGCGGCGGAATACACCGTGCAGGAGCTTGCGACCGCGCTTTCCAACACGGAATTTTTCTTAAAAGATTTCAACAAAAAACTGGGCACGGTCAAAATTCTGAGCCGCGAAGACAGGCGTTTTCAGGCGGAATACACGACTTTCCGCATTGACAGTTATCCCGTAAATTCGGGCGCGCACACGCCGTCGGACGTAATTTTCACGCGCGACATCGAAAAGGACACGCTGCGCCGCGATTTTACGGTAAACGCCATATATTACAGCATCGACACGGCGGAATACGTCGATTACACCGGCGGAATTCCCGATTTGTACAAGCACGTTTTAAGGACGACGCAATCGCCCGAAAAGGTTTTTTCCGAGGACGGTCTGCGTATTTTGCGTATGGTAAGAATCGCCGCGGAACTCGGCTTCGACATCGACGAAGAAACCCTTGACGGCGCAAAAAAATCGGTGCATCTTCTGAAAGATATTTCGGGCGAAAGAAAGCGCGAGGAATTTTTGAAGATTTTGCGCACGGACAGAAAATACCCGTCGGACAGGACGAAAGACAGCGAAGTAAAAGCACTTCGCGTGCTTGACGAAATCGGCGCGCTCGAATACATTCTGCCCGGCATTTACGCCGCAAAGGGTATGGAACAACGTCCCGACTTTCACATTTACGACGTGTTCAACCATCTTATCGAAACCGTGCGCTATTGTCCGCCAGATTTACGCCTTGCGGGGCTTCTGCACGACGTCGGCAAACCGCTTTCGGTGCAAAAGTACGGCAATATGCATATGCACGCCAAAACGGGACAGGAAATCGCCAAAAAAATTCTCGGCCGCGACGGGCTGAAAATGTCGAATAGAGATTTGAACAAAATTTTGCGGCTTATCGACACGCACATGTACGACATCGACGGGCTGACAAGCGAGAAAAAAATCAGAATGTTCGTCGTCGATAACCTTGAAATTATCAACGATATAATCGCGCTGAAAAGGGCGGACGCGAAAGCGTCCCAAGGCGACGCGTCGGCAACGTCGGTGTCCGCCGAAAAAATCAATAAGGTTTATCGCGAGATGCTGACCGACGGCACTCCGCTTGCTTATTCCGATTTAAAAGTCGACGGCAACGACCTTGTCGGCACGAAAATTCCCGAGGACAAGCGCGCCTGGGCGATGCGTAATATTCTGGAACACGCCGTCCTGCACGAAGACTGCCGCACGCGGGAATCGCAACTTCAATATTTAAGGGGATTAAACTATGGAAGCAATTAGTATAGTCGCACTCGTTCTGGGCGTCGTCGCCGTCGTACTTCTTATTGCGGTGCTTGCGCTTACGATTCGCGGCGGAAAGAAAAAGAACGACTCGTCCGTCGAAATCGGGCAGGCGACCGTCGACGTCATCAAGGGCGAAATCGCACGCGACGGACAAACCACCAGGGAAAACGTGCTGAGCGCGATGGGGCTTCAAAACACGTCCATTCAAAACGCGCTGAACGCAAACCAGACCGCCATTCTCGACACCGTACGAAAGGAAGAAGAGCGCACCGAAAGGTTGCAGACGAACGTTTACGAAGGTTTTGCGACAATCACGACGGAACTCAAAAACTCCTTAAAAGAACTTAACGAAAGCAACGAAAAGCAGCTTGACAAAATGCGCGCGACCGTCGACGAAAAACTGAACGAAAATCTGGAACAACGCTTCCAGAAATCTTTCCAGATGGTGTCCGAAAGAATCGACGCAATCACGAAAGGCTTTGGCGAAATGCAAACCCTTACAAGCGGAATGTCCGACCTTAAAAGGGTTTTGTCCAACGTGAAAACGCGCGGCACCTGGGGCGAAGTGGCGCTCGACAACCTGCTTTCGCAACTTCTTACGCCCGAGCAATACGACAAAAACGTCGCGCTTACCAAGTCGGAAAACGCCGACCGAGTGGACTTTGTCATCAATCTTCCCGGAAAAACCAGCGACAAAGTTATGCTGCCCATCGACGCGAAATTCCCGCTTGAAACCTATCAGCACGTCCTTGACGCACAAAACGAAGTGCAGATTAAGGAAGCAAAGCAGGCACTTGCCGTAAGGCTTCGTACCGAAGCGGTCAGCATAAAGAGCAAATATATCCGCGTGCCGAAAACCACCGATTTCGCGATACTGTATCTGCCCATCGAGGGGTTGTTTGCCGAAGCCATGCAAATCCGCGGGCTTTCCGACGAACTTCTGAACAATCAGCGCATAATTCTTGCGGGTCCCACGACGCTCGCCGCGCTTCTGAACAGCTTGCAAATGGGGTTCAGGACAGTGCAGATCGAAAAGCGTTCAAGCGAGATTTACAAGCTTTTGGGCGCGTTCAAAAAGGACTTTGAAACCTTCTGTCAGATCCTTGAAAAAACGCAGAAAAAGCTGGGCGAAGTTACGACGGAAATCGAGCGCGCCGGCAAGCGCACCGAATATATCCAGAAACGACTTGACAAGGTTACCACCGACGACGAAGGCATCGCGGCGGAACTTTCCGAGGGGGAATTATGAAAGTAAATTTGCATACGCACAGCGTTAAAAGCGACGGTGTGTTCACGCCGGAAGAAGTCGTGAAAATTCAGCGCGACGGCGGCATCGAAGCCATGTCGCTTACCGACCACGACAACGTTTCGGGCATCGACGAGGCAATCCGCGCCGGCGAAAAATACGGCTTGAAAGTGCTTCCCGGGATCGAACTTTCGTGTTACAGTGTTTGCGAAATCCATATTTTAGGATACAATTTTGACTACAAAAACCCCGATTTTGTGCAGGAACTTGAAAACGTCAAGGATTTAAGACGTCAAAGAATAAATAAGACCGTCGATAAACTGCACGCCCTTAACGTGCCTTTCGACGTCAGCGCGCTCGACTTTGAAAACGCAAATCTCGGCCGCATCCACGTCGCCAAAGAAATGGTAAAACAAGGGCTTGCAAATTCGGTGTCCGACGCCTTTTATCAATACTTGGGTTCCGGCAAAAAAGCGTACATTCCGGGCTACCGACTCCGCCCGATGGACGGTGTGAAGCTCATCAAAAAATACGGCGGCGTTGCGGTTGTCGCGCACCCCGCGTATATCCCGAAAGACAAGCTGGAACTTCTTGTTGCGGGGCTGGTGCCGTACGGTCTTGACGGGCTTGAATGTTATTATTCCACTTTCAACGAAACGGACACGAAAAGGTTTTTGAGCCTTGCCGCAAAGTATAATCTCATCACGACCGCAGGCACGGACCTGCACGACGCGAACCTTTACGTATCGCCGACGTACGATTGTACGAAGGTTGATGTGCGCTCTCTCAAAAAACTCGGTCTGTAAAAAGTCAGAATTTTGCGCCTTTTTGAGTTTTTGGCAAAACCTTACTCGGTTACGTACGCCAAAGTACGCGCCCTCGTAAGAACTTGCCAAGAAACGTCAAAAATCCATCAAAATTCTGACTTTTTAGGGGAGAGTGTTTTTTCCGTGCAACACTATTACACAGTGAGTGCAAAAACCTTATTCGAAAGTAAAAACTTAATATATACACATAATAGCGGTATGGCAAAGGTAAGAATTATTTTGGTCGTACTGCTTTTTTTATGCGCGGTAAGCGTTGCGGCAAAGCCGAAAACACAGATGCGGGTTATCGTCGTGGACGGGGCGGAGATATGTTTTGACGAGACTTTTTCAGCCGACGGCGACGGTATTCCGCCGTTAAAGCGGCTGTTCGGTTTTAACGTCGAAAAGCGACTGACGGGGCTTTTAAGGCAAGGTTATTCCGAAAAGGACGCGCTTTTGAAAACCTTTCCGTCGCTTCTTCGCTCGCTTGAAAATCTGGCGAATGAAAAATACGTGCCGCCCGAAAACGCCCGCACAACGTTCAACCCTGACGGTGAAAAAATGTTTGAATACGTCCCCGAGAAAACGGGGCGCAAGGCGGACCTTGATAAACTTATCAAAGACGTCGTGAAAAACGTAATCGGCGCGCAAAGCGTAGTCAGCGTTTCGTACGACGTGCTGTATCCCGAAATCACCGAAAAAGATTTGCGCGAAAACACCATTCTTCGCGGGAAATTTTCGACGGCGTTCAAAAGTAGCTCGGACGCAAGAAAGTCGAATGTCGGGCTTGCCGCAAAGAAACTCAACGGTGCGACGGTAAACCCCGGCGAAGTTTTTTCGTTCAACGAAAGAATCGGGGCAAGGACGCTTGACAACGGATTTCTGGAAGCGCCGGTCATCGTGGATGGCAAATTTCAGGGCGGCGTCGGCGGGGGAGTGTGTCAGGTATCGACGACTTTATACAACGCCGTGCTGTATGCGGATCTGACGATAATCGGCGTATCGCGCCACTCGCTCCCCGTAAAATACGTGCCGGCAAGTTTCGACGCGATGGTGTCGTCGATGACCGACTTTAAGTTTGCAAACGACGGAAAGTATCCGATATACGTCAAATCGTACGTTAAAGACGACGAATTGTACGTTGAAATATACGGAAGTCCGTTAAACTATGAAGTGCGGCTTGTGTCGGAAATCACGGGAAGCGCGCCGCGGGACGTGAAATATATTGACGACGACACGATGAACGTCGGCGAGGAACTTGTGCTTGCCGAGGGGGCGGACGGCGTGATAAGCCGCGGAATAATGGAAAAGTATATGAACGGCGAATGCGTGTTCCGCAGGGAAATCCGGAAAGACTTTTATAAATCGCAACAAAAAGTCGTGGCGCGCGGCACCAAAAAAGCGGCGGACGATAACAATAAAGAAAATCAATTTGCGGGGATAATTTGACTTTACTTCCATTATCATATATAATACTAAATGCAGTAAAATATCAATAGGGGCAAGTTATCCACTAAGTTATCCACATCGGGTGATTTTTTTGTTGACAACTTGATTAAAAATCGCAAAAAGGCTATGGATTACAGAGATATTTACAATAATTGGCTTGCATCGGGCGCATTGACAGCCGACGAAAAGGCGGAATTATCGGCGATTTCCGATGACTTAAACGCACAAAAAGACCGTTTCGGGGCGGAACTCGAATTCGGAACGGCGGGTATGCGCGGCGTTCTCGGCGCAGGCATTAACAGAATGAACGTGTACACGGTTGCCCGTGCGACAAAGGGACTTGCAAGGTATATTATCGGCAGGGGCAAAGACGCGATGCGTCGCGGCGTCGTGGTGTCCTATGACACAAGGCGTTTTTCGACGGAGTTTGCGATTGTTTCGGCGGAAGTTTTGAACTCTTTCGGCATACGCGTATATCTTTTTGAAAACGTACGCCCCGTGCCCGTTTGCAGTTTTGCAATCCGCAATCTGAACGCAGTTGCGGGCATTATGATTACCGCGTCGCACAACCCCAAAATTTACAACGGATACAAGGTTTACGGCGAAGACGGCGCGCAGATGTCGCCCGAAGACACGGCTGTCGTCGTGAAGTTTATCGAAGAAGATAAGGATTATTTCGCGCCGTATAAAAAAATCGGCATTACAGAAAGCGACATAAGAAACGCCGATGGCAAAACCTACGAAAATATCACCGTCATCGGGAAATCCCTGGACGAGCGTTATTTTGAGGCAATCGAAAAACTTATGTTGTCCGAAGACGCCGTCAAAGCGCAGCGCGACAAAATGAAAATCGTTTACACCCCCATTCACGGCAGCGGCTATATGCCCGTCACGACAATGCTTGAAAGAATGGGTATGCCGGTCGTTACCGTTCCCGAGCAGGTCAATCCCGATCCCGACTTTTCGACGGTACGCGTGCCGAATCCCGAGGAAGCCGACGCCCTGTCGATGGCTGTCGCGCTTGCGAAAAAGGTCAATGCAGCCGTCGTTATCGGCACCGATCCCGACTGCGACAGAATGGGCGTTGCCGTACGAAACGACAAGGGCGAGTTCGTCCTTCTGAACGGAAACCAGACAGGCGTTCTTATTATGGATTACATATTAAGGCGCAACCGCGACAAAGGAACGCTTCCGAAAAACGCCGCCGTCGTCAAAACCATCGTTACGACAAGGCTTGCAAACGTCGTCGCAAAAGATTACGGCGCGACCGTGTTCGACGTGTTGACGGGGTTCAAGTTCATCGGCGAAAAAATAAAAGAGTGGGAACAGACTCACGAATATACCTTTATGTTCGGCTTTGAGGAAAGTTACGGCTGTTTGTCGGGCACGCACGCCCGCGATAAAGACGCCGTCGTCGCCTCGATGCTCTTTGCGGAACTTGCTTGCTTTGAAGAAAACGAAGGTTCAAGCGTTTACGACAGGCTGCAAAAGATTTATAAGGAATACGGATATTTCCTTGAAAAGGCATTCTCGTTCGGTTTCACCGGCATCGACGCCATGGACAAAATGAACAAGATTATGAACGATATCCGCACAAGCGATATTTCGTCGGTTCAGGGCAAAAAAGTTCTTGCGCTCAGCGATTACCTTACGGGCGTCACGACGAAATGCAACGGCACAAAGGAAAAAATCACTTTGCCGAAGTCCAACGTCCTGCTTTACACGCTTGAAAACGACTGCTGGATGTGCGTCCGCCCGAGCGGTACGGAGCCGAAACTCAAAATCTATCTTGCCACGAAAGAAAATTCCTTCGACTCGGCGGAAAAAGACCTTGCCGCCATGAAAGACGAAGTGGTAAATAAATTCAATTTGTAAAACAATTAACACTTATATAAAAAGAGAGTAAACATTATGAAAAAGTCAATATTTAAGATTACGGCATTTTCGATTATCGCAGTGCTTGTCGTCGCTCTTTCGGTAACGGCGTTTGCATTGACCGCGCCCGGCGGGAACGTCACAACGACAGGCGACAGCGTTTCGTATGCGAAAACCAACAACGATAATCCGTACATAGTTTACAACACGACAGGGCTTTTGCGTTCGGCTCACCGCGCGGGCGGCGTACAGGATCCCGAAAACACGATGAAGGCAATCAAAACCTGTCTGAACAGTATGAGCGAAGGTTACGACGTCGATATTCTGGAATTCGACCTGCACCTGACGAAAGATAACGAGCTTATCCTTCTTCACGACGAAAATTTCGACCGCACCACCAACAGCGTCGAAGTCTGGGGCAGAGAAGGCGTGTTGCCGCGCGATAAAGACCTTGCAGAAATCAAAGAGCTGAACTTCGGATACTGGTTCCCGTACGAAAGGGGCAGCGTCCAGGTTGAAGATAAACGCATTTACAAGAACCTGAATGATTTGCCGGTCGGCGTCGATGCAGACGATTTACGCGTAGTTACGCTGGAAGAAGTTATTGTCGCGGCTGAAAATGCGGGCAAACAATATCGCTATATCATCGAAATCAAGGACAAAGGCTCGGTCGGCAAATACGCGGCGGAACAACTTTGCGCGCTTATGGAAAAGTATAATATGTTCGACAAAGTCGTTGTCGGCACGTTCAACGGCGATATCAGCGATTACTTCGATTATCTCAACGCCAACGTGTACAACGGCAAAATCAACCGCTCCGCAGGTATCCTCGAAGTTCTGAAAATCTTTTTGAGTTACCTTCTGAACCGCGACCTCGGCACGGTGAAATACAACGTTTTGCAAATTCCTTATTTGAGCTGGTTCCCGTTCCTTGGCAGCAAGTCGTTCATCGATTACGCGCACAAGTACGGCATCGCCTGCCAGTTCTGGACAATCAACGAGGCAAGCCAGATGGAAACACTCATTAAAAACGGCGCGGATTGCATTATGTCCGACAACCCGAAACTTTTGTATGAGGTCGCAGACCGCGTGAAATACGGAAATATGGTGCAGCCTGCCGAACCTCAACCGCAACAATAATCTTAACTACCTTATAAAGCCCACGGCACGCCGTGGGTTTTTCATTGCAAAAATATAAGGTTTTATGTTTGACTTAATAAAATATCTATAATATATTGAATATAGGCTTTTTAAGTCTTTGGCTGAAATGCCATTATCAGGTTGGACGAGCGGGTGACCGCGCGTCGCACACTTCGCTTTTGAAATCACGTTATCGGGGGCGATAACGCTCACTCTTTTGCTTGTGTGCTCCTTTTCCTCCGCGTCGTATGCTTCATTCTTGACCAGACAATCGTCGCAAGCGACAAATGTCTGTCTTACGCTCGCACACTCCTTTTCCCAACGGGTACACAGTATCCCGTCGGGGCCCATTATACAGTATCCCGCGGGGTCCCCATAATCAAGCGCTTACATTTAGTTGCCGAGCGAAGCGGACATCGCGCCCGCAGGGCACATCACGTTCCGTGCAACGGAACACATCGTTGAAAAAAGACCAACCCTTGCGAGTTGGTCTTTTTTCTGGTCGGAGTGACGGGATTTGCTCCGCAACCCTACGGGCGCAGGCGTTTTATACGCCTTTTTTTGCGCCGCTAACGCGGTTGCTATCACGCCGGGGACTAAAAACAGCGCACTGTGCTGTTTTCTTAACGTCCCGTTCAAATCCCTTATTTTGGGCAAATAAAAAACACACAACGCAAACAACGCGTGTGTGTTTTTTATGGTCGGAGTGACGGGATTTGAACCCATGGCCTCATGGTCCCGAACGACGCAAAACGTTAGAAAAATCAATAAAAATAGGGAAGCGACACAATTTTGACACAAAATTTTTGAAGTTTTTTCATATTTTCGACGCGGTACAGGTACGCTTTTTTTAATATGGCGTTCGCGCGGCGTTTTTTTATTGAAGTAACGCGCCTTGACATATCGTCTGCGGCGCGTTTTCTTCTTAAAAAATAATATCGCTGTACCCGTACGGGCTTTTCTTTCCTTTTCGGCTTTCTGCGTCGTCCGGGGGACGTTGCCGTGGGCGATTCCGGCGCCGGTGCGTGGAATAAAGGCGTTTTTCGGAGCGAAGCGACACCTTTTTCGCGCGTCCGCGCGCATAAGCACGTGCGCGCTCTTAACTATGGGTAACGTAGTTTCTTTTTTTTACTTTCTCTATCATAATCTAAATCTAATGGTGGTGGAATTTTGTCGGCGGTTTTGGGAATTTTGTCTGTTCGGATAGTGGAATTTTGTCATAGTTTTTTCGCGGATTAGACCAAAGCAAAATGG
>ENA-OPWY01000018-OPWY01000018.1-human-gut-metagenome-genome-assembly--contig:-NODE-18-length-105424-cov-11.041331_pt1 | contig 105424 bp, 85 predicted proteins | sample MGYA00241515_ERZ502022 | MGnify/ENA primary metagenome ERZ502022 (study PRJEB25962, sample SAMEA2043045) | human gut metagenome | biome: human gut; feature: human-associated habitat; material: faeces...
GTACACCAAATAACAACCGCAACCGCGGTTGTTTTTGTATACGGGGGGGGGGAACCCTTATGCTGTCCGCAACGTGCCGAAGGCACACATCGCGCCGCAGGCACATCGCTTTTGCCGAAGGCAAAAACATCGCATCATTTCTTTTGCGTGCAAGATCCTTTTGTTTTTTGGTTGGATTTATTATTTTTTGTTGAACAATGCTTCCGTTCGTGACGGTAATTCTGTAAACAACGTCTTTGTACGTTGCTTCCATTGTCACGTTGATTGCAGGCATTTTGAAAGTCAGCGTTGATTTTGCCAAATCTTCGTCGGACAAGGTAATTCCCGTAACAACCCACTTATCGAACTCTTTTCCCGTTGCAGGCGCATTTGCCTTTACGGTAACTTCCTCTTGATATTTTGCCGTAGGCACGCTCGACATTCCGTTTGTTACAGTTATGTCGTAAATAATATCCTCAAACAAAGCGGTCAATTTAACGTCCTTTTCGGGCATAGTGAAAGTAATTTCCTGTTTCTTTACGTCCTCCGTAGGAATGGTAACGCCTTCATAAACCCATTTGATAAACGACTTGCCCGTAGGTATCGTAACCGTGACTGTAACGCTTCGTTCCGCTTTTGTGTTTGGTAACGGTAGTGCCGTTGCCGTCAACAACGGTAACAGTATTAAGTCTTACGTGAACGGCAACATAATTGCTTGCTTCGGTGGTAGCGGTTGCTTTATAGCGAACGTAATACGTTCCTTCGGCAAGTCCGGTTGTTTCAGTATCCGTACAAGGGTTAGGTGAAGTGAACGCCGTATCGGTGGAATATTCCATATCGGCGGTCGTTCCCGTAATTTTGCCGTCCTTTGCGCCGTCAGCCGACGGAGCAATGCCCGTGAGTCCCGAGGCTCTCCCGTCGTGCGTTTTTTAATGGTAAAGTTCTTCGTAACGGTATTTTTGATTGCATAGTTTCCTGTTCCGTTGTCCTTGATCTCTACCGTTGCCTCGCCGACTTCTTTGTTGTTTGTGTAGATGATGGCACACTCGCTTTTATCTATTTCCTTGTCGGTTCCCTTTATTGTAATCGTGAAATACGCCGAAATATCCAACCCTGTATATTCATACTCGGTCTGCGTAAGAGTAACTTCGATTTCAACGTCGGGCATTCTTGCGATTTCCCAAGTTACCGTTTTCGGTTCGGTTGAGCCGTCCGCCCATTTGAAACCTTTGTTCAGCGTAAGCGTTGCAGTATGTGTTCCGGCGTTAATTGCGCTACCGTTTGTTATGGTATAGGATTTGTCTGTCGGTTCCGATATACTCGGTTTTTCCTAAATTGTAGTTTATGCCATCCTCGTATTGAATGCACACGCGCCATTCGCCCGGATTTTCTCTTACCATAGATTTGGGAAGAGCCGGACTCCAAGCGCCGCCGACATTGTTTTTTTGCCACTTGAAATCCCTGTCGCCATAACCATCGCCAATTTCAACGTAATTTGTTGTGGGATCGGGGATATTCGTTGCGCCGACAAAGAACTCATTGAATGCGTCTGCATTGCTGATTGTAAAGTTGACGATGTCTGCTTTGACGATGTCCACGCGGACGTCTTCTATTGCAAGGCTGTAATTGCCCGCGTCTTTTCCGGTGATTTCAAAGCTTTGGACTGCCGCGCCGACGTAGGCATATTTCATTGTAACGGTAATTATTGCTTCGTCGCCTGCAAGCACAACTTCCTTGACTGTTGCGCCGGCGTTTTTGCTGGTCATCGTGATCGTCGCGGTGACCGTTTCGCCTGCGATTACACCTGTAAGAGTTGCGGGCATGGTTGCGTTGCCGTCATACTCTTTGGTTCCGGTTGCGGTAAGTTTTTTCATTGCGATTGCAAAGTCGAAAGTTTTTGAAGTGGCTTTCCACTCCGCCGTGGCTCTTACGCTGACCTTGACGGTATATTCGCCGGCATTCTTCGGGGAGGTTGCGGCGTACGCGTCGTCTTCCGCGCCTTGTGCCTTGAACATTAACGTCACTTCGCCGTTGCCGTTGAACGAGAATTTGTCCGAAACGTCAACAGCACTTCCGTCGTAAGTTTTATCAAGCGTTTTGCCGTCACGAAAACAATTTCGATATGCGATACGGCATACTCCCTTGTGGTGATGCAGCCGAAAAGCAGCTTTGACAAAACCATTGCGGTCAACGCAACGAGAATCGTTTTGGTATGCTTTTTATTGGTGTTCGCCGCCGTCGTGCATTCGGTTGTATTCTCACGAAAATTCGTCGCGCCTGTGATAAAAAATCTGGAACAAATCCGCAAACGAAATCGCCGGCGTCCTTAATATCCGCGAAAGCACGCTCAAATTCCACAACCATAACATTTTGGAAAAACTCGGCGTTTCGTCGCGCAAACATATGCTGCGCTACGCAACTCTGCTTAAACAGGAAACGCAGGAGCAGTAATTGAACCTCGTTAAAAACAACTCGTTTTATTGCATAAAAAAGACAGCCCGCAGGCTGTCTTTTTTGTTTTTGTTGTTTGTCCATTTCTCGCAATAATAGGCTTTTACCGCGTAATTTTAACCGATAAACAGCATTTTTTGCCTATACTATTATATCATTGAAAAAGCGACAATTCAACGAATATGAAAAAAATTTGCCCGACGATTATCGGGTTTTATATGGTTTTTCCGTCGTGTTTTTAGGATAAGACAAGGCACGCGAACGGCTTAATACTTTATCGTATAAGCCGTGAGCGTGACGCAGTATTATTCAAAAACACGGCGCAAAAAAAGGACTTGCTTTTGCAAGTCCCGTTTTTACTTTTTATTACAGCTTGTTGCCGCAGTTGTTGCAGTATGCGCTGTCGGCGGAATTGTTTTCGCCGCAGTTGTCGCAGGTTTTTGCAAGCGGCTTTCCGCACGCCTTGCAGAACTTCGCGTCAGCGTCGTTCAACGCGCCGCATTCGCACCTGACGCCGCTTTCGCCTTTTGCCGCTTTCACGAAGTTTTGTATTGCCGGCGCGATTTCCGAACTTGCCTCGTTAATGACGGGCACGCTTTCGTTTTTGGAATACGTGGCGATTTCGCGGCGGAACGCAAAGGCGAGAAGCCCTGCCCCGATACCCAGCATGGGAAGCCCGATAAACGCCAGGAAGAAGAGTTTGGGTATTCCTTTTTCGGGGTTTGCCATCGTCTTGAAGAAATCGACAAAGCCCGCGATCGTAAGCGCAAGCCCCGTCGCAACCATAATAATGCCTACGATCTTCAACTTTTTTTTCAGTTGTTCGTGTTTTTTAAAATTATTTTGGTTTTGCATAATGGCTCCGAAAGATGTTTTATTGATTATATAATATCATAAGTTTCTTGGTTTTACAATACCAATTTTTGAGATTATCCTGCGGTTGTTTTTCTTTCAAAAAAACCGATAAAAAAACCTTCGGCTGCCCGAAGGTTTTGATTGTTTTGTCTTAGTCTTTTACGCCAAGCGATTTTTTGAGTTCTTTCACAGTCTTTTCCCAGACTTTCTTATTCCTTGAAATCGAGTTGTCTTTGTTTGCCGCGATTGCGTTTTGTGCGGCAATCTGATAGCGTGCCTCGGTATTTTTGGATTTAAGATCTTGGACAATGACGTCACGGAGCGTTTTGTTTTTGTCGTTTTCGTCCCCTTCGCGACCATAGTAAACGATGTAGTCAAGGGGAATAAGGTCGTCCGCTACGCCCGAAACGGTCGTGTCGTAAGGAATGTAACTTACGAACATGAAGTGAATGCCGTAGTCGGTGACGCACCAGCCGTATGAGCCGAGACCGTTATTTACAAGTTCTCTGCCCTTTTTCGAAAATTCTTCGACGTAAGTTTTATCGTCTTCATTGGGCGAGATAAGGTATCCGTTGCCGCCCGCAGTGATGGCGTTATTGCTGCTCGTATTATACATACCGGCGTCGTCGTTTACCATATAAACGTACTGCGCCGCGATTTCGCGTTTTGCCTCAAACGAAGTTGCCGCGTCGAGTTTCGCCGTGAGTTCGTTGATTACGTCCATTACGTTGTACTTCTTGATATCGCCGTTTTCGTCGACCTCGTAAGGACGGGCGTTGCATTTTTCTTTCGTGCAGTACTTGTTGGGGTCCTTGTTGTCTTTTTGTGCCTTTTCGCACTCTTCGCAGACTTCGTCGGGATCGTAATCGGGATTCGACTTCATAACCTCGATTTTGTTTGCAAGTTGTGCGCGATACTTTTCGACGATTGTTTTGTCGGGTTGTCCCGCCGTGAAGTTTTTAAGTTCGGTCGACTGGTCGTTGCTAAACTTAAAGAGAATGTTGAAAACGTAGCCGTAGCCGTGTTCCGACGTCGGATGATAAACGGTGTTTGTCAAAGACGACGAGATTGCCGACTTGTAATTCGCTTCCGTTTCGATGCTGAATTTTTCCTTGTTGAGAGAAACGTATCTGTCGTATTCGCTCTTAATTGCGGCGTCGTCGGGGTTGAAATCCTTGCTGAGTTCTCTCTTATACTTCGAGATAAGCTGGGTTTCGTACGCGCTGTTAAGGTAATAATCGTAGGACTTGTAGTTGTCTGCAAGTTGTTTTTTGAGTTCGTTCAACGCCTTGTCGACGTAATCGACCTTTCCTTCGACCTTGTTGAGTTCTTCCCATTCTTTTGCGGTGTACAAATCTTTTTTCGCCTTTTCAAAGAATTTGATTTCGGCGTCTTCGGGCTTTAACTCCGCATTGTAATCGACTTCCGCTTCCGCCTTGTCGGGACGTGTGGGACGCGCTGCGATTTTGTCGGTTTCGTCGACTTTATCGTCGTCTGTCGTATCGTCCGTCGTGTCGTCGGTGGAGTTTGCCTCTTTCCAGAGTTCCTCAAAAACCTGCTTGTACCACTTTGCCATGGATTCGTTCGCGCTCTTTACCGCTTCGTTTTTCTCAACGGCGTTCAAAAGGTCGGCAACCGCGGTGGTGTTTGCGACGCCCTGACTTTTTGCGATTTCGTCACGGACGTAAAGGATAAGCAACTTGCGCTGGGCAAGCGAATCCAATATGGATGTCGCCGCTTCGTCGACGGTGTGCCCGTAATAGTAAACGTAATAGTAGGCAAGTGAGTTGAACGACTCGTTAAACTCGCCCTTCGTGACGGTGGACGTAAGCCCTGCGTATTTCACGGTGGCAAGCGATTGGTTGTAGTCGCGCTCCTCGTTCTTCGTGATAACGTCGCAACCCGCAAACACGGTAATCGCGATAATCGTCACAAGTATAACTGCCAAGAATTTCTTAATATTCATCATAGACTCCTTGCGGAATTATATATAATAATAAAAACTGTACACCATATTATATAAGATTACCTTAAATTAGGCAAACGTTTTTATATATTTTCCTTTTTATCGTTTTTTTGTTTTTCACGCGGGAAATTTCACGATTTTTGCGTGATCAGCAAAAAGTTTATCATCTTTTCGACAACCTGTTCGACGGAAAGCCCTTTTGTGTTGAACAACAGTTGCGGGGGTACGGTCGCCGTCAGCACGACGTCTTCGGTAAGTTTTGCCACGGCGGAAAGCAGGTTTTGCTCCTTAAAAACGTTCGCGTCGCGGAACACGAATGCCGCGCCTTTTTTCGTCGCGACGATTTTTTCGACGTCGTATTCTCCCGCAAGGCTTTTCAGAAGCGCGATGTCGATAAGGTTTTTAAGCGGCGCGGACACAGGGCCGTATACGTCGGACAGCGCCGCGATAAGTTCGTCCCTTTCTTTCACGCTCGTAACTTCCGAAATGCGCTTGTATACCCTGATTTTGTCGCCGTCGCCCACGTAGTCTTCGGGGACGTATGCGTCGACGTCGATTTTGATAAGCACGTTGTTTTCTTTCTTTACGCCGCCGTTTTTGATTTCTTCCACGGTTTCTTTCAGAATCTTGCTGTACAGTTCATAGCCGACCTTTTCGATATGGCCGTGCTGTTCCGCGCCGAGGAAAGTCCCCGCGCCTCTTATTTCAAGGTCGCGCAGCGATATTTTGAATCCGCTGCCGAAGTCGCTGTATTCGGTAAGCGCGGTAAGGCGTTTTACGGCGTCGTCGGTCAGGACTTTGTTAAGCCGCGTCGTGAAATATGCGTGGGCAAGCGCGCCGCTTCTGCCGACTCTGCCCCTTAACTGATACAAAGTCGAAAGCCCGAATCTGTCGGCGTCGATGACGAAAAGCGTGTTCGCGTCGGGAAGGTCGATGCCGTTTTCGATAATCGTCGTTGCGATAAGCACGTCCGCTTCCCTTTGATAAAACGCCGTCATTCGTTTGTCAAGTTCGCCCGCGCCCATCTGACCGTGCGCCACCATCACCCTTGCTTTGCCGTCAACGAGTTTCCTGACCTTTTCGGCAAACGCCTCGATAGTTTCGACGTAGTTGTAAAGGATAAACACCTGTCCGCCGCGGCTCACTTCGCGCATGACGGCGTCTTTTAACAGCCCGTCGCTGTATTCGACGACGTAGTTTTGCACGGGCAAACGGTTTTTCGGCGGGGTTTCCAGAAGACTTATGTCACGGACTCCGCTCAGCGCAAGATTCAGCGTTCTCGGGATTGGCGTTGCGGTAAGCGTTAAAACGTTGACGTCCTTTTTCACCGTTTTCAGTTTTTCTTTGTGCTCCACGCCGAACCGCTGCTCTTCGTCAAGGATTAAAAGCCCGAGATCGTGGAACGCGACGTCTTTCGACAGTATGCGGTGCGTGCCGACGACGATACTTACCACGCCGTCTTCGATTTCTTTGAGCGAGCGGTCGATTTCCTTGTCCGATTGAAGCCTTGATAAAAGTACCGTCTTTATCCCGAATCCCTGCAACCTTGCGTTTAAGGTGTTGAAATGCTGTTTTGCAAGGATTGTCGTCGGGGCAAGAATCGCGACTTGCTTATTGTCCATGACCGTTTTGAACGCCGCGCGGAATGACACTTCCGTTTTGCCGTAGCCGACGTCGCCGCAGACAAGCCTGTCCATCACGCGCCCTTTTTCCATATCGTCCTTGATTTCGCGGACGGCGCGATCCTGGTCGTCGGTCAGGTCGTATTCAAAATTTTCCTCGAATTCGCGCTGCCACGGCGTATCGGGGGAATATTTATATCCTTTTTGCTTTTCGCGTTCCTGATAAAGTTTCAGCAAATCGAAGGCAAGTTTTCTAATCGAAGCCTTCGCTTTTTCTTTGGTTTTTTTGAATTCGTCGCCGCCGAGTTTATTGAGTTTCGGCGTTTCTCCGCCCGAAAACTTCGTCAGCATATCCATCTGGTCGATGGGCACGAAAAGTTTGCCGCCGTCGCGGTAACGAAGCACGACGTAATCGCGCGTTATCCCGTTGACGGTGATGCGGTCGGAGCCTTCGCAAACGCCGATTCCGTATTGCTCGTGAACAACGTAATCTCCCGTTTTTAACTGGATAAACCCCGTTTTTGGTTTGCTTAACTCTGTTTTCTGTCCGATTTTGCCAAAAAGTTCGTCCATTCCGAGGACGACGAGTTTTGCCTGATGATATATAAATCCGACGCGTATCGGTGCTTTTGTCGCAATGATTTTACTGCGTGAAAAATCTTCGTCGCACTCTGCGTAAATATCGTTTTCTTTGAGCGATTTCGACACGTTTTTCGCGCGGTTTTCGTCGCCGCAGCAAAGCATGACCTTGTAGCCCGTCGCATTGAAATTTTTGACGTCGGTGTAAAGCACGTTGCGGTCAAGATAATACTTTGCGGGCTGCTGCGATTTGAGCGTATATACGGCGCTTGACTCGAACACGGGATTGAGCGCGGTCAACTGCTGGAACGCAAGCCGCTTCATCACCCTTATATACGTCAGCGCGTATGCGCGCGTTAAAATCGACTCCTTATGAATCGGCAGTACTTCGCCGCTTTCGACAAGGCTTTTTACCCGTGACGAATGTTCCTTTTCGATAAGTTCCAACTTGTCGTACAAAAGTTTCGGCTCGTCCACGATAATCGTCGCGTCGCGCGGAAGATAATCGAAAATCACGCTTCTTTCGTCGATAAACGGCGTTATCCACACAAGGTTTCTGTCGGTCGGATTAAGTTCAAGCCTTCCGATGACGTCGTCGATTACGTCGTTCGCTTTGCCGTTCGTCGTGCGGTGTTTTTTGATTTTTCCGATGATTTTGTCGGCTTCGTCGCGGGTGATGAGTACGTCGGTTGCCGGCGACAGCGTGACGTGTCCGATTTCTTTCACGCTTTCCATCGTTTCCGGACGGAAATATTTTATGCTTTCGACAAGGTCGTCAAAATAATTTATCCTTATCGGGTATTCACTTGCAAGGGGATATACGTCCAGAATATCGCCGCGCAACGAAAACTCGCCGCGGTCGGACATGCTTTCGACGCGGGTATAACCCATCGACACAAGTTTGTTCGCGACTTTTTCGGGCGCGTACTCTTCTTCTTTCATAAGGGTAACGTGCGCCGCCCTGAACGCATCGACGTTGGGATAATACTGCAAAAGCGCCTCGGCGGGGATAACCGCGATTTCCGCTTTGTTTTGTATAAGTCGCGTCAACGCCTCGATTCTTCTTCCCGTGAGTCCGACCGAGCCCGCTTTTCTGTTCAAGAGTACGTCGTCCTTGTCGGGGATAAACACGACGCGGTCGTTCACGTACGCTTTCAGACGAGTGTATGCGGTTTCGGCGGCAAGTCTATCCGGCACAATCAACAGTTTAACGCCCGGAATTGCACTTGTAACGTGGTTTTTTGCACCTTGGACAAGCGAAAACGCCGTAGTGGCTTTGCCACCCCGTACTGCGTCGAGAAGGTTTTTGAAGTCGCCTTTTAAGTTTTCGAGTCTCAAAAAGTCGTACATTTCGTTTTTATATTATTCGTCATTCGGGCTTAAATCCGTTGACGTTTCTCATAAATTTGTCAAAGTCGCCGTCTTTCAAAAACGACAAAAGTTCGTTTGCGACAAAGTCGGTCGAGGCGTCGACAAGGGTTTTGTTTTCGCCCTTGACTTTCGACAACACGACGTTGTAAAGGGGCACGTTGCCGTGGTCGAATCCCGTGCCGATGCGGATGCGCTTGAACGCAGTGTTGCCGTTCAGGCATTCCACGATGTTCCGCATGCCGTTGTGCGTGCCCGCGCTTCCTGCGTTCCTTGCGCGGATCGTGCCGATTGCGATGTCGATATCGTCGTAAATCACGATTATGCCGTCCGCCGTTTCCTTATATTTTCCCATAAGTTCCCTGACCGACTCGCCGGAAAGGTTCATATACGTTTCGGGTTTTGCAAGGACGACGCGTTTCCCGTTCACGTTCGTAACGGCGGTTTTTGCCTTGCACTCGGTATGCGAAAACCTGACGCCCAGCTCTTTCGCGAGTTTGCTCACGACGTCGAAACCCATGTTGTGATATGTGTTTTTATAGGAAAGTCCTTTGTTGCCAAGACCGATAATAATCATTTTTCACCTTGTATGTCGCTGTCTTTTTTGCGTTTTTTTCTGAAATATTCCGAAAGGAGCGCGGCGCATTCGTCTTTTAAGATGCCCCCTTCGACGTGGAGTCTGTGATTGAACCGCTTGTCCGTCGGAAGGTCGTAAAGAGTGCCGCAGCAGCCGGTTTTTTGGTCGTACGCGCCGAAGTAAACCGCTTTCAGCCTGCTGTTTATAAGCGCGCCCGCGCACATCGCGCACGGTTCGAGCGTCACGTACATTTCACAGTCCGAAAGATACCAGCCGAGTTTTTCGTTGGCGTTTTTGAGCGCGACGATTTCCGCGTGCGAAATTGCCGAGTTGTCCCGCTCTTTTCTGTTGTTGCCTTCCGCGACGATCTCTCCGTTCAGGACGATGACCGCGCCGATGGGAACTTCGTCGAAAGTTTCCGCCTGTTTTGCGAGCTCGATTGCGCGGCGCATAAACTTTTCATCCATATTTCTTCACCGATTTTTGCAAGAATTTTCGGCGTGTTTTCAAGGATTTTCGTAAATTCCGCCGTGTAATCGCGCGAAATCGGGTGCAAAAGATAATCGTCGCCGAGTTCCGCCGTTATCGAAAATCCAAAGCCGTTTTTCAAAAACCAGTCCTTGTAGCCGCCCGCGCTGCCGTCGCTAGTCACGGCGGGAAGTCCGGTTGCGGCTGCAATCATTTTAACATAATTTTTATAACATTTCAATTTTTTATAGCCATAATAGATAAGATTTCCCTTCGTATGCAGACACATCGCCGCTTTGAATCCGAATTTTTCCGTCAATTTCTTCATGGCAAGCGTTTCGGGCTCGGAAAACGGACGCTCACCGACGTAGTTTTCGGGCGCGGGATAAAACACGTTGCTTTCGCCTTTTCCGAAGTCCGCGTCGAAGTTTACGTTGAGGTCTACCGCCCGCCCGTTTGCTTTCCATTTTGAAAAATCCGTTGAATTATTATTCACTCGTTTCAAAAAATCGCGCGACGAATACTCCGCCCCGTCAAGCGAATATTTCACAAGCATCGCGCCGTCCGGGTTCACAAGCGGCACGAAACATATCGCCGGCAAACTTTCGTCGTAATTATCGTAAAGCCGCATTACGACGTCGGCGGTAACGCACTCTCTTGCGTGAATTCCGCCAAATATCAGCGCGTGCGGATTTCCCCGTCCTTTAACAAATGCGAAAATTTCGCGCGAAAACACGCTTTGCCCGATTGAAAAATAATTTTTTCTTGTATTAAGGTCGTTCAATAAATCGTCGTACGCATAAATCATACGACATAATATGAAAAAAACTTTTCTCTTGACCTGATTTGAAGTAATAATAAAAGTTATTTATGGTACGGCAGATTGTTCATTATCGAAAACGCGCGGTAAATCTGCTCCGACAAAATCACGCGCATAAGCTGATGGGGATAAGTCACTTTCCCGAAAGAAATTTTGAAATCGGCGCGGTTTTTCACTTTGTCGCTCACGCCGTTGCTGCCGCCGATGACGAAAGTTATCTCGGAAACACCCTCTGTCATTTTGACACTCATTAACCGCGAAATCTCCACGGAATCCAGCATTTTCCCGTCAATCGCTGTCAATATGACATACCCTTTGACACATTCGAGTATTTTCTCGCCTTCCTTATCGACAGACTGCAATACTTCCGCCGCGCTTTGGTTTTTCACGGGGTATTCCGCGCACTCGATAACCTTATGCTCCGCAAACCTTGAAATTCTTTTTGCGTATTCGTTTATCGCGTCCGTAAAATACTTTTCTTTTATCTTGCCCACGCACACGACGTTGATTTTCATCTTATAACCCCCCATACAAAGGTAAATATCGTAATAAGCGCATTAAGCGTTATCGCAAAATACAGCGGCGCGTTGTCAAGCCGTGCGGTCGTTTCCTTGCAAAACGCGACTTCCTTGCCTTTTTCAATCCTGTTGTCGCTCTCGATAACCGACATCTTCAAAAACAGTACGAACATCAAAAACGCAACGAGAACAAACAATATCGTGGCGATTATTCCGCCTTCGGTCGTGCCAAGCAGAAAACCGTACGCCTTGTTCAGAAAATCGAAGCCTTTTCCCGTTTGCCGTCCGTAATCGCGCATCACCGCAACGAAGTTGTTGACGAAGTGACAAAACATCGCGGGATATATACTTTTCGTGACGTAAACGAGCGCGCCCGTGATAAGCCCGAAGAAGAACGTGTAAAACACCTGCGTGACGTTCGTATGCATCAGCGCGAACATCAATGCCGAAAGAATTATCGCAAAAGTCGGAAACCGCGCGTTTTCGTTTGCGCCGTAACAAAGTCCGCGGTTCGTGAACTCTTCAAACGTCGCGGGAAGAATCGCCGTGAGCGCGATATCTGCAAACAGTACGCCGATGTTATCGTAAACAAGCGGTCTTGAAATCGCGGGAGTGTAGCCGATAACCGAAATAAGATTGTACCAGACGTTTGACAAACACGTCACAATAAAGGTTGCGAAAATCGAAATCAAAAAAATATAAACCCAACTTTTTTTTGCGGGCAACGAATCGTACTTGAACTCCGCCAAGATTGTCTTTATTGCGTGCTTGTTCCGGGAAATTTTAAGATAAATTACATATAGTAAAAACGGCAAGACGCCCATAAATCCGACTTGCACGACGACGCTCCACACGGCGGCGGAACTAAGCGCGGACAACCCCGACAAAACCCCAACAGACACCATAATGCGAAAGATTGCGATAAGGAGCATCGAGAACGCGTATATGCCGTTTTTTGCGAAACGTTTTGTCATCAATTCAAAAATCCGCTGACCAGCGAGATAATCCAGATGACGGCGAGAATGACGTAAACAAGCTTGATATTCGACGGGAAAAAGTCCTCGCGCGACATCTCGGTCATTTCGTCGTCTTCGGGCGTAATATCGCGGATTATGGTGTTTATCTTATTATAAGAAGCCTTTAATCCGCCTTTTTTGAAAATTCCGCACAAATCTTTGAATGCCGCCGCAAAGTCGTTTTTGCTTTCTTTCGCTTTTACCGACAACGTCTTTTCGGTGGAATAAACGCCGTCCTTATTTTCGTAAACGTCGATGACTTCGGCGTTATCCGGCAAGATTTCAATGCGTTTCGGCGCGCTTACTTTCGTGAACTTTTTCAGAAGATATACGACAAGCGTGCCGCCCAAAAGTATCGCCACAATCCAGATGAGATACCAAGCCCACGCAGGCACTTGTTCCAAATACGACTTGTATGCCTGAGACGGAATCTCTAACGTCAGGCTTAAAAAGTTGTTGAAGAAATGCAGGAAAATCCCCGCCCACAGCGACTTCGACACAAGCACGACGTAGGCAAGCACCGCGCCCAGCAAAAACTGATGCACCGTCTGTATCGGGTTGCCGTGCATGAGCGAAAACATACCCGCGGTGATAAGTATCGCATAGGAATAATCGCGCTTTCTCGACGCCGCGTTCAGGACGACGCCGCGCATCAGAAACTCCTCGGCAAACGCGGGAAGCGCCGCAAGCAGCAGCAGTCCCAAAAAGTATGCGCCGACCGATGCCGTCGTATCGACGATATTAAGGCTCATATCGAACCCGAGCCTTGACAGTATGTCCAAAAATATGTTCGACACGGGCAAAAACGCCATAATACAGCATACCGACAGCAGCGAAAGTATGCCGATTTGTTTCAGCCCGATTTTTTTGTTGAGTTTCGTCGCGGACACGACGTCGACGTTTTTACGCTTTGCGTAAACGAGCATCGAGCCTATGAACGCAACGGGATTGATAAGATACTGACACCACGCCGCCGCTCCGCTCATTCCGCTTGTGAAACGGAAAGAAAATTCGTAAATAAGACTCAGGACGTAAAAGGTCGCAAACGCAACGAGAAACGCGTTGCCCGTGTTTGAAAATTTGAAATTCTTATTTTTCATCGGCTTCGATAAGTTCTCCGCATTTATTCTGATATGCAAGTTCGACGCGGACCTTGTCCGAAAACCCGTTTGCGTCAAGGGCGGACAATACCGTCGAAAAAGCAAGTTCCGGGCAGTTGTTTTCCTCGGACAAATGCCCGAGAATCAGCGTTTTAAGCCCGCTGTGTGCAAGGACAGTCGCGACGTTTGCGGCGCAATCGTTGGAAATATGCCCGTTTGCGCCCGAAATACGCGTTTTGAGCCGTTGCGCGTACGAGCCTTTCATCAGCATTACCACGTCGTGATTCGCTTCCAGCAATACTACCTGACTACCCTTCAAATTACTTAAAATTCCTTCGGTTATATGACCGATATCGGTTGCGACGGAAACCCTTGCGCCGCCGGACACGAACGTATAAGCAAGCGGATATACCGTGTCGTGCGGTATTCTGAACGGATAAACCGCAATATCGCCGATTTCAAATCCCGCGTCGAAAAAATCTACGTTTTCAAACGGAATCGGCCCTATACGGCGCGCGATATGCGGCATAACCCGCTCGTGCGCGTACACCTTGACGCCGGCGTTTGAAAGTGCGGAAAGTCCCGAAATATGGTCGTCGTGCTCGTGCGTGACGACAACTCCCGACAAATCCGTAATCCCCACGCCGATTGTCTTCAACGCGTCTGAAATTCTTTTCAAGTTCACCCCTGCGTCCACAAGGATATGCGTCGTTTCCGACGAGATATAAGTGCAGTTCCCGTGACTTCCGCTGGCGATCGACATTATTCTCAGTGACATATTAACCTCGTTTAATATTGTATCACGGTTTTTTTTGCTTTACAAGCGATATTATGTTATACTATATCGGTAAAAAGGTGAAGTATGATAATCGACACGATAAAAATCGAAAACGCGGTCAGGGAAATTTTTGAAAACATCGGCACGCACCTTGACGAAAAGGTATATTGCCGTCTGAAAGCGGCAAAAGGCGCAAACGAACGCGAAAGTTTCGCGCTTAAAGTCCTGACCGAAAACGCCGAAATCGCGCGGGATACAAACTCGCCGGTATGTCAGGATACGGGGCTTGCCGTCGTATTCCTGGAAATCGGGCAGGACGTCGCGCTTTCCGGGAAATACGTCGAAGACGCCGTGAACGACGGCGTAAGACAAGCGTATGAAAACTTCCGCAAATCGTCCGTGCACCCTCTTTCCCGCAAAAACTCGGGCGACAACACCCCCGCGATTATCCACACGCGCGTCGTGAAAGGCGACAAAGTGAAAGTTTCCTGCATGATGAAAGGATTCGGCAGCGAGAATATGTCGCGGCTTTTTATGTTAACTCCTGCGGACGGCGTCGAAGGCGTGGTCGAAAAGGTTGTGGAAACGGTGAAAGACGCAGGCAGTTGCCCGTGTCCGCCCGTAATCCTGGGCGTCGGCGTCGGCGGCACGATGGAAAAGGCGGCGATTATGAGCAAGCACGCCCTTTTGAACGACCTGGACAAGGAAAACCCCGACGAATATCTTTCTTCCCTTGAAAAGGAAATGCTTGAAAAAATCAACGCTCTGGGTATCGGCGCGGAAGGCTTCCGCGGCGACGTTACCGCCCTTCGCGTGTTTATCGAAACGGAAAACACCCACATTGCGGGACTGCCCGTAGCGGTCACCGTACAATGCCATTGCTCGCGCCACGGCGAAAAAATAATCGAGGGATAAATGATTAAGGTCGAAACAAGCGATATTGAAATACTGAAAACGTTGAATGCGGGCGATATCGTGTCGATAAGCGGCACGATTTACACGGCGCGCGACGCCGCTCACAAAAAGATTTTCGCCCTTATGAAAGACGGTAAGCCCTTGCCTTTCCCCCTTCAAAACTCGTTTGTTTATTACACGGGCGCGACTCCCGCAAAAGACGGCGAACCATACGGCAGCTGCGGCCCCACGACGTCGAAACGTATGGACGTTTATACGCCCGATATGCTGGACGCGGGACTTAAAGGTATAATAGGTAAAGGCGCGCGCACGCGCGCGGTAGTGGACGCGATAAAACGAAACGGCGCGGTTTACTTCGTCGCAATCGGCGGAGCGGGCGCGTTTTATAAATCGGCGATTAAGTCGGCGGAAGTAATCGCTTTTCCGGCACTTTTGTCGGAAGCGGTAACGAAACTTGAAGTCGAAGGGTTCGAATGCGTCGTCGGCGTGGACTCAAAAGGAAACGATATTTTTTAATTAATAATTGTTCCGACAGATAATACACAACGAAAAAGCGCAAACAAAAATCCCGCGGGCTCCGCGGGATTTTCATTGTCTTTTTGTTAAATCAAATCGCTTAAATCGTCGTCATTGTCGAACTTGGGCTTCCTTGGAATGAAGCAAAGCGCGAAAATCAAAAATACCACCGACACCATCGCAAGACGCCATACGAAGCTGCCCTTCGCAATCGGGTTCAAAGGAACGTTAAGCTCTTTGAATGCGGGAACGGTTGCACAGATAACTGCGCCCGCCACCGTCAATACGAACAGAATAAGCGCGGAAATCCAGATGTGGTATCCATGGCCGTTGCAAAGCCCCACGAATTCCACGATAAGCGTCGCAAGAGCAATCGCGCATACCACGGTGTAAAGGAACAGCGGAACTTGTGCGATAAGGTTGCTTGTATTGAAGTTCATCCAGCCGGCAATGATATCGGGCTCGCCGGGGGCAAGCGCAAGGCTTGTGATTTTGAGTTTGTCCGCGAAGTGGTTGAGAATGACAAACGCAAAGAATCCAAGGGTGATAACGAAAAGGATTGCCGCAAACGCGCGGTTTTTGGCTTTCGTTTTCTTGATTGCTTTTTCTGCGGAAAGGTCGTCCTCGACAAACTCGGGCTTTTTATCGCGGCGTTTCGCCGCGCGCGCCGCCTTTTTATCAAGGGGTTGATCCTTGACTTCGGGCAGCGGTTGTTGCTGTTTTGGTTTATTGTCGATTTGCAAAACTGGTTGGTTTTGCGTTGCGTACGGCACGAACGCCACAGGCACTACGACGGGGTTAAGCTGAACCTGACCGCGGGGTGCGATTATGGGTTGAAGACCGCCTGCCACGGGACGCATCACCGCATATTCGACGGGATTTGCAACCTCGGGCGGGACTTTTTGCGCGTTTTGCGGAGCGGGAGCAGCCGCCGCAGGTTTCCCTTGCGGAATGGGCGTTGCTTCTGACTTTTGAATTCTGAGTTCCGAAAAATCTTCGTTCTTCATTTCCGCGCGGGCGTTTTTAATGGTTTCTTCCGCGCTCACGGGCAAAGATTCGGCAACTACTTTTTTGTTTTTTCTTTTCATTATATAACCTCCGCTTAAAACTCGACAGTTTCCTGAATTCTGTGTTTAGGACAAATTATGTTGCAGACGAATGCGAACACAAGGTTTGCGCCGCCGATAATAATCAGCATTACCGAGGGCCAACCGCAATCGCGCGAAAGCAGATTGCCCAGATTTTTGATCTGAGAGAAGAATTTCATCTCATAAAACGCCGCGACGACAAAGCACAGGAACGCTATGACCGCGCAAGGGGTAAAACCTATTCTCTTTCCCGTGGAAATCGCGATTATCGACAAAATGAAGTTGACGGCTATCGCAACGTACGCGACGGCGATAAGATACGGCGCGAAAACAACGTCGAACTTTGCAAATTCGTGCGTTTTGAGCATCACGTCGAACATATCGGCAAAGTATTTAAGGCTGATGTACTTTTCCGCCCCCGCAATGGGATATTTCGCCGCAAACGACAACCCGAACAGAATTATCGACAGCGTGGCGATGATAAGCATAAGAACGCCCGACACACGTGCCGACGCGCGTTTTTCCGTCTTTCTTGCGGCAACGGTCTGTTGTTCCGCCGCGGACTGCGCGACGGTTTCTTCTTCCTCGCCCGCGGACAGGTAAGGAACGATCGCAACGGGATTTACCGTGGGTTGAAGTTGGATTTTTTCGCTGGGCCTTATGATAGGATACGGTTTGTTGACCGGCAACGGAGCGTAAAATACGACTTTTTCGTTTTTAACGTTTTCTATTTTTTTATCCATAATTCCCCCGTTATTTTTTTGCGTTGTTACGACGCATTCTTTCATAATCCGCCTTGGACGCATACTGCCACAAGGGCTGTTCCTGCGTGACGTACGGAACGATTGCAAGGGGCTGTACTATGGGCGAATTTTGCATAAATCCGTCGCCCGAATAAGCATAGCCGCCTGCGTAACCGGCTTGTCCGCCGCCCCTTACGGGTTTGCTGTCGGCAGACTTTTTACCGTTTATAAACTCAGGCTTTTTGTCCGCTTTCACCGGGAATACGGGCTCGACCACGGGAGTGTGCGGTACGTCGGGCACCTCGACGGCGTCTTCGAACGAAGGAATACGTTGCTTGCTTGCAAGGTACAGACTTCTGTTCTTATCCCTGCCGCAACGACGGCACTTTTCGTCGGAAATGCTGTTGCGCTTGCCGCATACCGGGCAAACGTACGTGGAATTTTTCAATTCTTCTTCGGAAAGTTTGTCAAATTCGCCGTTGAACTTTTCGGCATAAGAGTGGATGAGCGGCAAAACCGCTTGCAGTCTCTCGATGCTTTCCACCTCGAACTCTTTTTCGAAATCGCCGGGCATTTCACTGCCGCAAGCCGTGCAATATAAGGCGTCTTCGGCGTTTTCGCTGCCGCATACGGGACATTGAACCGTCTTGGGCTTTCTCAGAAGCACCGCGCCGCAATGTTTGCAAAAGCGCGTCCCGGGCGCATTCGGCGTTTCGCAAGCCGAACAGATAAGCGCGTCTTCGGGATTGAACAGACCTTGTCCGCAAACGGGGCAGAACGAGTCGCCCTGATGGACTACTGAACCGCAAGTTTTACATACTGCCATAATTTATCTCCTTAAACAATGGTCGAAATCACGAAAAAACCGTCGTGGTTTCAAGATTCTTCTTAACTATTATAAACTAAAATAGTTTACATATCAACGCTTTTCGTAAAAAAGTTGACGGCGTTTTTCTTTTTTTGTCTTATTTGTTGAAACTGTCTTTCAGCCCCACGACTTCGTTGAACACGGGCGCGGATTTGTCGAAAGTGCTTACCGCCATATAATAGCCCTGTCTCATAAACTGGAAGCGGTCGTACGCCTTTGCGTTTTCGACGATGAATTTTTCGGCTTTCGCGCGGACAACCGTCTTTGAATTTTTGTTGACGCGGTCCATAAGGTCGCCTTCGACGTCGTTGATAAGATAATCGAAACGATTTACCGTTACGTCGACGCAGTCGTTTGCGTTCACCCAATGTATTACGCCCTTGACCTTGATGCCCGCGTTCGCGCCGCCCGATTTGCTGTCTTCGATATACTTGCAGCGCACTTCTTTGACGTTGCCGTTTTCGTCAACGTCGCAACCGGCGTATTCGACGATGTACGAGCCTTTGAGCCTTACCATTCCGCCGGGTTTTAAGCGGAAATATTTTGCGGGGGGATTCAGCGAAAAGTCGCTTTCTTCGATGAAAAGTTCGCGACTGAAAGTCGCGGTGTGCGTGCCCGCGCCTTCTTTGTTGGGATTGTTTTCGATTTCGACGGTTTCCGTCGCCCCTTCGGGATAGTTTTCGATAATAAGTTTCAACGGTTTCAGAACCGCCATTGCGCGCGTTGCGTTTTCGTTAAGGTTTTCGCGGACGCAGTGTTCCAGAAGCGCGATATCGACGACGCTGTTTGCCTTTGCCACGCCGATGCGGGAGCAGAAATCGCGTATGGCTTCCGCGGGATATCCCCTTTCGCGCATACCGCTTAACGTCGGCATACGGGGATCGTTCCACCCCTCGACCACGCAGTCTTCGACAAGCTGACGAAGATATCGCTTGCTCATAATCGTGTGGGTAAGGTTGAGCCTTGCAAACTCGATTTGCCTCGGGCGGGGATTAAATCCGCACTTTTCGACAACCCAGTCGTACAAGGGACGGTGATCCTCAAATTCAAGACTGCAACAGCTGTGCGTGATACCCTCGATCGCGTCTTCCAAAGGATGCGCGAAGTCGTACATGGGATAAATCACCCACTTTGTGCCTTGTCTGTGGTGCGGCGCTTTCACGATACGGTAAATGACGGGATCGCGCATGTTGATATTGTTCGCCGCCATGTCGATTTTCGCGCGGAGAACCTTTTCGCCGTCGTCGTATTTTCCCGCGCGCATTTCCCTGAAAAGTCGCAGGTTTTCTTCCACGCTTCTGTCGCGGTACGGGCTGTTTACGCCGGGCTCGGTAAGCGTGCCGCGGGTTTTGCTGATTTCTTCCGCGGACAAATCGCAGACGTACGCAAGCCCTTTTTCGATAAGCCCTTCCGCAAGCGAATACATTTTTTCAAAGTAATCGGACGCATAATAAAGCGCGTCCCATTCAAAACCCAGCCACCTTATGTCTTCCTGAATGCTGTTGACGTATTCGACGTCTTCTTTCGACGGGTTGGTGTCGTCGAAACGCAGATTGCAGGTGCCGTGATATTTTTCCTTAATACCGAAATTTATGCAGACGGCTTTTGCGTGGCCGATATGCAGATACCCGTTCGGTTCGGGCGGGAAACGCGTCGCTATGAACGTATGCTTGCCGCTTTTAAGGTCGGCGTCAATGATGTCTTCAATAAAGTTGGTTGGTTTTGCAAATTCTTCCATATATGCTCCTTAATGGAAAAATCGACGCTTTATACGCCGATTTTATTCGGTTAATTATCAATTTGGTGATTTCCGCCGCAAGACGACGGGAAAACTACGTCCCGCGCGGCAACAACCATAAGTTCTCCTTGTTTTTTGAATCCGAATTTTTCAAGCCTGTCGTCGGGCGCAATAAGAATATTGACTTCGCTCATCGACAGTTTGAAAAGAATCGTCCTGAAAAAGAAGTCGGGAACCGACGGATCTTCCGCCTTGTCCTTTGCAACGTCGAAAGATACAATAAGGATCCCTTCGTCGCGAAGCACCATTTTGCATACGCCCACGCCCTCGTCGTCGTCGAAGAGCACCGCGTTGATACCGCTCGTGTTTGCGCCCGTCACCCCCGCGCGGTCGTAAATTCTCATCAATTCATCGTCGTCGTCAACGTAATTTACGGTCAGCATATCGTCTTTTCTTCTCCCTTTTCCGATTTTATTTATTATATAAATATTTTATATTAAAGTCAAACAATCTTGCAGGAAATTAACGCCCCTTGACAATTTCGTTTTCAAAACGCTTTTCATTTTTTCGGCGTTGTGCTATTATGTTATTATTAAAATAATACGGAGCAAAATTATGATTACCGGTAAAAAAATCGTTCTAACCGGCGCAAACAGCGGTATCGGTCTCGAAACATTGAAACTTCTTGTGCAAGGCAACAACAAAATCCTTGCCGTCGACCTTAAAACGGACGTCATTTCCACGTTCGACCAAAGCAAGGTCTTCCCCATGCAATGCGACGTCGGCAACAAGGAAGGCGTCGACAAAATCTTTGAGGTAGCAAAAGAAAAACTCGGCACAATCGACATTTTTTACGCAAACGCAGGCTTCCCTTATTACGAACAGTACAACTACGCCGACTGGGATCGCGTCAACAGAATGTTTCAGGTAAATACGATTTCGCCGATGTACACCTATGGCAAATACCTTGACTTCCTGAAAGGCCGCGACGGACACTTCTGCATCACCGTTTCCGCAATCGGTCAGATGGCTATGCCCGGCTACTGCGTGTATTCGGCGTCGAAATTCGGCACGCAAGGCTTCCAGCAAGGTTTGCGTCTGGAACTTCCCGAAAACGTTACGCTGACCTGCCTTTATCCCGTCGCAACGAATACGAACTTCTTCAAAACCGCAAATCCCAAGGAGTTCAAGAAACCCTTCCCCGTACAAAGCCCCGCCCACGTGGCAAAGAAAATGGTAAAGGGTATCGAACGCAAGAAGAAATACGTTTACCCCTGCGGACTGTTCACCTTCGCAAGATTCCTGTTTGCGATCTGCCCGCCGATTAAGACGATTTACTGGAAGATGGAAACCAAAAAACTTAAAGATTTCATCAAAAACAACAAGTAATATCTTTTACCGTTCCGCCCCGCTTTTTGCGGGGCTTTTTTTGTGCCTTCGGCGCGATGTGCCTAACGGCGAGATGTGCCTTCGGCGTGATGAAGCCTAACGGCGCGATGTGCCTGCGGCGAGATGTGCCTGCGGCGTTACGGGTTTTTATATACCCTTTTCACCCTTTCCGAAACGCCCGTCAGAATCTCGTACGGCAGAGTATCCGCGCGGTTTGCGACGTCCGTGACCGTTATCTCGTCGCCGAAAACGACGACTTCGTCCATAATTTTCACGTCTGCGTCGCCCGCGTCGACGGCAACGCTGTCCATCGAAACTTTTCCGACGATTTTCAGAAATTGTCCGTTGCAGAAAATCATTCCTTTGTTCGACAACGCCCGAGGGAGTCCGTCGGCGTAACCTGTCGATATTATCGCGACGCGCATATCTTTTTTCGCCCGATACCCGCGCGAGTACCCGATAAAATCGCCCTTTTTCACCGTGTTTATCGCAATTACCGCCGCGCGAAAAGTCATCACGGGCAAAAGCGGCGTTTTGTCGCCCGGGACGGGATTTACGCCGTACAGCGCGATTCCGATTCTCGCGCCGTCGAAAAATCTGCCGTACTTGATGAGTGCCGCGCTGTTTTCGGCATAAAACGGGACGTCCTTTTCGTTTTTGACGACAAGTTCCGCTTCCATAAAGTTTTTTATCTGCGCCTCGGTAATGCGGCGGTCGGTTGCGTCGTCGCCGTCTGCCGACGAAAGATGGGTGAACACCCCGAGCACCCGCAAGTTTTTCACGGCGGCCACCGTTTCGCCGATTGTCGAAAACCCGAGCCTGTTCATTCCCGTATTGATTTTTACGAAAACTTCCGCGTCGTACTTTTTCGCAAGACAAAGGGTGTGTTCGTCGTACACGAGCGGACGGGCGGCAATTTCGCGGGCAAGCCCGAAGTCCTCGCAAAATCCGAGTATCGCGATTTCGCCGTTTATCCCGTTTTTCCTTAAACTTTCCGCCTCGTACACCGACGCCACGGCAAATTTTTTGCAACCGCACTCTTCAAGAGTTTTCGCGACTTCCGTCGCGCCGTGTCCGTATGCGTTCGCTTTCACGACGGCAAACACGTCGTCGCATTTTCCTTTTATCGTTTCAAAGTTTTTTTTCAGCCGAGATAAATCGACTTCCGCGCGGCATCTGTCCACCCTTTTCCCCCGACGATTTTTTTCAATATATGACGGGACTCTTTCAAACGTGATTTCGCGCCTTGACTACCGCCCCCAAAAAGGGTAAAATATCGGTATGATTAAAATCGTTGACAGCGGATACGGCGTCAGGCTTTATTTTGACGAAACGGAAGTTTTCAATCATACGTCGCTCGTTCCGTTTATAAAATCGGTAAAAGCCGAAAAAAAGTTCGGCGTGAAAAACGGGAAACTGACCGCGCGGTTCGACGTCGACGGGGAGTACGCGCTTTCGGAAGTGAAAACCAAGTCGTGTTCGGTAAAGTCCGCGCATATCGACTTTTCGGGATACGACGGCGACTTTGTGAAAATATCCGTCGTCGAAGAAGAAAACCGCCTTGCGCTGCATTTTTCAAACGCGACGTTTTCCGCCGCAAAACTCACCTTTCTCGTGCCGCCGACTTTCCCGGTGAAATTTTGCGGGAAAGAGATTTCAAAAGGCGCGGCAGACAACCTTGTCGAAAAAAAGACGGGCGTTTTGTCGGCAATTTTTAAGAAACCGAAAGACACCTTAGAATACGAAAAATCGTGCGCGCTTTCCCTTTCGGACGGCAGAAGATACGAGTTTGAAACAACCTCTCTCGTGACGCTCGACTTCAACAAAAAAGCCGCCGTGTCGCTGTATTTCGAGCAACTGCCCGAAATTATATATTTTTACAAATTATGACAAAAAACGGGGTTTATTATGGAAATTAAAAACGTAAAGTTCATTTATGGCGGGAAAGTCGCTGATAACGCCGTCGACATAACCGTTGAAAACGGAAAAATTTCAAAGGTTTTTGAGACGCGCGAAAAGTCCGCGCCGCGATACGTCACGCTGCCCTACGTCGATATTCACACGCACGGCGCGGTGACTCACGACGTCACGGAACTTAGCGAAACCGCATTGTCTGAAATCGGAAATTACCTTCTTTCAAACGGTATCGGGGCATACCTTCCGACCTTTGTCGCAACCCCGCTTACCGCGCTTGACAAAGCCTTTGAAAAACTGAGAAAATTATCGCCGTCGGGTGCGGAAATTCTGGGCGCGCATATCGAAGGTCCGTACATCAGCATTGCGAAAAAAGGCGCGCAGCCCGTTGAAAACATAATGACCTCCTTTGACGAAAAGGACGCGGATTTTTTCAGAAAAAACGCGGACGTTCTTAAAATCGTAACGCTGTGTCCTGCAACGAAAAACGCGGTCGCGCTCGTAAAAGCAATCGTCGGAAACGGCATAAAGGCGCAGGCTGGACACGACGACAGTATCGACGATCAGATTATCGCCTGCAAAAACGCCGGGCTTGACGGAGCGACTCATATTTACTGCGCGTCAAGCGGATTCCGCCGCGTCGACGGCAAAATCACGAAACATCTCGGGCTGAACGAGTGCGCGATGTACTTTGACGATATTTATACGGAAGTCATCGCCGACGACGTGCATATAAGCGAAAACCTTTTCAAATTCATTTATAAGTGCAAAGGATATGAAAAAATCATACTTGTGTCCGACGCCCTTGCCCCGTGCGGCGCGCCTGTCGGCGAATATATCCTTGGCGAAAACACTCCCGTAATTGCCGACGGCACCGCGGCGTATCTCAAAGACAAATCCGCCCTTGCCGGCAGCACAACGAACATCGCGAAGATGGTTGAAATCATCGTCCGCTACGGCGTGCCGCTTGAAAAGGCGGTTTATTGCGCGACCGAATCGCCGAGAAAGTATTTGGGGCTGGAAATTCCCACCCTTTCCGTTGGATATGACGCATCGTTCAACGTCGTCGATGAGCGCGGAAAAGTCACGGAAGTTTATTCAAAAGGCAAAAAAGTCCTATAAAAAGACAATTTTTTCCGATTATTTTGCAAAAAAATCGTCCGCTTTTGTCGTTTTCTTGAAAAAGAGTATTTACACCGCCCGCTTTTTAATGTACAATTAAAATGCAATAATGTTTTTGCAAATTCCGGCACTTTATGCACTTTTTCATGGAGGAACTTATGAAAATCGTTATTCTGGACGGTTTTACCGAAAACCCCGGCGACCTTTCGTGGGACGGGTTCAGAAATCTCGGCGAGCTTACCGTGTACGACAGGACGCCCGACGACTTCGACACCGTTGTCAAACGCATCGGCAATAATCAGGCGGTTATCGTGAACAAGGTGAAAATCACAAAGGAAATTCTGGACGCCTGCCCGAATATCGAATATATCGGGGTGCTTGCAACCGGCTTCAATGTCGTCGATACCGTCGCCGCAGCCGAGCGCGGTATTCCCGTCTGCAACGTTCCTACCTATGGCACGGCGGCAGTCGCGCAGTTCACTTTCGCGCTTATGCTGGAATGTTGCCACCACGTCGGACGCCACAGCGACGCCGTAAAACAAGGTCGCTGGACAAATTCAAAAGACTTTTGTTTCTGGGACTATCCGCTTACCGAGTTGAAAGGAAAGACTCTGGGGCTTGTCGGATACGGCAGAATCGGGCGCACAGTCGGCACGATCGCAAACGCGTTCGGCATGCACGTCATCGTTTACGACAAAATAATGTCGCTGGACAGCGAAATCGCCGAATACGCCGACCTTGCGGAATTGTACTCCCGCGCGGATATCGTGTCGCTGCACTGCCCGCTCACGAAAGACAACGAAAAAATGCTTGACAAAAACGCCTTCGGTATGATGAAAGACGGCGTAATCGTCATCAATACTTCGCGCGGCGGACTCATCGACGAACAAGCGCTTAAAGACGCGCTCGACTCGGGCAAGGTTTCGTTTGCCGCAGTCGACGTCGTGTCGGAAGAGCCGATAAAACCCGACAATCCGCTTCTTCGCGCAGACAACTGCATCATCACGCCGCATATCGCCTGGGCGTCGAAGGAATCCCGAAAACGCCTTATGGACACCGCGGTTATGAACCTTGTGTCCTATCTTGACGGAGAGCCGATAAACGTCGTGAATTTCAGATAACAAAAAATTAAGATAATAAAAATCCTTTTACCCCGCGCCAGCGGGGTTTTTAATTTTTTTATTGACAATTTTTAATACGCGGCGTAAAATAAGTTATACAAATCATACTTTTCATACTTTTGAGGTAATTATGAAATCGAAAAAAAACGGCAAATTCGCCTGGACGGTCAAAGTCGGCGAGAAAGGACAAATCGTCATCCCAAAGGAAGCGCGCGACGTTTTCGGCATTGTGCCCGGCGACACGCTTATTCTTTTCGGAGATCCCGCGCGCGGTATCGCCATTCCGCCGAAACAATACGTTTCGTGTTACGTCGACAAGGTGTTTAATAACGACAATGAAAACTCTTGAAATTGAACACCTTACGAAGGTTTATCCCGCATTTACCCTTGACGACGTGAGTTTTTCAGTCGAGAGCGGCCGCATTATGGGATTTATCGGCAGAAACGGCGCGGGAAAATCCACCACTCTCAAATGTCTTCTGGGGTTTGTCCATAAAGACGGCGGCACGGTAAAATTTTTCGGAAAGGACTTTTCGGAAAACGAAAAGGAAATCAAAAGCCGCGTCGGCTACGTTTCGGGCGGCGCGGATTATTACGTCACGAAAAAACTGAAAACGATAACCGCCGTCACGAAAAGGTTTTACGAAAACTTTGACGACACGGCGTATCGCGGCTATCTTGAAAAATTCAACCTGGACGAAAACAAAACCGTAAAGGCGTTGTCGCAAGGAATGAAAGTCAAGTATTCGCTGGCGCTTGCCCTGTCGCACAACGCCGACCTTTTGATTCTGGACGAGCCGACGTCGGGGCTCGATCCCGTCTCGCGCGAGGACCTTCTGGACGTGTTCTTGTCGCTTAAAGACGACGGGAAAACCATACTCTTTTCAACGCACGTGACGTCCGATCTGGACAAGTGCGCCGACGACATTACCTACATCAGAAACGGCAAGATTTTCGCAAGCGAACCCACCGATACGTTCAAGGAAAAATACAAACTCGCATTCGTTAAAAAGGACGCTTTCACGGACGATATCGCAGCGTGCTCGCACGGCGTGAGACGAATTAAAGACGGGTTAAGCGTGTTGATTTCTGCCGATAAAGCCGATGTTTTGAACATTGAAACAACCGACGCTTCGCTTGAAGACATTATGGTGCATATTGAAAAGGAGGAATTATGAAAAATATTGTTTACAAGGAATTCCGCCTTGCGGCGCACCCGACGAACTACATTTTTTTGTCGTTTGCCTTCATGCTGCTTATCCCGAATTATCCTTATCTTGTGTCGTTTTTTTACACCACGCTCGGCATATTCTTTATGTGTCTTTCGTCGCGTGAAAATCACGACCTGGAATACAGCCTTAATCTGCCCGTAAGAAAGCGGGACCTTGTCGGCGCAAGGATAATCACCGTCTGCGTTTTCGAACTTTTGACGATTGTCGCGACGATTCCCTTTGCCGTCTTTCGCTGCACTGTTTTAAACACGTCCGCAAATCAGGCGGGCTCGATGCCGTCGCTTGCTTTTTACGGAATCGCGTTTTTGTATTTCGGCATATTCAACCTGGCGTTTTTCACAGCGTATTATAAAAGTCCCGAAAAAATCGGCAGACATTTTGCCTTGTCGAGCGCACTCGGATTTTTAATTGTCGCAATCGACGTCGTGCTTGCACACGCGCCCGTTGTAAAAGACGTGTTTCTGACGACGGACGGCTCTCACCTTGCGGCAAAACTCGTAATTTTGTTTATTGGGATTATTTCGGGCGCAGGACTCACCGCGCTTTCATATAAAAATGGCGCGAAAAGTTTTGAAAAATACGACTTATAACGTTTTTTCGGACGCAAAAAACCCGCCGTTGTACGGCGGTTTTTCAATGCGCTTTTGTTTGTTTTTTATTATTTGATTACTTCAAGTCCGCCCATAAACGGCCTTAAAACTTCGGGCACCGTTACCGAGCCGTCGGCGTTCTGATATTGTTCCACAAGCGCGGGAAGGATGCGACTTGTCGCAAGTCCGCTGCCGTTTAAGGTATGCACGAAACGGGTTTTGCCGGTTGCGGCGTCGCGGAAACGGGTGTTGTTTCTTCTTGCCTGATAGTCGCGCGCGTTCGAAACGCTTGAAACTTCCTTGAAAATGCCCATCGACGGAATCCAGACCTCGATATCGGTCGTGCGCGCCATCGACGCCGAGCAGTCGCCCGCGGCAAGTTTCGATATGCGGTGATAAAGCCCCAACTTTTCAACGAGTCCGCTTGCCTTGTTCACAAGTTCTTCAAAGGCTTCGTCGCTGTGATCGGGGTGGGTATATTGCACCATTTCGACCTTGTTGAACTGATGTCCGCGGATCATGCCGCGTTCTTCGCTTCGATAACTGCCCGCTTCCTTTCTGAAACACGGGGTGTATGCGAACATTTTCATCGGGAGTTTGCTTTCGTCGATGATTTCGCCCGAGTAAATATTCACGAGAGCGGTTTCCGCAGTCGGCAGCATAAAGCGGTTTTTCTTTCGGTCTTCGTCGACGTCGAGCCAATACACTTCGTCCGAAAACTTGGGGAATTGTCCCGCGCCGAACCCGCAGTTATAGCCGAGTTGCAACGGCGGAAGAATAAATTCGTAACCGTCTTTCAGGTGCTCCGAAATAAAGAAATTCAGAAGCGCCCATTCCAGCCGTGCGCCGACGCCGCGGTACATCCAGAATCCGCCGCCCGACAGTTTCACGCCGCGTTCGTAGTCGATGAGATTAAGGCTTGTGCAAAGGTCAACGTGGTTTTTGGGCGCAAAGTCGAATTCGGGCATTTTGCCGATGACTTTTTGTACGGCGTTGTTTTCCTTGCCGCCCGCAACGAGGTCGTCGTCGGGAAGGTTGGGAAGACACGCGACGAAATTGAAGATTTTCTCCTGCAAATCGTCGATTTTTTTGTCGTCTTCGGAGATTTCTTCGCCGATTTTTCTCATTTCGTCAAAGATTGCGTCAACGGGTTTGCCCTCTTTTTTCAAGCGGGGAATGTCCGCCGACACCTTGTTTTTTCTTGCTTTCAGACTTTCGACGTCGGAAATAAGCGCGCGTCTTTCGGCGTCCCACGAGAGAAGTTCCGAAAAGTCGACGTCGCATTCTTTCTTTTTCAAAGACGCTTTCACCGCGTCGGGATTGCTGCGAATCAGGTTAATATCAATCATATCTTTCTCCTATATTACGAAGTTGATAAGGCGATGGGGAATTACGATAACTTTTTTCACGGTCGCGCCGTCGAGAAGGGCTTTGACCTCATCGGAATCCATCGCGATTTTTTGGATTTCGTCTTTGTCCGCGCCGGACGGTACGACGATTTTCGCTTTCACGCGGCTGTTGATCTGCACCGCGAGTTCGAGTTCGTCCTTAATAAGGGCTTTTTCGTTGACTTTCGGGAATTCGGTATTGAAAATCGTGGTTTTGTTGCCCAAAATTTCCCAAAGTTCTTCCGTGAAATGCGGCGCGAACGGCGCAAGCACCTTCACAAGGTCTTCGACGCACTCCTTAAAGACGGCGTTTTTGTCGGACACTTTGTTCTCGTAATCGGTAAGCGCGTTCGTGAATTCCATAATACGCGCGATCGCCGTGTTGAACGCAAAGTTTTCGGTGTCGGCGGTGACGCATTTTATCGTGTTGTTTCTGACGTATTCGATATTCTTTTCGGCAGCGGTCAAAGGATTATTGTTGTACGAGAACGTGCGGCTGTGGCACACGAGCCTTTCAACCCTGTCCATGAAACGCTGTATACTTTCAAGCCCTTTATCGTTCCACGGTCCGCCTTCGACATAGGAAAAACCGAACATAAGGTAAAGTCGGAAAGCATCGCTGCCGTACTTTTCGATGAGAGTGTCGGGCGAAATTACGTTGCCGCGGGACTTGCTCATTTTTTGTCCGTCGGGCCCTAAAATCGTGCCCTGATGCACAAGCGACTTGAACGGTTCGTCAAAGTCGAGATATCCCATATCCCTTAACGCTTTTGTGAAAAATCTTGCGTACAAAAGATGCATGCACGCGTGTTCCGCGCCGCCGATGTATTTATCGACGGGAAGCATTTTGTCAACTTTTTCGCGGCTGAACGCTTCCTTGTCGTCTTTCGGATCGACGTATCTCAGATAATACCAGCTGCTGCATACGAAGGTGTCAAGCGTGTCGGGATCGCGCTTTGCGTCCGCGCCGCACACGGGGCATTTCACGTTCATGAATTCGTCGCACTTTTTCAGCGGGCTTTCTCCGTCGGGCGTGAAGTTGACGTTGTAAGGAAGTTCCACGGGCAAATCCTTTTCGGGGACGGGCACCGCGCCGCAGTGCGGACAATGGATAACGGGAATGGGCGCGCCCCAATAACGCTGACGCGAGATAAGCCAGTCGCGCAGACGATAGTTGGTTTTGAGTTCCCCTTTTCCTTCTTTTTCAAGTTTTCTGATGACGGCGACGCGTCCTTCTTCGGTGGTCATACCGTCAAATTCGCCGCTGTTGCACATTATGCCGTAGTCGGTATAAGGCAGCTCGTCGGGCGAGCCGTCCTTGCTTCTTATTACTCTTTCGATGGGCAAGCCGTGCTTTTTCGCGAAAACGTAGTCGCGGTCGTCGTGCGCCGCAACGCCCATAACCGCGCCCGTGCCGTAACTTGCAAGGACGTAATCGGCAACGAGAATGGGGACTTCCCTGCCGTTTATCGGGTTGATGGCGTAACTTCCCGTGAACACGCCCGTCTTTTCGCGCGAGGACGAAAGACGTTCAATCTCGTTAATTTTGCTGCACTGCAGTTTATAGTCTTCGACAATCTGTTTGTTTTCTTCCGTGACGACCTTGTCGACAAGCGGGCTTTCGGGTGCGAGAACGACGTACGTGATACCGAAAATCGTGTCGGCACGCGTCGTGAACACGCGGAAACTGACGTCCTTGTCTTTCACTTGGAACTCGATTTCGCCGCCCGTGGATTTGCCGATCCAATGTTTTTGCATGAGTTTGGTTTTTTCGGGCCAGTCGAGTTTGTCGATGTCGTTCAAAAGTTCTTCGGCGTATTTCGTGATGCGGAAGAACCATTGCGTCAGATTTTTACGGACAACCGTCGTGCCGCATCTTTCGCAGCAGCCGTCAACGACCTGCTCGTTCGCAAGAACGGTCTGGCAGGACGGGCACCAGTTGACCGGCGCTTCCTTTCTGTACGCCAAATCGTGTTTATACATTTGCAAAAACAGCCATTGCGTCCATTTATAATACTTCGGATCGCACGTGACGACCTCGTAATCCCAATCGTATGTCGCGCCGATGTTTTTGAGTTGTTTTTCCATCGTCGCGATGTTTTTTAGGGTGCTGTCTTTGGGATGAATACCCGTTTTTATCGCGTAGTTTTCGGCAGGCAGACCGAACGCGTCGAATCCCATCGGCTGGAACACTTCGTAACCCTGCATACGCTTAAAGCGCGCGAAACTGTCCGACGGTCCGTAGTTGAACCAGTGTCCGACGTGCAACTTTGCGCCCGACGGATACGAAAACATTTCAAGGACGTAATACTTCTTGTCGATTCTCGACGGATCGAACTTATAGGTTTTTTCCTCTTCCCATTTTTTATTCCATTTTGCTTCGACTTCGAGCATGTTCATATAGGAAATACCTCGTTTGAAAAAATATATAAAAGATTATAACAAAGTAAATATAATAAGTAAACAAAAATCGAACGGATTTTTCATTTTCAAAACCAAACGCCCCCAAACTTAGGAGCGCATTGATTTTCGTTAATTCGATTTTTTGAAAAATTATACGTTGAAGCGGAACAAAACCACGTCGTCGGGCTGCATTACGTAGTCCTTTCCTTCGCTTCTCACCTTGCCTTTTTCTTTGGCGGCGTTGAAACTGCCAAGTTCCAAAAGCGTAGGATAATCTACTATTTCCGCACGGATAAACCCCTTTTCGAAGTCGGAATGGATTTTTCCTGCCGCTTGCGGCGCTTTCGTTCCGCGCTCGATCGTCCACGCTCTGACTTCCTTTTCGCCGGCGGTCAGATAACTGATAAGACCAAGGAGTTTATAGCACGCCGTGATAAGTTTCGGAAGCGCGCCTTCTTCGATTCCGAGGTCATCAAGGAAGGCTTTCCTTTCGTCGTCGGAAAGGCTTGCAAGTTCTTCCTCGATCTTTGCGGAAATCACAACGACTTCGCTGCCTTCCGCCTTTGCGTATTCTTCGACGGCTTTCGTATATTCGTTTCCGCCGGTCTGGTCTTCGGACACGTTCGCGCAGTAAATGACGGGTTTGTCGGTGAGCAGGAAAAAGGATTTCACAAGTTCCTTTTCGTCGTCGGACAGTTCCATCGTCCTGACAGGCTTGCCGCTTTCAAGCCATTTATAAATGCGGGTTAAAAGATTTGCCTCTTCGATAAACTTTTTGTCGCCGCCCTTTGCCATAGATTGCGCTTTTGCGATGCGGCGTTCCACCGTTTCCATATCGGCAAAAATAAGTTCCAGATTTATGGTTTCGATATCGTCGACGGGATCGACCTTGCCCGAAACGTGCGTGACGTTTTCGTCGTCGAAGCACCTTACGACGTGCACGATCGCGTCCACTTCCCTGATGTGCGACAGGAATTTATTGCCAAGTCCTTCGCCTTTCGACGCGCCCTTGACAAGCCCCGCGATATCCACGAATTCCACGGTTGCGGGGGTGATTTTCTTGCTGTTGTAAAGCGCCGCGAGTTTTTCAAGCCTTTCGTCCGGCACCGCAACGACGCCCACGTTCGGCTCTATCGTGCAAAAAGGATAATTCGCGCTCATCGCGCCTGCGTTTGTAATTGCGTTGAACAACGTGCTTTTCCCGACGTTGGGAAGCCCGACTACGCCTAATTTCATATCACACCTCTTGTTTTTGTCGAAAATATAATACAACATTTTTATTTTGTAGTAAAGAGAAAGGCGGCACTTTGGTTTACAAAATATAATTGCTATGATAAAATAACTTAAACTATTTAAGCATAAAAGCAAATAAAAAGGCAACTTATGGATTACAAACACGAGATTTCGCAACTTATCAACATCGACGGCGTCGACCGGCAGGACGTCGAATCCCTTATTGCGGTGCCCAAAGAAAGCGGCAACGGCGATTATTCTTTGCCGTGCTTCCGTTTCGCAAGGGTGTTAAGGAAAGCCCCCGACAAAATCGCCGAAGACCTTGCAAGCGATATCGTCGCAAAACTCAAACGCATAAACCGCATTCACGAAAGGATTTCCGCCGTGCGAGAATCGGTAAAAAGCAAATCTTCTTTGTCCGAACTTTTGCCCGAAAACGAAAAGGACGATTTCCGCGCGGAGTTTTCCTCACTCGGAAAGCCGTTTGAAAAACTCTTTGACGACGTCAGTCAGTCCGAGCCGAAAAAACGCGCCGACGCTTTCTTTTATCTTGCGTCGCTTGCGAAATTTGTCGATAAGGTCGAGGCGAAAAACGGATATCTCAACTTTTACCTTAACAAAAGCGCGTACAACAAAATAATTCTGGACAAAGTCGCTTTGGAGGGCGACAAGTACGGCGCGTCCGACGTCGGCGCGGGCAAAACCGTCTGCATCGACTATTCTTCCATAAACATCGCAAAGCCTTTCCATATCGGTCATCTTATGACGACGGTCATCGGCGCGGCGCTTTATCGCACGTTCAACTTTCTGGGCTACCGCGCGGTCGGTATAAATCACCTTGGCGACTGGGGCACGCAGTTCGGCAAACTTATCGTCGCATACAAACTCTGGGGCGACAAAGACGACATCGAAAAACGCGGTATCCGCGCCCTGCTCGATATTTACGTCCGCTTCCACAAAGAAGCCGAAAAGGACGACTCGCTGAACGACGAGGCAAGACATTACTTCAAACTTATCGAGGACGGCGACAAAGACGCGCTTGCCCTGTTTAATTGGTTTAAGGACATCACGATGAAGGAAGTAAACAGGACGTACAAACGTCTGAAAGTCACCTTCGACAGTTACGCCGGCGAAAGCTTTTACAACGACAAAATGCAGCCCGTCATCGACGAGCTTAGCGCAAAAGGATTGCTCAAAGACAGCGAGGGCGCAAAGGTTGTGGATTTGTCCGCATACAATATGCCGCCGTGCTTGATCTTAAAGGCGGACGGCGCGACGCTTTACGCCACGCGCGACCTTGCCGCGGCGTTTTATCGCAAAAAAACTTACGACTTTTATAAATGTCTGTACGTTGTGGCTTATCAGCAGAATCTGCACTTTAAGCAGTGGTTTAAGGTCGTTGAACTTATGGGTTACGACTGGTACAAGGATTTGGAGCACGTCGCTTTCGGTATGGTTTCGATGGAAGACGGCGCAATGAGCACCCGCGAAGGAAAGGTCGTGTTCTTGGAAGACGTCCTCAACAAAACCGTGGAAAAAGCCCGCGCAATTCTGGACGAAAAATCGAAAGGTCTTGACGACAAAGCGACGGTTGCCGAAGATATCGGCGTAGGCGCGGTGGTGTTCTCCGCCCTTTACAACAACCGCATAAAAGACGTCGTTTTCAGCTATGACCGCGTGCTTTCGTTCGAGGGCGAAACGGGACCGTACGTACAATATACTCACGCGCGCTGCACAAGCGTTTTAAGCCGTGCGGAAATTACAAAGGACGTCGATTACTCCGCCCTTGACAATGCGGAAGCGAACGCCGTCGTGAAAGCGATCGCGGCATTCCCCGACGCAGTCAAAGACGCCGCCGAAAAGTACGAGCCGTGCTATATCTCGCGCGCGGTGATGGCGGTATGTCAGGCATACAACAAGTTCTACTTCGAGCACCGCATTATCGACGCGGCAGAACCGCAAAGAAACGCAATGCTCCTGCTCACAAAAGCGACGAAACAAGTCATCAAAACGGGCTTGACGCTTCTGGGCATCGCCGCCCCCGACAAGATGTAACTCGGGCGTTACAATGAAATAAATTCGCCGACGGCGAATTTGTGAAATCCGTTTTCCAACCGACTGAAATCGCCCCGCCGATGAACTTTGCCCATCGGGCAAGTGATGGATTCCCCTTTTCTTTGGCGTCAACCAAAATATACCTTTCATCAAAAACAAAACCCCTGCGCTTTGCAGGGGCTTTTTATAGGGATAAATAACAAAATACATAATATTGACATTTTCTATAAAATGTTATTATTAACGCGCGACAAATCTACATACTACACCCAGTGCAAAGACTATGTAATGCGAAAAATGCACCCGTTACCGAAGTAATAGGTTTTTCGTAATAGAAAATATATTTGGTTTGTCGCACGTTAATAATATCATCTTTACGGTGATATGTCAATCTTTTGCGGAGAAGACCGATTTCGCTTTATAAAACAAAACCCTGCGGTGCAGGGTTTTGTTTTTGTTTTAGGGATAAATGATAAGGAAAATTATGTTTTATTAAATGACTTCCGAGTAGCCGTTGTCGTAGGTGAGTTTATAGCCGCCTTCAACCGCTTCAACGGTGATAAAGCCTTTTTCTTTGCCCTTTTCGTACTTGATTTTCAATTTTCCGTCGTCGCCTTTGATGATTTTATATTCTGTTTCTTCGGGGGCGTTTTCGATTTCCATTTTGAAAGTGACTTCGGTTTTGCCGTTTTCGTCTTCGACTTCAAGCTTGAATTCGCGTGCCTTCTCGCCGTTTTCGTAGATTTCGTATTCGTATTCGATTTCCTGAGCGCCGTTTTCAACTTCTACGGATTGTTTGATTTTGACGTAGTTCAAGGGATTCGTCGTGCTTTTGGTGGTGAATTCGATGGATGTTTCTTTTTCGTTGCCTTCGGTTTCGATTTCTTTCTTGCCGCTTACTTCAAACTCTTTGCCGTCAAATACCATCACGCCGGACAAAGTCGTGGACACTTCGGTTTCTTCCTCGCCGTCGTCGATTTCGGTTTCGGTGACGGTGTTGACTTCCTTATAATACATTTTTGCGGTGATGCCGGTGTTGCCGACGGTGACCGTCATGACGAAAGGATAATCTTTATAAAGCCCTTCGACGTCTTCGTTCTTTTCAACGGTTTGCGTGATGCCGCCACCCGAGATAATGTCGTCGAACATATTGAGACAGTCTTTGATGCCGCTTACGTCCGCGTCGGTTATGACGCCCGGGCGGGTTGTCGCCGCCGCGCCGGTTGCGCCGCTTTCAGTCTGACCAAGATATTCCGCACCGGTCAGCGCGGAAAGCGCGTATACGTCTTTTGCGTTGACTTTGGCTTTCGCCGCGTTACCGCCGCCGCCTTTGACGTCGCACGCCGTGAGCGCAGCCGTCATCGTTCCAATAAGTGCGAGCGCACATACTATTGATATTATTTTCTTTTTCATAAGGGATTACCTCCTGTTTATTCTACTTAATATACGGACAAGCCCTTAAATAATTCTAACGTTTTTGAAAAATTTTAATCTTCTTGTTCAAAAAGTTCTTCCTTGACGATTTCCAAAAGGTCGGACAGGATCTCTCCGTAGGAGTCGTCGCCGTCGGGATTGTTGATGTCGTCGATACATTCAAGAAGTTTTTCCTTTTTTTCGACAAGGTCATCGTAAAATTCGGCGATTTCGTCGTTGGCGACCTCGTAGTAATTCACCTTATAGTCGGCGCAATAAACCTTGATTGCTTCAAGCGCGGCTTTTTCCGCGTCGTTTTGGTCAAGTTTTTTCACCTTGCGCTCGCTTTCTGAAAGCCCTTCTTTATCAAGCATACCAAGAAGACTTTCGATGTCCCCGATTTTTGTGTTGATTGCAAGAAGTAATTTCGTCTTGAACTTCTTAATCATTTCGATTTCGTAATCGCCGACGTTGTTATTGTCGTAATAATCCTCGATGGCGTCGATTTCATTATCGCTCAAAATCATCGCGGAAACGTCCTTGTTTTTGTTTTGGAACAGGTTGTTGACGACCTCTAAGGCGTGACGTTGTTTTTCGTCGATGCGTTTCCCCGTTTTTTTGTCGGCGACGGAAATTTTGACTTTGCCTTTATCCTTTACAAGCCCCGCCGCGTCCATTTTTTCAATAAGATAAGTTGCCGCCTCGTCGATATTTTTGCCGACAAGGTTTTCCTGATAAAGTAAAACCACGCCGTCCTTGTTCATACCTTTTTGCGCGGTAACGACGTCCCCACCCGACACGTCGAGCCTTACGGACGGGTTGACGTCGATAAACACAACGTAGTCCGAAGCGTACGAAGCGCCGGGGGTTTTCCCGAATTTTCCGGGCTTGGACGTTTTTGCGATAATCGGCGCAATCACCGCAATCATCGCGATAAGCGCAACGGACAAGACTGCCGTCGCCCACTTGAACCCGTTTGACGATTTTGCGGCGGGCGCGTCCTTCTTTTCAAACTGCGAAAAATCGACGTCTTTCCTGATTCTCTCTCTGACGTCGGGGGACTTTTCGTATAATTCGTTTATAACCTTGTTTTTATTTTTCATTATAAACCTCGCCGTAAAATGTTTTGACTTTTTTGATAATCTTGTTATATTTCCAATTTATCGTGGATATGGGTTCGCCAAGCATTTTTGCGACCTCGACGCGGCGGTATCCGTAAATCGTCGTGAGTTCCAGTATGCGGAATTCGTCGTCGCTTAAATTCTGCCTTGCGTGTTCGAGAAGCGGAAGATCCGAAACGGTCACGTCGCTTGTCGCGATTTCGACGTCGTCGATATTTGCGCCCGCAGCCCTTGTCATTCGCCACGCCTCGTCCAGCGCCTTGTTCTTTGCGATTTGCAAAAGGTACGAAAGTGGGTTTTGCTCGTCGTCGATTTTCGCAATCGAGTTCAGAAAAGCGACGTACGTTTCCTGCATTGCGTCCTCGACAAGATAGCTGTCTTTCAATACGCCGCGTATCACGTAATACACCGACGCCCTTGTCAAATCGTAAATCTCGTCAAAATACTCGGTTTTGCCTTTTTTAAGTTGTCTGATAGCGCGCGCTACCTTTTCTTTCAACATGACTCTACTTTATATACGGATTATCTCCTGAAAATTTCCAACTTTTTTTCAAAAAATCTTAAAAATACAAAAGGGGACTCCGAAAAGCCCCCTCTTTTTCGTTTTTTTGCCGTTATCCGAAGATATACGTCCTTGCTTCCCACGGACGGGTAACAAAGCCGTTGTTTACCACTTTGTTGTCATTGTAGTTTCCGATAAGTAACTTGCCCTTTTCAAGGTCGAAGCCTTCGGGTGCCTTGAACCTGACCGCCTTGTCCGAGAAATTCAGCACGACAAGCATACGTTTCCCTTCGTAATTCCTTTCGTAAACCCACAGGTTTTTGCTGTTTTTATAATGCAACTTGTAGTCGCCGTAAATGATAATCGGGTTTTCTTTTCTTATCCTGATAAGTTCACGATAGTAGTTAAGGACGCTGTTTTCGTCGTCAATCTGGCTTTCGACGTTGATATCCTTATAGTTTTTATTGATATGGAACCAGGCGCGATCTGCCGTCGTGAACCCGGCGCACTTGCCGTCCGTCCATTGTACGGGGGTGCGGGCGTTGTCGCGGCTGCCGTATGCAAGCATTTTCATCGCGAGCTTTTCGGGAAGACCGAGTTTTTTCATTATGTCGTGCGTGCAGAACGCCGCAACGTCCACGTAATCGCGCATGTTTTTAAGGTATATGCTGGTCATGCCGATTTCCTGTCCCTGATACACAAACGGCGTGCCCGACAGGAAGAAATACGAGTTTGCAAGCACTTTCGCCGACAAGTCGTGATATCTCTTTTCGTCGCCGAAACGGGAAACCGAACGGGGTTGGTCGTGGTTTTCCATATAGTTTGCGTTCCACGCGACGCCGTACATTTTGTCCTGCCACGTCGACATGACTTTTTTGAGTTTTTTGAGTTTGAATCCCGTGTGCACGCAGGCGTTGCCGATGCAGTCCGCTTCCATATGCTGGAAATGGAACATCATATTAAGGTCTTGTTTGTCGCCTTCTTTTATGAATTCGAGAGCAATATCGGGCGTCATTCCGGGCGCTTCGCCGACGGTCATGCAGTCGTACTTGCCCCAGCCTTCGTTTTTGAACTGTTGCAGATATTCGTGAAGGTGCGGTCCCCTGTTATAGTGCGTCGTGCCGCGCATGACGGGTGCAAGCGGATTGCCGTTCGGCAGTCCTTTTTCCTTGCTAATATAAGTGATGACGTCTTCACGGAAGCCGTCCACGCCCATATCGAGCCAATATTTGTAAATGTCGATGACTTCCTGTCTTACTTTCGGGTTATCGTGATTCAGGTCGGGCTGTCCGACGGCGAACAAATGGAGATAATATTCTTTCCTTTCGTCGTCCCACGTCCAGGCGGGTCCGGGGAACGATGACGTCCAGTTGTTGGGATAACCTTTCCCGTCTTTTCCCGTGCCTTTGCTCCAGAAATAATAATCCTTATACGGGTTGTCGTCGCCGCCCATGCGGGACTTTTGGAACCATTCGTGTTCGGTCGACGTGTGGTTGACGACAAGGTCCATTATGACTTTTATGCCCCTTTCCTTGCAACCTTTCAACACCGCCTTGAAGTCGTCAAGGGTGCCGTATTCGGGCGCAATGTTGCGATAATCGGCAATGTCGTATCCGAAGTCGCATTGCGGACTTTTGTAAACGGGCGAAAACCAGATGGCGTCGATACCCAGCCATTTCAGATAATCAAGCTTTTCCAGCACGCCTTTCAGGTCGCCGATGCCGTCGCCGTTGCCGTCCTTGAAGCTTCTGGGCCAGATCTGGTAAACGGTCATTTCTTTGTACCAACACTTTTTGATATCCATAATTTTACCTCTTTTAAGGATAATTTTTTATAAGTATATATTACCAAATAAAGCGGCGGCTTTCAACAGATTGCACAAAAAAAACCGCGCCCCCGGCAAATAAGTTGTGTTTTTTTTATAATATGATATAATCGTTATGGTTTTCTTAACGCTCCTTGGCGAGGTAGCCCGTCGGAGAAGGTAGAAAAGTGCAAAAGCGTAAAAACTTGTTTTTATATTTCTTGCTTGCTTTGGTCACCGTCGTCTGGGGCTTGGGCTTTGTATTCACGAAACAGGTGTTGCCGTATGTTTCGCCGTCGCTTCTGAACGTGTTGCGATTTTCCGTCGCCGCGCTCATAACTTTCATCATTTTTTTCAAACAGGTAGTTAAACTTACCATTAAACAATGTTTAAGTGGCGTTTTGGCAGGAACACTTATTGTTTTCAGTTTTGGCTGTCAGACTTATTCAATGGTTTACACGTCGGCGACAAACACGTCTTTGATGACGGGGCTTTACGTCGTGATGGTGCCGTTTTTTATTTGGGCGTCGCACAAAAAACGTCCGCCGATCCGCGCATTCGTCGCGGGATTTCTGGGCTTTGCAAGCATTGCGTGCCTGGCTTTCGGCGGCTTGTCGAAACTAAACTTCGGCGACCTGCTCGCGTTTTTCTGCGCTCTGGGGTTTGCCGTCCATTATCTTGTCCTTGACAAAGCGACGAAGTCCACGCCCGCGGGCGCGCTGACTTTCGTACAAATGCTGACCGCCGCCGTTTTGTTTTTCGTCGTCGGATTTATCATCGACGGCAAAGCAATGCTGAAGTGCTCTTTCCCGAAATCCATTATCCTTCCGCTTTTCACCCTGTGCGTGTTGAATACGGCGTTTGCTTATATCGTTCAGACGCGCGCGCAAAAGACAATCGACGCGTCGAAAGTTTCGCTTGTTTTGTCGTTTGAAAGCACGCTGGGCGCGGTGTTTGCGGTGATTCTGGGCGGCGACAAATTCACCTGGTATCTCGCCCTTTCGATAATCGGAATGACGGCGGCTATCCTTATTGCCGAGTGGCCACAAAAAAACAAACTTCGTCTCTTCCCGACGTCGAAACGAATAATTACGACTTTTCTTCCATACAATCTTTAAGCGACGACGACGAAATATCTTTGCCGTAACCGTTGACTTTTGATTTTCAAGGTAGTATTATTCCTTTCGTAAAAAATGTTTGGAGGTTTTTTATGCAAGACTTCGCAAAAAATTATATCAAATCATACGAAGGACTCGGCAGATGGGTCAAGTTCCTTCTCAATTTCCTTTGGGCAATCCCCACGAATCTTTATCGCCTTTCGAAAAGCATCGTGAAAAAAGATACGATTGGCGCGGTTCTTTCCGTCGTTCTTCTTATCTTCTGCGGCTGGTGGGTTATCGCGGTCATCGACTTCGTAACAATCGCCCTTCAAGACAAGATTTATTGGTTCGACTTCAAGGAAATGAAACTATACGCCCTTGAAGACAGCACGGATTCGTCCGACGACAAACCCTCGTCCGACGACAACAACTCGAACGCCGACAAAATCGACTGAGAAAATCAAATCAAAAAGAAAAGACTTGCAGCAGACGGTTGCAAGTTTTTTTATATTACGTTTTTCTATTTATTGTCCGCGGGCTTCTTGCGATTATCTTTGCTGCGACTTCGTTTGTTCGATACTGATATTCGATACGTTTACGTACGTTCTTTCGAAAGTCATAACGTTGTTGCCCGCTTCGTCCTATATGTCAGCGTTACCTTTTTCGTGATATCGTGAACGAAAGTTACGTCCTGCGCCGTCGTTCGTGATGTTGCAGCCCGAAAGCGCGAACACCGCCACGACGATTATCGACAATATAAGGATAATCGCAATCGTTCTTTTTACGTTCATAATTATCCTGTATTAAAAAAACCGCGGTTAAGCGGTTTTGGGTCAATCTGAGGTACTGCCGCGTTTTTCGCGGGAATTAGTTTGTTTTTTCTTCGCGCATCCGATTTTCTTGTCGGAAGTCCTACTTGAAATTTTGTTGAATTCCAAAAGGTTTTTGCTGAACTTCCATTTGCCGTCTTCGATTTTCGACGGAGTAATTCTATACGTCAGGTCTTCGCGCTTCGGATACAGCATGAAACTTGCTGCCGCGGGCTCTCCAAAAGACAGCGTGCCCGTCGAGTCGCCATACGTCGGCAGTCGGAAATCCTTGATGATTACCTTCTTCACGACCTTGCTTTTTTCCGCGTCGAATTCCAGCGTGAAGTGAACGTCGTACGAGGTTTCTTCGCCGTCGACGGGTTTTAAGATCACCTTGCCCGTCTTTTCGCTTTCGCCACCCTTATACAATACAAGGAGATAATAGTCGAATTTATCGGCGTAATTATACGTTTTTCTGTCGTACGAATTGTAAAACATACGGTCGACTCCGTACACCCCGTAAACTTCTTTCTCTGCGCCGGTATTGAATATGCAGCCCGCAAAAGTCAGCGCGGTTGTTACAATAAGTATCGCGACAAGCGCGACAGATATCACCTTTTTCATGCTTTTATTGTATATGTTTTGACCGTTTTTGGCAACTATTCTCCCCTATTTGCACGTTTTTCGCCCCCTTGCGCCGTCTTTCGCGATTTTTTTATTCCTTTTTTCTTATTTTTGTTTGACAAACATTCAATTATAAGATAAACTAATTAAGCATTTGATTTTTATGCAAACGGCGCGGGGTAGAGCAGTCGGTAGCTCATCGGGCTCATAACCCGAAGGTCGTGTGGTTCAAGTCCCACCCCCGCAACCAACTTGGCGGCGTAGCTTAGATGGTTATAGCGGCCGGTTCATACCCGGCAGGTCGTTGGTTCGAATCCGACCGCCGCTACCAAATGTACACAACGTAAATTGCAACACCGAAAGGTGTCGGGTTTATTGAAAACACGTTGAAAGTTTACTTTCAAAAGCGTTTTTAATAAAAACGAGAAAATGCGAAGCATTTGCAATTTACGATATATACATCCCCACAGGCGGAAAGACGCATCGCGGCTTACCGACGACGAGAAACATCCCCATAGGCGGAAAGACACGCAGTGGCTTACCGTCGCAGGGAAACATCCCCATAGGCGGAAAGACGCATCGCGGCTTACCGACGACGGGAAACATCCCCATAGGCGGAAAGACACGCAGTGGCTTACCGTCGCAGGGAAACATCCCCATAGGCGGAAAGACACATCGCGGCTTACCGACGACGGGATAAATAACAAACAACACGTTCCTTGAAAACTGAGCTATCCTTTAACGTTACGAAAGGTTTGTTTCCTGAAAAAACGTTTCCGCGTAAACGCAAACGTCGAAACAAACATTTGTTTTATTGTTTCCCCCTTGGTAATCGCCTTCGGCGCTTTCCAAGAAGCCGGTCAAAGCCTGCGCTTTGCCCGCCCTATGTTTTCTTTACGCCGTTTCCGCGTAAACGCAAACGTCGAAACAAAACATTTGTTTTATTGTTTCCCCCTTGGTAATCGCCTTCGGCGCTTTCCAAGAAGCCGGTCAAAGCCTGCGCTTTGCCCGCCCTATGTTTTCTTTACGCCGTTTCCGCGTAAACGCAAACGTCGAAACAAAACATTTGTGAAACAAATCGCCTAATTTCGTGGCCCCTTGGTCAAGTGGTTAAGACATCGCCCTTTCACGGCGGTAACATGGGTTCGAACCCCGTAGGGGTCACCACAAGTTGGGGGTATAGCTCAGCTGGGAGAGCACGTGCCTTACAAGCACGGGGTCACAGGTTCGAGCCCTGTTGTCCCCACCACATTAAAAAACGCGCAACATTATGTGTTGTGCTTTTTTTATGTGTCGGGAAACAACATCAGGCTCGAATAAGGCGGCTTCTCCGCCTTTGCGCACTCCGTGCGCCCCTGTGCCCCGGTCACACTGCACGCTCGCTTCGAAATGCAAGCATTCCCGCTTCGCTGTTGACGAGCCCTGTTGTCCCCGCGTCGTATGCTTCGCGTTTGAAATCGCATTATTAAAATAATGCTCACTCTTTTGCTTGCATACTCCTTATCCCCAAAAGTACAAAGTATCTTTTGGGGTCCCCGATTACTGCGCTTTTGACCAAACAAACGCATTTTATTTGTTTGTTTGTCTTTTGCTTGTTTATTCCTTTTCCCCACGGGTACACAGTATCCCGCGGGGTCCCCGTTAACTTCGCGTTTGAAATCGCATTATTAAAATAATGCGATTTCAAAAGATTATAATTGGAAAGCAGGCGTGCCGGCGACGAAGGTTGTCTGCAAGGGCGGGACGATTTCCATTTAATAACGACAAAATAAAATCATAAAACAAACTCCTCCGCGACTTGCGGAGGGGTTGTTTTTTATGTCCGTTTTTGGTTGGATTGGAAGCGGATTATTTCTTCTTTGCAGGTTTTTCGGGAGTCACGTTGTAGTCCTTATAGTAGTTCTTGGGGGCGCATTCAAAGGAGTTATCGGCTTTCAGCAAGATTTGCGTGCAACCGCGTTGTGCGTGATCCCTGACGCTGACGTAGGCGAGGTAGTCGATGGACATGCCGTACGTCAGGCGTATCGAGCGGGTTGCGCCCTTCGGCTTGTAGTTTATGGAGAAGTTGTTGTAGTGGTCGTGACCGCAGAAGACGCCCTGCATATCGTTTTCAAGCCCTGCCTCAAACAGTTCGTCCGTACGCATTCCGCAGAAGACGCCGTAGGTGCGTTGACCGTTTTTGGTTTTGTCGGACTCGCCCATCGTGCCGTAGATAAACTCTGTCGTGCCGCGTTCGGACTCAAATATATCGCCGGCTTGCGGGTCTTTATCGTTGCCGATTTTGTCGATGACGTTCGCCCAGGCGTCGCGGTATTCGCGCAGCGGAATGTGTAAGAACACAAGGTTGTTGACGGCTTTATTGTCGTTTTCCTTTCTCAACTTCGCCATTTCGCTGGTATACCAATCGACCTGGCACTGGTGGATATTGTCGTATTTCCACGCCGCGCCGAAGTAGTCGCCGTCGATGTAGCTGTGGCTGTCGAACGTTACGAGCGCCTGATTGATGCTGCCGTCCGAATTTTTGACCACGAACATATTGTTGCCGAAGCCCATTGCGTCGTCGCCGATATAGTCCTTTTCGTCGCAAACGCCCGCGTCGAACAGGCAGTACTTGAAGTTTCTTTCCTTATAATAGTTGCAGATATCCACGCGCGAATAACGGCTGTAATACTCGGTGTCGTGGTTGCCGAACGCGAACGTCCAGTACACGCCGAGGGCTTCCATCATTTCCGCGAAAATCATCGTGGCGTTTTTGTTGTTGAACGTGCCCGCCTGGAAAGGTACGGGGTACGCGATATCGCCCGTGACCACGACAAAGTCGGGTTGCTCTTTCCTTATCATCGTCGCGATGGCGTTCATTGCCCACGCGTCCTTTTTGTGCGAAAACGCGCCGCCGCCGATATGGACGTCGGTGAACTGCAACACCTTGAAATCGCGGCCGTCTTCCTTCGTAAATACGTAGTATCCGAGGCTTTCGTCAAACGTCGGGACAAGTTGCGAATGCTGGGTATATTCGACTTTGTCAAAACTCTGCCCTTGCTTGATAAGCGACTTCGTGCCGACAGCCGAACTTATCGCGCAACCTCCGAAGAATATCGCAAGGACAAGTATGACGCTTGCCGTGATAATCAGCGCTTTTTTCGTGCGCTTTTTTCTTTCCTCGGGAGTGAGATCTTTTCTCCTCTTTCTTTTGCGTTCGGGCGTGCCGAACTCGGTGGTTTCCACGTCGAAAGTTATTCTGTTTTCGGCGATTTCTTTCTTACTCATATCTTCACCTCAGATGTTTTTATTATTCGGCGTTTTCGCCGTTTGTTTCAATGATAAATTTAATTTCCGCACCCGTTTGTTCGCGAACTTTTCGGGAAACGTCGGAAAATGCGTTTTCGTCGCCGTTGTTCACGATGACGACGCCGATTTTTGCGCCGTAACCGTAATCGTGAAGTTGTGTCTTCACAACGGTCACGCCGACCTTTTCGCACTCTTTGTATATCGCTTCTTTCTCGTCGTTTGCGCCGTCGCCCGACACAACCGCTTTTACGTTGTCCCTGACTGCCTTTATCGCAAATACGATAACCGCAATGCTTATGACGATGCCGACAATCGCGTCCGCGGCGTAGTCAACGCGAGCAGACTCCGCAAATGATACCACCGAAGTCAACGTTATGCCGACGTCCATAAAACTGTCAATCGCCAAGGCTTTGAGCGCGGGCGACTTCATCTTCTTGTCGGCAAAATAGTAGGTAAGCCCCAGTCCGAGTTTTACCGGCACGGTCACCGCTATCAATATGCAACTTTTCACACCGAACCATACCGGCTCGGGCATCGCCATTCGATTAAGCGACCGCAAGAAAAACAGTCCGCCCACAACCACCGACGTCACCGCGACGATAAACCCCGCAAGATACTCCGTCCTGCCGTAGCCGTACGGCGCCTTTTCGCTGCGCGGGATAAGAAGCGTGCAAAACGCTACCCCTGCCACTATCGCCGTCAAAATGTCAAAAAAGTTGTTGATCGCGTCCAGCATTATGCAAAGACTGTTGCTGCTGAGGCCGACGTACATTTTGATGAGCGCAAGCGCGACGTTTACCACCACGCCGATTGCAACGATTATCAACGATTTCTTAACGCGCTGTTTCATTTTTTACGATATTTGCTCCGCCGCGATCTTGCGTTTTGCGGTGACTTTGTTCGTGATTTCACTTACGATAAGCAGCGCCGCCGCAAACGCAAGCAGTAAGTACGGTACGAACGAAAAACCGACCTTTTGCGCGACGAACCCGAACGTGAGTTGCACCACCCAGCCGATTGCGTAAGAGCCGCCCATCTGTATGCCCGTAATGTCCGCGGAATACTTCGTGCCGAACCTGAACGGTACTGCGTGTATCGTTGACGGGAACACCGGACCAAAGCCCGTGCCGATGAGCAGAAGCCCCACAAGCGAATGCCTCCCGATGGGCAACGCAAACACTATCATTCCGATTGTCATGACGACAATTCCCAACCGAATAAGCACTTTATCGTCAAATTTATAAGAGATAAACCCGCTGATTACCCTTCCTGCCATAATTCCGCCGAAATACAGCGACACCCAGCGAGCAGCGTCTGCGGGCGATACGCCCTTTGTGTTGACAGCGTAACTTGCGCCCCACGTGCCGATCAAAAATTCCATCGAAACGTAAATGCCAAGCGACAAAACCGCCCACGCCACGCCCTTGATTTTCAATATTTCAAAAATTGCAGGCTTCTTCTTTTTCGGCTTTTTGCCGTCTTCTTCCGCCTGTTCTTTCGTCGTATTTTCGTTTTCTTCTTCACCTTCGTCGGGCGCCGCCCCGTCAAGCGTTTCAACCGTCACGGAGTGCTCGTACTTCTTAAAAAGAGGCAACGAAAAAAGCGAAGCCGCGAATATCGCAAACTGTATGCACGACACGCATTTGTATCCGCCGCGCCAGTTGTGGTTTTGATCCAAAAACGCGCCCATGATTATCGGGCTTAACGTAACTCCCACGCCCCAGAACGCGTGCAACCAGTTCATATGCCGCGCCTTATAATGCGTCGAAACGTAGTTGTTGAGCCCCGTATCGATTGCGCCCGCGCCAAGCCCCATAAGTATGGAACCGCAAATCGCCATCGCGATATGCACCGAAAAACCGATGATAAGCATGCCGACGGCGGTAAGCAAAATCGACACCGCCGTCACTTTGCCCGTGCCGAATTTTCTGATGAGCGGCCCTGCAATAAAACTTACGCCGCCCGAGCCGACCGCGGTGATTATCATATATATGCTTGCGAAACTTTCTTTCACGTTGAAATCAACGTGCATCACCGGCCACGCCGCGCCGAAAAGCGAATCGGGAAGCCCCAGCGATATGAAAATAAGATAAATTAACACAAGCAATAAAAACATATGGTCGATTCTGAATCCTCTTACATTTGTCTATTATAATATGCAATTACAAAAAAGGCAACTTTATTGCCCGCACGCGCCAAAAGAAAACCCCGCCAATAAAGACGGGGTTCTTAAAACAAGAATTCATTTACATCTTCGTCATCAAAATTTCTCTATCCCACAAAATAACCTCGTTTGCCCGGGCTAATGCTTTTGCCTGCAAAGTAAAATACCGATTGGTAACAACCATTACTTTATCAAGATTATAATATCTTTTCCCCGCAATTGCCTCCTGGACTGCACTGTTTCCAACATTCCCCGAATAACATTTTGCTTGCACTCCCACTAGTTGCCCGTCTTTTTCAAGTATAACATCTATTCCTTGGTCATTACTGTCTTTTGTTAACATCGCCTTGTACCCTTGTTGTTTAAACATATTTGCAAGGTACTCTTCAAACTCCTTACCTGTCATCATATCAACATCGTTAATATTAATTATTTTTTGATTGTCTTCGATTAATACGGTTTCTTTTTCTAAATAGCTTTCTATTTGTTTTTCATGAACATAGTTTTTATATACTGTGAATTCTTTATCAAAATTATCAAATAAAGAAAACATTCCATAGAAGCTTTTATCAATTAAAAAAGCAGCTGTCAAAAATGCCATAATTTTATCCGAATCTTCGTTTTCATTAAAATAATCACTGTTTACAGCCACACTAATTATACTTCTAATGCAATCATCATTTGTTTCTTCGTCTTCTTTGATAATTGCGGCAAAATCTTTTTCATTAACATGTGCTCGTTCGCAAAATTTGCGATAAAAGTATTTTTGAATACACTTCCCAAACACTAATGCACACAATAAGTTTTTTTCATCTTCTCCTATTTTACTTGTTTTGCTGACAAAAATTGAATGGAATGCATTTAACACCATAATCTCTTTCTCTGACAAACAATCCTTTTTTGTCACTTTTTGTTTCAAAAACATAATGTTGTTTGTTTTATTAATAAAAAAATTATAAATTTCTTTTAAAAAATCCTGATCCAAAAACCGACTTTCAGAAATTTTGTTTATTGCATTTATAGAAATATCCTCAAATTTGGCATAATACTCATCCGCGTTTCCTTCTTGCTCTGCCATTTGAATATTTTCATCCAAGTATCGCCTAATATGTTCCTTTTTAACATCTTTCGGTTTATTGTTTTTTAAATATGAAACTATTTCATATTGTTCTTCTAAATATTTTTTCTTTTTTTCGCTTTTACTTGAATTTATCTTTCCTGCTATTATTTGCTCTGCTCTTTTATATTCGTTTACTCCTGGAATATCATATATCCCAATACTTATCTTGCCTAGTATTCGTGAAATCGGTTTCCCTTGTTGAATTTTTTTGTCTATCTTTTTACATCTATAATTTGATGACAAATATTCATTAATTTTTTCGTCTATAACCTTATCTTTATAACCCTTATAACTCAAACATATACATAAACTCACTAATGCTATAATTGCTGAGACTACTCCCGAGAGTATTACAATTATTTTATAATTGGCGCTCTTATCGTTTGGTACAACAATAAACATAATATAGGCAGTTAGAACACCAAAAATAACTGCGATTATTTTTGATATTTTATAAATCGTTTCTATCTTCAAAACAATTTGCCGTTTTTGATTAAAATCAAGTTTTTTTATTAATTCTTCTTTTGTGGTCATTTTTCCCTCTTAATATTTCTTTTTTTCTTCCATATAATGGTATATGTTTTATGCTCCTAAGTCAAGTATAATTAGAAACTACTGTTACATGGTCACCTTTGACATTATAGTCTTTTTCAAAAATTTTTTAAAAGAAAAAGAGCGTCCGCTTTGGACGCCCCTTCTCAATAATGGGAGAAAATTATGTTATGAAACTTTATGGCTTAATCATAACCGCGCAAGTTAAAGATTACTTTAATCCGAAGTTAAGATTTAGTTAAAAAATAAACTTCTCATAAAAAGTCAGAATCTTCACTCTCCCTAAAACGACGAGAATTTGTATATTATTTCATTCCCTAAAAAGTCAGAATCTTCACTCTCCCTAAAACGGCGACAATTCGCGCCTTTTTGACGTTTCTTACGAGGTTCTGAAAATCCTAGTGTACTAATGCGTACACGGATTTTCAGGTTCTCGGAAAAACTCAAAAAGGCGCGAATTGTCGCCGTTTTATTTCGAGCGAAGGGCGCGCATAGAATTGAGAGTAGCCAACACCGCCACACCCACGTCCGCAAACACCGCAAGCCACATACTCGCTATGCCCAGCGCGCCGAGAATAAGCACGACGGCTTTGACAAGCAATATGAACACGATGTTTTCGTATGCGAGTTTAAGGGTTTTTTTGCTGATTTTCCGCGCCGAAACAAGCCCTGTAAGGTTGTCGTGCATAAGCACCATATCCGACGCTTCGACCGCGCTGTCGCTGCCTACGCCGCCCATCGAAACGCCGACGTCTGCGCGCATAAGAACGGGGGCGTCGTTGACGCCGTCGCCGACGTACACAACCTTGTCTTTTTTGCCCTTGTTTTCCATGATTGCTTCCATTTCGACGACTTTGTCCGCGGGAAGAAGACCGAATTTGAAATCGTCGATGCCGACTTCTTCGGCAACCGCACGGGCGTATTTTTCGTTATCTCCCGTAAGCATGACGGTTTTTGCGCCCTGCGCTTTCAGTTCTTTTATGACTTCTTTCGCGTCGTCGCGGACGGTATCCGCAATCAGAATCGCGCCGAGATATTGACCGTCTTTTGCGACGTACACCACGCTTCCGACTTCTTCGACGGGGATAATCGCAACGCCGTTTTCGACAAGCAATCTGCCGCTGCCGCAAAGTATGCGCCCTTCGGGTCCCGTCGCTTCCATACCGCGTCCCGAGCGTTCCGTGATTTGATATTCGGAGCTGTCGACGGACTTTCCGTACGCTTTGTAAATGCTTTTTGCGATGGGGTGCAGGCTGCCGCTTTCGGCGATGCACGCAACGCGCAGTATTTCGTCGCGGTTTTCCGCGGGGATAACCTTTTTGACGTCGAAAGTACCTTTCGTCAACGTGCCGGTTTTGTCAAACACGAATATATTTGCCTTGTCGATAAGTTCCAGATAACTCGTTCCCTTGAAAAGTATACCTTTTCTGGACGCGCAGCCGATACCGCCGAAAAACGACATCGGAACGCTGATGACAAGCGCGCACGGACAACTGATGACAAGGAACGTAAGCGCGCGATTGAGCCACGAGATCCAGACCGCGCCGCTTCTCATATCAATGACGAGCGGGGGCAAAATCGCAAGCACAACCGCCGTGATAACGACCGCGGGGGTGTAATATCTTGCAAATCTTGTGATAAAGTTTTCGGCTTTCGCTTTCTTTGCGGAAGCGTTTTCCACCATGTCGAGAATTTTTGCGACGGTGCTGTCGTAAAACTCTTTCTCGGCGCGGATATACAAAACGCTGGAAAGGTTGATGGCGCCGCTTAAAACGATGCTGTTTTCAGACACGGTTTGCGGCACGCTTTCACCGGTGAGCGCGGACGTATCGAGACTTCCTTCGCCCTTTATCACCACGCCGTCAACGGGGATTTTTTCGCCGGCTTTCACGACGATAACGTCGCCGATTTTAACTTCTTCGGGCGCGACTTCGGTTTCCTGTCCGTCCTTAAATATTACAGCCTTATCGGGGCGGATATCCATAAGTGACGCAATGGATTTCCTGCTCTTTCCGACGGCGTAATCCTGAAACAGTTCGCCAAGCTGATAAAAAAGCATAACCGCCGCGGCTTCGGGATATTCGCCGATTGCAAACGCGCCGACCGTCGCCACGCACATTAAAAAGTTTTCGTCGAAAACCTGCCCGTGCACGATGTTTCTCGCAGCGCGGTACAGCACGTCGTAGCCTATCGCGAAGTACACGACAAGATACGTCGCAAGTCCCACGTACCACGGCATACCGACGGTCTTTCCGACGGCGTAAAGCACGATAAACGCGGCAAGACACACACAAAAACGTATGAGCCTTATTTGGTTTTTTGATAACTTTTTCTTATCTTTATCTTTCATTTTTGTATTATAAACCCAAGATTACGCAATCCGGTTCGACTTTCTTTGCACAATGCACGATTTCTTTTGCGATTCTTTCGTAATCTTCTTCGTCACATTCGAATTGCAGACGCTGTCCGAAGAAATTCAGGTTTGCGCTTTTCACGCCGTTGATTTTTTGCACGTCGCGCTCGATTTTTGCGGCGCAGTTTGCACAGTCGATGTCTTTAATGGTCACCGTCTTTTTCATGTTTATTACCTCTTTGATTTTTTACTCTTTTACGTGGTCGATTGCAAGTTCCAGAATCTTCACGACGTGGTTGTCCGCAAGCGAATAAAACACTTCTTTGCCGCTTCTTCTCGCCTTCACGAGTTTGTTGTGGCGAAGAATCCTGAGTTGATGCGATACCGCGCTGACAGTCATATTAAGCACCTCCGCGACGTCGCATACGCACAGCTCGTTTTTTGAAAGCGTCGCAAGGATATTGACGCGGGTGCTGTCGCCGAAGATTTTGAAAAGTTCCGCAACGTCAAACAATAAATCGGCGTCGGAAAGGCTTGCTTTGACCTTCTTCACCGTTTCGTCGTGCGCGTGCACTTCGTCGCAAAATTCGTTTTTTCCGATTTTTGTTTCTTTCATATTCTTTTTCCTTTTGTCAAACACTTGAATAACTGTTCAACTATTTGTAATTATAAAACCCCTTTATTCGTTTGTCAAGGGGTTTTCAAAAAGTTTTTTACGATTTTTTTGTTTTTTCGCCGTATGTATATTCGTTATATTATATGTTTTATAAAACAAACGATATTTCTTTTTGCGTTTTCACGCGGTTTTCTTTTTGCCGATATGTCTGAGTTTTTCGATAAACCTGTCTTCCGCGGTCATATCGAGCATTCCGTCCCACTTTTTGACGGCAAGGTATATGAAGTATATCGCGGCGGTCACAACCCAGCTTATCGGGTAAATCATAAACAATACCGTGAGATTGTGCGTCATAAGCACCGCCGTGTAAAGCCAGATTATCCTTGTTAAAAGTATGCCGACAAACGTGATTATAAACGCCGTCAGCGACTTTGAAAGCCCTTTCAGCGTACCCGAGAAAACTTCGCACATGCCGAAAATCACGTAAAACGGGCAGATGTGCAGAATGATGTCCGAGCCTACGCTCACGACGTCCGCTTCCTTATTGAATATGCGAACGACGTCGCCCCTTAAAATCAGCACGGGGACAATGATAATGACCGCCGTAACGACGCTCATAATAAGCGCGGTGTAAAAGCCTTTCTTCACGCGGTCCATGCGCTTTGCTCCGGCGTTCTGCCCGACGAAACTGTTCATCGCCATGCCGTAAGAACAAATGGGTGCATAAGTGAAATCGTCCACTTTCATCGCGGCAACCCAGCCCGCCATTACGACCGAGCCGAAGGTGTTCAGGCTTGACTGGATAAGCAGGTTCCCGACGCTGTACATGCTTGACTGCAACCCCGCGGGAAGACCGACTTTGAATATGTTTTTGAGAATGGGCTTGTCAATCTTAAAATGCCGAAACGATAGTTTATAGTTCTGTTTTGTCAGAAGAAGCCTTAGTGTGACCAAAATCGCCGATACGTATTGCGAAATAAGTGTCGCCCACGCCGCGCCCGCAACGCCCATCCTGAGATTCTTTACGAACACTACGTCCAGCGCGATATTCAAGCAGCACGCGAACAGCAAATACAAAAACGGCCGCTTGCTGTCGCCGACCGCGAGTATCACACCCGACCCCATATTGTATATAAGCGCGCCGAGAACGCCCAAGAAATAAATCTGCAAATATTCGCGACTCAGCGCCATTACGTTTTCGGGGGTGTGAACGAGTTTTAATATGGGCTCCGCAAGGAAGTATCCGCCGATTGTCAGCACGATGCCCGAAACAATCGCCAGAAACGCGCAGGTCTGCACGGATTTTTTGAGTTTTTCATCGTCCTTTGCGCCGTAGTATTGCGCGACGACAACGCCCGCGCCCACAGATATTCCCAAAAACAGCGACACGAAAACGTTGATGATACTGTTGTTGCTGCCGACCGCCGCAAGTGCCTCGTGCCCGACAAACCGACCTACGACGATGGAGTCGACCGCGTTATACAACCGCTGTATGACGTTGGACAAAAGTATCGGCAGCGCAAACGCCAGAATTTGTTTCCAGATGACGCCTTCCGTCATATCGCGCTGACCTTTCTTTTTCGGCAAATCCATCGCGTTGTCGGTCGCGGCGATCTGCGCGGCGGTGCCCGACGTTTCTGCGTTTTCGACGCACACTATTTCGTTTTCTGCGCTTATCGTCTGCCCGTCTTCGGTTTTTTCCCGTTCGCTTTCGGGCGGCACGATAAGATTTTCGTTTTCGTTTTCCATAGCGACAAAAATATAATCTTAAACCGTTGTATTGTCAACCGTTTCAAGCGGCGATTTTCAACATTTTATTAAAATAAAAACGCACTTTCGCGCGCCTTATTTTTTGCGTCTTTTTTTTATCAGCGTCGCCCCGATAAATGCGGCGAGTCCCCCTGCCGCCACGCTTCCGACGACAATCCCCGCGATGTCCGATTTTGAAAGGATTTTTTCTTTTTGCGGTTCGGGGACGGCGGTCTTTTGCAAAATCGCCTGCTGTTTTACGCGGCACCTGACGCACGTTCGCTCTTTCAGCCCTTCTTCGTCGTTGGTGGCTTCCTTTACGACAGTCCATTCGCCGAAATAATGCTTCGGCGTGCGCTTTTCGCCGCAAAGATTGCATTCGTCGTCGCAATCGTCGTCGTATTCGTGCGGGCAATTTCCCGTTTCGGCGTACGAAACGGCGCGCGCTTTCATTGAAAATATCGTCGCCGATATCAGCGCACACACGATTGCCAAAAATATTATTTTGATTGTTGTTTCTTTCGTTTTCACGGCGGATTTATTTCTTTTTCTTTCCTCTGACCTTTTTGTCGAGTTTTTCCGACCACTTTCTGACCTTGTCCGCGTCGTATTTTTTGGGGATACGTTTTGCGACCGTCATCGCGTTAAGCCCGCGCGCCGCGTACTTCACTGCACGGCAGACAAGCGAAAAGTTTTTGAAAAGGATTCCGATTTTTTTAAGGATTGTTCCGAGGGACAAACCTTTTGCGTTTTCGTCGGTGCTGAGAAGCGCCATATCGTCGTCGGTGACAAGTCCGCTTGAAAACGCCCAATTTACGTCTTTATCGGGCAGGTTGAGCGCCCAGCGTTTCAGGACGTCCACGAATACGTACAAAAATCCGAATTGTTTGTAAAATTTGAGTTGATACGGATACAGACTCTTTGCCGAAAAGTCGCAGTCCGTCCCGATTGTTTCGGCAAGCATTCTGCCCGCTTTCATCGCGCTTTCGATACCGCTGCCCATCATGGGCATCGTCATATACGCACTGTCGCCGACTATTGCGTACCCGTCTGCAACAAGTACGCCCGCAGGATAGCGCAACGAAATATCGACGCGCCGCTCCACTATCGGCTCCCCGGTGTTGAAGTCGTGATTTTTAAGAAGGCTTGCTTTCGCCCTTTCGAGTTCTTCGTCGGAAAGGCTTCCGATGCGCCCGACAAGCACGTCCGCAACGTTGTCTTGCGACAGATTGCACCAGCTGATGCCCACACCGCCAAGGTGTTTTATGTAAAGCGTGCACGGCGGATTCGGCAGATTTTTGTTGAGATCTGCGCGATAATATCCCCGAAACGCGCAAAATTTGTCGTCGGACGCGGGCTCCGGAATGCCAAACTTTCTCGGGACTTCTCGGCGGAATTTCGAGTTGTAACCCGACGCGTCGATGACCATATCCGCGCGGACGGCTTTGCCGTTTACCCTGACTCCCGCGACTTTATCGCCGTCCGTGATAAGGCTTTCGACAGGACTTTCAAAATGCACTTCGACGCCTTCGCATTCTTTCAGCAGGTATTCAAGAAGATATCGTCTGTCGATTGCGATTTCTTCAAGCGGCGGCGTCATCGGAACTTTAAGCGTCGACTTTTCGTCGGGCGACACGAATTTCCATTTGTTTTTCTGGACGCAGTCGGAAACGGGAATCGGGGTCAACCCCGCTTCTTCGAAAACGCCGCGCCTTATGTCGTCGCGCCAGGGATGCGCCGCGTTTTCGCGGCTTTCCGCCTCGTACACAACCACGTCGTGCCCGAAATTTTTAAGGTGCTTTGCCGCGACAAGTCCGCCTTGTCCCGCGCCGATTACGATAATTTTCCCCATATTTTCCCCTTGTTCTTTTATTTGAAATCTTTCAGCATTTGCAGATAATCAAGCGTTTTGAACCCGAGATGTCGATAAAGTTTCGCCGCGCGCTCGTTTTCCGCCGTGTATTCAAGTCTGATTCTCTTGTATCCTTCCGAAACGTACTTGCCTTCAAGGTACATTAAAGCAAGCGTGCCGAGTCCTTTTCCGCGCGCCTTTTCCGAAAGATACAATTCTTCAAACCATGCAACCATGCCGCCCGCTTCCTGCGAAAACGTTTTCGCAACGAGAGCGTATCCGACGTTTTCGCCGTCGCTTTCAATCATATATCCGTCCGAAAACGGGTTGCCTTCGACAAGCGTTTCAAAGGTCAGCGTCAGGTATTCTTCGGGAACGTCGTGCGTGACGGCGTCCGACGTATAAAAATCTTTTGCGAACTTTATATAGTCCGCCCTGTCCGCCGACTCGATTCTTCTTATCATTTTTTCAACATACCGCCTTATGTTATTTATAAATATCAATAGTAATAATATAACCTTTGCGCCGTCCGTTGTCAAGGCGTGAATTTTGTGTTATTCTTGAATCAGGTCAAACGCGCGACAATCACACCGTCGCGACAAAAGGAGAAACTATGGGTATCGACGAATTCGATTATAAGGAGCCTGCCTGCGCGACGTGCGGCGGCAAAGAGTTTTATTATCCCGAAACCGAAACTCACGGGACAATTCCCGTCGAACGCATTATCGAAAAGGAAGACGAGTTTTTGTCACGAAACGATCTTGCGTCCGCCGAAAAACTTTTGAGATACTGGCTTGACGAGGCAAAATCCTTGAACGATAAACGGGGCGAACTCGTCGTGACGAGCGAACTCACCGGGGTTTTCAGAAAAACGGGAAACAAGGAAGACAGCGAGAAATATTGCGCCGAGATTTTGCGGCTGATTGACGAGACGGATATGGCGGAAACGACAAGCGGCGCAACGTTTTTACTGAACGTTGCAACCAACAAAAAAGCCTTTGGAGACGCGAAAGGCGCGCTTAAAATTTACGACGAAGTAAACAAGGTTTTTTCAAAAAACCTTGACGCGGATAATGCGCTATTCGGCGGTTTATATAACAATTCCGCACTGTCATATGCCGATTTGGGCGATTACGACACCGCAATATCGTATTTTAAAAAGGCACTTGAAATTGCGAAAAAGGGCGGGAATAAGTTGGACGAAGCGGTGACGTATACAAACCTATCGACAACTTTTCTGAGAAAAGATCCCTTTGACGACGAAAACGTCGACAAGGCTCTTGACAACGCCCTGTCGTGCTTAAATGACGCGGGCGTAACGCGCGACGGATTTTACGCTTTCGTGTGCGAAAAATGCGCGTCCGCCTTTTCCGACGCAGGAAGATTTATCGACGCACAAGACCTTTCGGCGCGCGCAAGGAGTATTTATGAAAGGCGTTGAGTTGTCTGAAAAATATTTTGTAAAATTCGGAATGCCGATGCTTGAAAAAGACTTTGCTTTTCTTTTGCCGTCATTGTCCGCAGGGCTTGTCGGTCAAGGCAGCGAGTGTCTGTTTTTCGACGACGACGTTTCAAAAGATCACGACTTCGAGCCGGGATTCTGCATTTTTTTAAGCGAGACGGATTACGAAAAATACGGGTTCGACTTAACCCGCGCGTACAATAAACTTCCCGACGAATTTCTGGGGTTTTCCCGTCTGAAATTTTCGCCCGCGGGCGGCAGTCGCCACGGCGTTTTTTCGTGCAAAGACTTTTACGAAAGTATTATCGGCAGAAGTTCCGCGCCAAAAACAACTTTCGACTGGCTGAAAATCCCGCCGTACGCCCTACGCACCGCCGTATCGGGCAAGATGTTTATAAATAACTGCGCCGAGTTTTCAAGGATTCGCGAAGTTTTGCAAAAAGGCTTCCCCGAGGACGTCCGTCTGAAAAAAATCGCGGCGCACGCGCTTTCTATGAGCCAATCCGGACAATACAACTACCCCCGCCTTATCGCAAGAAAAGAGACAGGCGCGGCGCAACTTGCGATTTTCGAATTTGTGAAAAGCGCGATTTCGTGCGTGTATTTGCTGAACAATGCTTACGAGCCTTTTTACAAATGGGCATACCGCGGCATGCGGGAACTCTCCGTTTTGTCCGACGTCGAAACAGCGTTGTCGTTCCTTACCGAATGCGGAAATTCGACAAGCGAGGCAAAACTCAAAAACGAAATTATTGCTGACGTTTCGGGGAAAATCATTGCCGAGTTCCGCGCACAAATAATATCCGACGAAGACGGGCAAAATCTTGACAAACACGCGTTAAGTATCAACGATAAAATCAAAGACGCGAGCCTCAGAAATTCGTCGATTTTCCTCGGGCTGTAAAGTCGCATTAATTATTTGTTGTTTATAACAAAAAACCGCCGTTTCGGCGGTTTTTGCGTTTTATCGTCAAAAATATGCCGATAAAGTTATTTTTCGTTTGATAAATACGTTGTGAACATACTCACGAGAAGTTTCACCTTGTCGTGCAACGATACGTCGTCAAAGCCGACGTTGCCGCGCATCGTGAGCCTTTGCGACAGGCTGATAAGCGACTGCGTCGCCGCAAAATAAAAATCCTGAAAACTGCCGATATCCCTGACCGTATTGTCGGAAAGTCCCGTCTTGTACGCGCCCTCAAACATTTTGTAAATTTCAAGCAGTATCGCGTCGTATTCCTTTCTCTCTTCCCGCGTCGCGTCCTCCGTCATCAGAAACGAATCGAGCGACAGCAAAAACTTTGAAAACGACTTTTCGTTCACGACAAGCCACGAAAAATACTTTGTAAGCACGACGATTTGTTCAAACCCGCTTTCCGACAGGTTTTTTTCATAAACGACGCGCAATTTATCGCGTTTGTCCTGCCATATGGACACGGCGCATTCCATAATCAACGCCTTCCTGTTTCCGAAGTAGCGATACACCGACGCCACGCCGAAATCGGATTCTTCCGCAATGTCCGCCATCGAAACGCCCGTAATTCCGCGTTCCAAAAAAACTTCTTTTGCCTTTTCAAGCACGTAATTTTTGTTTCTTTCTTTCGCTCCCATAATTCCTCCTTTTCACAAAAAATTGTTGATAATTTGCCTATCAAAATGAACTGTTTTTCTTAATTTATTTTTCAAACCCTAAAATTACCTAAATTCCGCCCTGTAAAAGGTTATTTTTTGGATTTTTTTCGATTTTCAGATTGCTATTTTTCCGCTGAGGTTGCGAAAAAAGAAAAGATATTATAAAATACGATTGAGGTACATATGAATATCAACGACCAAATATTTTATAAGGCGGAACTCCTGACCAAGGGTATGCGCGCAAGCGACAACGCAAAAGCCATATTATATAAGGAATTTCCCGACTTTTTCACAAAAGGAATAATGCACAGCCTGAACGTAAGGTTTTCGGAAACAAATTGCAACGTCAGTATCGCCGACGACTTCGCGCACGAATCGCCCTATCTTTTGGACGAAAAGGACGGCAATTTTTTCATAACGGACGGAAAAAACAGTTTCCCCGTTTCGTTTTTCGGCGCGCTCCCACACACCGGCACGATCGTGGACGACTTTGCAAGGCTTCACTCCAAGGGTTGCGTTACGATTTGGCCAAACAGTAATTGCTGTTATGACAGGGAAAACGAAAAATGCAGGTTTTGCAGTATCGTAAAAGAACGCGAAACGCCGCTTGACCCCGACGTCCTTGCAGATTCCATAAAAAAACTTTTTGAACTGTCAAAAGACAATATGCTCAACTTTTCGGGCGGGACTTATAAAAACCCGGACGTCATGGCGGATTACTGGATTGACCTTGTCAAAAAAATCCGTGCGTTTTCGGACGCGAAAATCGCAATCGAGTTTGCCCCGCCGTCCGACCTTGAAAAAATCGCAAAGCTTAAAAATGCGGGCGCGGACGTCGCGATAATGAATCTGGAAGTCGCAAACGACGAATTAAGGAAAAAGATTTGCCCGGGAAAATCGAAAATATCGTACGATCATTATTATAAGGCGTTTGAAAAAGCGGTGAGCGTTTTCGGATGGGGACAGGTTTCTTCCGTGCTGATTGCGGGAATCCAACCAAAAGAAGACATTATAGCGGAATGTGAAAAAATGGCAAAAATCGGCGTGTTCCCGACTGTTATGCCCATTCGCCCGCTTGACAACGCGCCCGTCGACATTTCGACAAGGTGCAAAACGCAGGATCTTATCGAAATCGCGACGCATTTGTCAGGCCTTCTCGTGAAATACAATCTGGACTTCAAAAAACAGGAAGGCTGCACGAAATGCGGCGGCTGCTCCATTGAAAACGATTGCTATCGCAAACAAATTCAAAACGCATAAATTAAAATCCTTTGATTACTGTCGGCATAACTGTCATCTTGACATTTATGCCGATTTTTTTGCGTTTTTAAACCAAATTCGTATGTTCTTGTGTGTCATACTGACACAAATTTGATATTATTATACTTTTTTATCTCTTTGTAAAAAAGTTGTTTACATTAAAAATGCACTATGGTATAATTTTTGTATAAAAACTTTTTAGGGTGACACTTATGTCAAAATATATTATGGCCTACGACGTAGGCACGACAGGCATCAAAACTTGTATTTTCGAAATTGATAAAGACTTCAAAATTCTGGCGTCGGCAACCGAAAGCTACAAACTTTACGTTTACGACGACGGCGGCGCGGAACAGGATCCCGACGAATGGTGGGCGGCAATGTGCTCCACAACGCGCGTCGTACTTGAAAAATCCGGCATTTCCCCCGACAAAATCGCAGGCGTTTCTTTCTGCTCGCAGGCGCAGGGGCTTGTCCTTGTCGACAAAGACGGCGTCGCAATCCGCAGAGCCTTTTCTTATATGGATCAGCGCGCGAGAAAGGAAATCAAGGAAGGCATTTCCTATGGACTTCAAATCGCAGGCGCAAATATTTTCAAACTCATCCCCGCGCTTATGATAACGGGCGCGGCACCCGTCAGCGTAAAAGACCCCGTCTGGAAATATAACTGGGTGAAAAATAACGAGCCCGAAAACTTTAAGCGCGTTTACAAATGGTTGGACGTGAAAGAGTATCTCATCTGCCGTTTGACAGGCGAATTCGTCATGACGTACGACAGCGCGTTCGGCACGCTTTTGCTTGACCTTAAAAACAAGTGCATCAGCAAAAAAATGTGCAAAATGTGCGGCGTAAATTACGACCACCTGCCAAAACTTATCGCGTCGTCCGACTGCGCGGGCGTAATCACCGAAAAAGCCGCGAAAGAACTTGGGCTTGTCAAAGGCATCAAAGTCTTCGGCGGCGGTATGGACGCTTCTCTTATCGGCGTCGGCGCGGGCAGCACGGAACTTGGCGAAACTCACATTTACAGCGGCACTTCGGGCTGGGTTTCGACCGTTACCGATAAATCCGCCGTGGACGTTACCACAATGATCGCGGCAACCGTCGCGGCGCAACCCGGCAAATTCAACTACTTTGCGGAACTCGAAACCTCGGGCAAGTGTCTGGAATGGGTGAAAGACCATATCGCTTTGGACGAGGTCGGCATTTACATTCAGAAAAAACACGTCGCGGAAGATTATGAATCCAAATATCTCAACCTTTATCAATATATGACAACCGTCGTCGACGATATCCCCGCAGGCTCGGGCGGCGTAATTTTCACGCCCTGGCTACACGGCAACCGCTGCCCGTTTGAGGATCCGAACGCACGCGGTATGTTCTTCAACATTTCGCTTGACACCGGAAAAACCGAACTTATCCGCGCGGTGCTGGAAGGCGTATGCTATCACAAACGCTGGATGTTGGAAGCAAGCGAAAGGAAAGTCAAAACGTCAGACGTCATTCGTTTTGTCGGTGGCGGCGCGCTGAACGACTTCACCTGCCAGCTCCTTGCCGATATCACGGGACACACCATCGAAACGGTTGACAGTCCGCAAAACGTGGGCGCGGTCGGCGCGGCGGTATGCGTTGCAATCGGACTTAACCTTATTCCTTCGTTTGACAAAGTTAAGGACTTTATCCCCGCAAAAAAGACGTTTAAGCCCAATTTGAAGCTGAAAGCCGAGGTTTACGATAGGGGCTTTGAAGTGTTCAAAAACCTTTATAAGGCGAACAAACAGAACTTCGCACTGCTTAACGGCAACCACAAATAAGAGTTATGTCGCACAAGACGGACGCGCCCCTGCGTCCGTTTTTATTTGTTTTTTCACATTGTGTCCCGCGGGGTCCCCTGTTTATGCTTCGCAATGACAAAAATAATTCCGCAACGTGCCAACGGCACACTTCGCGCCGAAGGTGCATCGCTTTTTCCGGAGGCAAAAACATCGTATCATCGCTTATTATTTTGTTTTTATTATATATAACTATTTTTATTATTATATAAGCAAAAAAAATTTTGAAAATGTTTGTTTTTTGCTTTACAAAACTTTATATATGTGGTATTATTCATTCATAACACTTTATTACGCTAAATTACTAATGCGTTAAACCGAGGTAAATATGAAAAAGAAAATCACCGTTATTGTTTCGATTATTTCAATAGTTTTCGTGATGGCGTTTGCGCTTGCAGCCTGCAACAAGGATATAAAACCCGGCTACACCGCGCTCTCGGCGCAGGCAGACGTTTTCAAGGAACTCAACGCCAAAACCGCCGACGTCGGCATAATGGACTACACGATGGCGAACTATCTTCTGAGCGTCGACTCCGCAATGGCGAAAAATCTGACGATCGCCGACGTGGAATTTGAAAAGGAATACTACGGCATCGCTTTCAGAAAGGCAGCCGACGGCAAATACAACGCGCTCACTGACCTTGTCAATAAGACGCTTTCCGAACTTAAAGACGCCGACTACAAAACAATCGCCGAAAAATACGGCATTTCCGCGGCAACGCTCGACCTTGCCTACACCGCACCCACGGGCGAAGCGGACAATACGGAACTTGACTATATCAAAAGCAAAGGCAAAATCGTCATCGGATTCACCTTGAACGCGCCCATGGCTCTCGGCTCGGGCGACAAAACGACGGGCGGTTTCGACACCGACCTTGCAAAAGCGGTCTTTGCAAAAATCAGCGAGAAAGTCGGCAAGACAATCGCGGTCGAATTCAAACTTATCGATTGGGGCAACAAGGAATCCGAAATGGAAGCAAAAACCATCGACTGCGTATGGAACGGTCTGACCGTAACGCCGGCACGTGCCGCACAATGGTCGATAACGATGAACTACCTTGAAAACAAACAATGCGCCGTCATCAGAAAAGCCGACAAAGATAAATACAACTCCTACGACGCTTTGAAAAAAGCGCGCATCGTGGCGGAAGACGGCTCGGCAGGCGAAGACGCCGCAAAGGAAATTCTCGGCATAAAATAATTAAACAAAAAAATACTTTTTCGATTTCGCCGTGCAAACGGCGAAATCTACCTTTTTTACGGACTTATAAATATGGTTTTATCGGCAGCAACAATTTCATTTTCGGAAGTGACGAGGCAACTTTTCACGGGGTTCGGGACGACGTGTCTTTTGTTTATTCTGACGCTTGTCCTGTCCGTGCCTTTGGGGCTTATCGTCTGTTTCGGCTCGATGTCGAAGTTCAAACCGCTTCAATATCTTTCAAAACTTATCGTATGGATTATCCGCGGCACGCCGCTTATGCTTCAAATCATCGTGGTATTTTACGTGCCGGGGCTTTTGTTCGATTATCCGATGCAATCGCGATTCACGGCGGTGCTCGTGGCGTTTGTGATAAACTACGCCTGCTACTTTTCGGAAATTTATCGCGGCGGGATCCAGTCGATACCGCGCGGACAAACGGAAGCGGCGGCGGTCTTAGGCATGAAAAAATCGCAGGCATTCTTTTACGTAACCTTGCCGCAGGTCGTGAAGCGCATTATGCCCCCGATGTCCAACGAAATAATCACGCTTGTCAAGGACACGTCGCTTGCGCGCGTCATCGGCGTTGTGGAACTCATCAAATTCAGCGAGCAAATCGTCAACAATTACGTCGTGTTGTGGCCGCTTTTCTATGCGGGCGTATTTTATCTCGTATTCAGCGGACTGCTCACTCTTCTTTTCCGCTACATCGAAAAGAAGCTGGACTATTATAAGGTATAAAATATGGCAATTCTCGAAGTTAAAAATCTGAAAAAATCGTTCGGCGCGCAGGAAGTGCTGAAAGGCATAAATTTTGAAATGGACAAAGGCGAAGTCGTGGTGATTATCGGCTCCTCGGGCAGCGGAAAGACGACGCTCCTTCGGTGCTTAAACTTTTTGGAGACCGCCGACGACGGACAAATAATCGTTGACGGCGAAACTCTTTTCGACGGCGCAAGCGACAAAAACGAAAAATACAACGACCTTCGGAAAAAGCGTCTGCACTTCGGACTTGTGTTCCAGCAGTTCAATTTGTTCCCGCACATGAACGTTTTGAAGAACGTGAAAATATCTGCGGAACTCCTGGCAAAAGACAAGATAAAACAGCAAATTAAGGAGTTAAAACAGCAAAAAGTACGCGGTAAAGCATTGGGTTTGCAAAAAAAGCAACTTAAAGAAACCGAACTTTCGGCAATCGACGCCCGCGCGAAAGAGACTCTTTCAAAGGTCGGGCTTCTGGACAGGTGCTCGGCGTATCCTTGCGAACTTTCGGGCGGACAACAGCAGCGCGTCGCAATCGCAAGAGCCCTTGCGCTCTCCCCCGATATTCTGTGCTTTGACGAGCCGACGTCCGCGCTCGATCCTGAACTTACCGGCGAAGTCCTGAAAGTCATAAAGGGGCTTAAAGGCGACAGCACGATGATTATCGTAACGCACGAAATGGACTTTGCAAGAAAGGTTGCCGACCGCGTCGTGTTTATGGCGGACGGCGAAGTCGCCGAATACGGCACTCCCGACGAAATCTTCGACAATCCCAAAACCGAGAAGCTGAAAGCGTTTTTGCTGAACTCCACGTCGACGTTTGAATAAATTATAAGCGTTTTTGCTTTTCATTTTTGAAAATATTTGTATAATAACGTTTATGAACAACGTTGAAAATCACAAGAAAAACAAAGAAATCGCGACGCTTGGGATAACGCTTGCCCTTGTCGTCGCGTTGCAGGCTCTTGCGGAAATCATACAAAAATTCGGGCTGCCGATAAGTTTTGCGCTGGGGCTTATTCCCGTCTTCGTCTGCGGACAGGTTTACGGCGTGAAATTCGGCGCGATCTCGGGCGGCGTATTCGGGCTTGTAAGTTTGTTTATCGCGCTTATTTATTCGGGCAGTATTCCTATGTACGCCGTTGCGATAAACCCGCTCGTATCGGTGCTTCCGCGCATATTGTGCGGCACTGTCTGCGCGCTCGTATACAAAGGGCTGAGCAAAGCGGCGGCGAAATCGACAAAACCGCGCACCGAAAAACAAAAACGCGCCGTGAACTTTGCAATCGGCTGTTTTTCAACGATTTGCGGCGTTATCACCAACACGATATTGTTCCTTTCAATGTTTCTGGCGTTCGCGCACGGCAAAAACTACGACGGACTTGTCATAAATTTCAAGTGGCTTTTGTCAAGCGTGGTTGCAATCAACACCGTTATCGAACTTTGCTTGTTTGCGGTAATCGTGCCGTCGATAACCGTGGTTCTTAATATTATTGAAAACAAACGTCAGGAAGAAAACGGGGAAATTTAGCGATATTTTGCCTTTTCGACAGAACCCGAAAATTCGTGAGAAAAGGGGACCCCAAAAGATACTTTTGTACTTTTGGGGAAAAGGCGCACACAAGCAAAAGAGTGAGCGTTATCGCCCCTGATAACGCGATTTCAAAAGCGAAGTGTGCGACGCGTACACTAGGATTTTTCAGAACCTGCCGAGAAAAACACAATCTCATCTAAATTTCCCCGTTTTCGGGAGTTTTTCAATTTTCGGGAGCATTTTAAGATTTCGGAAGACTTTTTCAAATTAAAAACCCTCGCGAGTTTGCGGGGGTTTTGTGTTTCTTATGCGATGCTTTCTTTTTTTTGGGGGGGGGGTTATCATACTGTCATTAGGACACTCTTGCATATTGTTGTGCAAACTTTATTTATAAGATTGTTGGAAAATGAGTAATGTCAGGATAAATAATTTGTGTTTGAATATTGTGTAAGGTTTTTTATTTTGATTTGTTTTCAGAATAAACGTAAAATCGCACAAAACTAACGTAAATTTATTGTTGTTTAATTGGACAACGTTTTTATGATAGAGTTTTGTTCACAAGTTTTTATTTTGCGTTGTTGTAAAATCTTTTATTTTGATTTGTATACCGAATAAACACGCCGGATTGAATCAATCGTCGATTACGATTATTCTTTTAAGCGGAATTTTGTTATCAATCAAAACTAATCTCAAATAACTTTACTATGTTGCTAAAAACCTTTCTTAGCTTTGTTTAGTCCCCTGCGGCTTGTTTTTATGTGGCAAGAGTGTCATTTTGACTGTTGTTTGTTATGCGATGTTTTCGTCGTTTGAGGGTTGTTCTTCTGCGGTTTGTTCCGCAGGTTGGTTTTGTTCGTTTTCGGGGGTATTTTGTTCCGTTTCGGTCGGCGCGTCCGTTTTCTTTTTGCGGCCTATCAACTTTTCAAGTTTCGGGAACAGCGGGGTGTAGCTGAAAACTTTGTCAAGCCCTTTCCCGATTACCGCGATTATCGGGGCGTTTATCAACGTCGTGACAATCGTCCCAAGCCCCAGACTATGATAACTTGTCGTGGCGATATTTTTCCATTCAAAGGTATTCGCGTCCCTGAATATCGTAAGAGCAAGCACCGCGGACAGCACAAGAAAAGACAAGTCGAAAACGAGTTTCACCCTGTTTATTTTCAAGGAATATCTGTCGGACAGTTCCGCAACGAAAAGTTCGTGCACTTGAAGCGGCATATACGTCCTGAAAAAGCACGCCACGCCCGCCGCCGTCATCACGTCGCCCGCCATAAGCATAATCCATTTTAAGTACGCTTCCGAAATGACGACGTTTTTGAAAACCAGCATCCACATGTCCATCACGTAGCCGTATATCACCGCCACCGCAAACGCCAGCAGGTATCGCCAGTTCACCCGTTGCACGACGGCGCACATTATAAGGAGAATCGCGCCCTGCACAAGATACTCGACCGTGCCCACCGACACTGCCCACAGCGGCCTTATCGCTTCGTACACGATAAACGTCGGCGCGGCAATCATCGAAACCCCGAGATCGGCTTTCTTGCTCATCGTCACTCCGAGCGCGACAAGGAATATGCCCAGCACCCACATAAGTTCCGCGGTCTTCGGGATTTTTTTAAGCGGTTTTTTCATTAGTTCACCTTAAATTTTTCTCACGATATATTATCACCGCGGGGGGAAAGTTGCAAGCGATTTTCAAAGAAATATGCGCCCTTTCGGACGCATACTTTGTTTTTTGAGATGGGGCGCGGTTATTGCCACGTTCCGTTATTGTAATTATAGGTTTTGTTTGTCGCCGCCGCAACCGTCGTGTTGTCCGCATTTACAAACACCAGCGATTTGGTAACGCCGTGCGTATCGTTGTAAGTAAACACTGCAGTCAATCCATCTCTTGTCATTTTCCCGCCTCCTTCTGCCGAGTGAACATCGCTTATCGTTGCTCCTGTCGCAACGTTTACCACTCCACCGTCATTAGACGCCACTTTTCCGCCGAATGAGCCGTTGATATTCATCGTACCGTTGACGAAAACTTTTGCGTCTCCGCGTGCCGTGCCGGGATACGGATACGTCGAAATATCTGTGAACGACTTATCGTACATTATAAATCTTCCGTTTACGTTATAAATACTGCCGTTTTCGACCGTTATCGTTGCGCCGGGCATAAGTTTGTACGAAAACTCTTGCGTAAGCGTTGCGCCGTTTTTGAGCGTAATATCCGTGCGCCCGTCAATGGGGAAGAAAACTTTTTGAGACGTCATAGACACTGTCTTTTTTACAACCATAATGCTTATCGACGTATATCCGTCATTGATTTCTCCAAACAGATTAATCTTTACTCTGTCGCCATTCACTGTTTTTTCAATTCGGCTATTGTTGCCGACAAGCCTAAACAGTCCGCTGTCCGTCTTGTTTGCATCCGAAGAAACAAATGTAAGCACCGCTTCGTTTATTTGTGCGGGCACCGTTACCCCGGCTTGTGACAACTCGCTGGTGGCAATTTTTGTATAACCTTGCAATTTGCTTCCTTTATTAACAACCAACTTTGTTTCGATTGACCTTAACTCATACTGGCTGAACGGGAATTGTGTAGGATTGTCGATTTTAAGTTCTCCGGAAAAGGCAAGCGCCACTACGCTAATTTTATCGTTGCCGATGTACCTTACCGCAGATTCGCTTCCTCCGAGCCAACCTGTAAGATACAGATTTTCAATCACGGTCGTGTTGTTTGCAATAATTTCGCCGTTTCCTTTGATATATCCGTACACTTCAAGCGTTGCGTTGTTGAGCGTAATTGTTCCGTTCAGCGTAATTTCGCAATAGTTGCCCGAGACCGCGTTTTGTCTTTGTCCTGCGGCGATTTTGCCGGTTTGTGCGCCGACAACAAGTTTTCCTTTGACGATAACTTCAATGCCTTCGGGGATAACGAGCGTTTTATAAAGTTTCGCAGTTCCCGTAAGCGCGGCGGTTGCCTTGTAGTTGTCACTTTTTTCGTCGCCTGCGCCGATATGACCGACGGTGTCGTTCTCGTTAAACGGCAGAAGCAACGTTACGCCCGTTTCGACGGTTCTGAATTTTACGTCGTCGTAAAGCACGCCTGCAATTTCTTGCGTTGCAAACGCCGTGTCGTTCAAAACGAAAATCGTTTGTCCGCTTGCCGCGACGTCAAGAGCGTCTTCGATTGTGTAATAGTTGTTGCCGACTTTCACGCCTTTGACCTTTACGTAAACGTAAGTGTTTTTTGGCAAATCGTAGTTGTCCGCTTCCATCGTAACAAGCGTTCTGTGCGTGCCTGCCGCAGAAAACATGTTCTTTTCAAACTTCAGGGTGTAAAACGACTCATCTAATTTGATTGTGCCATACATCACGGTCGTGCTTATTTCATGCGACGCGCCGTCATAATTGAACTCGAAAAGATTTTGCGCGAGCGTTACCGTCGCCTTTTGAAGAACGAGCGTTACCGTCGTATCAAGGTAGTCGTAGTTTTCAGGGTCCTTATTGTACTTCGCCGCGTACTCCGTCTTTGTGCAAACGGGGACTTCGTCCGGGTTAACCCAAGTGAAGTCTTTCGAAAGCGCGTACTTTCCAAGCGTTTCGTTGGGAGCGTACGTGCCGGTAAGAGAAAGCTCGGGAGCCGCCGTGTATTTTGCCTTATTGATGACGATTGTTTTTGTCGTTTCGCTGCCGGTCAAATCATAGTTGTTGTCGTCCGCAATAGTTACCGTATAAGTGCCCGCGTTTTTGAACTCGCAAGCCTTGCCGTCTTTTGTGAATATAAGGTTTGCGGTTTTGCCGTCGTACGTTGCCGTGGGCAAAGTCTGTCCCGCGGGGCTATAAACGTAACTTTCCGCAATATTCCAAGTGACAGTGTCGGGCTTTTTGTCTATCGTGAGTTTGCCGGGGACGAAAGACACGTTATAGTTATCGCTTGCGGTAAGTCCCGAAACGGAAATTTCATAATCGCCCGCATCCGTGCCTGCGCCGCTGTAATCCGCTTCGCCCGAAAGCGTTTCGTCCTTTACAAGCCCCGTGACGGTGTACTCAAACTTGGGCGTATCGCCGTAAGTTATCGTGACGTTTTTAACCTTTACGATGACTTTCGCCGGGCTTATCGTAAACTTAACGCTTCCTTTTTCTTCCGCGCCGTTGGCGGTATCAACAACCTTAAAGTATATCGTGTACGTGCCCGCATTGATAAAGTTAAGTTCTCTCAAAGATTCAGCGTTGCATTCGTTTGCCGCCGTGCCGTAAGTTACCTTATAGGTTTTACTTGCGTCCCACGTGACCAAATCAACGTTTTGCGGCGCGCCGTTGTACGTCACCGTTTTGTCGTCGGCATTTATTTCGAAAGCGTACTTAACGAACACTACTTTCAAGTTGTACTTGATTTCGTAATATGCGGTAACGACTTCACCCGCGGCGTTTTTAATGACGATATTCTTTTGGAAGGCTTTATCGTCAACAAAAGTTCCGCCTTCGCTCGATGTGATGCTAACGCTGCCTTCAATCACGTCGCCTGTTGCAAGCTCGCCGATAACAAGATCCTGGCTTCCGACTTCAACGGTATAAGTTTTTGCAACGTTTCCGACCGAAACGTTTGAATCAAGTTTTATTTCAAGCGCCTTTGTGCCGACGTTGAACGTTGTGACGGTTGTGGTGATTGCATAGTTTTTGTTTGCTTCGGCGTTTTTGTCAAACACGACTTTCACGTTATAATTGCCGGGTTTTTTGCCGACGGTATAGTCGGTTTCAAGCGTATAAGAAAGCTTGTCGCCGTCAAGCACGCCATCGACTTTTGCAGACAAATCTGGCACTTTATCGCCGTAAACGATATCTTTAATTTCGTTTATCGTGATTGTCGCATCTCTTTGTTTTACGATGAAATCAGCCTCTATCACGGTGATATTGTAAAATTTCGTCTTGTCGCCCGAAAGGGTTACCGTCGCCGTATACGTACCCGCATCGAGTTTTTCTGCAAGTTCCGTTTTGGTAATCGTGAAGTCATCTTCCTTGTCCGAAGATTTCAACCCGCTAAAAGTATAACTTATTATTGGCGAATCTTCACCGTACGTGAGTTCGGTTTTGTCCAGCGAAACGGTTACCGTGAGCTTCGCTTGGTTAATCGTAATCGTGCCGACGGCTGTGTCCTCAATGATGTAATTCTGTTCGGGATACTTTGCGAATAAGACCGAAATATCCACGTTTTCAATATTATACGTGCCGACGTTATTTGCAACGCTGCCCGTTATTGCTTGCATACTGTCTTTCAGTTGCAAGGTGTATTTGCCGCTTTTGATCTTATACGTTTCGCCGTTTATGGTTGCGGTAAGGCTCGGCAAATTATCGCCGTAAGTCAACGAGTCATCGTCGGGCGTAACGGTGGCGGAAACTGTCGCCTTATTTATCTTTACCGTGATTTTTCCCGACGTGAACGGGTTGTAGTTGGCGCCCCTGTCCACTCTGACGTAATAGCCGTATTCGCCCACGTTGAGCTCCGACAATTTGACGTTTTCCTTAAACCCTTCATCTCTTTCTTCTTTATACGTAATGACGTCGCCATCACGAAGTCCGCTTATTTCGATTTTGGCGTTTTCATCGCCGTACGTCATTGTGATTGTGTAGTTTACGACGGAAACGTCCAAAATGTCCGCGCGGGATACGATAAGCGTTTTGCCTGCCGTAAAGTCTTCTTCGACAGTGCCGCAGTTTTCCATTGACGCGACGATTTTGACGGTTGCCAGATATTTACCCGCCGCAAGGTTTTGAAGGGTGAGCGACGACACGGCTGTTTCTTCCGTCTTATAAATAACGTTATCTTTATTTATTGTCCATATATACTTATAAGTAACGCCCTCGTGCAAAGTGGCGCCCTCGTTCGGCGTTACCGTAAATTTGGCAGAATTGTTTTCCGTAAACGTGAAGTCCGCGGGAGTATTAACCGTGAAATCGCCGATTGCGGAAGCCGTAAGGCTTAATTTCAGCGTAAGCGTAAGATTTTGCGCCGGCATCTTGGGCAAATCGAGTTCGTCGATTCTCGTTCCGTCCGCTTTGTACCAGCCGTCGTATGCCAGAATAGCTTCATCGTACGTCTCGGTCACGTCGTTGTCTGCCTTTTCAAAATGGCTGTCGATGGACGCGCCGTACTCGACCTCCGCCGTGTAAACCGTCGTGCCGTCAAAGTTAATAAACGTCAGCGTGAACTTCTTCGTTTCAAACTTTGCGTTGACGATAAGGTCGCTTGTGACCTTTGAAAAATCTTTGTCCCATCCGACGAACTTTTTCGTCGCGGTATCGTACACGTTCGGCGGAGTTGCGGCAGAGCCGTGTTTCACCATTTCGGTTTTGAGCGTCGTTTCGCCGTTTTTGAAAGTGACCGTATAAACGTTAAGCTCGTACACGGCGGAAACTTCAATATCTTCCGTCACCTTTGAAAAGTCTTTGTCCCATTTTGCAAAATGCATGCCTTCGGGCGGCGAAAGCCTGGCGGTATCGGGCGCGGTCGCGGCGGCTTCGTATTCCACCGTTTGGGTTTCAAGCACCTTTTCGCCGTCCTTAAACGTCACCGTAACCGTGTTGACGTCGTACACCGCGTTTATCGTAAGGTCGCTTGTGACCTTTGAAAAATCTTTGTCCCATTTTGAAAAAGTCTTGCCGTCCTTTTTGGGGACTTCGGGCGCGGTTACGGTATCGCCGTGCTGGACGTTCGTATAGGCTTTAAGCACCGTTTCGCCGTCCATAAACGTTACGGTGTATTTATTTATCGTCCATTTGACGTAAACCGTATCACCGTTTTTGACTTTGGAATCCTTTGTAAGCGGTTTCAAAAAGTCCGCGTCGCGATACAGTCGTCCGGTGTATCCTTCTTTTTGAAGACTGAGCGTGAATAAATCGGAAAACACGACGTTTTCCTTGTAAATGCTGCCGTCTTCGTCTTGGATTTTCACAATCACTTTCGTTTGTCCGTCTTTGTCAGCCACATCGTTTTTGTTGCATGCAAACAGCGTAACAAGCCCGATTAAGAGCACGATACACACGAGCATTGTTTTTAATCCTTTTTTGCTCATTCAACATCCTCCGCTACCACGGGATGAATTTTCATCCCTTGGCTTTCTTGGTATTTTATGTTTTCCTGCCATGACAGGTTTCTACTCGATTGATTATTATAAAGGTAAAATCTGAAATTGCCCGCGCCCGCAGCCATAGGCAACAATTTGCCCTGCTTTTGAATATTCTCGTCCTTGCTGTTTTCAAGCACCGAGATATTGACGTCGTACACGCCGAACTGCTTTGTTTCGTCGTTCGCTTCCGTCAGGTCAAGGTACGAATAGTTATATCCGCCGCCGTAAAACGCTATGCCGCCGTGGACGTATTCCGTCCCGCCGACGTTCAGAATTATATCGCGACATTCCTTCTTTACCTTTGCGACTTCTTTCATCATTTCCGCAACGTTCATCGAAAGCCATGGATTTGCCTCACCGGTAACTTCGATAAGCGTGCTGCTGTCAACGTTTGAAAGGTTTTTCCAGTCAAGCATTTTCACGTCGCCGACAATGCGAAGCGCCGACGCATACGAAGTTGCCGCGCATCCTTCCCACATCGTTATCGTGCCGCCGTACAAGAATTCGCCCGAGAAGTGCGTTTCCATACCGACTGAGAACAACCCCGACGTGTCGAGCACCGAGTTTTTGAGCGTAACGTCGTTGATAAGATAATTGTCGTTGAAGTATTTGTCCGTCTTGTTGCTCTCGCTGTAAGGCAAGTATTTGTTTCCGTTTGCGTCAAAAAGGAATCTTTGCACTTCGTTTGTTTGTTTCAGCGCGCGATTGCTGCCGATTTTCAATATGAATTCGCGCGCGTTTGAAAGCACGCAACTTTCAATATGCACGTTTATCTTCTCATCCTGCACGTTAAACGCCGATTTGTCTTCAACAACGGGGCTTCCCATTGTGGATCCGCCCGCAAAAATTCTGACGACGGTGCGCCCGTTCGACACGCGACTGTTCAACAGTTTTGCGCTTTTTGCGATTTCAAGCGTTGTGCCGACGTAGTTGAGTTTCGACAAGTTGAACCGTCCGTCTTCTTCATGAAGGCTTTCGTCGCTGCAACCTTTCAAGACGATGTTGTTTATAAGCACGTTGTCCGTACTTACAAGGAAAGAAATGTTGTCCTGTCCTTTGACGCTTGCGGACGATATCGCGACGAAATTCAAAGGCCCTTTGAAAATTTTCGGAACCCCCGTCGCGTCCTTGCACTGCGTGAACTTGTCGGCGTTGATTTCAAAGCCGTTGCCGTAAACGTGGTTTTTGAACTCGATAAGGTATTGGACATACTTGTTCACAACGCCGTTTTCGCCACTTTTTTCAAGATTCTCAAGATACGTTTTGTCGTACGTGGTTGTGAATTTTTTGACGTCTTTTTTGAGCTCGACTTCGTCCATGGCCTTGCCGTCAATTTTGACGCCCAGCATCACGTTGTTTGTCAGCACGACGATATGCCCGGCTTCGGTCACCGTTTTCAGTTCGTCGTAATTGCCGACGTTTCTGCCGTCTTTGACCGCGCGAAGTCTGATTTTCGCGCTGATGTTCGTGCCAAAGTATGTGTTGTAGTCGGTCAGCTGTGCGTTAAGCGTCGTAAGCCCCGTGCCCTTTGCCCTGATTTCCGCAGAAATCGCGTCGGCGTTCGTCGCCGTTTGCGCCTTGCAGGAAAAGAGCGAATCATCGTCGGCAAAAAACGCGACGTTCATAAATTCGTCCGTGAACGTTTCGGCGCCCGCTTCCGTGACAACCCTGACGAAAATCGTCCTTGTGTCCGCCCTGCCATTGGGTTTTCTGCCGCCGATTGTCAGTATGTTTTCGATGCCGTACTCTTTCGCGCTGTCCGCAAACTCCATCGAGTACACGTTGGGCACGACGCGGATTGTCTTTTCGATTTCTTTGATGACTTTTCCGTCGTGCTCGGTAGTGATTTTGATTTTGGCAAAGCCCCTTTTCGTTGCGGTGATGTTTGCAAATTGCCCGTGTTGTTCAAGGGTTATTACGTCTGCGCCGCGAATTATTTCAAATTTCACGTCCGCGTCGTCATCGCTTTCGGAATATGCGACGTAGGTGACTTTCGTGTTGTTTTTTTGCTTGATTTCGTCGCCTTCGCCGTCATAATACGACGTACGCACGTCAAGGTTATATTCGGTAAACTCCAAAGAAAAGTCCGTTGCGCCGACCTTTCCCGAATTTTCTTCGTCCGAAAATTCTTTGTCAAAAGACAAGGTCAATACGAATTTGTTTTCGGAAATCCTTTCGATTCCGCTTGCCGTGACTCCTTCGGGCAAAGTAAGGTCGGATATTTCAAGGGCGTCGTTTTTGCTTTCGACGAAAAGTTTTGCCGTTGTCGCTTTGTTTTTCACGGTGACTTTCGCGCCGCTGCTTTTTCCGTTGACCGCAAAGCCCGTGCTGTCGGTATCGACGTTGACCTTGACGGTCAAAACCTTTTCAAGCCCTTCTCGTCCTTCGGGACAAGTAATTCTGACCTGCGTTTCGCCCGAAAACAGCGCCTGCGCCACGCCCGTGACGGCGTTGAGTTTCAGAATGTGATTGTCGCCGATTTCTTCAAATATCCTTGTTTCGCCCGAAAGGTTTTCGGGGTACAGTTCTGCGGAAAAGACGTTTTCGCCGCCGTCTATCGAAACTACGTCGCTCGTGATTTCATCACCGTTGACTTTGGGATAAATTCTTAACACTTTCGTGGAATATGCGGAAACTATGACGCTGTCCTTAAATCCTTTTTCGGCGGAAATCGCCGTGATTTTCACCTTTCCTACGTTATCTATATAAAGTTTTCCGTCGATTATTTCAAATCCGTCGGGGGCTTCGCCGCCGCCGACGCCCGATATTTCAAACGAATATTTCTGATTCCTTGCGTTGACGGGCTGCACCTGCGCCAAAAACGCGATGGGGTCGTAATCGGCAACGTCCACGTCGATAAACCCGTCTTCGTTCTGCGTCGTGATTTGTATGCCCGTCACGGGAATGTCCGCGTAAACGCCCGCCGCTTTCCCCACGGAGAACAGCGCGATCAGAAACACAATCGGAATTATCATTATAAGCGCGATTATTTTCTTTTTCATATTAATCCCCCTCCGTTACTCTGTCAAAGCGGTTTTTGATTCCGATAAGGTAATATAAAAGCGAGCCGACAAACTCCGCCGCCGCGCACACGCTCACGAAAACGTAAGTAAACCAGCGCATATCTTTGCCCTTAACGTTCGACAATACGTTGACGAAAAGGGGTATTCCGCCAAGAATCATCGCGGATACAAGCCCCAGCACGACGATTATCGACACGTTGTTGTTGCTTTCCCTCACGACGTTGTCTTCTTCCAGCGAAAACTGCGGACTGTTCAAATCCTTTCTTGTGGCGTACAGTATCTGCGACAACGCCATCAGCGCGCCGACGAAAAACACGAATACGCCTTCGCCCGCCGACACGTATTTCTTTGCAAGAAGCACCGTCGCCGCAATACCGACGGACAAGACCGCCACCGCAAAACTGAGTGCGATTTTCGCGCCCATAATCTCGTTTATCGAAAGCGGCAACGTCTTTTCGACGTAAAACGACTTCCCGTCGCGGCTGACGTTCGTCGCGCAGAACGTGTTCGTCAGCGCGCCGAAAAGCACCGTGAGCAAAATCGCCAACTCGAAATCGCTCTGAACGAAAATGAGCGACGACAGGAAATTTTTGCCGATTCCCATACAGAAATATACCATAAGCGGCATTATCGCCGCCACCGTGAAGTACTGCACCGCGTAATCGGGCGTGAACAGCACGAGATTGAATTCCTTTTTCAAAAGACTTAAAAACGGCGGGAGTTTTCTTGCCGCGGATTTTTTTGCAAAAATCATTATTGCGCCGGCAGTCGCGCGCGTTTTCATCGCCTTGTTGTACAAAAGCGACGTTATGAGAATGCCGACTGTGCCCGTCGCGACGGTTATCGCCACGATTATCCCCAGATTTTTCCAGACGTCCATTTTCAGTGTGAACGCCGCGATAAAGTTTGCGGGGACAAGGTTTTTCGTCACCGAAATTATCGTCGTCATCGTCTTTTCGGAAAAGAAAAACTTGATTTCGCCCGTTGACATAAGGGTTTTTAAGAAGTCGAGCACCGTCGCGTAGCAATAAAACAGCGCGAAAAGCACCAGCGTTACTATCACCAGAAGACAAACGTACTTCGACGAGAAAAACTTTTTGACGTAATAATACGGCATCGCAAGCACGCTCGACACCGAAAGCGACATAACGGGAATAATAAACGCCGCAAGCAGCCCCAAAACCACGTATCCCGCGCCCTGCTTCGTCACGCTTGCGAACACCGCCACGAACGGCACGAGTATCACAAACGCCGACAACACCTGTTTTGCGTAAATGAAAATGATTTTTGAATACAGTACGTCCGACGCCTTTACGGGAAGAGTCTGGATAATCATTCTGTCGTCGCTTTCAAAAATCGCGCGGTTTATTGCTACGACGCCGCCGATAACGTCGACCGCGAAAACGAATTCGTACACGAACGTCATTATTTCATATTGCCGCGCGCGCACGTCGCGTACGCCGTTGAGCCTGATTTCGGTATATTTCGCAACAAACGCGCCGAACACCTCGACAACGACGTACATAATGAACGCCGTCATCACAAGCGTAAGCAACGCGCCGACGATATCGATGCGTTTCTTGTCACGCTTGAAATAAGACAACTTTTCGGTCATCTGTTTTTTCAGAAGTACGCCCAGCATCAGTCTTCCTTATTAGTATCGTAATACTTTTCGATAAGTTCGTCGCCGTCGAATTTGTCTTTTCCGGTGACGATGATTTTTTTGAGTTCGCCCGCGGCAATTATAATCACCCTGTCGCAAATCCTTTCCACGACGTCGAGATTGTGCGACGAAAACAAAATGGTTTTGCCCGTCTGCACGTACTCGCGCATATAGTTTATGACGGCGTTCTGCGTGCGGGGATCGAGACCGAGCATCGGCTCGTCAAGAAGCCACAGCCGCGGCTCGTGAATGAGCGAACCCATCATACATATTTTCTGTTTCATTCCGTGGGAGTATCCCGAAATAAGTTTGTTTATGCTGTCGCCGAGTTTGAATACCCCTTCGAGCTCCTGGATTTTCTCGTCGCGCTTTTCGTAGGGTACGCCGTAAACGTCGCTCATAAAAGAAAGATATTGCATACCCGTCATTTTTGTGAACACCGTGTGATTGTCGGTGACGAAAGAAAAGTTGCGTTTTGCCTCCACGGGATTTTTCGACACGTCGTAACCCGACACGGTTATCGTGCCGGAACTTAACGGAATCATTCCCGTGATACATTTGAGAGTGGTGGATTTTCCTGCGCCGTTTGCGCCAAGGATACCGACGACTTCCCCTTCCGCACAAGAGAAGGAGATGTCTTTTACGGCATAATCGGATTTTTTGCCGTACTTTTTGAAAAGGTTTTTTACTTCAAGCGGCAACGAGCCGTCAATCGGCGTGCCAAGTGTTTTTTTATTATTTTTCATTGCGTCCCTTATCTTCAAGTAATGTATCGCGTATGCACGCGTGCGTGTTCTAATAAAAATTATTAGATACCTTATCATATATCCAAAAAACATATTTGTCAACGATAAAACCGCCCGAAACGCCATTTGTTTCGTTATTCAACTTTTTGTATAGTGTTTGCAAAAAATAAATATCGCCGCTCTTGACAAATAAAAAATATGGTTTATACTATATTTACATACCCCCATAGGGTATATTGAAAATTAACGGAGAATAACAAAATGGAAAACGTAAAATGCGCCGAAATATCCTGCGCCGATTGCTGCCGAAAGAAGCACACGCCGCGCGACGAAAAATCTCTCAAATGCCTGAACGACAGGTTAAACCGCATAATCGGACAGTTAAACGGCATAAAAAATATGTTGAACGACAATCGTTATTGCGGCGACATACTCGTGCAGTTGTCCGCCGCCGAAAGCGCGCTGTCGGCATTCGGGTATGAAATTCTGTCCGACCATTTCAAAACCTGCGTCGTCGAAAACGTGAAAGACGGAAACACCGCAATCCTTGACGAGGCGGTTGAACTTATTAAAAAACTGAAATAGTTAAATTATGGAAAAACTTAAATTCAACGTTTACGGCATGAGTTGCTCGGCATGCTCCGCGCGCGTCGATAAGGTCGTAAGGGAACTTGACGGCGTAAAAGACGTCGCCGTGAACCTTCTCACAAATCAGATGGTCGTCGACTTTGACGAGCCTGCCACTGTCGAAAAAATCGAACGCACCGTTTCGAGCGCGGGGTATAAAGCCGCTCTTTTTAACGACAAATCGCAAAAAAAGGAAAAAGTCAATCCGCTTATCCGCTCGATAATCCGCCTTGCCGTGTCCGCCGTCTTGCTTATCCCCCTTATGTACGTTTCGATGGGCGGCGTTATGTTCGGCTGGGATATGGGCGCGCTGAACGGCAACCCGATGGGTATCGCTATATACGAACTTGTGTTCTCTTTCGTCATACTTGTCATCAACGGAAAGTTTTTCGTGAGCGGCACAAAGGCGATTTTCCACCGCGCGCCGAATATGGATACTCTTGTGTCGATGGGCAGCGGCATTTCTTTCGTATACAGCGTCGCGCTTATGATTCGCGCAGGCGCGAATACCGCATATCTTCATCACCTTCCGCACACCTTGTACTTTGAGTCGGCGGCGATGATACTTGTACTTATCACCCTTGGAAAAACGCTGGAAATTTACAGCAAAGGAAAAACCACGTCCGCGATAAATGGGTTGATGAACCTTGCCCCCGAAACCGCAAGGGTTATTAAGGACGGCGAAGAAAAAGAAATTCCGCTGTCTTCACTTTCGACGGGCGACGCGTTTGTCGTACGCCCCGGCGAGAACTTCCCCGCGGACGGCGTAATATTGTCGGGAAGCGGCTCCGTCAACGAATCGGCGGTTACGGGCGAAAGTATGCCCGTCGATAAATCCGTCGGCGATAAGGTTATTTCCGGCACGACGAACGTCAACGGCTTTATCACCGCAAAAGCCACTTCCGTCGGCGGAGATTCCACGCTCGGGCGCATCGTCAAACTTGTGCAGGACGCGTCCGCCTCAAAAGCCCCGATTGCAAAAACGGCAGATAAAGTATCCGGAATATTCGTACCAAGCGTCATTTGCGTCGCAATCGTTACTTTTATCGTGTGGATTGCCGTCACGAAAAACTTTGCGACTTCCCTTATGCACGCAATATCCGTGCTTGTCATAAGTTGCCCGTGCGCCTTAGGTCTTGCAACCCCCGTCGCCATTATGGTCGGCAGCGGAAAAGGCGCGAAAAACGGGCTTTTGTTCAAGACGGCAACCGCCCTTGAAGAAGCGGGAAAAACAGATATCGTCGTTCTGGACAAGACGGGCACCATAACGAAAGGCACGCCTGTCGTCACCGACGTTTCGGCTTTGTCGGGAGAGTCGGAAGACGAAATCATCGCGCTTTCCGCAAGCCTTGAAAAAGGCAGTTCGCACCCGCTTGCGACGGCGATCGTGCGCTTTTCGGAAGAAAAAAACATAACGGTTTTCACCCCGGAAAAGTTTGAAAACCTTTCGGGACACGGCGTGAAAGGAATCGTGAGCGGCGACGAAATCGTCATCGGAAACGCCGCCCTTATGAAAGATATCGGCGCGGCGGCAAACGACGCTTTTTCGACAGGCGAAAAGTTCGCGCGGGACGGCAAAACCCCGTTGTACGTTGCGAAAAACAATAAAATTATCGGCGTCATCGCCGTGTCGGACGAGCTGAAATCAGATAGCGCGGGCGCGATAAAACGAATGAAAGAACAAGGTCTGTTCGTCACCATGCTTACGGGCGACAACGCGCTCAGCGCAAACGCGGTTGCAAAAACCTGCGACGTCGACTGCGTTATCCCGGACGTTCTTCCCGACGAAAAAGACGCAGTTTTGTCAAACCTTCAAAAGTACGGAAAGGTCGTCATGGTCGGCGACGGAATCAACGACGCTCCCGCCCTTACCCGCGCGGACGTCGGCATTGCTATCGGCGCGGGCACCGACGTCGCAATCGACAGCGCGGACGTCGTGCTGATGAAGTCGGAACTTTCGGACGTGCCGCGCGCGATAAGCCTTTCCCGCCGCACCCTTCTGAATATCCGCGAAAACCTGTTCTGGGCGTTTATTTACAACGTCGTGTGCATTCCCATCGCCGCAGGCGTGTTCTCGTCGCTCGGCGTTACGCTGAATCCCATGTGGGGCGCGGCGGCAATGAGCCTTTCAAGCGTATGCGTCGTGCTGAACGCGTTAAGACTTAATCTTATCAACCTTGACAAGCCCGTAAAACACAGGAAAAAAGTCGTGAAAATCGACGTGAACGATATTTCAAAAACCAAAAACACCGAAATTAAAAAAGGAGAACAAAGTATGAAAAAAACGTTGAAAATCGAAGGTATGATGTGCGCGCATTGCGTGGCTCACGTAAAATCCGCCCTGCAAAAAGTCGACGGCGTCAAAGACGTCGAAGTGTCGCTTGAAAACAAAACGGCGGTCGTAACTCTTACGTCGGACGTAAACAACGACGTATTGAAATCCGCGGTAACAAACGAAGGCTACGAGGTCGTCGAAATAAAATAAAACCACCAAAATAATACTTTTTCGTCAAAAACAAAACTTTAATGCGACGATTTTGAAAGATAACCGTCAAAAAAGAAGGGATAACGCAAAATGCGTTATCCTTTATTTTATTCCGAAAGTTCCGTCCACTCGGTTATCAGCGGATCAAGTTTTTCTTCAATTTTTTTTATTTCTTCTTCGACCGCCATTACTTTTTTGTAGTCGGTGTTGACGGTTTCGTCGTCGAGTTTTGCCCGCGCAAGGCTCAACTCTTCTTCAAGCGCGGTGATCTTTTTTTCCAAAAACTCGACGCGGTGTTTGCGCCGTGCTTCTTCCTTACTTTCGACGTAGCGTTCCCCGCCTGTTTTTTTGGTCTTTTCGGGCTTTTCCTTTGCGACTTCCTCCGCGGTTTCTTTTTCTTTTTCTTCGTACTCGTCGAAAGTGCCGTCGAAGTATCTTACCCCGCCGTTTTCAAACACGATAAGGCTTTTTGCGACGCGGTTTATAAGATACCTGTCGTGCGACACGACGATGACCGTGCCCGAAAAATCCATCAGAAGTTTTTCAAGGGTTTCCTTGCCGATGATGTCCATATGGTTGGTCGGCTCGTCAAGAATCAGGAAGTTGGGACGACGGCGGAATATCTTTGAAAGCGCAAGGCGCACCTTTTCGCCGCCCGACAAATCTTTGACGCACTTGAAAACGTCGTCGCCCGAAAGCAAGAATCCTCCCAGCGTTTTTCGTATTTCCCCGTCGTTAAGTTCCGGAAACTCCGCGCGGAAGTCTTCAAGGACGCTCAACTCGCTTTTTGTCGCGGCAATGGTCTGGTCGAAGTACCCGACGCGCGTTTTCACACCGAGTCGGACGTCGCCCGAAAGCGGCGGAATAAGCCCCGTTATCGTTTTAAGTAACGTAGATTTGCCCGTGCCGTTGCTGCCGATTACGCCGATTTTCTGTCCCCTTTCGACGGCAAGCGATATTTCGCCCAACGGTTTATCGTATCCGAAAACAAGGTCTTTCACAAACAGCGCGTCCCTGACGCTTTCGTACTCGGGCTGGAAAGACGAAGCAAACGTCGAGGTGTCGAAGCGGCGCGGGGTTTCGACAGTACCAAGCCTTTCGATTTCTTTCAGTTTCGACTGCGCCATTGCGGCTTTCGTCGCCTTGTAGCGGAATCTTTCGACAATTTTTCGGAGCCTGTCGATTTCGGCGGCTTTCCATTTCGCGTCTTTCAACGCCTTGTCGTACGCCTGTTGTTTTTGCGCCAAAAACGCCGTGTAGTTACCCTTGTATCTTGTGGTGACGCCGTACTCGATTTCGTAAACGACGCCGACGATGCGGTCCAGAAACATACGGTCGTGCGACACGATGACGACCGAATTTTTATAATTTTTAAGGTATCCTTCCAGCCACTCCACCGCGGCGATGTCAAGGTGGTTCGTGGGTTCGTCCAGAAGTAAAACGTCGGGTTTTTCAAGCAGCAGTTTCATAAGCGCGATTTTTGTGCGCTGTCCGCCCGAAAAGCACGAAAGTTTTTTGTCAAGGTCTTCGGCGGAAAACCCGAATTTACTCACCGCCGTCAGATATTCCTTTTTATAAAGGTATCCGCCGATATTTTCAAACCTTTCCATTGCGCGCGAGTACGCGCCGACGTTTTCGTCCGACGGGTTTTCGCTCATTTTGTCAAGAAGGATTTGCAATTTGTTTTCAAGAGCGACGACGTCCTTGTACGCCGACAAAATTTCCTGCCGGAGAGTCAGTTCGTCGTTCAAAGACACCTGTTGAAGATATCCAATTTTCGGCGCGCCCGATATCGAAAACGAGAATTTTTCGTCGCCCGTGCCGGACACGAGCGGCACTTCCCCGCTAATGCACTTCAATATGCTGGTTTTTCCGGAGCCGTTCCTGCCGACAAGCGCGATTTTTTCCTTGTCCGACACCGAAAAATTTATTTCGGAAAGCACCGTATTGCCGTCGTACTCGACGGAGCCGTTGATAATCTCGATTCTCATACGTCCGATTATACAAAACTTTTGTTAATTTGTCATTCGTTATGAACACAAGATAATAACGCGCTCTTTACATATTTTTAAATCGGTGCTATAATCCTATCAAACGAGGTAATGATAATTATATGGTCGGTTTAACGTCAAACAATTTAATGAACCTTAGCATGGCGGAACGCTTCGATAAGTTCAAAGAAAAGGGCTTCGGCTCGGTCATGATATGGCTCGGCCCCGACGCCAAAGAGTCCGCGGACGAACGCGCCACCCTTGCCGAACGCGCGGGGCTTTTCATTGAAAACTTCCATTTAAGCTGCGACCACCTGAACGAAATATGGATCGACTGCAAGGAAGGGGACGAGCGCATTTCCCGCTTTAAGGACGAAATTGCGGCAGCCTCGAAACACGGCGTGAAAACGGTTGTCTGCCACCTGACGCACGGCGATTTTCCGCCTTTTGTGTCGACAATCGGCACGAATCGTATCGAAGACCTTGTGAAATTTGCGGAAAACGCAAACGTGAAACTTGCGTTTGAAAACGTCATCACGAAAGACCACGTCACCTACGTTCTGGAAAATTTCAAGTCGCCTTACGTCGGGCTTTGCTACGACGTCGGACACGATCACTACTGGCGCGTTCAGGATTGGCTGGGGCTTTTCGGCGACAGGGTTTTCGCCCTGCACCTGCACGACAATTTCGCCGATAAGGATTCCCACTTCATACCCTTTGACGGCAGCATCGACTGGCAGTACACACTGCCCCGCCTTGCGAAAACGAGTTACCGCGGCACGACCACGCTTGAAACGAAGGACGCCGCCTACGTTTACGACGCCTCGCCCGATAAATATCTGGAACACGCGTTAAGCGTCGGCAACTATATCGACAAATTCCTTGAAAACAACCGCTGAACGGCAAAATAAAAAACACAAAACCGCGTTGGTTTTGTGTTTTCTTTTTGTTTTTTTGGTTGGGTTTTCTTTTTTTTCGGTTTTATTGACCGATGACGGCTTTGATACGCCTGACCCCTGCGGAGCTCGACTGTTCTTTCGTGATTTTGAAAGATTTTAAGTCGCCCGTGTTGTTTGCATGCGGTCCGCCGCAAATTTCCTTGCTGAAATCGCCGATGGTATAAACTTTTACCTTTTCGCCGTACTTGTTGTCGAAGATACCGATTGCGCCCTGCGCCTTCGCTTCGTCAACGGTCATTTCTTCGCACACAACGGGGATATTCTTTTTGATTTGTTCGTTGACAAGGTCTTCAACCGCTTTTATTTCGTCCGCCGTCATTGCACGGTCGAAACCGAAGTCGAACCTTAATCTTTCGGCGGTGATATTGCTGCCGCGCTGACGCGCCTCGCCGCCCAGAACCTTCATAAGAGCGGAATGTAAAAGGTGCGTTGCGGTGTGAAGTTTTGCGGTTTCTTCGGAATTGTCCGCAAGCCCGCCGTGGAATTTCTGTTCTGCGCCCGCCTGCGATTTTTTCTGATGTTCCTTGAACGCGTCTTCGTATCCCTGCACGTCGACTTCGAACCCGTTTTCGTGCGCGAGTTCTTCCGTCATCTCGATGGGGAATCCGAAAGTATCGTAAAGACGGAATGCGGTTTTTCCGCTTATCGTCTTTGTGGGAATGTGCGTGATGACCTTTTCAAACTCTTTCAGTCCTTGTTGCAAGGTGTTGGAGAATCTGATTTCTTCCTTGTCAAGTTCCGACACAATCCTGTCTTTATTGGTCAAAAGATACTGATAAACATCCTGATATTGCGAAATATACTGTTCCGCAATTTTGGAAAGCGAACGCTCGGGAAGGTCGATGATACGTCCGAAACGCACCGCGCGACGGATAAGTCTCCTAAGAATATAGCCTTGGTCGACGTTGCTTGGGACAATGCCTTTCACGTCGCCGATAAGGAAGGTCGAGGTGCGGATATGGTCGGCGATTATACGCATCGCTTTCGTGACCGTTTCGCTTTCGTCGTACTTGTGTCCCGAAAGGTTTTCGATGAGCGCGATCGCGGGTTTGAACAAGTCGGTTTCATAAACCGATTTGTATCCGTTCAGAATGCAAAGCATACGTTCAAGCCCCATTCCCTCGTCGACGTTCTTTTGTTTAAGCGGCGAGAAGGTGCCGTCGGCGTTTTTGAAGTATTGCATAAAGACGTCGTTGCCGATTTCGACGTACTTGCCGCAGTCGCACGCGGGCGAACATTCGTCCGAACATTTGGGTTTTCCCGTGTCGATAAACATTTCGGTGTCGGGACCGCAAGGACCGGTAACGCCGGCGGGACCCCACCAGTTGTTTTCTTTCGGCAGGAAGAAAATGCGGTCTTCGGGGACGCCCATCTTTTTCCAGAATTCCGCGCTTTCGTCGTCGCGGGGGCAGTCTTCGTCGCCCTTGAAAACGGTAACGGCGAATTTGTCTTTGTCAAATTCAAGATGATTCAGCAAGAAGTCGTACGAGCAGGAAATTGCGTATTCCTTGAAGTAGTCACCGAGCGACCATCTGCCCAGCATTTCAAAAAACGTGCAGTGCGTCGGATCGCCGACTTCTTCGATATCGCCCGTGCGGACGCAGATTTGCACGTCGGTCAGACGATTGCCCGCAGGGTGTTTTTCGCCGAGAAGGTACGGTACGAGGGGGTGCATGCCCGCCGTCGTGAACAATACCGTCGGATCGTTTTCGGGGATAAGCGACGCGCTGGAAATAACAGCGTGTCCCTTTGATTTGTAGTAGTCGAGATAAATTTTGCGAAGTTCGCTGCTTGTAAGGTTTTTCATAAATATCCTTAAATTAAATTATCTTTTGATAAATTGCCCTGAACCCGTGCGGCAATACGCCGAGTTTGATGAGATAGCCTTCCGCGCCGTCGCCCTCGCTGACGGTGAGTTTGTCCGCGCCGAGATATTTCAGAATAAGCGAATACATGAGTATGCCCGGGGCGATGATGTCCGCGCGTTTTTCGGGGAGTCCTTTCACGTGGCGGCGTTCTTCCATCGTCATTTTGCTGATTTTGTCGTACATGTTTTCGATGTCGGAAAGCGTCAGCACCGAGCCGTTGACGACGTTCGGATCGTATTTTTCAAGTTGGTTTTTTATCGCCGCCATCGTGGATATCGTGCCGCCGATTGCGACGACGTTGTCAAACGGCGGAATTTCGCCGTATCCCAGAAGACAGTCGTTGATGAACGGCGTCATTTCGATTCTTTCGCGCTCGATTGCGGAAAGCCTGACGATGCCGTACGGCAAACTTTTGGAATATAATATGTTTTCGCCGTCGCCGACCGAAATTTCGGTGCTTGCGCCGCCCATGTCGATAACGCAGCATCTGCCTTTCGTGCTTGCGCCCAAGAACCCGATTTCCGCCTCGGTCTTTTTGTCCAGAATGTCGATTTCAAGCCCGCAAAGTTCCCTGACTCTGTCGACGAACCTGTATTTGTTTTTCGCGGAGCGCACCGCTTCCGTCGCGTAGGCATAGACGTCTTCCGCGCCGTTTTGCATCGCGACGAAATAATACTCCGCAACAGCCTGAGCCGTACGTTCTATACTGACGGGTTGCAACGTGTTCATCTCGTCCATATTCTCGGCAAGACGCGTCGTGTTCACCCTTTTTTCGACCTTTTCGCCGTCCGTCATCATAAGCCTTACGGACGTGCTGCCTATGTCGATTACTCCGAATAACATAAGTCCCTCACTAAAATAATACAACTATTATAAACAAGTAATAAGAGTTTGTCAATTTATGAAAACTTAATGCATACATTGTTTTTATGGAAAACGAAAAAAGAGGAGCGCTCGCGCTCGAAAACGACCGCCTGACCGTTACGTCCGTTTCAAAAGTGATTTCGTCGGGCGACAAGTCGATTGTATTGATGCAAAACAAGGAAACTTTGACAATCACGGGCGAAGGACTTTCCGTCACCGAAATCAACCTTGACTCGGGACGGCTTTCGGCAACCGGCAGAGTGAAAGAAATAAGGTTTTCGGAAACGCTCACGAAAGCGGGACTTATCAAAAAGATTTTCAAATGACGCACTCGATAATTTCCGAAAGTTTTATCTTTCTTTCGATGATTCTTTGCGGAATGACGTCGGGCGTGCTTTACTCCCTGCTTCGCGGTTTGCGCCGCGTCGTGAAGAAAAAGTTTTTCGCGTTCTTTTCCGACGTTATTTTTGCGGCGGCAACGCTTATAATACTCTTTTTCGCGCTTGAAAAAACCTGCGGCGGTAACATAAGATTATACCAAATCGCAGGCTTTATTGCGGGGTTTTGTATTGTTGAACTGTTTTTTGCGCTTATTACGCAGCGGCGCCGATCATAATCACCAGAACGTTTGAGCGTATTATCGCATAGCTGTATCTTGCCAGCCCGCGCCCTGCCTTTCGCATCGCTTCTTGTGCGTAAATCTTCGCCGCGTCCTTCGTTAAGGAAAACGCAAATTCAAACTCCACAATCGTCGATTCCGGGAGCGTTTTCAACGCACGCGCCATTTGCTGTGCCGGATTATTGTTTGTGATGACGTAATTGTATTCCGTGCCGTTTGACGTATAAGTTTCGTGCGCGAAGTAATCGAACTTCCCTTCCGCTTTCGGGTAACCGTGTCCCGGATTTTCAACGTGAGTGTTTTTCACTTCGTCGTCGGACAACAGGAAGTAGGCGTGCGACAAAAACTCCTTGCTGTCGTCGCCGACGTCGCCCCAGGTCGTGTCAACGAAATACCATTCCTTATTACCCGTGCCGTTAAGGTCAAGCAGGACTTTGTTCCAGGCGTGTCCGCCGAAGTTTTGACCGTCGCTTGACGCTTTGCCGCTGATACGCACGGCGGTGATACCCTCGATTCCGCACATTAAAACGAACGCTTTCGACTTCCCGTCGCAGACGGCGTGCATATCTTTCTTATAAAACTTATCAAGGAATATCCCTTCAAGGTAATATCCATAATATTTCATTTTTTCGTTAAGGCTGAGATTTCCGCTTACATATGCGTCTTCGGCGTTTGCACAGTCGTGGTCGTAGCGCACGTTGTAGATTATGTAGTCGTAGATTGCGTGGACTTTTTCGTATTCGCTCATTTCGTCGGACACGATATCAGACAGCGCGTCTTTCGCGTTATCGTAAATTTGTTGCAAATTGTCGGCTTGCGAACCCATAAACACGGGCTTGTAGCCCCACGCCACCGCCTTGTAAAGCATATTGCTGGTTGAAACGCTCATCGTTTCTTTCACGTCGTCGATATAAAAGTTTCTATCTTTTTTCACGTTGTCGTAATGGGGTTTCGAATATGTGTTTTGCACGGCGTCTGCAAATCCGTCGGGCGCGTCGTACTCGGGCGAATTGACCGTCGGGATAAGCCCTGCCTCGTCGGCGAAAAACCTGAATTTTACCGTGAACTCGTTGCCGCTCGTTTTAAGCGAGTATCCCGGGATAATGCCCGACTCTTCAACGTATTCTCTGACTTCGGACACATCGTTTTCCACGGTTTCGGGCGTCGCGTATCCCGCGTAAAACTTGATTTCCGCGATTTTGCTTTCCAGAACGAAAAGGATAAGATTTTTAAGTTCTTCCTTGGACGTTATATATCGGTTTTGCGCGTATCCGCCGTAGTCGTGGAAGTGCGAGGCGTAATACCACGCTTCGTCGTGTTCCGAAAGATATACGATTGTTTTTGTTTTCGTGATTTTGTTTATTTCCGCCGTTACCTTATGTTCGCCGCGGCTCGTCGGCTTAAACGAAAAGGTTTTGCCCGTCGAATAATACTTGTCGTTGACGTACCATTTGACGCTTTCGGCGTAGGCTTTTGCGGGCGAAAGAGTTGCCGTAAACGTTACCGTTTCCGCCGTGGTCTGGCTGAGATTTCCTGTCACACCGACTTCGATATGATTTGCGGCAACGTTGTCCTTGACGACGAAATTAACTTCGCGGCTCACTCCGCCCACAACGACTTTTAATGTGAAATTCCCTTCTTTTCCGATTGCGGCAATCGTGTCGTTGACCTCGCCCATGCCGTTTGAACGGATTGTTTCAAGTTCCGTCGTGGAAATCAGGCTCCCGCCTTCGTCGTAAACGTACGCCATCGCGGTTTTTTCGAGAAGCGAGTTGTCGAAATATCTTGCGTGCACGACGATTTTTTCTTCCGTGCCGACGCGGTATTTTTCAAGATATACAAGAAGTTCTTCGACGGCGTAGAATCCGACGGTTGCGGATTTTCCGTCCGCCGTTACGGTGGCAAAATAAATTTCGCCCGGGCTTGGCAGATACGACGCGGTTTTACCGCTTGCCGTCGCGACTTCTTCGCCCGCGCCGTTCGTTATTTTCCACGAAAATATGGTGTCGGGATTCGTGCCGTCGTTGAGCGTTGCGGAAAATTCGACGCTTTTCGGCGTTTCGCCCGATTGCAACAGCTGATATTGATTTTCGACGCCGATTTTTACCGTTGTGACGTCGGCGTAATCGACGTTTACCTTAAGTTCCGCCGTGTCGCCTTTGCCGTTGGTTGCGGTAATCGTGACCGCGGTTTGGGTTTTCCCGACGGCTTTTATGCTTGTCCGCCCGTATATTTCGACCTTTGTTTTATCCGACGTGGACAAAGTGAACTCGTCGGTGCGCCCGTCGCTGAGCGTTACGTCGTACGTTTCGCCGATTTTCAGCGTTATCTCGCTTTCGGACAGCGCGAATTTCCCTTCCGGGTGCAAAAGTCCTTGTATAAGACTGCATCCGCAAAGCGCGGCGCAAAGAAGCGCGACAATCGCGGCAATCAACGTTATTTTCAAAAATCTTTTGTTTTTCATAGTAAATATATTTTATACTAATCTTGCTAAAAGGTCAATACGATTTTTTCTTGTTAAAGCCACTTCGATGTGGTATAATCGGTCTTATGCAAGATACCATTCCTTTTCTTACGACGATAATCACAAAAGCCGAAGCGGACGAGATGAATCCGCTTGTTCTCGCTTTCGTCGGCGACTCCGTACAACAACTGTACGTCAGAACGCGGCTTGCCATTTCGTCCGACAAAAAATCGGGCGCGCTCCATAAACTCGCAACCAAGGAAATCAAGGCGGAAGCGCAGGCGGATAAAATCGAAAAACTGCTGCCGTACCTTTTTGAAGAAGAAGTCGCGGTTTACAAGCGCGCAAGAAACGCGCATTATTCGTCGTCGGCAAAAAACGCAAGTATCGGCGACTACAAAAAAGCAAGCGGTTTCGAGGCTCTTCTCGGATACCTGTATCTCACGGGAAAACACGACCGTCTGAACGAATTGCTTTCAATCGAATAAGGAGAAACCATGTTAATTACGGGAAAAAACGCAGTGTATGAGGCGTTGCGCTCCGACGCAACCGTTGAAAAACTTTACGTGCAAAGAGGCGAAACGACGGGCGTCGTAAAAAACATAATCGCCCTTGCAAAGGAAAAGAAAATCGTCGTGTCCGTCGTCGATAAAACCGCGCTTGACCGCATCACGCAAAACGCAAAACATCAGGGAGTCGCGCTTACTCAGACGGAGTTTATTTATTCGTCTTTGGACGACATTTTGTCTTTTGCGAAATTGAAAGACGAGCCGCCCTTTATCGTGATTCTGGACGAACTTTCCGACCCCCACAATCTCGGCAGCATAATCCGCACGGCGGAGTGCGCGGGCGTGCACGGGATCGTCATCGGAAAGCACCGCGGCGTTACCGTGAACGACACCGTTTTAAGGTGCTCCGCAGGAGCGGCGGAACACGTGAAAATCGCGAAAGTTACCAACGTCAACGACGCGATAAATTATCTTAAATCGCAAAATGTGTATGTTTATTGCGCGGATATGGACGGTGAACCTATGTATCGTGCAAATCTTACCGGAGCAATCGCATTGCTTGTCGGCGGCGAGGACAGCGGCGTAAAACGCCTTTCAAAGGAACTTGCCGACGGCGTAATTTCCATTCCGATGAGCGGAAAAATCAACAGCCTGAACGCCTCGGTTGCCGCCGCCGTCGTGATTTACGAAAAAGTACGACAGGACAGAAAATGACATACGAAAAAAGGCCCGACGAGGAACTTGCAAAACGCGCGCAGTCAAACGACTCAGCCGCCGTAAACGAACTGTTGCATCGTCATAAATCGCTGGTCAACAAGGCGGTGCGCCGCTTCTTTTTGCCGTCGGGCGACACCGACGATCTTGTGCAGGAAGGAATGGTCGCGCTGTTCAACGCGATTATGAATTACGACGAAAAAGCCGGCGCGAGTTTCACAACGTTTGCCTACATCTGCGTCAGAAAAAGAATTATCGACTTAATCAGGAAATCTTCAAGCGGGAAAAATCGTGCGCTTAACGACAGCGTGCCGCTGGACGACGTCGAAATCGCCTCGGGCAATCCCGAAACCGTTTATATCGAAGAGGAGCGGGAAACCCTTTTAATGCGGGAAATCGAAAGCGTTTTGTCGGAAGAAGAACAGCGGATTTTTTACGCTTATCTTGACGGCGACTCGTATCGGGAAATCGCCGCCTCTCTTTCGGTTTCCACGAAAAAAGTCGACAACACCCTGCAAAAAATAAAAAAATCGCTGAAAAAATCGTTTAATCGCTGACTTTTCCGCCGATTTTCGCTTTACATAAACGAATAAATTATTTATAATAATTGCACGTTGATATATTATCGACGAATTTCCTTGCCTGTTTAAGCAGGCCACAAAGTCCACAAGGAGGTATAAAAAGATGAACAAGTATGAAATCCTTTACATCATCGACAATGACGTTTCGGAAGAAGACAAGGCTGCTCTCGTTGACAGGTTCTCGGACCTCGTCGTAAAACTCGGCGGCACCGTTGACGGCATTGACAAGTGGGGTACCCGCAAATATGCATATCCCATCAACGATAAGAACGAAGGCTACTACGTCTTGATGAACTTTACGGCAGCAGCAAACGCTCCCGCCGAAATCGATCGTCAGATGAAAATCACAGACGCAATCGTACGTCAGATGATTATCCGCAAATAACCGCATAAGGGGTCATTTATGAACAAAGTATTTTTAATCGGTAATTTAACAAAGAATCCCGAACTCACCAACACCGGCTCGGGCATTCCCGTTTGCAGATTCACGCTTGCCGTGTCGCGCAGATTTTCCAACAGCGACGGCGTAAGAGATACCGACTTCCTCCCCGTTGTCGTATGGAGAACGCAGGCGGAACATTGCAACAAATACTTGAAAAAAGGCAGTAAAGCGGCCGTATCCGGATCGGTTCAGACCCGCAGTTACGACGCTCCCGACGGAAGCCGCAGATACGTCACCGAAATCGTTGCCGACGAGGTTCAGTTCCTCAGCACCAAGGCCGAAGACGAATCCGCCTCGAACGACGGCGTGTTCGACGACCTTAAAGCAGTTGACGAGAATCTGCCCTTCTGATTTTCGCCCGTATATAGGGCTCAATAATTAAGAGGTATATTAAAATGAGTGAAGAAGTAAAACGCCCCGTTCAGGGCGGCAAAAGAATTCCCAAAAAGAAAGTCTGCCAATTCTGCGTCGATAAGGCAACCGAAATCGACTACAAAGACGTTGCCAAACTTCGCAAATACATCACCGAAAAAGGCAAGATGATGCCCCGTCGTATGACCGGCGTCTGCGCAAAACATCAACGCTTCTTGTCCGACGCAATCAAACGCGCCCGCGTTATGGCATTGCTTCCCTACAAAGCAGACTAATTATTAAACTAATCAAAAACGCACCGTTCCCACGGTGCGTTTTTTGCTGCGCGCAAGACGTTTACATCTTTTTTTCTTGACTGTCAATAGGACACTCTTGCTATATAGCAATAGACCGTTTTCTTTCGAGGTATTGTTTTAAATATATGCGTTGGCGGTTTTATGGCTGTTCGGTATTTATAAATGACTTTCACGCATTTCCGTTGCGAAAAGCAAAGCGGAATAAAACACTTTTGATATAAAACCGCTTTGTTTTATATTGTTGCCCTTCCGCGCGTCGCACTCTGTGCTTTTGAAATCACATTATTGCAAGCAATAACGCTCACTCTTTTGCTTGTGTGCGCCTTTTCCCCACGGGTACACAGTATCCCGCGGGGTCCACTTTTTCCGCTCGCTATGACATAAATAATCCCGCCATAAAAAGGCGGGATATATTACTCTCTCTCCCAAAACGGCGAGAATTTTGATGCCATTTAGCCCCACAAGTACAAGTATCTTGTGGGGACCCCGAACGGGGTTCTTGACGGGTTCTTGCGAAGGCGCGTACGCGTCGCAAATCTTGCTTTTGACCAAACAAACTCTTTTTATTCGTTTGTTTGTCTTTTGCTCGTTTGCTCCTTCTCCCCAAAAGTACAAAAGTATCTTTTGGGGTCCCCTTCCCCTATAAAACGGCGAGAATTTGATGGATTTTTGACGTTTCTTTCGGGGTTCTGAAAATCCTAGTGTACTAATGCGTACACGGATTTTCAGGTTCTCGGAAAAACTCAAAAAGGCGCGAATTGTCGCCGTTTTAATTGTATTGGTTTTGAAGAAGATCGAGCATCTCCCTGCTCCCGCCGACAAGCAACGTGTCGCCGTCAAGCAAAGGCTCGTCCGCGGCGAAGTTGACGATGACGTCGTTGTCGCGCTCGACCGCAAGAACGTTGACGTCGTATTTTTTGCGGATATCCAGCGTCACAAGGGAGCTTCCCGCCCAACTTGACGGAAGTTCCATTTCTATAATGCTGTATTTGCTGCTTATGGTCATTATGTCGTGCAGCAAGGGGTTGGCAAGGCGTGCGCCCATTTTTTCGCCCATTTCCATTTCGGGAATGACGACCTCGTCCGCGCCGACGCGTTCCAGAACCATTTTATGTTTAAGGTTTTCGGCCTTTGCGATGACCTTTTTGACGCCGATTTCCTTGCAGGTGAGCGTGCACAAAACGCATGCTTCCAGGTCGCTTGCGATGCCGATAATGACGACGTCGAAGTTTTCGATGCCGAGCGCGCGCAAAGTGCGTTCGTCGGTGACGTCGGCGACGACGGCGTGAGTGGTGTACTCGTGCGCTTCCGTGATGACCTCTTCTTTTATATCGACGGCAAGGACTTCCTCGCCTTTTTCAAACAAGGTTTTCGCGACGGTCGAGCCGAATCTGCCAAGTCCGATTACCGCAAATTGTTGATTTTTCGATTTTTTGTTTTTCATAAAATAAACCTCCGCTTATCCGATAAGAATTTTGGCATCGGGGTATTTGATATTTGCCGATTGTTTTTTTGTATTCAAAAGCGCGGTGCCGATTGTCAGCGGCCCAAGACGACCGATGAACATCGAAAAACACAGCGTAATGAGCGCGGGCGTATGGAGCGAAGTCGTGATCCCTGCCGATACGCCGACCGTGCCGAACGCGCTGAACGCCTCGTACATGCTGTCAATGACGGACAATTGCACGCCGTACGCCGCCTCCGTCGCCCAGATTATGAGAGCCTGCGCGAAAGAACCCAGGAAATATGCCGTCGTAACGACCGCCGCGCGTTTTATCGTCCTTGTGTTGATTGTTTCCTTGCCGACAACGACTTCGTCGCGGCCACGGAATACGGACGCGAACAACATAACCATAACGAAAATGGTTGTGGTTTTTACGCCGCCGCCCGTCGATGCGGGACACGCGCCGACGAACATAAGCACCATCGTCGCGACTTTTGCGCCGTCCGTGAGATTTGCCTGATTTATCGACGTCCAGCCCGCCGTCCTTGCCGTCGTCGACTGGAAAAACGCGTTGAGGACTTTGTCGCCCCAGTCCATCGGGCCGAGCGTGCCGGGATTGTTCCATTCGATACCGAGTATCACCGCCGCGCCGACAACAAGCAAAATCGCCGTCATCGAAAGCGAAACGCGCGTGTGAAGCCGAAGCGGTCTGTTTCTCTTTTTCCTTAATATGTCGTTGAAAACCAAAAAGCCGAGCCCGCCCGATATGATAAGCACCATTATGGTGATAAGTACGACGGGATCGTGCGAAAATGCCGAAATGCTGGAAAACGCGCCGTAGTCTTTGCCCATTATGTCGATGCCCGCGTTGCAGAACGACGAAACCGCCGTGAACAACGAAACGTATATGCCGCGCGCGCCGAGTGCGGGGACAAGCCTTGTCATAAGCATAAGCGTGCCGAACCCTTCAAAAATGAACGTGAACGCAAGGATTCGTTTTGTCAGTTTCACAACGCCTTTCAGGCTGTCCTGGTCAAGCGACTCCTGAATCGTCATGCGCTCTTTCAGGCTGATTTTCTTGCCGACAAGCATAAACATGAACGTCGTCGTGGTCATGAACCCGAGACCGCCGATTTGTATGAGCAACAAAACGACGATTTGTCCGAAAATAGACAACTGAGTTGCGGGATCTATGACGGTAAGTCCCGTCACGCATACCGCGGTCGTCGACGTGAACAGCGCGGGAACAAAGCCGATTGTCTTCCCGCTTGCCGAAGAAAACGGAAGCAACAGCAAAATCGTCCCGACGGCGATGACGCCCAAAAACCCGAGCACGATATATCGCGCGGGAGTCATAAGATTTTTAATTTTTTTGCCGACAGCATTGAACAGCTGCTCTGTTTTTTCTTTCATCAATCCTTAATTTCCCAGTCGATCGGCGCGATACCGTTCTTTTCCAAAAACTCGTTCGTCCTTGAAAACGGCTTGCTGCCGAAAAACCCGTTGTGTGCAGAAAGCGGACTTGGATGTGCACTTTCGATAACGTAATGTATCGGATTTGTTATATATTGCTTTTTCAAACGGGCGTTTGCTCCCCACAGAATGAAGACTATCGGGGTGTCCCGCTCGTTAAGTTTTTTGATTATGTCGTCGGTAAAAATCTGCCAGCCGCAGTTTTTGTGGCTGTTGGCAAGGTGCGCGCGCACCGTCAATACCGAGTTCAGAAGAAGCACGCCCTGCTTTGCCCAACTTTCAAGACAGCCGTGCGGCGCGGGCGAAATGCCCAGATCGCTTTTCAGTTCCTTGTAAATATTGACAAGCGACGGCGGAATATCCACGCCTTTTTTCACCGAGAAGGAAAGCCCGTGAGCCTGCCCTTCTTCGTGATAAGGGTCCTGTCCGATTATCACCGCTTTGACGGCATAATAATCGGTGTATTTCAGCGCGTTAAATATGTCGTACATCGACGGATAGCAGACGTGATGAGAATACTCGTCTTTCAGAAATTCGCGGATTTTAAGGTAGTTTTCGCCCGAAAACTCGTCCTTCAAAATTTCGTCCCAGCTGTTGCCGATGCTCACCATATATTATTTCAGTTCCTCGTATTTTCTTGCCATCATGGCGTCGATATAGGAAAGCGCGTCTTCGTATTTCACTTTGTCCGCCGAAAGCGTCGCGCGGTCGGTAACTTCGATTTCGTCGTTTTGAAGTCCGCGGGGGCTAACCACGACGCGGATAGGCATACCCATAAGGTCGGCGTCGGCGAATTTCACGCCGTTTGAGACGTTTTCGCGGTCGTCAAGCAGCACGTTCACGCCTTTTTTCATAAGCGCGTCGTACAGCGCAAAAGCCTTTTCGCGGACGTTTTGGTCGTCGATACGCAAGGGGCAGATATGAATCTTATACGGCGCGACGGTGATTGGCAGAATAAGCCCCGCTTTGTCGTTGCTTTCCTGCGCGATTGCGGCGATTGCACGGCCTACGCCGATACCGTAACAGCCCATAATGGGGTTGACGGCTTCGCCTTTTTCGTTAAGCACGGTCATGCCCATGCTCTTTGTGTATTTCGTGCCGAGTTGGAAAATGTTGCCGATTTCGATGCCGTTTTCAAGGTGCAGCGGTTTTCCGCAAACGGGGCATTTGTCGCCTGCTTTCACTTTTGCGATATCGACGAAACATTTGGGCTTAATATCGCGCGCGACGTTCACGCCTTTCACGTGGTACAGCGGCTTGTTTGCGCCGGCAACCATATTGTACGCGCCTTCCAAAGACTTATCGAAAACGACGATTCCGTCTTTCGGGTCAAGCCCGATTGGTCCGATATTTCCCGCGACAAGCCCCGATTCTTCGTCGGCTTCCCACGGGACGATGCTTTTCATAATCGCTTTTTTGAGTTTGGCTTCGTTGACTTCCAAATCGCCCCTGATAAACGCGACGACAACCGTCTTTTCTCCCTTCACGGCGTAAACGACCGCCTTTATCGTCTGATAAGGCTGAACTTTCAAAAACTCCGAAACTTCCGCGATGTCTTTGGCGTCGCCGGTGAAAACTTCTTCCTTTTCCGCGTCCGCGCCGAAATCGACCTCGGGACGTACGCCCGTCGCGACTTCCATATTCGACTTGTATCCGCACTCGTCGCAAAGCACGAGCGTGTCTTCGCCGACTTCTGTCAGCAGCATAAACTCGTGAGCGATACTGCCGCCCATCATACCGCTGTCCGACTTGACCGCGATGAATTTTTTCAGCCCGATACGGCGGAATATGTTGTTGTATGCGTCGTATTCCTTGTAATAATGCTTTTCAAGGTCCTCCTCAGTCATATGGAACGAGTACGCGTCTTTCATCGTGAATTCCCTGACGCGAATAAGTCCGCCGCGGCAACGAGGCTCGTCGCGGAACTTCGTCTGAATCTGATAAATCATGAACGGAAGCTGATTATAACTCGAAACGGTGTTTTTTGCAAGGTGTACCGCCGCTTCTTCGTGCGTCATCCCGAGAAGCATATCTTTGCCGCTTCTGTCCTTAAAACGCACCATCTCACTGCCGATGCTTGAATATCTTCCCGACTGCTCCCAGAGTTCCCTGGGCATAACGACGGGGAATTTCACTTCCTGTCCGTCGATTTTGTTCATTTCGTCGCGGATAATGTCTTCGATATTCTTCGCCATAAGCTGGGCGGGAGAAGTTAGCGAGAAAATGCCGTTTGCAACCGGCTTGATATACCCCGCGCGGGCAAGCAGCGCGTGGCTTAAAATGGTAACGTCCGCAGGGGCTTCCTTAACGCGTTCCCCCACAAGTTTCGATAAAAGCATAATGCCTCCGATAAAAGTCGTAAATATTTAAAGATATACAAAGTATATACTTATTTTATAATTTAGGCAAGGATTTGACGAAAATATAAACTTTGCGGGATTTTTCAAACTTTTTCGGAAAAATAAAAAGACGCGCTTTTCGCACGTCTATTATTTAGCCAAGTTGTATTATTGCTTTTTTATAGCAAGCGTGAATAATAAGAACGATTGATATATTAAACGTCAAGTTTCATCCACTCGCCTTTGATCCAGCCTTTCTTTTCAAAAAGGATTCTGAACAGTAGCGACACGACTGCGGGAATTACGAACATCAAAAACACGATAGCAAGCGCGATATTCGCGTCCGACACAACTCCTTTCGACGCCTCGACCGCGCCGAACACGCCGACGAGTCCGCTTGTGCCCATACCGCCGCCGCCCGCGGTACAACGAAGTTTGAACACGCACGTCGCAATGGGACCGACGATTGCGGAAGCTATAATCGGCGGCACGAAAATGAGCGGGTGTTTCATAATGTTGGGGATCTGCAACATGCTGGTGCCGATACCTTGCGAGATAAGTCCGCCGACGCCGTTTTCTTTGAACGACATCACGGCAAAGCCTACCATCTGCGCCGCGCATCCGACGACAGCCGCGCCGCCCGCAAGCATCATCGCGTCCGACGTGCTTCCCGACGCAATCGCAATCCATATTGCCGCAGAAGACGTGGGCATCGTCAAAAGTATGCCCATCACGACGGATATCACAACGCCCATAATAAAGGGCTGCGCCGTCACCGAAATTTCAATGAATTTCTGAATTACTTTTATAAACCAGATTGCGGGATATGCGACAAACATTGAGATTATCGTCACAAACATCACCGTTAAAGGTACGATTAAGATATCAAGTTTTGTTTTGCCTTGTACAAGCAACACTATTTCAAGCGCGATAAGAGTCGACACGTACGAGCCGATGGGGTTGCCGGGCGCGCCCACTTTGAACGCCGTTATCGAGCCCGCCACCGCTTTCAACGAAAAACTTCCGTCGGACAAAAGATTGTAAACTTTGTCGGGCAAAAACGCCCCCAAAAATCCCGCGACCGCACACGCAAAAACCACAAGGTCGGGCGCTTTCAGTTTCTTTGCGATACCGACGCCGATGCCCGCGCCCATAAGCGTGCAGGCGATGTTTCCGATGAGAATAAGCAGTGCGCCGAATCCCGAATTCGCGCCGCACCAACTGCCGATTTGCTTTAATATCGTCCCTGCGATAAGCGTGACGAACAGTCCTTGCGCCATTCCCGAAAACGCGTCGATGAAGTAACGATTCGCGTACTTTTTGACGACGGTTTTCCACTTCTTTTCGGGTTCTTTCTGCTGAAATACGACGGGGTTTGTTTCGATTTCGGGAATAACGTTTACGGGTTCGGATTTCATTTACCTTTCTCCTTTATGCAGACTTTGCGTTGCGCTTTTTGTACGCGACCTTATAAAGTTAATAAGATTTTAATGAATTATCTTATAAAAGTCAAACCATTTTCCCCCTTTCGTCGTTTTTTGTTTTTTTAATGAAAAAACCCGCAATCTCGTTGCGGGAATTTCGTTTTGTTTTGAAAAATTAGCTACGATTTACATTATCGTCTTTTCGCCGCGGAAAAGTTGCTGGCGTTCCTGCATATACCTCATCGTATCGACCGTCACGTTAAGCGCGCTTTTGAAGGCTTTGTCGTATGCCGACGAAAGTTCGTTGTCGCCTTTTTTGAGTTCGATCGTAGTCGTGGGGATTTTGCGCCGAGCAAACGGTGTGCTGTCGGTGAAAAGCGTTTCGCTGTATCTGAACGCCACGTCGTCGCACACTTCCTTGATCGCCTTGAACGCCACGTTGTTGATTTTCAGGTCGTAAATGTTTTTGTACTGTCTGTCGCCCTGTATCACGACGTTGTCGCAATCGCCTACTTTTGAAAAGTTTATCACGACGGGATTTATCAGTGATTCGTCCCTGCCGTAGTGTTGCAATATGAGTTGTTCCGCGCCCTTTGCGCCGCATTCTTTCGCGCCGAAACACGCAAGCACGACTTTCGTATTGTCGGGGATAAGTTCGGGATGCAGCCTTAAATAGTCCGCAACCGCAAGGGATACCCCCGCCGCCTGCAATCCTTCGTGTCCGATGTTGCTGTTGCGCTTTTTGTATGAAAACATCGTGACAAGATAAAATATAGCAAGCCCGCAGAATATCGTCGGGAATAAAAACATCACCGCTTTGTCGCCGACGTTTAAGTGCGGCAGACATATCGCGATAATTTCAAACACGAGAAGCACGGGTATGCTGATGACCGACAACGCCTTGAACGCGCGCGAAATCCATTTCGGCAGGTTTTTGTCTTTCAGGAACATTACGACGTCCGACCTGTCCATATCGCTGTCGTAGTGACTGCCGATGACAAGCGTGTTTTCGGCAGGGGCTTTCGACTCGATCGACGACAATACGTTGTACGACGTGCGCTTCGGGAAAAGCGCGTTGAAGGTGTTTTTGTTTGTCAGAACCTGCACGAAAAGTATTGCGCCGACAAGAATGGTAACAAGCATCGACAGCGCAAGAAAACCGTATGCGACGGCTTTGTTGTCGATAAGCACGCCTACGATATAAAACGCAAGCGCGATCGCAAAAATCACCCCGTAAACGGGTATGCCGAATCGTCCCGCAAGCGGCGCGACGGTGGTGGGTTCCGTCCTTGCCGGAAGCCCTAAAATCTTTTCGTAAAGCTCACGGATTTTTACCGCGCCTTTCTTTTCGTCAACGCTTGTCGCAATCCTGACGGGCGCGGCGGTTTCAACCTTTTCCACAAAAGTGTCGGCGATGATGTTCGCCCTTTTAAGGTCGACTTCCGACGGCGTTATGTTGCCGTTTTCGGGCTTTATATTGTCGTTTTCAACGTTTAACATCGTTTTTTACTCATAGAACAGAATGTCGCCGTAAGACGGGAACGGCCATTCTTTCTTCTCGGTGATAAGTTCGAGCTTGTCCACGCTTTCACGAAGTCTGTTCATTGCGACAAGGACTTTGTCGCGATAACACACCGCCTGTTTTTCAAAATCTTCAATCGACTTTGCCTTTGCAAGAGCGTGTTCAAGGTCGGTCGTGCGACGATCGGTTTCGTCGATAAGTTTATCGGTTTCGGCAAGCAGCCTTTCGTCCGCCGCCCCTAATTTCTGATTTATTTTCCTTACGTCTTGCAGGTATGCCGCAAGTTTTCCTTCCGTCCTCATGACCGCAGGCAGAATTTGTTTCCTTGCGATATTTCGCATTGCAAGAGCCTCGATATTGACGGTCTTTGCGTAATTTTCGACAAAGATTTCATAGCGGCTCATAAGTTCCTTTTCGCTTAACACGCCGTTCCTTTCATAAAGATTGACAATATCCTTGTCCAGCATACATCTGAACGCGTCAAGGCTGTTGGACGTCATATGCAGACCGCGACGTTTCGCTTCTTCCACCCATTCCTTGCTGTAATTGTTGCCGTTATAGATAATGCGGCCGTGCGCGCGGATATAAGACACGATGATTTCCGACAACGCGTGGTCGAGGTCTTCGCCCGATTTCGTCTTTTCTTCGATTTCGTCGGCGATACGGCGCACCATTTCGGCGGTTATCGTGTCAAGGACGATTATGGACGTCGCAAGCGACGCGCTGCTTCCGACCATACGGAATTCAAATTTGTTCCCCGTGAACGCAAACGGCGAGGTGCGGTTTCTGTCGGTGTTGTCCTTTTTGAGTTTCGGGAAAGACGGCAGCCCCATTTTGATGTACTCTTTGACTTTCGTAACGGCGGTTTTGCCTTCTTTCAGCGTTTCGAACGCCGAGTAAAGGTCGTTGCCGACGAAAACCGAGATTATCGACGGGGGCGCTTCGTTTCCGCCCAGACGGTTGTCGTTTCCCGCGCTTGCCGCGCTCATTCTGACAAGGTCGGCATATTCGTCCACGCCCGCGATGACCGCAAGTATCATAAGCATGAATATGCGGTTTTCGGCGGGATTGCTGCCGGGCTCCAACAGGTTCACGCCCGTGTCCGTCATTATCGACCAGTTGTTGTGTTTGCCGCTGCCGTTGACGCCGTTGAACGGCTTTTCGTGCAAAAGACACGCAAGGTCGTGCTTTTCCGCAACCTTTTTCATCGTTTCCATGATAAGCTGATTCTGGTCGGTCGCGATGTTTGCGGACGTGAAAATCGGCGCAAGCTCGTGCTGAGCGGGCGCGACTTCGTTATGCTCCGTCTTTGCGGCGATGCCGAGTTTCCAGAGTTCGCGATTCAGGTCTTCCATGAAAAAGGCGACGCGGTCACGGATTGTCGCGTAATACTGGTCGGACTTTTCCTGCCCTTTTGCGGGGGGCGCGCCGAACAGAGTACGTCCCGCGTACTTCAAGTCTTCGCGCTGCATATAGTGGTTTTTGTCAATCAAAAAATATTCCTGCTCGCCGCCGACGACGGGAGTAACTTTTTTGGTTTCGTTGTCGCCGAGAATCCTTAACAGCCTTAAAACCTCGCGGTTCAAGACGTTCATACTGCGAAGGAGAGGGGTTTTTTTGTCAAGCGCCTCGCCGGTGTAGGCGCAAAACGCCGTCGGTATGCACAGTACGCCCGCGCCGCCCTTTGAACGCTTGATAAACGCCGGGGAACTGCAATCCCATACGGTGTAGCCGCGCGCCTCGAACGTGGCGCGGATTCCGCCCGACGGGAAACTCGACGCGTCCGCTTCGCCCTTTGAAAGACTTTTGCCCGAAAATTCCAAAAGTACCTTTCCGTCTTTGTCGACGGAAATGAAACTGTCGTGCTTTTCCGCCGTGTATTCCGTCATCGGCTGGAACCAGTGCGTGAAATGAGTCGCGCCCTTTTCGACAGCCCACGTCTTCATTGCCGCGGCAACTTCGTCGGCAAGACTCCTCGGCAGTTCGTCGCCGCGCGCGATAACGTCTTTCAGCGCGCGATACGCCTCTTCCGACATATATCGCTGCATCACTTCGTCGGTGAACACTTCTTCCTGAAAAATATCTTTGATGTTCAGTCTTTCGTAATAAGCCATAGAAAATCCTTTTTCGATTTAATTACTATATTATAGCCTTAATAAGTTAATATAGTCAATGATTTTTTCTTAATAAAAACGGGCGCGTTTTTCGCGCCCGACCTTTTTCGTTATGCTTTTTTTATCGTGAATCCGTCTTTCGTGTCGACAAGAATAAACCCTTTGTCCGCGATTTCTTTCCTGATTTCGTCGGCGAGAGGGTAGTTCTTTTCGGCTTTCGCCGCCTTTCTCTTTTCCGCAAGCGCGAAAATTTCTTCGGGGACGGACACATTGTCTTCGGCGTCGGCTTTGTCGTATTTTTTCAAAAATTCTTTTGCGTCCGCGCGGAACAACCCAAGGATATCGTAGTTTTCACGGATTGCGTTGATATCTTCGATTGCGGTTACGTCACCGTCTTTCAACTTCTTTCTGACGGTTTTGAAATATCCGAAAAGATTGCTTATCGCAAGCGCGGTGTTGAAGTCGTCGTCCATGCAATTTACAAAGTCTTCTCCGATTTTTTCGGTCTTTTTGCTGCTTTCAAGCCCGGATTTTTCGGCTTCTTCCAAAACTCTGTAAAAGTCGACAAGGTGTTTTTCGGCGGTGGGGAACAAATCGTCCGTAACGTTAATGTCGGCGCGATAGTTCGTCTGCAACAGCGCGAATTTAATCGTTTCCGCCGAATACTTTTTCAACAAGTCTTCAAGGAGCAGACTGTTGCCCAACGACTTGCTCATTTTTTGTCCGTTGACCTTGATAAGTCCGTTGTGAATCCAATATTTCACGAATTTTTTGCCGGTAAGCGCCTCGGACTGCGCGATTTCGTTTTCGTGATGCGGGAAAATAAGGTCGCGACCGCCGCCGTGTATGTCGATTTGGTCGCCGAAAGCCGCGCGATTCATTGCCGAACATTCGATATGCCAGCCGGGACGTCCTTTGCCCCACGGGCTGTCCCACGAAATTTCGCCTTCTTTTGCGGACTTCCAAAGCGCAAAGTCCAGCGCGCTTTTCTTGTTGTCTTCGTTTTCGATGCGGACGCTTGAAAACGCTTCTTCGGTTTTTCTGTTGCTGAGCGCGCCATAGGACGGGAATTTTTCGACGGAGAAATACACGTCGCCTTCGGGCGTTGCGTAGGCGTACCCTTTTTCTTCCAGCCCCTTTATGAAGTCAATGATGTTGTCGATATTGCACGTCGCTTTCAGCCAGATGTCGGGATCGTCCACGTCGAACTCACGCATAACTTTGTCGATGCGTTTTATCATCATTGCCGCGTACTTGTCGGCAGGGATTCCCGTCTCTTTCGATTTTGCGATAATCTTATCGTCGACGTCGGTGTAATTCCTTGCATACGTTACGTCAAAGCCCCTTTTCACAAGGTACTTTCTGATGATGTCGTAAATGAGTGCCTGATATGCGTGACCGATATGAGCGTCGCCCGAAACGGTGATGCCGCATGCGTACATATTTATTTTGTTGCCCGAAAGCGGAATAAGTTCTTCCTTTCTTCTTGTCAGCGTATTGTATACTTTAACCATGCTATTTCTCCTTTAATCTGTCGTTTCGGTTGATTTGGTATTTTCTTCGTTTGCAATCGAATAACGCGAACAGTTGATGCCCGAAAGGTTTTCGATTTGCGTTAGCCTTGCGTTTATGCGGCGAAGTTCTTCCAGCACGGGGTCGGGAAGTTCCACCTGGTTTAAGCTGTCCACGCGCTTTCCGTCCTGCTTTACGATGCGCCCGGGAACGCCCACGACTGTGCAGTTTTCGGGCACCGGTTTCAGCACTACGCTGCCCGCGCCGATCTTACTTCCCTTGCCGACGGTGAACGGACCGAGAACCTTTGCGCCCGCCGCAATCACGACGTTGTCCTCGATCGTGGGGTGTCGTTTGCCCGCGTCTTTTCCCGTGCCGCCAAGCGTTACGCCCTGATAAAGCGTAACGTTGTTGCCGACTTCCGCCGTTTCGCCGATGACGACTCCCGCGCCGTGGTCGATGAACACTCCCTTGCCGATTGTCGCGCCCGGGTGAATTTCAATGCCCGTCCAGAACCGCACGTGTTGCGAAATTACCCGCGCAAGGAATTTCATTTTGTGTCTGTAACACCAGTTTGCGGGACGATGCCACATAAGCGCCTTTACCCCGGGATAGGTAAACAGCACCATAATTTTGCTTGTCGCGGCAGGATCTTTTTCCATTGCCGCCGCCACGTAACTTTTGAGATATCCCGACATTTTTACCTTCCTTTAATAAAAAATCCGTCCGAAAAGTTTCCTTTAAGGACGGGCTGAAATTGACTCCGTTGTTCCACCTCAATCAAGGATAGCGCAATAACGTTTGCGCGCACGCACGGGCATTTCCTCCCGTAAGGCTCAAAACCGCACTTCCCGCATTTATCCAAAAAACCTTGCAGCCAAAGGGTTTTCTCTCTTGATGGCGTCCTGCGCTACTCTTGTTTCTCATCGCCTGTGAGTATAGTATATTATATTTATTATTATGCAAATTGTCAACTAGTCGCACACACGTCGTATGCTTCGTTTTTGAAATCGCATTATCGGGGGCGATAATGCTCAATCTTTTGCTTGTGTGCTCCTTTTCCCCACGGGTACACAGTATCCCGTGGGGTCCC
>ENA-OPWY01000059-OPWY01000059.1-human-gut-metagenome-genome-assembly--contig:-NODE-59-length-73917-cov-3.013904_pt1 | contig 73917 bp, 79 predicted proteins | sample MGYA00241515_ERZ502022 | MGnify/ENA primary metagenome ERZ502022 (study PRJEB25962, sample SAMEA2043045) | human gut metagenome | biome: human gut; feature: human-associated habitat; material: faeces...
TCCAGCCACAGGGTGCATTCCAGCCACAGGGTGCATTCCAGCCACAGGGTGCATTCCAGCCACAAGATTCGTTTCAGCCACAGGATTCGTTCCAGCCACAAGGCTCTTTTGAACCACAGCAGAATGGCAACCAGTGGGGACCTATGATGCAGCCAGAAAAGAAAAACAAAAAACCACTTATAATTGGTATTGTAGTAGCACTTATAGCAGTAATCGCAGTTGTAGCAGTTGTATTAGTAATTGTATTTAGCAACTCAAAAGATAATAAAGATGATAAAGCTACCAAGAAAACTACTAAGTCAGTTGCTGAAATGACCACACCACAGGACGAAACAAAGGACAAAGAGGATAAGTATACTGACAGCGAAATTGAAAATGAAGCTAAGACATTAATTGACCAGTATATGAATGCTGTAATTGATAAGTCATCTGATGATATAAAGAAGCTATATCTTGATAGTGTATATGAGAAGATGATGGATGAATATAAGGAATATAATTATACAGATGATGAAATATATGAAGATTTACAGTTAGTTCCCGATACTTTTGGAACTGTTGAAAAATTTACAACAAATGAAGTGAAATGTCAGTATTTTTCTGAAGCTGATGATTCCTTTGTTGAAAGATGTGGAGTAAAAGATACTGATAATGCAATAGGATATTATTCTATAGAAGGTACAATGACAGTTGAATCATCAGAAAGAACTGGTACATTTGAATTTTCATGCTATGTTATTCAGACAAAAGACTCTCTTTCATTGTATGATTTATATGGATATGGCAGCTCATTTGCAAATTATGATTATAAATTTAATGGCAAGGGTGAAGACAAATTTGGTGATTGGTACATACCTGACAATGGTGAGAAGGAAACTACAACAGATGATAGTACAACAGGTGGTAGTGTAACAGACCAGGAAGAGTTAATACAGAGTGTAATTGACAAAATGGATTACAATGGTACAGGTGCATCTTCTGAGAAGAATATCGCAGAAAAGGGAATGAAGGCTTTGTTATCAAAGAACTACACACAGAGCAAGAAATACATAATGCCATTAATAGTTGCAATGTATGATGTGTTTGTTGATGAGGGATACTTTACAGAGGAAGAAGTAGAAGAGTCTGTTTTTGAAGATGTTGATATAAGAGAAAGTGTTGAAATGGTATCAATTTCTATTGATGATACACAAGTCGTAGATGAATCAGAAGTAGAAGCTGCCTTTGAGGATTTAAGTATGTTTGGAGATGCAGTTAGTGTTGACCAGGCGAAGACTCTTGATACAACAGTAAAATATAAAAATTCGAATAATGATGTAAAAACAGTAGGATGTCAGATGATGATTGTTAAAATGTCTGGTAATTGGTACATTGCAGATGTAGCATTTGATGATGTAATTGAATAAGTTGACAATGTATTAATAAGAGGCTATGATATAATCAAAAGTACTTGTGAAAAGCTTTGATTGTGTATTGATCAGAGCTTTTCATAGTTATATGAAACGGAGGAAGAGATATGTTCTGTAAAAAATGTGGAACACAGTTAAACGAAAATGCAAAGTTTTGTGCTGTATGCGGTACACCTGTAGGCACTAATTTAAACCAGGCACAGCCAGCAGCCCAGCAGGCAGAGCCATTTGCACAGGCACAGCCAGCAGCCCAGCAGGCAGATCCATTTGCACAGGTACAGCCAGCAGCCCAGCAGGCAGGGCCAGCTCAACAGTGGAACCCTACAATGAAACCTAAGAAAAGTAAAACACCTTTGATTTTAGGCTTAGTTGGTGCAGCTTTAGCTGTTGTAATTATTCTTGTAGTAGTTCTTTTATTTGCTTGTGGCGGTGGTAAGGGTGCATCTTCACCACAGGAGGCAGTAAATACATATTTTGAGGCATTAAATGAAAAAGACTTTGGCGAACTGAAAGGAATAATATATCCGGCAGTATTCAACGATGGCTATGATGAAGATTTATATGAAAAAGATGAATTTGTTGAGGCATTAATTGAATCTACAGGTCCTGTATCAGATGCAGAAAATACAGATAATGTTTCTTTTGGTACAGCAAAGATTACAGATAAGGAAAACGCATCAGCAAGTACTGTTAAGCAATATAACTCAAGCTTAAAGAAAATTGATGGATATATTAAGATTGAAAAAGCAGCTAATTTTGAAGGAAAGATTGTTATAAAGGTTGATGGAGAAAAGGGTACATACAGTATTTCAGGTACAGTAGTTATGGCAGATGGTAAGTGGTATATAGCAAATATGAATGTCGGAAGCCATGCAATAGATGATGAGGAGTAATGTATGTGGATTGCAAACAACTGGAAAGATTATGAAGTAATCGATTGTTCGCAAGGTGAAAAGCTTGAAAGGTGGGGCGAATACACATTGGTTCGCCCTGACCCTCAGGTCATATGGAATACACCTAAGATAAACAAAAAGTGGAATAAAATGAATGCCCATTATCATCGTTCAGCAAAGGGAGGCGGTGAGTGGGAATTTTTTGATTTACCTAAACAGTGGACAATAGGATATAAAACCCTAAGATTTAATTTAAAACCCTTTAGCTTTAAGCATACTGGTTTATTTCCGGAACAGGCAGCAAACTGGGATTGGTTTTCTGAAAAGATAAAAAATACAAATAGAAGTGTTAAGGTATTAAATCTTTTTGCCTACACTGGTGGAGCTACCTTAGCAGCAGCAGCGGCAGGAGCAAATGTTACCCATGTGGATGCTTCAAAGGGAATGGTAGCCTGGGCAAAGGAAAATGCTAAATCATCTGGCTTGGAGGAGGCTCCTATTAGATGGCTGGTTGATGATTGTGTAAAATTTGTAGAAAGAGAAATACGCCGAGGTAACAAGTATGACGGAATAATAATGGATCCACCGTCCTATGGACGCGGACCAAAAGGAGAAATTTGGAAAATAGAGGACTCTATATATGATTTTGTGAAGCTTTGCACAAAAATATTATCGGACAAGCCTGTATTTTTCTTAATTAATTCTTATACAACAGGGCTTGCACCATCTGTACTTACATATATGATTTCTACAGAAATAGTAAGCAAGTTTGGTGGAAAGGTTCAATCAGAGGAAATAGGTCTGCCTGTTAAGGACACTGGATTGGTGTTGCCTTGCGGTGCATCTGGTCGTTGGGAAAGTCTATAGATATATTTAGCGTACAAGAAAATAATATAAATAGTAAAACAATAGTAAAAAGCTATTATTAAATAACAATTAAAAAGAAGACTATCTTTTGCGATAACTCAAGAGATAATCTTCTTTTTATATTATAACTTAAAGGGTAAAAATATTCAGTTAATTTGCAGCAGTTGTGTCCTGATTTGCTTCTGTAGTAGTTTCACCTTCGCCTGTAGATGACTCCTCATAAGGTGTCTGGCTAATGCTAAAGGAGGCAAGATAGTAATTTGTGTTTGAAAACACTACAGTAATTTGCATTTCATAAAAGGCTGTAGCTTCAGCGTCATTTTGAAAATGACTATCTCTGATTATGTAATCATAAACCAAAGCAGAATCAATAGTTTCATAATCATCATAGTAAATATAGCTGTCAATAAGCAACTGTAATGAAAAATCATCCATTGTTGTAGGTTTTTTCTTTGTGATAGATGAGGCATGATCAATTCTTGTAGTCTTGTCCTCAAAAGGAAGATTTTCATCTCTTAGATGCTGCATATATTCTTCTTTAGATAAACCAAGCTCATCGCGTTCCTTTTCAACACCAGCTCTAAGAGGTGGATAAAGCAAATCTAAATATGCACTATAGTCCAATCTGTTTAAAGCATTTAGCAGATTTTTGGGAACATTGTCTGCATAGGCATCACCACCAGATGTACATCCACTCATCGAAAAAACACCGATAATCATTGAGAACATTAAAATGAAAGTAGTAATGTGTTTAAGTCTTTTTATCATAGTATCTCTCCTAACATTTACATTATAATCCATATCAGCCGTATGTCATGAAAAGCCAAATTAAAGCATAAATTCAGACAACACTGACATAAAAGCACGATAGTTATTCAGAAAGATTATACTATATATACAAACGAAAATAAAGAACTTTTTGTAAAATATGGAATGAAAACTTAATACAAATGACGGAACAGTAAATGCAGATAATGTAAATGACCCACTTAATTACTATGGTTATGCACAGACGAATTATAAGAATGAAACATCAACAGCCTTAAAGCAGGGCGTATCTACATTATTAGACAAAACCTTATATGGCAATGACAATGCAGAAAATAAGTTGGCTGCACAAGAATTTGTAGAAGCCTATGACAGCTTGAACGAAACTATAAATAATTTAAAATTTAATTCTAATGGTACAACACAAAAAGATAATACTACAAATAATGACAAGAAAAATGACACAGATAACAGTACCTCTGACGGAAGTAATATAAATAATTCAAATAATGGCGCAGATAGTAATTCAAATAATAACACAAATAAAGCACCACAAACTGATGACACAACACATACAGCAGCGTTAATATTTTTAGTAATTGCTTCTGGTATAGCTATTATTGGACTTTCAGTTAAAAAGAAAGAGGATTAATACTCTGCAAAAGAAAACAATAAGTTGAAAGGCAATTAAAATGTATAGAAAATATATTAAATATTTAATTACCTTGATTGTATCAGTTTTAGCTATAATATTTGGAAATACAGTACAAAAAACATCACTATTAGCTGAGAATAATACAGAATATGCTAAGGCTATAGTGAAACAGCTAGTTGAGGATAACCCAGGCGGAAGCCAAAGGGTTATCCTTTCTGTAAAATCAGGTAAATATACGGGTATGGATATTGAGGCAGATAGCAGCAATGGATATTTATATGGAGCAAATTGTCAGGAGGGTACAAAAGTTATAGTTAGAATAAGCCAGTATGAGGGAAATATATCTGGAAGTGTATATGGATATGACAGGGCTGCAATATTATATATTTTAATAGGCTTGTTTTTAATTACAATGTGGATAATAGGTGGCAGAAAAGGTATTAATTCTGTAATTGCACTTGTTTTTACCTTTATAATAATAATTAAATTTTATGTTCCTATTATGTATATAGGAGTAAATCATTTTATAGCTGCAGTAGTTTCTTCTATACTAATTGTAATTATATCAATGGTTTTAATTGGTGATATGAGCAGGAAAACTGTATCTGCAATACTTGGAACAGTATGTGGTGTTGTGATTGCCGGAGTAATAGCTGTAATATTTGGAAAATTGTCCCATATATCAGGATATAATGTAGAGGATATAGAAACAATGATTTATATAGGACAAAATAGCAAGCTGGATATTGGTGGTTTATTATTTTCTGGTATATTAATGGCGTCCTTAGGAGCGGTTATGGATGTGGCAATGTCAGTTTCCTCTACTGTAAATGAAATACATAGCAAAAATAAAGAGCTTACGCAGACAGAGCTGTTTAAGTCAGGAATAAATGTAGGCAGAGACATGATAGGAACAATGTCCAATACACTAATCCTTGCATTTATTGGAAATTCTATAAATACACTATTAGTGATTTATTCCTATTCTCTGCCATATTTGCAGGTTGTAAATATGTATGCTATTGGTATAGAAATTTTACGAGGTATATCAGGTACAATGGGAGTAATACTTACAGTACCTTTTGTTTCTTATATATCTGCAAGAATGTTGAAAAGTAATTAGGATAATTTTTTGATAAAAAGCTAATAAACAGTAAATTGTAAGAAAATAAAAAAATAGAGTAAAGATTTTGTTAGTTGAATAATTAAAAAAACTTTTATTGACAAAAGTTTGCAGGGAGTGTAAAATCAATGTGGCGATTGTTTAATAAACTGAACGGTTACGATGTTGACGAAGCAGGTTGTTCTGCGTGTATACTAAATAATTAAATGCAAAAGTATATTTAATAGTTAATGCTGAAATGTAATTAATAATTAAAACAAAAGTATAATTGATAATTAAATACTGAAAGTATAATTAATAGTTAAGTACAAAAAGTATAATTGATAATTAAATACTGAAAGTGTAATTAATAGTTAAGTACAAAAAGTATAATTGATAATTAAATACAAAAAGTGATTATTTAGAATATGTTGATTTAGGCTGGTTAGGGTTGGACGGTTGACTAAATATATTTAGAAGGAGGATTTTATGAATTCTGTAAAATCTATTAAAAAAATCTCAAAGGTCACAGGTAAACTCAAGGTATTAGGTGCTGTATTAATGTGTGCAGTAATGGTTGTGTTAGTTCCCACACATGCATATGCAGACCAAAAATTTAGTTTAAGGTATTATGTAACAGATACAGATACTACATTAGGTACAAAAGGCAATCTTTTGGATAACACTAAATTATCATTTACTATTAATAGCTGGTGGTATGGAAAGTCAGCTGTTGAATCAGATGGATATGTAGTATCTTCATTTGGAAATAAAAATACAAGATATAAATGGCAATTTGTAGAGCATACAATATCAACATATATGTCAGGTCTTAATTGTAGTGCAACAATTTCAGGTTCACCTTCTGTATCTGTTTCATCATCTGGTAGTGGAAGAACATACAAATGCAGTGCACCATATTGGAGCTATCATATTAGAACTACAGCAAATTGCTGGACAGCAACTTATGAGCAGACAGCAACAGCTAGATACAAGATAATCAATGGAAAAAAGGCAATCGCAATGGTTGATTTATTTACATTAATCAAGTGGTAATTGTTATGAAAAAGGAAAAATCAAAAACAATAAAGAAGGTTATAATAGCTATAGCAGTGCTTGCACTGCTTACGCTATGTATAATCGGTGGACTATTTATTTCAAAAAAATTAGTAAAAGATGAAATCGATAATGATAAATCTGGAGCATTTCTTTACTGTAAACCATATGTACAGCTAATATATGGTTATGTACAATGTATGGATTATGCAGAAAAATCCAATATGCAAATTGATGAAGCACTATCAAAGGATATAGAGCAGTCAGTAAAGGATATGTATTATTTACTAGACACACAGGATGGTACATATACTGTTGCAGATATTTATAATTTGACACAGCTTGCATATATATATTCATATTACGGTCTGGATTGTACAAAAATTAAAGCTAGTATAGACAAATGCTATATGGAAGATAAAAAAATGTACAATAGTATGTATTATGATGGAAAACAATCGGAAACAGACACAGATATATCAGTTAATTATATGGCAGATATGTTAGTATCCGGTGTAGATGATAATTTCTTTACAAGCTGTAATATGAATGAAATATTAAAAAAATGGTTTAATGAAAATGTAGAGAATATTATTGCTGCAAATCAAGATACAAGTGATTTATATACTATATTGTATGACTTTTATATACACAAGTATGCGTTAGATGAATTGAACTATGAATATATGAGTGGAAATGCGAAAAGGTATACAGATAATACAGCTAAGGAAATAGATAATCTAGGAACAAATTTGTCAGATGTGAATTTAATTGACGATTTAGTATATATTTCAGATGTATTCAAATATAGGACAGAGGAAGATTATGCAGCTTTATCAAAGGAAAAATTTAGTAAAATAAATTCCTACGAGGATTTTGAATTTGATATAGAAAGTGATAATTGTATTGTTATATTTGGAGCTACGCTAAAAAGTCATTATGAAACTGTAGGCAGTATATATAACGATTTCCTAAATGCAAATCTTAGTGATATGCTTAGTGAACATTATGAAAGATATGTAAAAAGTGGATTAAGTGAAAAGTGTAAGGAGCTAGGAGGTAGCAAATAGATATATGATGACAGATTATTACATTAAAGGAGCAGCTAATGAGTTATTTATCAGTTAAAGGTGTAAGTAAAACTGTTGGCGGCAGCAATATTTTATCCAATATTTCATTGGAGTTTGAAAAGACCGGACTTGTGTTTATAGTTGGAAAGTCTGGAGCTGGCAAGAGTACATTATTAAATATAATAGGACAGCTAGACAATGAGTATAGTGGTGAAGTAGTATTAGATAATAATGTATGCAAAAAAGATTACCAAGCTATGTTTGAAATGCGACGAGAAAAAATCGGATTTGTATTTCAGGATTTTAATCTGCTGGGAGATTTGACAGTTGATGAAAATATTAATATAGCTATGGATTTGTCAGAGTGTAATGTAAATGATGTTTCTTCCTATTATAAAGAGTTTGAAATTGACCAATGCAAAGACAAGCAGTGTAAATATATGTCTGGTGGTGAAAGACAAAGAACTGCACTTGTTAGAGCAATCTGCAAGGACAGCCAGATTATATTAGCTGATGAACCTACAGGAAACTTAGATAATACTAATACAAAAATAGTATTTGACGCCTTAAAGAAAATCAGCAAGGAAAGGCTTGTTATAGTAGTAACTCACGATATGGAGGCAGCTACCTCTTATGGTGATAGATTAATAACCTTGTCAGATGGAAGTGTTTTGTCAGATGAAAGCTATAATGATAAAAACCAAAATACATCAAATACAATAGAAAAAGCTGAAACTAAGGCAGAACATACAAAAAGAAGGGTTAATCTAAAACCAATAATAAAAGGTCATTTAAAAAAGAATAAAAGACGAAACATAATGATTGTATCTATTTGTGTAATATTAATGCTGTTTACAGTAGCTACTATCAGCCTGCTAAACTCAATGGAAAATGTATCTACCAGTATTAATTCTATATTTGGTAATGATAAGGTACAAATAAGCTATCAAGAAAATGATGGAAAAAGTTATAGTCTGTCGGATGAATTTATTGAAGAAATAAAAAATACAGATAGCAAAGAGATTGTTGCTTATTATGGTATTCCTATAGGAACATATGATGAAGAAGAAGATTATATTTCTGTGTCTTATGAATTATTTAATATTGATGATTTCTTTAAGGAAAGATTTGGCTACTATGGTGTAGAGCTGCCAAAGGAAGAAAATGAAATAATTGTAAATACAGGATTTTCTAAAAAGGTTTTTGACAGTGATGATTGTAGTGGCAAAACTGTTTGGTTATACACAGCTTCAGATACCAAAATTCAATGTGTTGTAAAGAGTGTTTCAGACACCTTAATAGAGGGTGATGAACCAAAGGCGTTTATTAATACAAGTATATTGAATAAGCTAGGTGAAGAAAAAATAGATAGTGAAGATATGATGTTATATTCACAGTCAAAGCTAAATTATTCATATATAAATCTGAAGCATACTTCACAGGAAAAAAATGTGGTTTATGGTAAAAAGCTTGAAGGCGACAACGAGGCTTTAGTTAATGCAGGTGGCATCAACTCCCTAATAAGCGTGTTAGAGCTGCCATATTCATTTGTAAGCGTTGAAGATGTGGTAAACGGTAAAATATCTAAGGAGCTTGTTGATACAATATTAAATAGCTCAGTGCCTATAGAGAAAAATATTAATACAGAGCCTTGTGTTACCTTGAAAATTGTAGGTATTACAGGTGATACGGATGATTCATTGGACTTTTACATATCTGATAATACCTATAATGAAGCTAAGAAAAACAAAGTGACAGATATGGTTATATATCTTAGAGATGTAGGAGAAAACCAAGAGCAGGTTATTGATATTACAGCCAGATATGGATATGATTATGGAAACTCTGGAAGCATAAAGGCAGAGGTAGCAGTATCTAAAATGAGAGTAACAACAGTTATAATGGCAGTATTAGCAATAGTAGCTATTATAATGGCGTTCCTATTTATTAGATTTGCTACAAAGATTAATATTATTAATCAGACCAATGAAATTGGTGTTTTAAAGGCTCTAGGAGCAAATAATAATCAAATTGGTGCATTATACATAAAGGAGAATATGCTTTTGTTTTTAATATCTGCTGGTATTTCAGGAGTAGTGCTTATTGTACTGCAGGTCTTAAAATCACTTGGATATTTGGTAATAGATGGAATAGTTATATATAATGTAAATATACTGCATATTATAATAATTGCTTTAATCGGAATAGCTACTGTTTATATGGCAACATTTTTTGAAATTACCAAAATAAACAAGATAAATCTTATCGAGCTGTTAAGAAAGAGCAATTAAAAACTACATTTATAATTTACATAAGTATAGATTATAGTAATGGGCTCTGTCCTTTTAGATAAAGGTGCAGGTAAATATGAATAATGTCAGGCAGGGCTTGCGTTAAAGAATGTGGCATAGCTGCAGACTCTAATACAAGCTAAGTCTGGCATTTTTTATATTTTATGAATTTGAGGAAAGTTTTATGTAATTAAGACTTTAAATAAATTATTTATTATTAAGGTTTGGGTAAAGCAGCTCGTAACTAAAATTTTAAGTAAAAATAATAAGCATGAAAAATAGCAGGGACAGGTAATAAACTTATAATATATTAAAATAATAAAGGTTAAAAAATGAAAGAGTAAAAAAATAAAAAAGTAAAAAAATAAAAAAATAAAAAAGTTAAAAAAGTGCTTGCAATTACTGGATTTATGGTGTAAACTACTAGATGCTGTGACATGATAGCGATGAAGCATGAGGTTGCCGCTAGCAATTAGCGGGTTTTCTGTGGAGCGAATGTCAAGTTAGGAAACTGGCGACAAGTCACTGTACAAACCATATAGTCCACATATTGTGGAAACAACGTGTTGATGTGGTAAGATTTACGACACACACGGAAGAGTGTACAGTCACCGCTTGTTGTACTTAAGTAAAAGTGCGAAAAGGAGGCGACTTTTTTTATGGCAAGTCAAGTAATGAGAATCACATTGAAAGCTTACGATCATCAGTTAATCGATCAGTCAGCTTCAAAAATCATCGATACTGTTAAGAAGACAGGTGCGAAGGTTAGCGGACCAGTACCACTTCCAACAAAGAAGGAAGTAGTTACTATTCTTAGAGCCGTTCACAAGTACAAAGATTCCAGAGAACAGTTCGAGCAGAGAACTCATAAGAGACTTATTGATATCATCACACCATCACAGAAGACTGTTGATGCGTTATCTAGATTAGAAATGCCAGCCGGTGTTGATATTGATATCAAAATGAAGAACAAATAAGTTCTAAAAATTAGCAAGTAATCCTAAAGGTTTAAATATAGAAGCAACACTTCCATTCCAGAAGGAATCAACATATTATGAATATAGTGTTCCACTTATATTGGACTGTTCTAGGATGTTTTCCCGAATAATCGGTGAAAACCGCTGTAGATTAAACAGGAGGTAAACAAAATGAAGAAAGCTATTTTAGCAACAAAAGTCGGAATGACTCAAATCTTCAATGAAGACGGTGCATTAACACCAGTTACTGTACTTCAGGCTGGTCCTTGTGTTGTTACTCAGGTTAAAACAGTAGCAAACGACGGATACGAAGCTGTACAGGTAGGCTTTACAGACAAGAGAGAAAAGCTTGTAAATAAAGCATTAAAAGGACACTTTGACAAGGCTGGAGTATCTTACAAGAGATATGTAAGAGAATTCAAGTTTGAAAATGCTTCAGAATACTCAGTTAAAGATGAAATCAAGGCTGATATTTTTGCAGCAGGCGACAAAGTAGATGCAACAGCGATTGCAAAAGGAAAAGGATTCCAGGGCGCAATCAAGAGATTAGGTCAGTCAAGAGGACCTATGGCTCACGGTTCTAAGTTCCATCGCCATCAGGGTTCAAATGGTGCTTGTTCGGATCCAAGTAAGGTATTCAAAGGAAAAGGAATGCCTGGTCACATGGGTGCAAAGAAGATTACAATCCAGAACCTTGAGATAGTTAAGGTAGATGTAGAAAATAACTTAATCCTTGTTAAGGGTGCAGTTCCAGGACCAAAGAAAGCTTTGGTTACAATTAAAGAAACTGTTAAATCTGGCAAGTAGGTTTAGTAAGGAAGGAGGAACATTCAGATGTCAAAGGTATCTGTTTACAATATGAAAGGCAGCGAAGTTGGTGAAATTGAATTAAACGATGCAGTATTTGGTGTTGAAGTAAATGAACACTTAGTACATTTAGCAGTAGTCAGCCAGCTTGCAAATAAGCGTCAGGGAACTCAGAGTGCAAAGACTCGTTCAGAAGTTAGTGGCGGCGGAAAGAAACCTTGGAAGCAAAAAGGAACAGGCCACGCTAGACAGGGATCTACAAGATCACCACAGTGGACAGGCGGCGGTATCGTATTTGCTCCAAAGCCAAGAGATTACTCAATCAAGTTAAACAAGAAAGAAAAGCAGTTAGCTCTTAAATCAGCTTTAACTTCAAGAGTACAGGAAAACAAGTTCATCGTTGTTGATGAAATAAAATTAGATAGCATTAAAACAAAGAACTTTGCAGAAGCATTAAACAGCTTAAATGTAAAGAAAGCATTAGTTGTTTTAAATGAAAACGACCAGAATGTAGTTTTATCTGCAAAGAATATTCCTACAGTTAAAACTGCTTTAACAAACACAATAAATGTATTCGACATATTAAAATATGACACAATCGTTATTGATAAGGCAGCTGTAGCAACAATCGAGGAGGTATACGCATAATGGCAAACATTAAATATTACGATGTAATCCTCAAACCTGTTATTACAGAAAAGAGTATGAACGCTATGAGCTTAAAGAAGTATACATTCTTAGTTCATACAGAGGCTACAAAGACTCAGATTAAAGAAGCTGTTGAAAAAATGTTCGAAGGAACAAAGGTTAAGAGTGTAAACACAATTAACTTAGACGGAAAGAACCGCAGACGCGGTGCTGTAGTTGGAAAGACAGCTAAGACAAAGAAAGCTATCGTTCAGTTGACAGAAGACAGCAAGGATATTGAAATCTTTGAAGGTCTATAAAATATAACAGATAGCAGCTTATATGCAATGAAAGCATGATAATAAACGGGTTCTGCATTTGCAGAATAGCAAGAAAGGAGAAACAAGATGGGAATTAAGACATATAACCCATATACACCTTCTAGAAGAAATATGACTGGTCTTGATTATGCTGAAATCACAAAGGCAACTCCAGAGAAGTCTTTAGTCGTTTCACTTAAGAAAAACTCAGGTCGTAACAATCAGGGTAAAATTACTGTAAGACACCGCGGTGGCGGCTCAAGAAGAAAATATAGAATCATCGATTTCAAGAGAAAGAAAGATGGTATTCCAGCAACTGTTGTTGGTATCGAATATGATCCAAACAGAACAGCAAATATCGCTCTTTTAAACTACGCAGATGGCGAAAAGTCATACATCCTTGCTCCTAACGGATTAAAGGACGGAATGGTAGTTATGAGTGGTGCTACAGCTGAAGTTAAGGTTGGTAACTGCTTACCACTTGAAAACATTCCAGTTGGTACAGAAGTTCACAACATCGAATTATATCCAGGTAAGGGTGGACAGTTAGTTCGTTCTGCTGGTAATTCAGCTCAGCTTATGGCTAAGGAAGGCAAGTATGCTACACTTAGATTACCTTCAGGCGAAATGAGAATGGTTCCAATTATCTGCCGTGCTACAATCGGTCAGGTTGGTAATATTGAACATGACTTAGTTAAAATTGGTAAAGCAGGACGCAAGCGTAACATGGGTATCAGACCTACAGTTCGTGGTTCTGTAATGAATCCTAATGACCATCCACATGGTGGTGGTGAAGGTAAGACAGGTATCGGTCGTTCAGGCCCATGTACTCCTTGGGGTAAACCTGCTCTTGGCTTAAAGACAAGAAAGAAGAACAAGCAGTCTAACAAGCTCATCGTAAGAAGACGCGATGGCAAGAACATGAAGTAAGGAGGAATACCAATGGCTAGATCATTAAAAAAAGGTCCATTTGCGGACGCACATTTACTTAAAAAAGTAGATGCAATGAATGAATCAGGACAGAAGTCAGTTATTAAGACTTGGTCTCGTCGTTCAACAATCTTCCCACAAATGGTTGGACATACAATAGCAGTTCATGATGGCAGAAAACATGTACCAGTATATGTTACAGAAGATATGGTTGGACATAAGCTTGGTGAATTTGTTGCTACAAGAACTTACAGAGGACATGGAAAAGACGAAAAGAAGTCTAAACGCTAGTTGAAAGAAGATTGAAAGGAGGTTTTCATCCATGGCAAAAGGACATAGAAGCCAGATAAAAAGAGAAAGAAATGCTAATAAGGACACTAGACCATCAGCAAAACTTTCATATACTAGAATATCAGTTCAGAAGGCATGTTTCGTATTGGACGCTATAAGAGGTAAGGATGTGCAGACAGCACTCGGTATCTTAGCTTACAATCCAAGATATGCATCTTCAGTTATAGAAAAATTATTAAAGTCTGCTATTGCAAACGCTGAAAACAACAATGGTATGAATGTTGACAACCTTTACATTGAGGAGTGTTATGCAAACCAAGGACCAATTATGAAGAGAATCAGACCTAGAGCACAGGGTAGAGCTTACAGAATCGAAAAGAGAATGAGCAACATCACAATCGTGCTCAACGAGAAGTAATTAGCAGAAAGGAGAACGCATAATGGGACAGAAAGTTAATCCTCACGGCATAAGAGTCGGCGTTATTAAAGATTGGGATTCAAAATGGTATGCTGAAGCTGATTTTGCAGACAATCTTATTGAAGATAACAAGATCAGAACATACCTTAAGAAAAAGTTATATAGCGCAGGTGTTTCAAAGATTGAAATCGAAAGAACATCTGACAGATGTAAAGTTATCGTTCACACAGCTAAGCCTGGTGTTGTAATCGGTAAGGGCGGTGCTGAAATCGAAAAACTTAAAGAAGAAGTTCAGAAGTTAACAACAAAGAAGATAGTTGTAGATATTAAAGAAATTAAGAAGCCAGATATGGATGCTCAGTTAGTAGCAGAAAATATCGCACTTCAGTTAGAAAATCGTATCTCTTTCAGAAGAGCTATGAAGTCTACAATGTCAAGATGTAGAAAAGCAGGAGCAAAGGGTATCAAGACTTCAGTTTCTGGCCGTCTTGGTGGTGCTGATATGGCTCGTACAGAGTTCTACTCAGAAGGTACTATTCCACTTCAGACATTAAGAGCTGATATCGATTATGGATTTGCTGAAGCAGATACAACATATGGTAAAGTTGGTGTTAAGGTTTGGATTTACAGAGGCGAGGTACTTCCAACTAAGACAGTAGAAAAAGAAACAAAAAATGCTAAGGAAGGGAGCGATAACTAATGTTAATGCCTAAAAGAGTTAAGCGTCGTAAACAGTTCCGTGGTACTATGGCAGGTAAAGCCTTAAGAGGTAACAAGATTACTAACGGTGAATATGGTATTGTCGCTTTAGAACCAGCATGGATTAAGTCAAATCAGATAGAAGCTGCCCGTATTGCTATGACCCGTTATATCAAGCGTGGTGGTAAAGTTTGGATTAAGATTTTCCCAGATAAACCAGTAACTACAAAACCAGCAGAAACAAGAATGGGTTCCGGAAAAGGAACACTTGAATACTGGGTAGCAGTTGTTAAGCCAGGTCGTGTATTATTTGAAATTTCAGGAGTTCCTGAAGAAGTAGCTAGAGAAGCTCTTAGACTTGCAACACATAAGTTACCAGTGAAATGTAAAATCGTTTCTCGCGCAGATTTAGAAGGCGGTGATAACAGTGAAAATTAATGAGTATGTAAAAGATTTAAAAGCAAAATCAGTTGCAGAATTAAATGATGAATTAGTAGCTGCTAAAAAGGAACTTTTCAATTTAAGATTCCAGAACGCAACTAATCAGTTAGACAATACAAGCAGAATTAAAGAAGTAAGAAAGAATATCGCAAGAATTCAGACAGTTATTTCAGAACAGACAAAAGCTGCTAACTAATAAGTGTTAATTGATTATGGAATCTGAGAAAGGAGACAGTTGTCGTGGAAAGAAATTTAAGAAAAACACGTACCGGTAAGGTAATTAGTGATAAGATGGATAAGACAATCGTAGTTGCTGTACAGGATAACGTTAAACATCCATTATACGGAAAAATCGTTAAGAGAACATATAAATTAAAAGCTCATGATGAGAATAACGAATGCGGTATCGGTGATACAGTAAAAGTTATGGAAACAAGACCATTATCTAAGGATAAGAGATGGAGACTTGTTGAGATTATCGAAAAGGCTAGATAAGTAGAAAGGAGTTTCATTATGGTTCAACAGGAAAGTAGACTTAAAGTTGCTGATAATACAGGCGCTAAAGAATTACTTACAATTAGAGTAATGGGCGGTTCTACTAGAAGATATGCTAACATCGGTGATGTAATCGTTGCTACTGTTAAAGAAGCAACACCAGGCGGTGTTGTAAAAAAAGGTGATGTAGTAAAGGCTGTAGTAGTTCGTTCAGTTAAAGGCGCTCGTCGTGCAGACGGTTCTTATATTAAGTTTGATGAAAATGCTGCTGTAATTATTAAAGATGACAAGAATCCAAGAGGAACTCGTATCTTTGGACCAGTAGCAAGAGAGCTAAGAGAAAAACAGTTTATGAAGATTGTTTCTTTAGCACCAGAAGTATTATAAGGAGGTGTGCGTAAGTGTCAGCATTAAAGATTAAAAAAGGCGATCTTGTAAAAGTTATCGCTGGTAAAGATAAAGATAAAGAAGGCAAGATAGTATCAGTTAACAAAGAAAAGAACACAGTTGTTGTTGAAGGCGTTAACATGATTACAAAGCATACAAAGCCAAGCGCACAGAATCAGGCAGGCGGCATTGTTACAACAGAAGGACCTATCAATGCTTCAAATGTAATGTTAGTTGTTGATGGCAAAGCTACAAGAGTTGGCTTCAAGGTAGAAGACGGCAAGAAGGTTCGTTTTGCAAAATCAACTGGCAAAGTTATCGATTAATTAGGAAGGAGGTCCACAAAGTGAGCAGACTTAAAGATACTTATTACAATGAAATAGTTGATGCGATGACAAAGAAGTTTGGTTACACAAATGTTATGCAGGTACCAAAGCTTGACAAAATCGTTATAAATATGGGCGTTGGCGAAGCTAAAGACAACGCAAAGGTTTTAGATGCAGCTGTTAAGGATCTTGAAACAATCACAGGTCAGAAAGCTGTACTCACAAGAGCGAAGAAATCTGTTGCTAACTTCAAGATTAGAGAAGGCTTAGCAATCGGATGTAAGGTTACTCTTAGAGGAGAAAAGATGTACGAATTCCTTGACAGATTAGTAAATCTTTCATTACCTCGTGTAAGAGACTTTAGAGGTGTAAACCCTAACTCATTTGATGGCAGAGGAAATTACGCTCTTGGTATTAAGGAACAGATCATTTTCCCTGAAATTGAATATGATAAAGTTGATAAGGTTAGAGGTATGGACATTATTTTTGTTACAACAGCTAACACAGATGAAGAAGCTCGTGAATTATTGACATTATTTAATATGCCATTTCAGAAGTAATTAGGAGGTAAATCCATGGCTAAAACAGCAATGAAGGTTAAACAACAGCGTAAACCAAAGTTCTCAACACAGGAATACAGCCGTTGTAGAATTTGTGGCCGTCCACATGCTTACTTAAGAAAATACGGAATTTGCAGAATTTGCTTCCGTGAATTAGCATATAAGGGACAGATACCAGGCGTAAAGAAAGCTTCTTGGTAAGAGTCAGTTACTATTAATGTAAGTCGCAAAAAAAGCGATACTGCAATATTTAAGGAGGACATTTAAAATGGCAATGAGCGATCCAATCGCAGATATGCTTACAAGAATTCGTAATGCAAATACTGCTAAACATGATACAGTAGATATTCCAGCATCTAAGATGAAATTAGCAATAGCTGAAATTCTTTTAAATGAAGGATATATTAAGAAATATGAAGTTATCGAAGACGGTAACTTCAAGACAATCCAGATCACATTAAAGTATGGTCAGGATAAGAACGAAAAGATTATCACAGGTTTAAAGAGAATTTCAAAGCCTGGTCTTAGAGTTTATGCAGGCAAGGATGAGCTTCCAAGAGTACTTGGTGGTTTAGGTATTGCTATTATTTCAACAAACAAGGGTATCGTTACAGACAAGGAAGCTAGAAAGCTTCAGGTTGGTGGCGAAGTATTAGCTTTTGTTTGGTAGTCGATAGAATTCGTTTTCATATTCACGAAAAGGAGGTGCGGGCATGTCACGTATAGGAAGACTGCCTATCGCTATACCAGCAGGTGTAACTGTAGATATAGCAGAAAATAACAAGGTTACTGTTAAAGGACCTAAGGGAACACTTGAAAGAGTGTTGCCAGCAGAAATGGAAATCAAAAAAGATGGAGAAACAGTTGTTGTTTCAAGACCAAACGATTTAAAGAAAATGAAATCTTTACATGGTCTTACAAGAACACTTATCTCTAACATGGTAATAGGTGTATCTGAAGGATACACAAAGGAGCTCGAAGTAAACGGTGTTGGTTACAGAGCTGCTAAACAGGGCAATAAATTAGTTCTTAGTCTTGGATACTCTCACCCTGTAGAAATGATTGATCCAGAAGGACTTGAAGCTGTAGTTGATGGTACTAACAAAATTATTGTTAAAGGTATCGATAAAGAAAAAGTTGGCCAATATGCTGCTGAAATCAGAGCAAAAAGAGGACCAGAACCTTACAAGGGCAAAGGTATCAAGTATGCTGATGAAGTTATCAGACGCAAAGTTGGTAAGACTGGTAAGAAGTAAATCAAGGAGGTACAATTATGGTTAGTAAAGAATCTAGAGCGGATATCCGTGTTAAAAAGCATAGCAGATTACGAAACCGTTTAAACGGTACTGCTGAAAGACCACGTCTTGCAGTTTTCAGAAGCAATAATCATATGTATGCTCAGATTATTGATGATACAGTTGGAAACACACTTGTTGCAGCATCTACACTTGAAAAAGATGTTAAGGCTGAATTAGACAAGACAAACAATGTTGAAGCTGCTTCTTACTTAGGAACAGTTATCGCAAAGAAGGCATTAGAAAAAGGAATTACAACTGTTATCTTTGACAGAGGCGGATTCATATATGAAGGAAAAATCAAAGCATTAGCAGAGGCAGCTAGAGAAGCTGGTCTTAATTTCTAGTTGAGGAGGATAACACATGAAACGTACAATTATTGATGCTAGTCAGTTAGAATTAGAAGAAAAAGTAGTATCAATTAAGCGTGTAACTAAAGTTGTTAAAGGTGGACGAAATATGAGATTCGCTGCTTTAGTTGTTGTCGGTGACGGCAAAGGACACGTAGGTGCTGGTTTAGGCAAGGCTGCTGAAATTCCTGAAGCTATTCGTAAAGGAAAAGAAGACGCTATGAAGAAGCTTATTGAAGTGCCAACAGATGCAAACTTGAGTATTCCACATGATATTATAGGAAACTTTGGTAGTGCTTCAGTATTATTAAAGAAGGCTCCAGATGGTACAGGTATTATCGCTGGTGGTCCTGCTCGTAATGTATTAGAGCTTGCAGGTCTTAAGAATATCCGTACAAAGTCATTAGGCTCAAACAATAAACAGAATGTAGTTCTTGCTACAATCGAAGGTTTATCTGGTTTAAAGACTCCTGAAGAAGTAGCTAAGCTTCGCGGCAAGACTGTAGAAGAGATTTTGGGCTAATAGGAGGATCAAAAAATGGCAGATAAGTTAAAAATTACATTAGTTAAATCACCAATCGGTGCTGTTCCAAAGCAGGTTAAGACAGTTGAAGCTTTAGGTTTAAAGAAGCTTAACAAGACTGTAGAAATGCCTGATAATGCAGCAGTTAGAGGTATGATTCAACAGGTTAGACATTTAGTTAAAGTTGAAGAAATCTAAGGAATAGGAGGTGCATTTCATGAATTTGTCAAATTTACAGCCTGCAGAAGGTTCAAAACATAGTGATAACTTCAGAAGAGGTCGTGGCCATGGTTCTGGAAACGGAAAGACAGCCGGTAAAGGTCATAAGGGTCAGAAGGCTCGTTCAGGCGGCACAAGACCAGGCTTTGAAGGTGGTCAGATGCCATTATACAGAAGAATACCAAAGAGAGGTTTCACAAATAGAAATACTTTAGAAATAGTTGGTATCAATGTAAGTGCTCTTGAGGCTTTTGAAGCAGGTTCTGAGGTAACAGTTGAAACTTTAGTTGAAGCTGGAATCGTTAAGAATGTTAGAGATGGCGTTAAGATACTTGGAAACGGTAATCTTACTAAAAAGCTTACAGTAAAGGCAAATGCTTTCTCTGAAGGAGCAAAGGAAAAAATTGAAGCTGTAGGTGGAACTTGCGAGGTGATCTAATGTTTACAACAATTAAAAACGCTTTCAAAGTGAAAGAGATAAGACAGAAATTACTCTTTACGTTTTTAATGCTTATAGTAGTTAGATTAGGTAGTCAGATACCCACACCCGGAACAGATGCTAGTGTTGTTTCATCTTTAATGAAAAAAGTATCAGATACAACAAGTGGTACTTTAATCAGTGCGTTTACTGGAGGTTTGGAAAAAATGTCCATATTCGCACTGGGCATTTCGCCCTACATAACTTCATCAATTATTATGCAGTTACTTACAATAGCTATTCCAAAGCTTGAGGAATTGCAGAAGGATGGAGAAACTGGTAGAAAGAAAATTGCCGAAATTACAAGATATGTAACAGTAGCACTTGCACTTCTTACATCGATTGTTATGGCTATAGGCTTTGGCAATTCAAACGCATTTGGAAACAAGTCATCAATGACCTCTCTCCAGTATGTTCTTACAATAGCACTTGTTGTTATTACATGGACAGCAGGATCAGCATTCCTTATGTGGCTTGGTGAGAGAATCACTGAGAAGGGAGTTGGAAATGGTATTTCAATTATCTTAGTAATTAATATCATTGCAAGAGTGCCAAGTGATTTATATAACTTATATGAATCAAAAGTTAAAATTACATCAACAAATGGCAGATCTATCGGTGGTGCGCTTCTTGCTGCAGTTATTATTTTCTTAGTAATTGTTGCAATATTTGCATTAGTAGTTATATTACAAGGTGGACAGAGAAAAATAGCAGTTCAGTATTCAAAGAAGCTTCAGGGAAGAAAGATGGTTGGTGGCCAGTCATCATGTATTCCATTAAAGGTTAATACTGCTGGCGTTATTCCTATTATCTTTGCTTCATCAATAATGCAGCTTCCAATAGTTATTGCAAACTTCTTTGGCAAGCAGGCAGGAGATGGAACATTCTGGGGTAAGGTTTTAAGACTATTAAACTCTGGCTCTTGGTTCAATTTAGATAACTTTAAATATACATTAGGTTTCCTTGTGTACGCAGCATTAGTTATAATATTCGCTTATTTCTATACATCAATTACATTCAATCCTATTGAAGTAGCTGATAATATGAAGAAACAGGGTGGTTTTGTACCTGGTATTAGACCTGGTAAGCCAACAGAGGAATATTTAACAAGAATATTGAATTATATAGTATTAATTGGTGCAGTAGGGTTACTTATAGTGGCTACTATTCCAATCGTATTCTCTGGTGTATTTAGCGCATCAGTTTCATTCGGTGGAACATCACTAATCATCGTTGTTGGTGTTATTTTAGAAACACTTAACAAGATTGAATCAATGATGGTAGTTCGTAATTATAAAGGTTTTTTGAACGATTAATCAGTGTCCCGCGGTAGGTGAAAGCTTGTCGCGGGTTATTGTGCAAATAACTAAATGTAGAAGGAGATTATTATATGAAGATTATAATGTTAGGAGCGCCAGGTGCAGGAAAGGGTACACAGGCAAAAATGATTGCTGACAAGTATTCTATACCGCATATCTCTACAGGTGATATTTTCCGTGCGAATATTAAAAACGGAACAGAGCTTGGAAAGAAAGCTAAAGAATATATGGATAAAGGTCTTTTAGTTCCTGATGAATTAACTTGTGATTTAGTAGTTGATAGAATCAAACAGGAAGACTGCAAGAATGGGTATATTTTAGATGGTTTCCCAAGAACTATTCCACAGGCAGAATGTCTTGATGAAGCACTTACACAGATGGGTGAAAAGATAGATTATGCTGTAAATGTAGAAGTTCCAGACGAAAACATCGTAAAGAGAATGTCAGGCAGAAGAGCCTGCGTAAACTGTGGCGCAACATATCATATTGTTCATATTCCAACAAAAGTTGAAGGAATTTGTGACAGATGTGGCAAGGAATTAATCTTAAGAGATGATGACAAGCCAGAAACAGTAACAAAGCGTCTTAATGTATATCACGAACAGACACAGCCACTTATTGACTACTACACAAAGAAGGGTGTTTTAGTTGAGGTTGACGGAACAGTTGATATGAATGATGTATTTAACGCAATCATTGATATATTAGGTAAGTAAGATGCCAGTTACAATAAAATCACAACATGAAATAGAGTTAATGAGAGAGGCAGGAAAAATTCTTGCTAAAACTCATAATGAGCTTGCAAAAGCCATTAGACCAGGAATGACAACATTAGAAATTGATAAAATCGGAGAAGAAATCATTAGAAGTTATGGATGTATTCCATCATTTCTTAATTATGAAGGCTATCCAGCATCAATATGTGTATCAGTTAATGATGAAGTTGTTCATGGGATTCCAAGTAAGGACAGAATTCTTGTAGATGGTGATATTGTTTCTTTAGATGCAGGAGTAATATACAAAGGATACCATTCAGATGCTGCTAGAACAGTTGCAGTAGGGGAAATTAGCGAAGAAGCAAAGAAACTTATAGAAGTTACAAGGCAAAGCTTTTTTGAAGGAATTAAGTTTGCAAAAGAAGGTTATCATTTACATGATATTTCAAATGCAATCGGAGATTACTGCGAAAACCGTGGTTACGGAGTCGTAAGGGATTTAGTAGGTCATGGAATTGGAAGAAATCTCCACGAGGATCCGGAAATTCCAAACTTCCGTCAAAGAAGAAGAGGCATAAAGCTTCAAGCTGGAATGACACTTGCTGTGGAGCCAATGGTCAACATAGGAACCTGTGAGGTTTCCTGGTTAGATGATGATTGGACCGTAGTTACAGATGATGGTTCTTTATCCGCACATTATGAGAATACAATTCTTATTACAAAAGGTGAACCAGAAATCCTATCGTTACTATAGATATAGAAGAAATGAAAAAGACTAAACTGGAGGTTATTGAATGGCTAAGTCTGATGTTATTGAAATCGAAGGAACAGTTATTGAAAAATTACCTAATGCAATGTTTCAGGTAGAACTTGAAAATGGACATAAGGTATTAGCACATATCAGTGGTAAATTAAGAATGAACTTTATCAGAATTTTACCAGGTGACAAAGTAACTATTGAATTATCACCATATGATTTGTCTAAAGGTCGTATCGTATGGAGAGATAAATAATCCGACAAAAGTTAAAAAGAGACTTGCATTTGCAAAAGTTGTATGCTATACTCATAGTCGGACTTTTTTTGAAAGGAGGATTTACTGTGAAGGTTAGATCATCAGTTAAACCAATTTGCGAAAAATGCAAAATTATCAAAAGAAAGGGTAGCATCAGAGTAATCTGTGAAAATCCTAAGCACAAACAAAGACAGGGCTAATAATTATATTATTACAAGAGTTTTATACACTAAAACTCGGTTTTTGTGCGTCTAAGCATGCGGCTGCAGCAATGAAACACTAGGAAGCGTTTAACCTGTTACTCTCAAAGGTTAATGTGAAATATTGGAAAATTGCTTTTAATAGAATAGTCTATATGACTATAACCATTATTATGGTGGTGAATGCAGGACGACCTAAAACTTGTCCTGTAGTGAATTTATTCACAAAATGAAACAAAGATAAAGAAGTATATGTCGCGTACACATTTCAGACGGCAATTTATTGACGGGCTACGAAAGAGGTATATTTCTTAGGAAGATTATTGATGGAGGTGTAATACACACATGGCTCGTATTTCAGGTGTTGATTTACCAAGAGAAAAGCGTATTGAAATCGGATTAACTTATATCTATGGTATTGGAAGAGTTAGCGCTACAAAGATCCTTGAAGCTGCTGGTGTTAATCCAGATACTCGTGTTAGAGACTTAACAGATGATGAAGTTAAGAAGATAAGTGCAGTAATCGATGAAAATCATATTGTAGAAGGTGATTTAAAAAGAGAAATCGCTTTAAACATTAAGAGATTACAGGAAATTGGATGCTACAGAGGCATTCGTCATAGAAAAGGACTTCCAGTTCGTGGTCAGAAAACAAAGACTAATGCTAGAACTAGAAAAGGTCCTAAGAGAACAGTTGCAAACAAGAAAAAATAATAATCATTGATAGAACCCATAAGGGAGGTTAGTTTAAAATGGCTAAAGTTACAAAGAAAGTGACAAAAAAGCGTGTAAAGAAAAACGTTGAACGCGGACAGGCACATATTCAGGCATCTTTCAACAATACAATCGTTACATTAACAGATACTGAAGGTAATGCTTTATCATGGGCTAGTGCTGGTGGTCTAGGATTTAGAGGTTCAAAGAAATCTACTCCTTATGCAGCTCAGATGGCAGCTGAAACTGCTACAAAGGCAGCTTTAGTACACGGCTTAAAATCAGTAGATGTTATGGTAAAAGGTCCTGGTTCAGGACGAGAAGCAGCAATCCGTGCTCTTTCAGCAAGCGGTCTTGAAGTAACAAGTATTAAAGATGTTACTCCAGTTCCACATAACGGTTGTCGCCCACCAAAGCGTAGAAGAGTCTAATAGGAGGTGCAGATAGATGGCAGTAAATAGAGTTCCTGTACTTAAAAGATGTAGATCACTTGGCTTGGATCCAATTTATTTAGGAATTGACAAGAAGTCAAATAGAGAATTAAAGAGAGCTAATAAGAAGATTAGCGAATATGGTCTTCAGTTAAGAGAAAAGCAGAAGGCTAAATTTATTTATGGTGTATTAGAAAAACCTTTCAGAAATTACTTTAACAAGGCTGAAAGAATGCAGGGATTAACAGGTGAAAACCTTATGGTTATCCTTGAAACAAGACTTGACAATGTAATCTTCCGTTTAGGATATGCCAGAACAAGAAAGGAAGCTAGACAGATCGTTGATCATAAGCATGTTCTTGTAAATGGCAAATGCGTAAACATCCCATCATACCTTGTAAAGGCTGGAGATGTTATTGAAATTAGAGAAAAGAGCAAAGCTTCTCAGAGATACAAAGACATTCTTGAAGTAACAGAAGGTAGACTTGTTCCTGAATGGCTTGAAGCAGATCACGAAAACCTTAAAGGTACTGTAAAGCAGATACCTAGCAGAGAAGTTATCGACGTACCAGTAAACGAAATGCTTATCGTCGAATTATACTCAAAATAATAAGTAGTCTGACGAATCCATAGAAGGAGGGGCTTTATGTTCGATTTCGAAAAACCAAATATTGAGATAGCAGAAATCTCAGATGATAAAAGATATGGTAAATTTGTTGTAGAACCTCTTGAAAGAGGATACGGCACAACACTTGGTAACTCACTTAGAAGAATTATGCTTTCTTCATTACCAGGTGCTGCCGTTAGTCAGGTAAGAATAGATGGTATTCTTCATGAGTTCAGCTCAATTCCTGGTGTCAAGGAAGATGTAACTGAAATTATCATGAACATCAAGAGCTTAGCTATTAAGAATAATAGCGAAACAGATGAACCTAAGATTGCATACATTGATGTTACAGGCGAAAGAGTTGTAACAGCAGCAGATATTCAGGTAGATGCAGATGTAGAAATCTTAAATCCTGACTTAGTTATTGCTACACTTAGTGGTGGAGCTGATAGCAAACTATATATGGAACTTACCATTACAAAAGGTAGAGGATATGTTAGCTCAGATAAAAACAAGAATGATGAATTACCAATAGGCGTTATCGCTGTTGATTCAATTTATACTCCTGTTGAAAGAGTTAATTTATCAATCCAGAATACTCGTGTTGGTCAAATCACAGATTTTGACAAGCTTACTTTAGAAGTATATACAAATGGAACATTAGCTCCAGATGAGGCTGTAAGCCTTGCTGCTAAGGTATTAAGCGAGCATTTAAATCTCTTCATCGATTTATCAGAAAGCGCTCAGAAGGTTGACGTTATGATAGAAAGAGAAGAAAACGAAACTCAAAGAGTTATGGATATGAACATTGATGAATTAGAATTATCTGTTCGTTCATATAACTGCTTAAAGAGAGCTGGCATCAATACTGTTTCAGAACTTACAAGCAAAACATCAGAGGATATGATGAAGGTTAGAAACTTAGGCCGTAAGTCATTAGAAGAAGTTTTAGCAAAGCTTAAAGAGTTAGGATTACAGTTAAGCTCAGGTGATGAATAATCACAGTAACGAAAATATTTATGGAATTAAAGCATTTAATCAGTAAAACCGTAAGCGTATGGTTAAGTGTTCCACAAATGGAGGTAAAATCAAATGGCTGGATATAGAAAGCTTAGTAGAACAACAGCACAGAGAAAAGCATTAATCAGAGCACAGGTAACAAGCTTACTTGAAAATGGTAAGATTATTACAACAGAGGCTAAGGCAAAGGAAATCCGTAAGGTAGCTGAAGGTTTAATCGCATTAGCAATCAAGGAAAAGGATAACTTTGAAGAAGTTACTGTTCAGGCTAAGGTTGCTGTTAAAGATAAAGATGGCAAGAGAGTTAAAGAAGAAGTTGATGGCAAGAAGGTTACAAAGTTCGATACAGTTGAAAAGAAAATCAACAAGGATTTACCTTCAAGACTTCATGCTAGAAGACAGATGAAGCAGGTTCTTTACACAGTTAAGGAAGTTCCAACTGCTCAGGCTGGAAAGAAGAAAAACACAAAGTCAGTTGATTTAACAGATAAGTTATTCAATGAATATGCTCCAAAGTATGCAGATCGTAAGGGTGGTTACACAAGAATCATCAAGATTGGCCAGAGAAAAGGCGATGCAGCTATGGAAGTTGTACTTGAATTAGTATAATTAAAACATATTCAAGCTTGCTTAATTGATTTGAATTAAATATTAAGATGACTGTCACACTTGAAAGTAAGTACATATTTCTAGTGTGGCAGTTTTTAGTTGTTTATAAAAAATATTTGAATTGTACATAGAATAAAAAAGAAAATAAGATGAAAGTTTATATAGAACGGGGTAAAATGTACAAGGTAGCGGTAGATATATAAATCTTAAGAGGGTGACAGGTAAGAATAATGCTGTTAAATAGGTGGGAAATATGTAGAATATAGAAAAACACAGCAGGAAGGTAAAATATATGAAAAAAGGCAAGAATATGCTTAAATTAGCCATAGCTGCAATGGCTGTAATAGTTGGACTAGCTTTTAATGGGTCAGAGGTAAAAGCAGCTACAGCAACAAAAATCGATGCTAATGTAAGCTTCTCAAATGGAAGTAGTGACCAGAATGTTTTAGATGGCTCTTATGATACAAATGTTACCTTAAACGCAGGTGAAAGTGCAAAGGTTACTCTAAATGCACCGGCAAAGGGTGTTTACATTATATGGGGAAAGCCTGTTAATGAATGGACTTTGGAGGTGGCTGGCAAGCAGGAAGGCAAAGGTAAAAATGGTTTCCTTCACGAATATATAGAGTTTGACCAGTTAATGACCGAATTTACTATAATTGCAGACAAGGGTAATACAATAAGTGATATTTATTGTTATGGGGAAGGAGATTTGCCAGAGGATGTACAAATATGGGAGCCAATGTGTGAAAAGGCTGACATTTTGTTATTATCTACCCACGCAGATGATGAAATACTGTTTTTTGGTGGTATTATTCCATATTATGCAGGTGAAAAAAATTACGATGTTCAGGTAGTGTATTTTTCAGAATATTGGACTGGAGCTAATATTAGAGAGCATGAAAAATTAGATGGTCTTTGGCACGCTGGAGTGCGCCATTATCCATATACAGGTGATTTTTATGATGCCTATGCAGACGATTTAGACAAGGCTAAGGAAATGTTTGGAGAGGATAATGCAATTAGCTTTGTGGTGGAAATGCTTAGAAAATTTAAGCCACAGGTAGCTGTTGCACAGGATGAAAATGGAGAATATGGTCACGGTACACATAAGCTTACAGCTTATGCTATGGAAAAGGCTGTAGAGGTAAGCATGGATGCAGATTCATACCCAGAGTCAGCTACAAAGTATGGAGTATGGGATGTCCCAAAAACATACCTGCACCTTTATTCCAAAAACCAGATTACCTTAGATTGCAGAAAGCCTTTAGAGAGGTTTGGCGGTAAAACAACCCTAGAGGTTGCCAGTGAAAGCTATAAAAAGCATGTATCGCAGCAATGGTGCTGGTTTTATGTAGATGATGAGTACGAATACAGCTGTGCAAAATATGGTCTTTATAGAACAACTGTAGGCGTAGATACTACAAATGACATAATGGAGCATATTGTTGACTATAAAACTCAGGCTGAGGAGGAGAGAAGAAAAGCTGAAGAAGAAAGCATTAAGGAAAGCCAGTCTATAGCTGAGGCACAAAGTATAGAGGAAGCAAGTAGAAAAGAGCAGGAAAACAATGACTTAGCTGAGAAACAAAGAAATGACAAGGCAAGGGTTATTACAATAGTTATTATAGTAATTCTGATAGTTGCCATTATAGTAATTATTACATATTTTGTATTACTTATTAGAACTGCCAAGAAAAGTCAGAGAAGAAAGAAGAAAAAGGTAAATAAAAATAAGTAATAATAAATAATAGAAGGTAATAAGAGTAAGTAACGGATAATTGTTAAAAAAGCTGTCACGATAAGTTTGCGTGACAGCTTTTTGTATTAACACTATTTTACATAGCTTTCGGTATCGGCACGATTTACCTTTACACTAGCTTTAATTGGTCCAATATAATCACCATTTTCGTCAAACTGCTCTTTGCCTGTGTATACAAAGGTATCAAGTACAATATAGTCAACCTCGCCTATTCTGGGACCACAGGTTAATTTTACGGAGGTAATTACTGTATCATTATTCATATCAGCTTCTGTAAGGTGGCTGTACCATTGACCGGCGGCGTGATGAACATCATCATAAATCCAAGTTTCTACATATTGGGTGTAATCGTAAACTACATCTGTTGGAGAAAGAATATTTTTCTCAACTACATCACCATTTTTTAGGTAAATATGGATTTTATAGCCTATTTTACATTCACTGGAATTTGAGTAGGCTTCCCATTTAGGAAACCACATATCGGCAAACCTGCTGCCATATACCGAATCATCAGCAGTAGTAAAGGCTGCAAAGGTTCTAATATCCTGTCCTTCAACAAAAGGACCATAAAACTCTGAAAGTCTATCCCTTGTGCCTGTGCTGTCATGGAAAATATAAAAGTTTACAACATCTGGTCTGGTTCCGTCATTATTATAAACTGTAGCTGGCTCTGTAGTAGTAGTTTCAATAGGGGCTGTAGTAGCCAGATGATGGGTAGTAACAGCATTTATAGCTGTAGTGGTGTTTTTGGTGCTGCTGTTATTGCTTTCATTACAGCCACATAGGGATAAGGCTGCAATAGTAAGTGTTAAAGCTGATAAATATTTTAACTTCATTTTATAATTACCATCCTAATATTGAGTTATTGTTTAGTCTTTTTAATACCACTATATAATAATATACTTTAATTAAAGTATCAAGAATAAGGAAGAAAATAGATTAAAACTATTGAATTATGGAATGTTATAATATAAAATTGGTAATTGTTAACCATAAGACTAGAATTGATTTACATTAAATAGAAATAAATTATGAGCATTATAAAAGTAGAAAATTTAAAGCATAGATTTTTAGATAAAGACGAAGAGGGAAAGGTTATTAGCGATAAAATGGCACTTGATGATGTGTCACTTGAGATAAAGCAAGGAGATTTTATTGCAATACTCGGGCATAATGGTTCAGGCAAGTCAACCTTTGCAAAGCATTTGAACGCTATTCTTATGCCTTATGAGGGTGAGGTATATGTGGCAGGTATGAATACTAAGGAGAATGAAAGGATATGGGATATTCGTCAAAATGCAGGTATGGTATTCCAAAATCCAGACAATCAGATAATTGCTACTATTGTAGAGGAGGATGTGGGCTTTGGCCCGGAAAATCTAGGAGTGGAAACTGAAGAGATATGGAAAAGAGTCAATTACGCATTAGAAAGAGTAGGAATGGTTGAATACAGAAAACATTCTCCAAACAAATTATCAGGGGGACAAAAGCAAAGAGTTGCTATTGCAGGTGTACTGGCAATGAAGCCAAAATGTATTATTTTAGATGAACCTACAGCTATGCTTGATCCAAACGGAAGAAAAGAAGTAATAAACACAATAAAGGAATTAAATAAAAAGGAAAAGGTTACTATAATCCTTGTTACACATTATATGGACGAGGTAATAGATGCTGACTATGTGTATGTAATGGATAAGGGCAAGGTGGCATTAAAGGGAACTCCAGCAGAGGTTTTCTCTAATGTAGAAAAAATATATGAAATTGGCTTAGATGTGCCACAGCCTACAGAAATAGCATATTTGCTTGAAAAAAGCGGCAAAGAAATGGCAAGAGGCATACTTCGCAGTGAGGAATTAATTAATCAGATAATTGCCAGAGGATATATAGAAAAACATAATAAAACCAAAAATATAGCAAGTAATAACGATGAAAATAGGAAAATTAATGACCTTAGAACTGATAACAACATTAGTGATAAGAATATCAGCGATAATATTTATGAGGAAGCTGACAAAGTTATTTTAGAGGCTGATAATATTTCCTATGTATACGGTGAGGGGACTACCTATGAGAAAAAGGCTATTGATAGTGTCAGCTTTAAAATAAATCAGGGAGAAATTATTGGAATTATTGGTCATACCGGTTCAGGAAAGTCTACTCTTATCTGCCACCTTAACGGCCTTAACCAGGCAAGCAGCGGAGAGGTGAGATATATGGGCAAAAACATATATGACAAAAATGAGAAGCTAAGCGAACTTAGGAAAAATGTTGGAATAGTTTTCCAGTATCCGGAATACCAGCTTTTTGAGTCTACAGTATTAGAGGATGTATGCTTTGGAGCAAAAAATAAGGGAATGAATAAGGAGCAGGCAATAGAAACTGCAAAAAAGGTGCTTGCTATGGTAGGCGTAGGAGAGGAATTTTATAATCGTTCACCTTTTGAGCTGTCAGGAGGAGAAAAAAGGCGTGTGGCTATAGCAGGAGTTTTGGCAATGATGCCACAGGTGCTTATTTTAGATGAGCCTACAGCGGGATTAGACCCAAAGGGAAGAGATGAAATTCTTAATCTGTTAAAGTCGCTTAATGAAAAGGAAGGACTTACAATAGTTATTGTTTCACATAGTATGGAGGATATGGGTAAATTTGCAAACAGGCTGTTAGTTATGAGCAAAGGAAAATTAATATTTGATGATACTCCAAGAAAGGTATTCAGACAATACAAAAAATTAGAAGAAATCGGATTGGCAGCACCAAAATCAGTTTATATATTTGATGAATTAAAGCAAAAAGGTTTAAGCTGTGACGGAGTTGCTATTACACCAAGAGAAGTAGTTGAAGGAATAATATGTTAAGAGATATTACAATAGGTCAATATTATGAAGAAAAATCAATAATTCACAGCCTTGACCCAAGAGTAAAGCTTTTTGGGTCATTGGTATATATGATTGCACTTTTTTTAGCAAAGAATATTATTGGTTATGGGATTGCTGCTATATTTTTAATAGTAATAATTAAATTATCAAAGGTACCCTTTAAATTTATTTTCAAAGGGCTGAAAACCATAGTATTTTTCTTGCTGTTTAGTGCAATATTTTCTGTGATTTTTACAGAGGGTACTGTTTTAATAGATTTGAAAATATTTGCTATTACAATAGAAGGCTTACTAAAGGGAGCAATGCTTATGGCAAGGCTGGCCTTAATGATTATGGGAATGTCAATTCTTACATACACAACAACGCCTACAGATATTGCAGACGGTTTAGAAAAAGCCTTTTCGCCATTAAAGAAAATAAAAGTGCCGGTACACGATATTTCTATGATGGTGTCTATTGCATTTAGATTTATACCTATTTTGGTGGAAGAAACAGACAAAATAATGAAAGCACAAATGGCCAGAGGTGCAGATTTTGATACAGGTGGAATTATTAAAAAGGCTAAAGCCTTAGTGCCACTTATTATTCCACTTATTATTTCTTCTATAAAAAGAGCAATGGATCTGGCTATGGCAATGGAGGCGAGATGTTATAAGGGTGGAGATGGACGAACAAAAATGAAACCGCTTATTTATAAAAAGTATGATAAAATAAGTTATATGGTATTAATATTATTGTTAGTATTAGTAATTGGTGGTAACTTTTTATGGAAGGTAATTGTATGAGCAAAAGAGTTTTTCTAAAAATTGCATATGACGGAACAAATTATTGTGGATGGCAAATTCAAATTAATGGTATTACTGTGGAAGAAATTATTAATAGAGAGCTTACTAACCTATTAGGCGAAAAGATAGCTGTTATAGGTGCAAGTAGAACTGACTCAGGTGTTCACGCCCTTGCCAATGCAGCTGTTTTTGATACAGAAACAAAAATCCCGGCACAGAAAATATCCTTTGCCCTTAATCAAAGACTCCCAGAGGATATTAGAATTAGAGAATCCTATGAGGTGGCAGCAGATTTTCATCCTAGATATTGCAATAGTACAAAAACTTATGAATACAAAATTTACAATTATAAATTTCCTATGCCAACAGAAAGATTGTATTCCCACTTTGTGTATATGCCATTAGATATTGAGAAAATGAAAAAGGCAAGTGAGTATATTATTGGCGAGCATGATTTTAGAAGCTTTTGCTCAGCCAGAACACAGGTGGAAAATACAGTTAGAACGGTGTATTCGCTGGATATTAGTAAAAAAGATGAAATGATTTATATTAGAATTTCAGGCAATGGCTTTCTTTATAATATGGTAAGAATAATAGTAGGTACGCTGATGAAGGTTGGACTGGGCGTTTATCCACCAGAGCATATAAAGGAAATTATTGAGGCAGAAAACAGAGATGCAGCTGGACCAAAGGCACCAGCCTGTGGACTTACGCTTATAGGAATAGAGTACGAGGACGAAAAAAGAGTATAGAGGTTATTAAAATCATAAATTATGGTTTAAATAGGGATGAGTGGGATATATTACTTAGAAAGGTGTGAAAATAGAATATAAAGTAAATAAAAAGCTATTAGAAGATATAAATTATCTTTAATAGCTTTTTATTTATATTTGTTTAGTAAACTTATTCAAACTTTGCCAGCATAATTTATATACCTGCAGCATATTTACATCAGTACAACATATGTATACGAATGTAGTGTATCCTAAAGTAAATCTGCTATATCAAGAAGCAGACGCTCGGTCTGATCCCAGCCAAGACAAGGGTCTGTAATAGATTTTCCGTATACACCGTCACCAACCTTCTGGCTGCCTTCCTCGATGTAACTTTCTATCATTAAACCTTTTACAAAATTGTTAATATCTTCAGAATGGCGTTTACTGTGAAGAACTTCCTTAGCAATCCTAATCTGCTCCATATACTGCTTACCAGAATTTGAATGGTTTGCATCAACAATAACAGCAGGATTTTTAAGATTTTTCTCACTATACATATTGTATAAGCGGATAAGGTCCTCATAGTGATAGTTAGGAATACACTGACCATGCTTATTAACTGCACCACGAAGAATAGTATGTGTAAGTGGGTTACTGCTGGTTTTTACCTCATAGCCACGATAAATAAAGGTGTGCTTGCCTTGTGCTGCTATAACTGAATTTAACATAACAGATAAGTCACCACTTGTAGGGTTTTTCATACCGGCAGGAATGTCCATTCCACTAACAGTTAAACGATGCTGCTGATCCTCAACAGAACGGGCACCTACTGCAACATATGAAAGAATATCAGAGAAATATTGATAGTTTTCAGGGTAAAGCATTTCGTCAGCAGCAGTAAGATGAGTTTCCTCCATTGCTCTTATGTGCATTTTTCTAATTGTAGTAAGACCAGCTAATAAATCTGGCTTCTTTTCAGGGTCTGGCTGATGAAGCATACCCTTGTAGCCTTCACCAGTTGTACGAGGCTTATTTGTATAAATTCTTGGAATAACAATAATCTTGTCAGCAATTTTCTCCTGAACCTTTGCAAGTCTGGATACATAATCACAAACAGCGTCCTCATTATCAGCAGAGCAAGGTCCGATAATCATTAAAAACTTGTCAGACTCACCTGTAAATACCTTTTTTATCTGTTCATCTCTCTCAGCCTTTAACTTTACAAGATGCTCAGGTAAAGGGAATTGTTCTTTTATTTCAGCTGGAGTTGGTAGCTTTCGTAAAAATTCAAAACTCATAGTTGTCCTCCTAAAATATATAATTTAATTTAAAATACTTTTTTGTATTCTGACATAAAACATTACCAATTATATAATAAATTTCAAATGTTATCAATACATAAAGTCAATAGTATTAACGGATTATTATCTATCAGATAGGTAAATAATAGTATTAATGAATTAACGACTACTAGAAAGATAGATAATAGTACTAATGGATTATTGACTATTAGATAGATAAATAATAAAATGTAAGTACATTGGTAGCGTTAATTTAATAGGAAGTGTGAAGCCTATTTTCTTGTATTCTTTTTTGTATATTGATAATTCCAACACAGATATATTTGTATTTAATTTAAGCGTTATGATATGTGAAAATGTGAGATTATACAATTTGTGTCAGAGTTGTATTAATTAAATATCAGCGTTTTTTGGGTCTGCTTATGGAATTATTAATAGTTGCAAATTCCCTATACAATTCCTATACAAGGCTTCACACCTGCCTGATTAATAATTTAGGTAAAGGAGAAGAATTATATGGTAAATGAAAAAATCAGAGTAGTGCAGTATGGTTGTGGAAAAATGTCAAAATATACCTTGCGTTATTTGTACGAAAGTGGTGCAGAAATCGTTGGTGCTATTGATGTGAATCCAGAAGTAGTCGGTATGGATGTTGGAGATTATGCAGGACTGGGGGTAAAGACGGGAGTTATTATTTCAAGTGATGCAGATGCAGTTTTAGATAATTGTGACCCGGATATTGCAGTAGTTACATTATTCAGCTTTGTAAGCGATTGTTTTAAAATGTTTGAGGATTGTGTAAAGCGTGGAATAAATGTTATTACAACCTGTGAGGAGGCTATCTATCCATGGACAACAAATTCTGCACAGACCAATTATCTGGACAGTTTAGCAAAGGAAAATGGCTGTACTATTGTAGGAAGTGGTATGCAGGATATTTTCTGGGTAAATATGGTAGCACAGGTGGCAGCAGGCTGTCATAAGATTACAAAGATTGAAGGTGCTGTAAGTTACAATGTTGAAGATTATGGTTTAGCATTGGCAAAGGCACATGGAGCTGGCTTTACGCCGGAGCAGTTTGAGGCTGAGGTAGCACATCCAGAGGAGGTTATTCCATCATATGTATGGAATTCAAATGAGTCCCTGGCAAATCGTATGGGACTTACAATAAAATCTATATCACAAAAATGCGTTCCATATTTCTATGATAAGGACCTTTATTCAGCAACACTGGGAGAAACAATTCCAAAGGGAAATTGTATTGGTATGAGTGCAGTAGTTACCACAGAAACATATCAGGGTATTACTCTTGAAACTCAGTGTATCGGAAAGGTATATGGTCCGGATGATGGAGATATGTGTGATTGGAAGATTACTGGCGAGCCAGATACAGAATTTCATGTTGTAAAACCGGCTACTGTAGAGCATACTTGTGCAACTATTGTTAATCGTATTCCTACAGTGCTTAGTGCACCTACTGGATATATTACAGTAGATAAACTGGATGATATTGAATATTTAACATATCCAATGCACTTTTATGTAGATTAAAATAATTGTTTTTAGATAATGTCAGACATTGCTGCAAGGAAGCTTATATACTAAATATAAAATTCTTTGTAGTTTGTCTGACATAATCAATATTAGGTTAATGAAAATAAGCTGTAATGACAGGTTGTGCTATAAACATATGCACCACAAGCATTACAGCTTATTTTTTATTGAATACTTTTTAAATTTTAAAACTAGCTATTTTTGATTATCTGTTTCCTGCTTTTTAGATTGTTTACTGCGAAATCTAAAGGAGAAAATCAGAATTAAAAAGGCAAAGGCAATAACTGACCATGGTATAAGGTATTTAAGACCCTTTGGTTTAAATAAATCATAATATCCCTTTAAATAAATAACTACAACAATAATAGGGATAATATAAGTCATATACAATCTGATTTTCTTAGGGAATTTCATACCCTTGCCTTCGTTGGCTTCTGCAATAAAATTATCCCAGCCCCAGCCATTTTTAGTTGTGCAGAACATTACATAAACAAGTGAGCCTAGAGGAAGTATATTGCTTGATACAAGGAAATCCTCTAAATCCATTATGTTTGTGCCAGAACCAAGTGGTGTAAAGCCAGATAAAACATTAAAACCAAGAATACAAGGCATTGAAAGAAGTATAACTGCAATAATATTAATAAGCACAGCCTTCTTTCTTGAACAGCCCCATAAATCTATAGCAAAAGAAATAATATTCTCAAATACAGCAATTACAGTTGATAATGCCGCAAAGGATAAAAAGAGGAAGAACAGTGTTCCCCATATGCGGCCACCAGACATTTGGTTGAATATGTTTGGCAGGGTAATAAATATTAAAGATGGACCTGAGTCTGGGTTGATACCAAAGGAGAAGCAGGCAGGTATAATAATAAGTCCTGCCATAATTGCTACAAAGGTATCTAATATGCTAATGCTGATTGCCTCACCTGAAAGTGAACGGCTTTTATCTATGTAACTGCCAAAAATAGCCATTGAACCCATTCCAATACTTAGTGTAAAAAATGCTTGGGACATAGCAGCAAATATAACATTTCCGATACCCTTTGCCTTAATTGCTTTAAAATCAGGAACTAAATAAAATTTAATACCTTCACCTGCACCTGGAAGTGTAACTGAGTGAATAGCCAGTATTACAATAAGGGCAAGCAGACAAAGCATCATAATCTTAGATATTTTTTCCACACCCTTCTGGACGCCTAATGAACAAATACCAAAGGATAAAACAACAACAATAATCATACTAACAGTAAGAATACCAGGAGAAGCTAACAAATTGTTGAACTTTCCTGCAATCTGTTCTGTGGTCAACGGTGAATCTGTAAATTCACCCATAAGGGATTTAGCAAAATAATATAACATCCAGCCAGCAACCATTGTATAGAACATCATTAACACATAGTTGCCAATCATACCCAGAATACCAAATTTATGCCATCTGCTACCTTCTTTTTCAAGCCTTTTAAAGGAAGTTGCACAGCTTGCCTGACTACTTCTTCCTACAGAAAACTCACAAACCATAATTGGATAACCAATTATCAGCAGGAATAAAAGGTAAATAAGAATAAAAGCAGCACCACCATACTGACCACACATATATGGGAATTTCCACACATTACCTAATCCTACTGCACACCCCGCTGAAACCAAAATAAACCCTAGTCTTGAACTGAATTTTTCTCTTTCCACACCAATCTCCATTCCTTCACATTAATTTTTCTTAGAATAGCATTATGATACAGCTATGTCCTTAAGGGCTGCATTATACCATAAAGCTAAAATACAAAGGCTCACAGATTTCTTAGTGAAAATCCGTGAGTCATGCATCATAATTTTCTCATTGCTCTATTATAAACAATATTAATGATAAAATCAATCAAAAAAGCATTATGCTATATACAAATAATAGAAAAGCATTTTCAAGCATATATCAATAAATAAAAAACATTGTCAAGCACATACAAACAATAAAAAGCACAAGAAAAAATATTAAAAATAAGTTATTAAAAATTGCGAGGTCAAAAGGTTAATAATTATGGAATATATTGTCAGATAATGTTATAATAAATTATCCTTTATATGAATACATATATTGAAAGATGGTACATTAGTTTGTGGAGGTGGCCATAAACAAAAAATGCAAAGATTATATGCGGTGTTGGAGATAAAGGTATTATAAAAGGTTGATTTTGAATAAAATGACAAGGAGAAAAAGATGAGTATTTTAGCAAGTGATTTAATCACATATGTTCCATATATTATAATTGGAATAGTAGTATTTTTTATTTTATGTTTGATGATAGCAGGCTATGTTAAGGCGTCACCAGACAGAGCATACATAATTTCAGGATTAAGAAAGTCACCAAAGGTATTGATAGGTAGAGCAGGTATTAAAATTCCTTTCTTGGAAAAGAAGGACGAATTAAATTTACAGTTAATTCCTATTGATGTAAAAACAAGCAATTCAGTTCCTACAGCAGATTACATTAACATTAATGTTGATGCAGCAGTTAATATTAAGGTAAGTGCAGATAAAGTAAGACTTCAGCTTGCAGCACAAAACTTTCTTAACAAAACCACCGATTATATTGCAGCAGTAGCCAGAGAAGTCCTAGAAGGTAATATGCGTGAAATCGTAGGTAAAATGAACCTTGAAGAAATGGTATCAGACAGACAAAAGTTCGCAGAACTGGTAAAGGAAAATGCAGAACCAGACCTTGCAGCTATGGGCTTGGATATTGTAAGCTTTAATGTCCAAAATTTCGTAGATGAAAATGGCGTTATTGAAAATCTTGGTGTTGACAATATTGTTAAAATCCAGAAAAATGCGGCTATTTCAAGAGCTGAAAGTGAGAAGGAAATAGCAAAAGCAAAGGCAATGGCTCGTAAAGAGGCCAATGATGCAGAGGTAAGTTCTGACCTTGAGATTGCAAACGCACAGGCAGAGGCTCAAAAGAGAAAGGCTATTGTTCAGGCAAATGCAAATCGTGAATCGCAGGAAGCACAGATTGAAGCAGATACACTTATTGCGCAAAAGGAAAATGAGCTTGCAATTAAAAAGGCTGAATTACAAAAGGATGCAGATACTAAGCAGGCTAGTGCTGATGCAGCTTATAGTATTCAGCAGGAAACAGAGCGTAAAAAGGTTGAAATTGCAACAGCAGATGCAAATTTAGCCCGTCAGGAAAAGGCTATTGCCTTAAAGGAGAAGGAAGTTGAGCTTACAGAAAGAACACTTGAGGCTACTGTAAAGAAGCAGGCTGAGGCTGAAAAATATGCAAAACAGCAGGAGGCAGATGCTAAGCTTTATGAAACCCAAAGACAGTCAGAAGCACAGCTTTTTGAAAGACAAAAAAATGCTGAGGCTGACAAGTTTGAGCAGGAGAAGAAGGCTGAGGCTGAAAAGGCAACAGCCGATGCTAACAGATATACAATGGAGCAGGAAGCAGAAGGTATTCGCAGCAAAGGTCAGGCTGAGGCTGACGCAATAAGAGCAAAGGCATTGGCAGAGGCAGAGGGTATTGAAAAGAAGGCAGAAGCTATGAAGCAAATGGGTGAGGCTGCTGTCCTTGAAATGTACTTTAAGGCAATGCCGGAAATTGCTAAAAATATTGCAGAGCCACTTGCTAAGGTTGACAAGATTACAATGTATGGCGACGGAAATTCTTCTAAGCTTATGAAGGATATAATGAATACACTTAATCAGGTTACAGACGGCATGAAGGAATCAACAGGTATTGATTTAGGTTCTGTACTTGCAGGCTTTGCCGGGGCAAAAATAGCAGAGAAAAAGGACTATAAAGAACAGTAATATGTTTAGGATATAATGAGTTATAAGATTGTTAAAAGATAGATGGTTACTAATTAGTTAGAAAAATTAAGGGTAATAGCAGAAAAAAGGCTGCCCTATTAATGAAATAAAATATCTTTTCATTAATGGGACAGTCTTTTTATAATTGTATAGTGTCGTGGGAATAAGGCTTATTGCATATTCCACTCATCGAAATCACTGCCACCAATGCTGTTGTCAAAGTCTTTATAGCGTTTTGCACTACTTGAAGGATAGTCATCATATGTATTTTGTGAGCTATAGTTATTATTAGCGTTGCTACTATCATATGAATTAGCAGTGTTGTAATAATTACTGGTGCTATATGAATTAGCTGTGCCGTAGGACTCGACAGTGCCATATGAACTGCCAGTATTGTAAGAATTGCTAGTGTCATAAGAGCTGCCAGTGTTAAAAGGTTTATCTCCAGAGTAAGGACTGTTTGCGTTGCGTGAATTATTAGCATCAAACGAGTTGTCAACACCATAAACATCACTAGAGCGGCCAGTATTATTATAGGAGGTATTAGCACTATAGGAGTTATCTTTACTATAGGAGGTATTAGCACTATAAGAGTTATCTTTACTATAGGAACTATCAGCGTTATAAGTATTGTCCCTGTTATAAGGGCTGCTAGCATTAAAAGAATTATTGCCATTGTAAGGGCGATTAATTGTGTTGTTTATAATTCTGTTGTCAGAATAATCTCTTACATTATCCACAGGCTGATTAAAATAGTTATCCTGATAACTGTAGCTTGCATTACGAGGAGCTCTTTCATATGGAAGATAAGAGGTCTGATAACCACTATTAATTGTAGGTCTAAAGCCATTAGGAAACTGTGTGTCTGCATAAATATCTGTCTGATACTGTTTAATAAGGTTGCATACTTCTAAGTAATCTGGTAAATCAATAAGCTTAAAGGCATGTCCGTGGTGACATTCAGAAATAACATCACCTACACCTAAAAACTGGTCCAAAACACCTCTGTTCACATTTACATGGGAAAGGTCTGTAAATGGCTTAAAATCATACCGTTTTGCAAAAAAACCACCAGTTATATAAATACCTCTGTCGGTAACTACATATTCAGTATTTCTGTATTTTCTGATTGAGGATATTATACCGCCCAGATACATCCATACGGGCATCATATGTAAAGATATAAATATTAATACAAAGTATCGCCCTGGTGAGGTTGAAGTTGTAGCATTTAAGACAGCAGACATAAAAATCATATCAAAGAGAAACCAGATAATTGAAAACCCGAGTGCAGGATTAAATATACATTCAAGTACAAAACAAGACTTTTTTGGCTTGCCATTCCATACAACATTTTCTTTGCCTATCATTCTTTTTAAATCATCACTGATTTCATAAGTTTTGTTCATATAAATCTCCTTTATTTATATTCTTGACATAGAAGAAATGTTAATCTGCTATTAATAAGCAAACATTAAAAAACTTTCTAAGTCAGCCAATAACAATTTACCATATTGTAGCCTATTTTAAGTGATTTAGCAATATAGTTAAAATCAATAAATCAACTATTCAATACAAATATGTACCACTTACAGGTGAATTTTGACCATATAGGGGAAATGGGTTTACAAACCTTTTAAATTTGATAAAATCCCTTTATAAAGCGAAAGGAAATAATGAGTTTGAAGGTACGCATAGAAGTAGATGAAAATTTAACAGAAGATGAAGTCATTATAAGATGTCGCGATATTAACAAAGAAGTTGTAAACATAAAGCAAAGCATTACTGATGTTATTAATGAAAAAAAGACTCTTGTATGTACAAGAGAAAAGACGGAATATTTTATTGCTATTGACGGTATTTTATTTGTAGAAACTGATGGTGATAAGATTATGGTACATACCATAGATAATATATATTATGTAAAAATGAAGCTTTATGAAATGGAACAGCTACTTCCCGGATTTTTTTGCAGATGTTCAAAGTCAGCAATAGTTAATTTGAATATGATATATTCAATAGAAAGAAATATTTCATCAACAAGTATTATCAGCTTTAAAAATTCAGATAAGAAGGTATATGTTTCAAGAAGGTACTATGGATTGCTGAAAGAACGAAAAAAGTCATATTAGAAAGGAAAAAGGTATTATGAAGAAAATATCATTTGGAAAAGTATTTTGGGGAATATTATTAATTTTAGGAGCAATTTTAATGCTGGCCGACCAACTAGACTGGATAAAGACAGACAGCTTTACGCCATTTAACATTATTGTAGGAATAATATTATTAGGCTGCTTTATTAATAGTATAATAGAGCGTTCGTTTACAGGTATGCTGTTTTCAATAGCATTTTTGTGTATATTGTTTTCAGATTTCCTACATTTGGGAAAAATCACACCATGGCCTGTGCTTCTGGCAGCAGCACTTGGCAGCATAGGCTTAAATCTTATATTCCCCAAAAAAAAGGTTTCCTTTGTAAATAATACAATGAATACAAGCTATGTAAATGCAGAAGCAGATGGACAGCCAGTTTATGAGAATACAGAAAATCAAACTGTTTACGAGGACGGCAGCATAAAGGCTGAGTATCATGAAGGAGAGGTAGTAAATATTGCTACATCCTTTAGTGGAAGTGCCAGATACATTGATTCCCCAAATTTAAAGGTTGTTAATATAAAATGTAATTTTGGTGGTATGGAGGTCTATTTTGATAAGGCACAGGTACCGTCAGGAACAGTGGTAGTTAATATAAATGCCAGCTTTTCAGGTATAGAATTATATATTCCACAGAATTGGAATGTGCAGAGTAATATTAGTACATCGGCAGCAGGCGTGGATATTGCAAAGGGTAAGGGAGGAGATGGACCAACAATTATTATACAAGGTTCAATTACTTGTGCAGGGTTGGATATTAAATAGGGGAATTGGGAAAGTAAAATACATTTTAGAAGGTTGTATGAGCTTGTTTGATGTTAGATATTAAAAAATAAAAGAGTATGGCTAAATGGGATAAGATAAATAAAGATAGAATAAATGAAAGCAAATTGGATTAGATTAGTCAAAATAAGATGAGAGGGTATAAATAAATTGGGTAAAGGGCTGAAATATATAAGAAATAAGTGTCATATAAAGGCTGAAATATATAAGAAAAAAGTTGACACATTGAACCTATTAGGATATAATGTTTAATCGTGGCAGCTTGTAAGCAGACTGATTATCTGCAAAGAGCTATCATAAATCCAAGATTTGCGTAATGCAAATGACTAGAGGAGCTAAAGACTAGCTCGGGTTTTTAATTTTTACATCAAAACCCAGATTGAATTTTAAAAGCCAAGAATATTATTAATCAAACAGGAGGAAAAATCCATGAAGACTTTTATGGCAAGTCCAGAAAAAATCGAAAGAAAATGGTATGTAGTTGATGCTGATGGATGTACATTAGGACGCTTATCATCAGAAGTAGCTAAGGTTTTAAGAGGTAAGAACAAACCTACTTATACACCACATGTTGATACAGGTGATTATGTTATCGTAATCAATGCTGAAAAGATTAAAGTAACAGGTAAGAAATTAGATCAGAAGATGTATTATCATCATTCAGATTATGTTGGCGGCTTAAAGGAAACAACTCTTAAAGAAATGCTCGCTAAACATCCTGAAAGAGTAATTGAATTCGCAGTTAAAGGAATGCTTCCAAAGGGACCTTTAGGAAGACAGATGTACACAAAGCTTCATGTTTACGCTGGTGCTGAACATCCACACGCAGCTCAGAAGCCTGAGACATTAACATTTTAATTAGGACTGGAAGGAGGAAATTACAATGGCTAAAACAGCAGGAAAGTTCTACGGAACAGGTAGAAGAAAAAAGAGTATTGCAAGAGTATATTTAGTACCTGGTACAGGTAATATTACTATAAACAAAAGAAGTATTGATGAATACTTTGGTCTTGAAACATTAAAGGTTATCGTTCGTCAGCCACTTACAGCTACAGAAACAGCTGATAAGTTTGATGTACTTGTAAATGTTCACGGTGGTGGATACACAGGTCAGGCTGGTGCTATCAGACACGGTATCTCAAGAGCTTTATTACAGGCAGACGGAGATTACAGACCAACATTAAAGAAGGCTGGTTTCTTAACAAGAGATCCAAGAATGAAGGAAAGAAAGAAATACGGTCTCAAAGCTGCGAGAAGAGCTCCACAGTTCTCAAAGAGATAATCTTTCGGAAACGAAGATATCAAGAAAAGCCCATTTTACAAGGGTTACAGAAGTTGTGGAAAGTTGTCAGATGTGTTGGAATTTACATCGAATGCAACACATATGCAGCAGGTATGCAACAAAGATATTGATATGTGTAGGACATTTTTCAGTAGAGATACTGGGGAATGTCCTTTTTGCGCGTTTCTACAAGCGGTGCAGCAGACAGTGAATATATTGAGATGATGCTTGCATCAATCGAAATATATTTGCTGGATGGTATAGCGCGCCAGCGCGACATGAGCAAGATTGCTTTGCAATCTGCGAATGGCACCGATTGTTTTCTAAATCTTATTAATCGCATCTACAAGCTCCTTTATATCAAAGTGAGTATATACTTTCTCTGTGAGTGTCATAGCACCAGAGTGTCCCACAATCTTCTTGATAATCGTCTGATTAATACCGGCTTCTGCTAACATAGATATACATGTATGTCTGCAGCAATGTGGTGTACGATTAATATTAAGTTGTTCCATCAGTGGATGGAAGTAGCTGTCTTAATAATTTCGGTATTGGAAGTGTTTGCCATCCGGTGTATGGATAGATTTAGAAGGTAATAATGGGGCATCAGGAATGGTGCTCCTTATTAAAGAGTGAAACCAAGAAATACTACGAAATACCACAAAATCATATTGAAAATACAGAACATATGTGCTATAATTCTAATAGTGTATCAAAGAATGGGAGAACTTATGCTATGGAAAATTATATGGAAGATTGGATAGGAATCGAAGCAGCAGCTAACTATTTAGATGTGACAAAAGACACTATTAGAAATTGGATTAAAAAGACTGATATTCCGGCACATAAAATAGGTAAATTATGGAAATTTAAAAGAGTTGAATTAGATGCATGGGTTAAAAGTGGACGTAGTGCCATTGAATAGTTTTTGATAGAAATATAAAAGCGAAGGGATAATGACATGTCTAGATTCACAGAAAGTAAAATCGCGGTGGAAGCAGTTAAAGTGGTGGAAGAATATGGAGAACTTACAATGGGGGAATTGATTGATGTATTGACTGAGCGTATGCAACCCTCAGGACATGATATGGCTATTATAGCGAATAGAAATGATACATATTTTTCTCAAAAAGTAAGAAATCTACGCTCACATTCTAATAAGGTATTTTTTAATAATGTGTACTATGACAGCATAATAGATAAATACATTTCTTATGAGTGTAAGAAGATGAAAGATGTTCTTGAAGAAAAGGTTTATGTGGAGAAACTGGGACAGAATAAAAGTAGAGCTACTGTATTCTATGCGCGAAAACTTGATTATGAAAGAATTAATAAAGAGAGAAAGTTGATTGGCAATGCAGGAGAGGAATTGGTTTATAATGACCAAATTGAATTTGTTAAAAAAAATGCACCGGAATATTTGAAGAGTGTCAGACATGTTTCAAAGTTAGATGGCGATGGTGCTGGCTATGATATATGCTCATTTAATGCTGATGAAAAGCTTGTATATATTGAGGTTAAGTCAACAACAGGTAAAAAGGAGACACCTTTTTATATGTCTGCATCAGAGTATGCATTTTATGAGTTACATAAGGAGAGTTATGTTATAGCTAGAGTATACGAATTTGATATGAATGAGAAAATAGGAAAAATAGAATATATATTAGGAACTGAGTTTGAAGGTGTGTTTGATAAAGAGGTTTCTGCATATAAAGTAGTTTACAAAAAGTAGGAGGTCTATAATGAATAATGTATTGACAAATAGATTATCACCGTTGATTAAATATCCGGGGGGTAAGGAAAAAGAATTGAATTATATAATACCAGCACTTCCTACTAAAATTAATAATTATTATGAGCCATTTGTTGGTGGTGGGGCTGTATATTTTGCAATCGACTCAAAACAATATTATATAAATGATAAGTCGGATGAATTGATTGCTCTTTATGAAATGGTTAAAGAACAAAACGAGGAGTTCTTCGATAAGTTGAATGCAATTGAATATAATTGGAATATTATAAGCAAGGTTGTTGATCATCATGAAAAGGCAATAGTGGATATATATTATATGTACAAAAATGGCAAATTAAATAAACAACAACTTGGCGATAAGATAACAGAGTTTGTTCTTGCCAATGCAGAGGAATTTAATGGGTTGCTTACAACTAATTTCAATTATCAAATTGAAGAGTTTGTCTATGAGTTATGCAAGAGTATAAAAAATAAAATGATAAGAATGCACAAGATAGAGGGGGAAAAAGGAGATTTAGCGTATCAAGATGTTGTATCTAATATTGAATCAGCCCTAAAAGCAGCTTTTTATACTCATTTTAGAATGCTGATGAACAATAAAGAGGAATTAGGAATTAGTAAGGAATTTGCTACGGCGATATACTTCTTTATTAGACAGGTGTGCTATTCGTCTATGTTTAGATACAATAAGGATGGGAAATTTAATGTTCCTTATGGCGGAATTTCTTATAATAGAAAATCCTTTGCAAATAAGATTGAGTATTACCAAAATAAGGAGGTGGTTAAACATCTTTCAAATACAACAATAGGGAATATGGATTTCTATGAATTTATGAATACATATAAAACTAAAAAGAATGACTTTGTGTTTCTAGATCCACCATATGATTCTGAATTTAGTACATATGCAAAAAATGAGTTTGATAAAGATGATCAAGCTAGATTAGCGAAGTATCTAATAAAAGAGTGCAAGGCTAATTTTATGATTGTTATAAAAAATACAGATTATATTTCTTCATTATATTGTGAAGGTACAAAAACAGCAAATGGTAAACAATTGTATGTGTCTTCTTTTGATAAGAAATATTTTGTAAGTTTTCAAGACAGGAATGATAAGAATGCGCAGCATTTGTTAATTACAAATTATAAGATAGGAGACTAATCAATGGACGAAGCAAAAAAAGTTTCAATACAGAATATTGTCGATCGAGAGATAAAGAAATTTGCGGATAGTTATGAAGCTAGATTTACTAATGAAGTAAATGACCCGGAAGGGGTTATTAACAGCAAGAAGAATAATTGTTTCATTGCAGAACTTGGTAAGGAGTTTATGTTTTATAGTGCGTTTGTTAGAAGCTTTGACAGTTCGTTTGGAAAGGTTTTAGAAAAAATTGGAAATGAAGTGGCAAAGTTATCTTATGATGTGCGTGGTAATATAGATTCATTCTTGTTACCACAGCAATCACAGCATATGGATTATATCATTTTAGAATATGAAAAACATAGAAAGCCAATGACTTCCGATTATTGTAATTTTACTTGTATGATACCGGCGGACACACGAAGCTTTGAAAAATCGCATGTGACAGACCATTATTTTTATAATAATGAGAAGAATGAGCATTATTTGATAGAACTTAAAGCTGGTGGTGATTTGGATAATAAAAAGGCAAAAACTGAAAAACTTGCAATGTTACAAGAGTATTTTATCCTTAAAAATTCGTTGATAGATAAACCAGATGATAAGATAAAATTATTTTTTGGGACAGCTTATAATAAGTATGGTGAAAATGTTGAATGGAAGCAGGAAAGGGTAAAACAATTCTTTGCTGAAGATGAATTGCTGATTGGAAAAGATTACTGGAACTTTGTATGTGATGATCCAGAGGGATTCAATATTGTATTTGAACAGTATAAGAAGAGTTCGGAATATATTAAAGAAGCATTGGAGCGTATAAAAGTATTGTACTTCAAATAAATACGAAATAGTATTAGAGGCGTTAAGATGAGATTTTTAAATGATTTTCAGTTTGAGTTGATTTCTCAAACTACAATAGTCCACTATATTGAATATAGATTCGAACAAGAATTAAATAAAGCAAAAGAATTTCTTGATATAGAGATTAAAGAAAATCTGTATGATAATAATTCGAATTATATGAAATTATTAAATTCGATTTGTGATGATTTGTTGGAAAAGAATTCTCAATCATATATTAAAGAAAAACCATTGCCTAAAATTGCTCGAAATGTTGATGTGAGAGAACCCATAGGTGAGGTAATACAACATTGTGTAGAAGCAATAGAGGCTGGTTATGATTTGAGTATAGAGGAATTAAAAGAAGAATTAGGAAAAATAAATAAAATGAGCAATGATGATTGTAGCTTTTATGATTATACAGAAGAACAGCTTAATCAAATTATAGAGACTGCGTATATAGTTAGAGACTATCATATTAATGCAATAATGGAGGAACAAGACAATATAATAAATTTATTAAAAACAACAATTAAGCTAGTTGATAACTCTTCTTCGTCCAATATATTTAGACAATCATTTATAAATATTTTTTCAATTTTTGATGCATATGTATTTGAATATTTAAAACAATTCTTTTCTTCTAAACCAAATGAAATGGGTAAATTTTTCGAAATCAAAAACAATGAAAAAGTCAAAATGACACTTGATGAAATATTGTGTTTTGATAGTATAGAAAATTTGAAGATAGAAATGGTCAAGAAACAGTTTGCAGGGAGATATTTAAGTGAATTAATATCAAAGCTGAAAAATTATAAGCCAGACATATTTAAGGATATCGAGTATCCAGTACTTATGGAAATGGTTGAACGCAGAAATATACATTTACACAATAAAGGATATGCGGATAATAAATATTGCAGTTCGTTTAACATATATAAATTTAATGTTGACGACTATGTTAATATTGATAGTGAATACTTATTTATTAAGGTCATGAATACATTGTCAAAATTTTTAACAAATATTGAGAATGAACTTTGTATTTGAATATTTAGTGAATCTATCATATATTAAATGTTTAGGAACAAATGATAACCAGCGGTTAGCATGGAAAGGTTTAGTTGAATTACATATTAAATCACTTTAAACATGTATTAAATAACAAAAAATGTAGGAAGCATATGATTTAAAAGATGGACTGTTGCTTAGTCCTAATATAGATGCATACTTTGATAAATTTGATGTTACTTTTGATGATAATGAACCATTATTTTGAGAAAGATTATTACGCAGGAAATTAAAGAAGGCACCAAAGAGTATTAGACAGATAAGGATGTTTTGAATGACGAGTGAAAGAAATATTTACAGTATCATAGGAATATTTTGATGAAAAAATATGTAGCTAGATAATAGAAAGGATTTGATTCAATGCAAGATATAATTAATACATTATTAGTTTCATGTATTCCAGCAGTGATTACCGGAGTTGTTACATATCTGACAGCAAGTAGAAATGCAAAAACTCAGATTGCGTCCTTACAAGAGAGTAACAAACATGAAATTGAAAAATTAATGAGACAACATGAAGTCGATATTGAATCTCTGAAGGAAAAACATCATTTAGAAGCAGAAAAGAGCGAACAGGAACATAGGCATAAAGTAGAAATTATGGAGATTGAACATAGGAACGCATTGGAAAGCAAAGAAAAAGAACAAAGTAATGCGGCTATGTTTGGTGTTATGGCAGATGTTATAAAGGATCCTAGCAAATTGCATGGGATTTTAGAACTTGCTAATAATCCAGCATTTAAAAAGAAGTAGAGGTGGTGGAAAAATGGGATGGTATGAAGCTCTTAAAGATGGCATTAGTGTTGCACAAAAAGCGGATAATTTGCAATTGGTAAGAGATTTACTAGAAGCACAGCAACAAATCTTTGATTTAGTCAATGAAAATAATCAATTAAAAGAAGAAATAAAGAGATTAAATGAAGTTGGAGATATAGAAGAAAATATAGAAAGACATAAAGATGCATATATTACTTTGAAAAATGATTCTGAGAAACTTATATATTGTTCATGCTGTTGGGATACAAAAAAGGCATTGATCCAAGGGCAAATAGTTAATACTGGTAAATACCAATGTCCTGCATGCAAGACAACAGCATACTATGACAGGGAGGGGTATAACAAGTCACAGGTTGATGCGATTAGAAGTATTAATCGAGGTGGAAGATATTAATTAAACTCCCCCATCGCCTCAACATATCCTTGCGACCTACCGTCTCTGGAAGCTAATTTGGCATACTGCCCCGGTTCTTCTTTGGCAAGCCTTGTAAGATAAGCAATATCAGAAGGCTCGTCCAAATGAACGGAGGCATTGCATTTTTGACAGATAAAAGAGTCATGGATTTCATCGTTGATACTAACCCCAACGCAGTCAGATTCAGGGTTATGCATTGCAAAAATTATTTTTGCCATAAGTAACTCCTTTCGTTAACACTATATGCGGATTGTAAGCACACAGAAGCCGAGGGACGCCCTGAGCAGTCTGTCGTGTAAAACATGTATGCAACATTTGATGTAAGGAATCCTTTGTTTCCGGGCTTTTCACGCTCTTAAAACGTTAACAAAGAGATAATCTCAAGAACAAAAATCAATCCCACAAATTCAAGGTTTTCCTTGGATTTGTGTGATTTATTACATAATGTATATCCAAGTTCAAAGTAGGTTAAGTCAAAACCTGATGCTACAATGAAACCTTCAAGAGTCAATATTGGCATCTTTTATTTAAAAGATTTTATATGAGATGATGTTTATGTCATCAGATGGTCAAAGTTGTTTTGCATACAAAAGTAATGCTGCTTATGTCCTTGTATTGGTTGTAATGAGCATAAAATTTTTTATAATTACGGTTATTTTGTTAATGGTGATATGTGAAGATTTGGAAACAGTATTGTACTCAAAAACTTATGTTTTTGAGGTGCTTTTTTGTAGTACCTGTGGTAGAATATACTCATAATATGAAATAATAAGACAGATAGGTGGACTGTTGAAGCTGTTAAAGCGGCAATAAGCAGGAAAAAATCTGCAAAAGCCAATAACTGATTATGACAAAGAAAGGTAATAGGTGTAATGTCTTTGGATTTTAGCGACAGGTCTTTATATTGGTTAAAAGAATCTTCGATTGATGAATTGATAGAGTTTATTGAGGACAAATGCAAGGGAAAATGCAAGGGAGAAAGCAGATGTAAGTTTACTGTATGGTTTAACAGAAACGAGTACCATTATTAGGCAAAAGTAAAACATTAACGGAGAAGATTACAAAATTGGTTGTAAATGATAAAATTCGTTTCAAAATAGTGTTGTGTTCAATAAAGGAGGAAAAATGACAGAACAGGTAAAAGTATTTTTTGAACAGCTTGAGGAAAAGTCAAAGGATAATCCTATGCTTAAGGTAGAATTTGCGGCTAAGGAAATTTCAGCTCAAATTCAGCAGGCTTGTCTTGATGACAAAAAGGTTATAATGGGAGATTGGTGTCTGTATATGGCTTCTGTGCTAGCAGGCATTTCATGTATTAAAAGCAGTAAAGCCGATATTATTAAGATGAGAGCAAAAATTGATTTAAATAGTAATAGCATACCATTATTCGATGTAGATACTGTGGCTGGCAAATTTTATGTGGGAGATTTAATAAACAAATATTTGGTAAATGACCGCTTTTCAGTAATAAATGTATATTATAGTTTATATAAAAATAGACATAAAGATATAGTTATGCCGGATATAAAAGAAGTAAACAAAAAGAATACCAGCAATATGGGAAGTAAAGAGTACAGACTTTGGGATAATTTACATAACCCTTACGAGGAAAAAGATAAATACAGTAAAATATACAATGATTTAGAAAAGCATATTGAGCCTTATAAAATTGAAGATAATTATATGCCAACAGTCTATGGATTTGTACTAGATGAGATAACAGAAAAGGTAGCAGGAGTGTTTCCTAAACACTTAAATTGCTATGAAATGGCTGTGGAAACAGTAGTGTGGAATGCACATATGGATTATTAGAAGGGTAAGGCTTTAGAGGCTGCTTTTAGAAAAATTGATTGCCAAAGGAAAATTCAGGTATGCTTTTGAAAAAGGATTTCATCATTATTTGTTCATATTTTGTTAAATAAACATTTAAAATATAAACATTGATTATTAACTTTTAAAAAATATACTTAATACATCGAAAGGACAACAGTCCTTCGAGTTTTTTCATAATTTTACGGTTTGTGCTTGCACAAACTCCTCCCTTTTATTTATTATACAAAGTCAACCAAATAACCAAACAAAAAAGATGTGTCTACCACATCTTTTTTGTTTGTCTTTTTTTAGAAAACAGAAAAAAGGCATAGCCACTTAATTTGTACCACCCAAAAAAAGTCAGACAAAAATCTAACTATTGGAGGTTGTACATCACTTAATTGGCTATGCCTTTAAAAAATGCCTAAAAAATTAATTCATTATTTAATTTTTAGCTTAAATAATTATGGCATAATTGAATTAGCACCGTCCACGATTACACTCTGTCCTGAGTAATAGCAGGAATCTGGACCTGCTAAGAATGCAATTACCGGAGCAATATCTGTTTCAGGGTCACCGAATCGTTTCATAGGGTTTAAATTAACCTGCTTTGCATATTCCTCTGGGAATTTTTCAGCCCATGCCTTTGCAGCAGGAGATTCAGCTCCGGGAAGAACAACATTTACACAGATTCCATACTGTCCCCATTCCTTTGCTGCAATTTTTGTAAGACCACGAAGAGCCTCTTTGTTAGAACCATAAGCCAACTGACCGGCAATACCGAACATACCTGTTGCAGAGGCAAAGTTGATAATTCTACCTTCATGCTGCTCCTTCATATAAGGGAAGACTGCCTGCATATAGTTAAGAGAGCCAATTACACCACTCTCCCAGGCTTTAAGCATATTGTCATAGGTAGTGTCCTCAACTGGTGCAGAAGGAACAATGGCTTGTGCATTGTTGACAACTACATCAACTGTTCCATAAGCATCTGCAGCTGCTTTAACAACCTCTTCTACCCTGGCTCTGTCAGCAGAATCACAAGTCATAGCAAAGCCTTCGCCGCCTAGCTCTTTAATTTCTGAGATTGTCTGCTGGATTGGCTCAGGACGGCGTCCTGTTGCGATAACCTTTACACCTCTTTTTGCAAGACAAAGAGCAATACCTTTACCAATTCCCTGGCCTGCTCCTGTTACGATTGCAACTTTTTCATTTAATTGTTTCATTTGCAACACCTCCGAATTGTTTTATAAGTGAATTATAACAATTCTAAATTAAAAAGTAAATGAAGGAATATGTAGTGATTTGTAAATTAATTGATTTTTATAGATTAAATGGTACAATTACTTAAAAGGATATAGGAGGAAATGAAAATGAACAATGTACTTCAGATTTTTCTGGGTTCATTACCGGTATTAATGGCTGCAATTATTATGCTGATAGTGAAAAAGAAAAAATTAGTACCAATAGCAGCTATTGCCATTCAGCTTGTAGTTGCTATCACTGCCGTAATATTTATAGGAAATAATAAAATGGAGCTATCTGATACAGATGCTATAGATATGTATAATGTCTATAATTCCATTAAAACTAACCCTGGTCAGGCAGAAAATATGTTGGTTAAAAAGAACACCTTTGCAGGCAGTATAAAATATACCTTGGCTAAGGCTAGATTATTAGCACTAAAAGGAAAATGGGAGGAAGCCACAGCACTTTATAAAAAGGTTGACAGTGTTGATGACTCCTTACTGGATAAAAGAGAAAAGGAGCTTTTAGAAAAGCTGCAGGGGGGAAAGCTATTTACAGCTAAAATGCTTTCCTATAATGTTGGCAATGCCAATTATTTAAAAAGTCAGGGACAAAAACCGGAGGACTATGGCTTTGTAGAGCTAAGTCAGGAAGAAATAAATGACAATACAGAATATCTTGACAAATTTCAAAAAGAAGTAGTACCCGAAATTATAAGTGGTGTTGTAGATGAGCTGGAACAGGATAATGAAATTTTATCTGATATTGGACTAATAAATGCAATTTCAGATAAGGTAATGTCATATGATTATAATACATATACCGGCAGCACATATAGTGACAGCACCAATGACAATAATTCATATAACAATTCAAATATTGCAGATGGACAAACAGATGGGGAAAATAGCACCAATGACAATGAAACAGAGAATACAGGTTTAGGTATCTATACTGAACTGTTAAAAGAGGATGCCAATGAATTAGACGAGGACAGCAGGAAGGAATACTTTAAAAGGCTATATGATATATTAGACCATTACAAGAAGGAGTATCCAGAGCTATTTAATGAAAACCAGTATTTAGAAGCATATATAGTAGCCTGCGTCAGAGCTGGCAATAAGCTGGATGACTTATTAGAGAACGGAGATACAAAGGCATTACAAACAGTAATGGATATGTATTTGGCTGGAATTGTTACAAAGGACGATTTCTCAAAGGACTTTACAAGAGATTATGCAAAAAAATACAAGGAAGTTATTAAGCAGATAAAATCAGTAGAAAGAGATTTGCGTTCTAGTGATGATGACTATTATGTGGGAGATTTAAAGCTTAAGCAGGCTGTTGATTTATTAGAGGAAAATAATGAGCATATACTTTCATTTATTACAGATGAAATAGCTGAAAAAATAGAAAATAATGAAATATCAGATAACCAGCTTTCAGAAAGCTATATATCAATTTCTATTTCTAAAAATAAGCAGGGATTAAGTAATGCAAGTATTGAGTATTTTAATAAGGCAGTGGAAAAGGGAAGCGAAAGTGACAATACTGTTATAGAAGAGGCTATGGACAGTATACAGGAGGTATATGAGGATGGAAATACTGACACTAACTATATTGATATGTCAGAAATGGTAGCCAACGCATATACAAGAAGTCACCATTATAATGTTGCAACAGAACAGTTAATAAATAGCGTTAAAAGTACAACAGGAACTGCAATTTCACAAACTGCAGCCATGATAGCCATAGGAAGAATAGATACAGAGGAATTTAGTAAAATAAAGGCTTCAGTTGTATATTCTTCTAACAAGTCCTTAGAGGATGTTAAGGTTACTCTTAAGGACTGTGATATTGAAATAAAGGATTTTGACATTCAAAAGAAGGAATATGACGGCTCAGAGGTCATATTGCTTTGTGATGTTTCAGGTAGTATGGCAAATAGCTTTGAAGCATTGCAGCAGGCAGTTATCCAGTATGTAGAGTCTATGGAGAATAACGAAAAGGTAAATATTATTACCTTTGATGAAAGTATAAGGCAGGTATCAGGCTTTTTAAGTGACAAAAATAAGTTAATAGAGTTTGCAAAGAAAAATATATATCAGCAGGGAGGAACTGCTGGAGCAGATGCAGCTTATTCTGTATTAGACAGATTTAGTAATAATGATGTTGCAAAAACTCTTGTTATGATGACAGACGGTGAGGACAATAATCCGTGGCCAAGTGAGGATTTAGTTAGTAAGTTTAGTGAAAAATCCTCAAAGGTAAATGCTACTATTTATACTATTGGCTTAGGAGAAAGTCTTGATACATCATATCTTACAACTATTGCCAATGCTGGAGCAGGAAGATTTATATATTGCTCTGATGATAGTGCTCTTACAAATGCATACAATTTTATTCATAAGAGAACCAGCTCAGAATATACAATTACCTTTGAAGCAGAGGATTTAGACTTAGTATCAAGATATTTGTATATTGAGGTAAATGATGACGAAAATACTGTAACACCAAAGGATTTAAAGAATTATTCATTAGCAGGTGAAGAAGATGATGATGATACGAATGTAGAGTTTGATACAGTTCTTCCAGATGGTGTGACAATCAAGGGAATAGATGTTAATCAGCTGGAAAAGAAAAATACTGCCCAAACCGTTAATATATTGGGAAGTGGCTTTGAAAAGGTTAAAATAACAGATGTATATTTAGAGTCAAGAGATGGAAGCTCTCATTGCAAAATAAAGAGTATAGCAGATGATAAAATAACCTTTCAGGTTGCACCAAGTGTAAAAGAGGGAACTTATTCAGTATTTGTAACTATTAATAACAAAAAATATAAGGTTGATAAGCTTATAATTGGTAATGCAAATCCAGGAGAGGTTACTTTTGGAGCATATACCTTTAATGCAGACAACATTGTAAAAAATGATAACAGCACTGTTTTAAAGGGAAATGTAAGACTTAACGATTACCTTTACTTTGCTGGAGATGTAGAGCTAAAGGGAGATGTGGATAAGGATGTAAGTGTTACCTTATCTACCGGTAGTTATGCAGATGTAAGACATAATGTTAGTGAGTATTCACTAATTGATAGTATATTATTACCTGCTGCAGCTTCTACCAGAGCCTTTGACAGAATTGAAGTAGTTATTTATGATGACGGAAAAAATTATAATAACTATGAGGAATATAAGACAGATGTACCATGGGAAAGTGAAATTGGTACACTTGATTTAGGTATTGTTTCACTAGAGGATAATCAAATAAGAATATATCCGGACAGAGTAAGTGTAAAATCATCAATAGGTGTATTAAAGGATAATACAATAACTGATTTACTTACAAATGGAGTGGATTTCTTCAAGGTAGATGATTTGCCGGCTTATATAAAGGGCGAAATAGAGGCTGAGGCAAGACTGATGAAGGAGGGTCCGTTTACATATTTCAATATGGATATATCAGCCGAGGCAAATTCTAATACGGGCTTAAAGCTTGTAGATTATATAACCCTAGAGGCTAAGGCTGGGGCAAAGCTTATGTTTGATACCTATAACCGGGAGATAGGAATGGGCTTATCCTTTAGTACAAAGCAGGAGGACAAGCACAATTCTAGTGATAAGTCACCATATACCTTATGTACAGGAGATGCAGGTATTGAATTTAGCATAAAGGGCGATGAAAATGACAGAAGATATGGAGATAGATACCTAAATATGTCCTTAGCCCTGCCATTGTCTATAACCTTTTATGTAGAGGGTATACCAGTTACAATTACAGATTTAAAGGCTGAATTATCAGATTACAATATTAATGAGGCTCTCAAGAATATAGCTTCAGGACGAGCTTTTTCAAAGGCAATTAAAAGCTACCTGAGCAGTAAAGACGGAGCTAAGCTTAAGGTATCCGGTGCTATTGAATTAATTAGCACTAATGCACTTCCAGAAAATGTTGCTAGTAAGATTAATAAATGGCTGGGTGATGATGTAAGCCTAGTATCCTTAGACGATTTATATGGAGAGGCAGGTATTAATTACCCATATTTAGGAGCAGGAGCTACATTAAATGTATTAGGCTGTATACAAATTGCAGAAATGGAAATGAAATTAGGCGCAATATCTTATAGAGATTATGTATCTGATTTATTAAATGCCAGTGACGGACGAGATCACTATGGATTTTCATTTTTATCAAAGCAGGGTGTAAACTTTGATTGGGATTTAGTAGGTACAGATGTTGGTGGAGAAGTATCTGCCAATGTAACAGTAGATAGATTTTTAATTGCTGCTTATGCAAAGGCAAAGGTAGCTGCTAATGCTAAAATTTCATTATTCGGAACAAAAATAGATGTGGAAGGTGAAGCAAAAGCAGAGGCTTGTGCAGGTGTGTGGAAGGACGGAAAATGGAAAGCACATGTAACTGTAGTAGCAAGTGTAGATGGAAAAGGAAGTCTGAAAATTTTCGGACATAACATAGCTGAAAAAGAGGTACACGAAAAAGCAACTATTATTGATGAAGAGTTTTAAGGATATTAATGCTCGGAAATGGAGAAAACAGTGAAATTAATTATTAACAAAAAAATAGTAGGAATAATTAGTTTATTAATGTTTTTTATACTTCTGCTGCCAATTAAAGCATTGGCAGTAGAGGAGGATGAGCCAGTAGTTGGATTGGACTCATTTATTGTAAACAGTATGGAAAATGAAATATACAATATTTCTATGATAGCTAAAACAGCAGAGGGTGTGACAGGACCTATAGAATATAGCTATAAAGTTTATTTAGTAACTAATATTTCTGAACAGGGAAAGGAAATGGTGTCTGGAAATGGTAAAACCGGAGAAACCGTTACCTTTGATATTGATATGAATAATGCCAATTCCTATTCAGAGTATAGATTTAAAATATTATATGAATACAAATATAATGATGAAGAGCAGTTTAGCTATGGCTTTTCACAAAAATTTGAGTATGAGCAGCAGTCTTATGCTGAAGAACTAAAAAATGTTAATTATACAGTTGATGTATTAGGAAACCAGCTTTTAATAGAATGGGATAAGTACGGACAGGCAGGAGATAAGGCTATTATTTCAATAGATATTGACGGTGAAGTATCTGATGAAATGGTAGACATAAGTGAAAGTAAATACGAGGCCTTCTTTGAAAAAACTGCAAAGAAGATTACTGTAAATATAAAGCAGGTTTGCAAGGGCTTGTTATCAGAGGGGGTAGATACTGTTATTAACTTAGACAATACAGGCAGTAATGAATTTTATTTGGAGTTTCCGGAGGAAAATGAAAGATTTTCTGCTAACTGGAATATAGCATACTATAATGCAAAGGACAATATTGTAAAATGGTATGCAGATAGTAATAGTGCAAAGGAATTAACCCTTAATAATACTGGCAGCTTTATGCTGGAAATTGAAGATGAAAATTGCAAGGAGCTTACAGTAGAGTATAATTCACAGGAGAACATAAAGTGGTTGTACAAATTCCCTGTAGTCATTGCTGACTATGCACCTAATATTACTTTGCTAGAAAAATATGACGGCATAACAGTTAAAACCTCAAAGTACACTATTGCAGGAAAGCTTGATGATGCAAATGCAAAGGTATCAGCCGAAGGCTGCAAGGTAACTCAAAATGATGACGGAACCTTTTTCGTTGAAGTTGATTTGAAAAACGGAAAAAACAGCATTACTATTGAGGCTGAAAATAAAATAGGCAAAAAAACAAGGTCTGTAATCACAATACATAAGGAAAAGGGCGACAGTATTATAGAAGAAAACAGTAAAATTGCTAAGTATCTGCCACTTATAATAACATTATCAGCGTCTATTATACTGATTATCGTAATGATATTACTGACTAAGAAGAGGAAGCAGAAGAATGAAGAAGATAAATAAAGCATTATTAATATCAAGTATTTTGTCAGGTGTTGTAGCTGTGGCTTTAACTGTATTTTACATTATTTACAAAATCCAGGTATCTGGTGCAGCCTATGTAGAATTAGCCACTAAGTCTATCTTAAAGGCATATGATTTATTACATACAACCAGTGTAATAGGCTGGTGCTGCTTTGGAATGTGGATATTGACAGGAATTTTGGTTATAGCATTAGTAATAATTAAGGCTGTTACCACCTCAAAAAGTAAAAAACAGACACAGCAGGTGCCGGTTCAGCAGACACAACAGGTGCCAGTTCAGCCGACACAACAAGTGCCAGTTCAACAGACACAACAAGTGCCAGTTCAACAGACACAGACACAGCAGAACCAAGTACAGTAAAAACTTTGCCAGCCAGATTTGACAATTTGGCTGGCTGTTTAAAAATATATAGCAGTCACCAATTCCCAACTTTTTAATATTATAATTTAAAATGAATTATAGTAGATAATAGGCAGAGCAGTAATTATACATTTGCACTCCGATGATTTTCATTCACAGCCTTCAGGAGCTTCAGAAACAAAAATTGCCTGTGGATTAATAAAAGAGGTATAGGTAAAAATACAGTTGCTAATATTTCCCGCAGGGTCTATACTATTTCTGCTACAATAATAAGTTAGTGGATGTGAGGAAAATGCGACAAAAGAATAAAAGGGCAATCGATTTTGGCAATGATGATGTTATGAAGATTTTGCTTCGATTAGCACCTCCAGTTATGATTGCCCAGTTAATACAAGCCTTATATAATATAATAGACAGCTTCTTTATCGGAAGAAACTCTGAGGATGGGCTTACAGCTCTTTCTATAATTTACCCAATACAGCTTTTGATGATTGCCTTAGCAGTTGGTACAGGCGTTGGAATAAATACTCTGATGGCATATTATCAGGGGATAAAAAAACACAAGGAAAGCGAGGAGGTAGCTGGGGTGGCTACCTTTCTTGCACTTGTAATGTGGGCAGCATTTGCCATAATCTGCTATTTTGGTATGCCATTTTATGCAAAAATATCTACCACCTCAGCCTCTGTTATTAAGGAGGTAATTACCTATGGGAGGATTGTATCTGTATTTAGTATTGGCTTATTCCTAGAAAGTGTGTGGACAAAAATATTACAGGCTATAGGCAATATGAAATTACCTATGATAGCACAAATAGCAGGTGCTATTGTTAATATAGTATTAGACCTTATATTAATTTTTGGAGTGGGAATAATACCGGCAATGGGTATAGGAGGAGCAGCTATAGCTACTGTTTCTGGTCAGATTGTTGCGGCACTTATAGTAATGACAAAGGGCTATCGAAAATCACCGGCCTTTTCCAAATATTTTGCATATGTGAAAAGAATATATTATCTAGGCTTTCCAAATATACTAATGCAGTCAGCCTACACCTTATACATATTCGGTTTAAATCTTATTTTGAAGGAATTTTCCGACCAGGCAGTAACGGTGCTTGGCTTGTATTATAAATGGCAGACTTTTTTCTTTATTCCTTTAGGCTCAATGCAGACCTGTATTGTACCTGTATTAAGCTTTAATTATGGAGCAGGAATGTATTCCAGATGTAAAAAAACGCTTAAGGATTCTATATTATTTGGAATGGCTCTAATGCTTTTAGGAGTTTTATGTTTTGAGCTTATACCAGCCCAAATGCTGGGAGTTTTCTCAAGGGACGCTAAGGTTATTGACATTGGTGTTAATGCTTTTAGAATTATAGGAGTATCGTTTATACCCCTTGTTACATCGCTTATTTATCCAGTTTATTTTCAGGCAATAGGATATGCAGGAAGAAGCTCTGCGCTTACAGTTTTACGAACAGTTGCACTATTTGTACCCTTAGCATGGATTTTTTCAAGGTTTGGACTTGAATATTTCTGGCTTACATACCCAATGACTGAAATTATTACAACAACAGTTGGCTATATTATGTACAAACGATTTAATAGAAGATATGAAAAAATGCTAAGATAAATTAGAAAGATAGAGTTTTTTTATGAAGAATATAATTGAGATAACAGATTTTGAAAATAAAGAATTAGATGTGTATGCCAGACTTACAGAGGCACAGCTATTAAATAATGATAATGTGAAAGAGGGAATTTTTATTGCAGAAAGTCCTAAGGTTATTGAAAGAGCATTAGCCGCAGGCTATGTGCCTGTTTCTGCCTTAATTGAGGACAGGCATATTGAGGGCGAAGGAAAAGAGATTGTTAAAAAGCTTAATAATGTTAATATTTATACTGCAAAATTTGATGTACTTACTAAGCTGACAGGTTTTCAATTAACCAGAGGAATGCTGTGTGCTATGAAAAGACCACCATTACCTAAGGCAGAGGATATTTGTAAAAATGCCACACGAATAGCAATATTAGAAAATGTTATGAATCCAACTAATGTTGGTGCAATATTTAGATGTGCTGCTGCCCTAAATATTGACGCTGTGCTATTAACAAGAGGCTGTGCAAATCCACTATATAGAAGGGCAATCAGAGTTAGTATGGGTACAGTTTTCCAAATTCCGTGGACTTTTATTGATAATAATGTAAATTGGAAGGAATTCGGCATAGAGTATATTCATAATCTAGGCTTTAAAAGTGCAGCAATGGCACTTAGAAAGGACACAGTTGCCATAGATGATGAGGACTTAAACAAAGAGGAGAGGCTGGCAATTATTTTAGGAACAGAGGGAGAAGGCTTAACAGAGGGTATTATTGATAAAAGCGATTATACAATAAAAATACCTATGGCTAATGGAGTGGATTCTCTTAATGTGGCAGCAGCTAGTGCAGTTGCATTTTGGCAGTTGGGAAATCGTAATAAATAAGCAGGGTGTTTATAATAAGTAATAAAAAAATGTGAAAAATGTAGAAGGACATAAGGGGAATAATTTACATAAAATTTCCAGGAAAAAAAATATATAAAAGCTATTGCTAAATCGAACATATGGTTGTATAATGAACATATGTTCGATATTCAACAACAGCTTACCACACAAGAAAAACTGCATATTTTAGCCGATGCGGCAAAGTATGATGTTGCATGTACCTCTAGTGGCGCAGATAGAAGAGGAAAGGAAGGATTTCTCGGGAATGCCCAGGCGTGCGGTATATGTCACAGCTTTGCAGCAGACGGAAGATGTATATCCTTATTAAAAATACTTATGACAAACAACTGTATATATGATTGTAAGTATTGTGTAAATCGTTCCTCAAATGATGTAAAACGGGCTCAGTTTACGCCGCAGGAGATTTGTGATATTACAGTAGAATTTTATAAGCGAAACTATATAGAAGGCTTATTTTTAAGCTCTGGAGTTATAAAAAATCCTGCATACACTATGGAAAAAATGTGTGAAACACTATATATGCTTAGATATACTTACAAGTTTAACGGATATATTCATATAAAGACCATACCGGGAGCACCAGATGAGCTAATAGCTACAGCAGGGTATCTGGCAGACCGTATGAGCATTAATTTAGAGCTGCCTACAGCAGAAAGCCTTAAAAAGCTTGCACCAAACAAAAACTTTAAAACCATACTTACACCTATGCAAAAGGTTAGTGATACCATAGCTGTCCATAGAATGGCTATAGGTAAGGATTCACGCATGGAAAGAAGTAGTGGAAATCAGTATTTATCGGGCAGTATATTTTCAAAGAAAAACCTAGAATATAAAAACACCAGAGTAGAAAAGGATTCTGTTAAGGCAGGCGAAAGGCTTATCGGCTTAGATAGTCCTAAGGCTAAAGATAAGTTTAAGGGCAGTCCCTCTATATATACAAAGGAGCAGCTAAAAAGTGTATTACCTTTATCTGTAGGAAAAAGCCTTGAAAGACCATTTTCACCAGCAGGGCAAAGTACACAAATGATTATTGGAGCTACAGATGAAACAGACTTAAACCTTATAAAAACTACCCAGACCTTGTATCAAAGCTATGATTTAAAAAGAGTATTTTATTCAGCCTACATACCTATAAATGAGGATAGTGCATTACCTTCTTTAGATACAGCACCACCCTTGCTTAGAGAGCATAGGCTTTATCAGGCGGATTTCCTGCTTAGATTTTATGGCTTTAATGCAGACGAGCTGCTTTCTGTGGATAGACCGAACTTTAATGAATTTGTCGACCCTAAATGCGATTGGGCATTAAGACATTTAGAATTATTTCCAGTAGATATTCAAAGTGCCAGCTATGAGGTTATTATGAGAGTACCAGGTATAGGACCTAAGTCTGCTCAAAGGATAATTAAGGCGCGTAGATATGGCATTATAGACTTTGAGGATTTAAAAAAGATGGGTGTAGTATTAAAAAGAGCACATTATTTTATTACCTGTAAAGGAAAAATGATGTATAACACGCCTATAGAGGAAAAATATATTACAAGACAGCTTATATCTACTAATACAAAGGAAAACTGGCAGGTTAGTCATCAAAATGAAAATATAAAGCAAATGTCATTATTTGAGGATTTTGGGATTTCATCATAGGCAGTATGTTTTTGTAGATAAGAAGAGAAGATACAGCAGACATATTTGGCGGAAAAAGAAAACTTGATTTCCATTAAAGTAAAAAGAGCTGTTAAAATAAAGGTGGTGATATTATGACGATTTTTACCTGTAAGGATGCTTATGAGGATATGATGACTTGTATTTATGCAGGGTGGGAGTGGGCACTTAAAAATGGTCACGAAAATCTAAGACTTATGAAGGAGCCAATAGAGCAGCCCTCCTTATTCGACCAATATATTCATATTGAAAAAGACAGGGAAAAGTCACTAAAGGTAACTAGGTCTATTGTAAAAAAGCTTTCTATCAAAGCCTATATAGATATATACAATGTATTATTATTCTATGAGGATAGGTTAGATGATGTTTATAGATATTTACGATTAGGCTTTAAGGCTGGCAGCAAAATTACAGATATGCTTACAGAGCCAATAGTGATGAAAATATCAAAAATCAGTAAAAGTGTTTCCAATGAAGCTAGTCTATTTCGGGAGTTTGCCAGATTTAATTCAGTAGACAACAAAGTATACATTTGTCATTTAGAGCCAAAGAGCAATGTTGTATACTATGTGGCTGCCCATTTTCAAGACAGAATGCCCTCAGAAAATTGGATAATTATTGATGACAATAGAAAACTTGCTGTGGTACATCCTAAAAATGAAAAAATGTATCTTACTTATTTAGATGACAAGCAGTTTGAAAGACTTTCAGAAAGCGAAAGACTAAAAGATGAATATACCACTTTATGGCAGACCTTTTTTGATTCCATAGCCATTAAACAAAGGGAAAATTATAATTGCCAAAGGGGACATTTTCCAATTTGGATGAGAAAACATACTGTAGAATTTAATAATAATACTTATAAATAATAATGGAAAAATGTGGCACAATATAGTATAATAACAAGTCTAACAAGCGATAATTAAAGGATAAAAATTATCAATAATTAACAAACGATTTACGAAACAAGGAGAAAAAATGAGTATTATTGAATTATTCGTTTTAGCAGTAGGCTTATCTATGGATGCCTTCGCAGTATCTATATGCAAAGGTTTGTCATTAGGAAAGACAAAGGTAAAGCATATGTGTATAGCAGGGGCATGGTTTGGAGGCTTTCAGGCGTTGATGCCATTAATAGGATATTTCTTAGGCAGTTTTTTCTCCGATTTGATTACAAAATATGACCATTGGATAGCGTTTATTTTACTTATTTTTATAGGTGGAAATATGATAAGAGAAGCAGTTGGTGAAGAAGAAAAGGTGGATGCTTCTATGGGTGTTAAAAATATGTTTTTGCTTGCAATAGCTACAAGCATTGACGCATTGGCAGTAGGTGTAACCTTTGCCTTTTTAAAGGTATCTATAATACCAGCAGTTTCCTTTATAGGTGTTGTAACCTTCGTATGTTCAGCTATTGGAGTAAAGCTTGGTAGTATTTTCGGCGCAAAATATCAGTCAAAGGCACAGATTACAGGTGGTGTAATACTTATAATTATTGCCTTAAAGATTTTATTAGAGGGTGTAGGCATAATAAAATAATAAAACTCTTTGAAAATATAAATGTTGTATGGGATAATATACAAAATATTCTTAAAGGAGAGAACATATGACAGAAAAAGAGAAGATGGTAGCAGGTTTATTATATAGTGCCTCTGATGATGAGCTTGTGGCGGCACGAAGAAATTGTAAAATAAAAATATACGATTACAATTTAATAGATCCACGAGAGCCGGACGAAAAAAGAACAGCAGCTATTAAAGAATTGTTTGGCAGTACTGGTGACAGAGTGTGGATAGAAGCACCCTTCCATTGTGATTATGGTTGGAATATTACAGTTGGTGAGGACTTTTATGCCAATTACAACTTAACAATATTAGATGTTGCACCAGTAAAAATTGGAAAAAATGTTATGTGTGCTCCAAATGTAGCAATATATACAGCAGGTCATCCTATAGATGCGGCAGTTAGAAATTACGGATTGGAGTTTGGAAAGCCTATTACCATAGGAGATAATGTCTGGATAGGTGGCAATGTAGTTATATTGCCAGGGGTTACTATAGGAAACAATGTGGTTATAGGTGCAGGCAGTATTGTTGCAAAAGATATACCTGACAATGTGGTAGCATATGGAAATCCTTGTAAAGTTATGAAAAATATATAATAGTTAATGTTTTATATAAACATATGTGGCTCGTAGTTATAAAAAATTAAAAATACATAAAGGAGAAAAAAGTTATGAATCCAATGTCAGTAATGAAAATGATGAAGGCAAAGGATGCCTTTGTAAGTAATCACCCCAAATTTGCCGCTTTTATTCAGCATGTTTTTAGCTCTGGAATAGAAGAGGGAACAATTATAGAAATCACAGTGACAAAGCCAGGTGAAGCTCCTGTTACTACTAATATGAAGGTACAGCAGTCAGATTTAGATTTGTTTAATGAATTAAAGTCTACAGTAAAGTAAGGAGAAAATATGAGCAAAAAAGTATTAATAGTTGTAGATATGCAAAAGGACTTTATAGACGGTGCATTAGGAACAAAGGAAGCAGCAGCAATCGTTGATAATGTTGTAAAAAGGATACAGGAGTATGAGGGAGAGGTTGTATTTACAAAGGACACGCATTTTGAAAATTATTTAGAAACCAGCGAAGGCAGACATTTACCAGTTACACATTGTATAAAGGGTACGGCAGGCTGGGAGCTCGATGAGAAAATAGAAAATGTAAAAAGTGATGATATGAAGGAATTTGAAAAAATTACCTTTGGTTCAACAAAGCTTGGAGAATATTTAAAGACCATAAAGGATTTGGAAGAAGTTGAATTAGTAGGCTTATGCACCGATATTTGTGTAATTTCAAATGCTTTATTAATCAAAGCCTTTTTGCCAGAAATAAAAGTAGTAGTCAGGGAAAATTGCACTGCCGGAGTGACAGTGGAAAGTCATTGCAATGCAATAGCTGCCATGAAAATGTGTCAAATTGAAATATTGTAAGACAGGTAAAAATTAAAAAGCAGAATAGAGTTTGTCAGATGGAAAAAATACAAAAGGATTTATTTACACTCAGGGATTTAAAGTATGCTAAGTTTCACAGCAGTCTTATGCCTACTGTAGATGAAAAAGTAGTAATAGGTGTCAGGACACCAGTTTTGCGACAATATGCAAAGGAAATAAGCAAGGAAAAATTTGTAATGGATTTTATGAAGGAACTTCCACATACCTATTATGAGGAAAATAATCTTCATGGAATGCTTATTGAACTATTATTCAAAAATGATATTGATTTAACACTTACATATGTAGAACAGTTTTTACCTTTTGTGGATAATTGGGCAACCTGTGATTTAATGACCTTTAAAATATACAAAAAATATCCGAAGCAGGTATATGAGAGGGCAAAAGAGTGGATTGCCGATGATAGAGTATATGTTAAACGATATGGGATAGTTACTTTAATGGGATTTTTAGATGATGGGCTGTTTAAAACAGAAATGCTGGATTTAGTAGCTAATATTATATCTGAGGAATATTATATAAATATGGCTAGAGCGTGGTACTTTAGTATTGCGTTGGTAAAGCAATATGATATAGCTATTAGGTATTTTACAAGTCCTGTTATGGATAAGTGGACACACAACAAATCAATTCAGAAAGCTATTGAAAGCAGAAGAATTTCTGATAAAACAAAAAAATATCTTAGGACACTAAAACTTATGTCCTAAGATATAGGGGTTATTTCGATATAAACAGTACACCTAATGTACCTGGACCACAGTGGGAAGAAATAACACCACCTGCGCGGGTTACTAAAATTTCTTCAAAAATGTTTAGTGATTTTAAATAGTCCTTTACAGCTTCAATAATCTTTTCATCACAGCCTGAGTGTGTAATAAATACTCTTTCTGGCTGAGAGCTTTTTAAGGCTTCTTCAAGGTCCTTTGCATATTGCAAAATTACAGACTCGATTTTACCACGATATTTTTTAGTAGCGTCCATTTTTCCATGTTCTACTACAATTTTAGGATGTAGCTTTAAAACGCTTCCTGCAAGGGCTGCAACTGAGCTGCATCTGCCACCACGATGAAGATAAGTTAGTGTGTCAACAACAAAGCTTGCACGCACATAATCCTTTAAAGCTTCAATACTTTCAACTATTTCGCTTGCTGTTTTTCCCTCTTTAGCCATAATAGCAGCCTTTATTACTAATAGTCCTATACCAGTAGACAGGTTTGCTGAATCAATAACAAAAACCTTGTTTTGGGCATCAAGCTGTTCGGCAGCCAATTTCATCACATTACACGAAGTAGACATATCTGAGGATATGGAAAATGCAATTATTTCATCACCATTTTCTATAAAAGGCTTAAACAGGAATATTGCATCAGTAAGTGCTGGAGCAGAGGTTTTAGGTGTTGTTTTATGCTCATCAGACCAGACATAAATGTCATCAGGTGTTATATCCAAACCATCTCTGTATTCTTTTTCACCTAAAAGAATGTGCAGAGGCAAAATAGAAATGTCATATTTAGATAATAATTCAGCAGATAAATCGCAAGTGCTGTCGGAGATTATTTTAATCATAAAAAACTTCCTTTCTAGGTTTGTACACATATGTACTATAATAATAAACCAATAAAGATATTGTGTCAAAAAAATATTTTTTTTAAACAAAAAATTAAGAAAAAGGATGAAAGATAAGAATAAAAACATAGTGGTGTGCTATAATATATTGAAAGTAGTTGGATATAAAGTAAAATAAATTAGAAATATACAGATAGAAATTAACGAGAGAACATATAAGAAACTAAATATAGATAGGAATATAAAGAAGTAAAATGAACAATATGAGAGAAAAAAACATTACGGTGGGAATTTTAGCCCATGTAGATGCAGGAAAAACTACATTATCGGAAGCATTGCTTTATAAAAGTGGAAGTGTACGAAAAATAGGAAGAGTAGACCACGGTGATGCTTTTTTAGATACACATTTTTTAGAAAAACAAAGAGGTATAACTATATTTTCAAAGCAGGCTGTGATTAAGTACGAAAATACCAATTTATTTTTATTAGATACACCAGGACATATAGATTTTAGCACAGAAATGGAAAGAACCTTAAAGGCATTAGATTATGGCTTGCTTGTAATCAATGGCAGCAGTAGTCTGCAAAGCCACACCTTTACACTTTGGAGATTACTAAAAAAATACAATATTCCAACCTTTGTTTTTGTTAATAAAATGGATATGTCTGATAGAGAGAATAGTGACATAATAGATGAGCTTTTCACTAAGCTGAAGGACAATTTTATAAATTTTACTGATAAAGATAATGAACAATATATGGAAAATATAGCTGCCTGTGATGAAACACTTCTGGAGAAATATTTAGAAGGAGAAACACTTACAGGAAAGGATATTTCCTGGGCAGTTGCAAAGGAAAAGCTTACACCGGTTTTCTTTGGAAGTGCATTAAGGCTAGAGGGCATAGAGGAATTACTGGCAGGAATAAACAATTTTACACAATATGAAAAGGAACAAGAGGATGATGTAAAGGCTTCCGGTATAGTATACAAAATCTCAATAGGGGATAATGGAGAAAGACTTACACATATAAAGGTTACAGGTGGAGTGCTGCATTCTAAGGATATAATTAAGATAAACGGTGTTGAAGAAAAAATAAATCAAATAAGAATATATTCTGGTTCAAAATATGAAATGGTAAATGAAGCCTATAAGGGAATGGTGGTAGAGGTTACGGGACTTACAAGCTCCTTTGCTGGTATGGGCTTCGGCAAAAACGAAACAGATACAAGCATAGATACTAAACCGGTACTTAGGGTAAGCGTAATTTTAGGTGAAAATGAGGATGTTATGAAGGTTTTTAATACAATAAAGGTATTAAATGATGAGGACCCTTCCTTAAACTTTAAATGGAATGATACCACCAAGGAAATAGAAGTTGAGCTAATGGGAGAAATCCAGACAGAGGTTTTAAAAAGTATTATTAAGGATAGATTTGATATTGAGGCTGCATTTGACAAGGGCAAAATTATCTATAAAGAAACTATTGTGGACAATGTAGTTGGAGTAGGTCATTACGAGCCATTAAAGCATTATGCAGAGGTACATTTATTAATGAAGCCACTAAAAAGAGGTGAGGGAATAAAAGTATCCTCAAAGGTGGGCGTTGATGAGCTGGATAGAAACTGGCAGCGGCTTATAGAAACTCATATTAAGGAAAAACACCATAAGGGAGTGCTTACGGGCAGTGAAATTACAGACATGGAGCTTGTAATTGTAGCGGGCAAGGCACATAAAAAACATACTGAAGGTGGGGATTTCAGACAGGCAACCTACAGAGCCATAAGACAGGGCTTAATGAAGGCGAAATCTATATTATTAGAGCCTTATTATGAATTTCAATTAGAAATACCTAGTCAATGTATAGGAAAGGCTATGGTTGACTTAGAAAGAATGAAGGGCAAATTTGAAGCACCAGTTATTGAAGGAGATGCTGCAATAATTACAGGTAAAGCACCTGTGGCAAAAATGATGGGGTACCATATGGAATTAGCTTCTTACACTAAAGGAAAGGGAAGACTTATTACAGCCTTTGCAGGCTATGACCAATGTGAAAACCAGACGGAGATAATAGAAAATATAGGCTATAACCCATTAGAGGATATTGAAAATACACCAAATTCAGTTTTTTGTGCCAATGGTGCAGGCTATGTGGTTAATTATGATGAAGTAGAAAAGTATATGCACCTGGAGCCTGCTTATGCTGAGGGAGAAAATAGGAAAAACCTTGTGGCAGAAAATGAAGTCAGCAGGCTAAAAAATAAAAAATCAGAAATAGAATATGGAGTATTAGATAAGGAATTAGAGGAAATATTTGAAAAAACCTACGGCAAGAAAAAGGCAAGAGCAGAGGGTAATTATTCAAATTACAGTAATACTGCAAAAAGTGAAAAGTCTGTAAAACATAAGGAAAATGCAAAAAAGGACAAATATCTTTTAGTTGACGGATATAATGTTATATTTGCATGGGAGGAGTTAAACTCCCTGGCAAAGGAAAATATTGATGCAGCAAGGGACAAGCTAATGGATATTTTATGTAATTATCAAGGGGTTAAAGACTGTAAACTTATGGTCGTGTTCGATGCGTACAAAGTACCTGAAAACAAGGGAAGTATTAGCAAGTATCACAATATATGTGTGATATATACAAGAGAGGCACAGACAGCAGACGCCTACATAGAAAGATTTACTCACGAAAATGCCAGCAAATATGACATAACCGTTGCAACCTCGGACGGGATGGAACAGGTAATAACCAGAGGGGCTGGTTGTATGCTTATTTCCTCTAGGGAATTAAAGGCAGAAATAGAGGCTAGGTTAAAGGATGCAAAAGAGGAGTTTGCCAGAAAGCTTTGGGAGCAGAAGGGAAAGGTATATTTATTTGATAGCTTAGATGCAGAATTTCAAAAGTATTTAGAGGATATTAGGCTAGGAAAAAACATCTAAAAACATCTAAAAAAATATAGTAAAAAAGGACTAAAATGCTTGGGAATCGTATAAATGTATGGTATAATAAGAGCATTAATATAGTGAGTATATAGAAAATTAAAATAGCAGGATTAACTTCTAAAAATTAAAAGAATATGGACGGATAAAATATGAGAAGCTACAAATTTGATTTTAAGGGTATAAGTAAAAGATTTTCTGCTCTGTCTGTGGCTGTTGCAATGCTTGGAACAACAGCTTATTTTCCTATGGATATTTCGGCAGGAGAGGTTTCTAATGCTGCCGCAAATGCCTCGGACACAAATATTTCTGTAAGTGAGGATAAGTTAGCTGCAAGTAATCTGGCCGTGGTAAACAGCCTTAGCAATAACATTTTGCCAGAAAAATATTCCTCAGTAGAAAAAGGCTTTGTAACCTCAGTTAAAAATCAGGGAAGTCTTGGTATTTGCTGGTCATATGCAGCCTGTGCCGCTATGGAAAGCTATATATTGTCACATGGCTATGTAGACAGTCCGAGCAAAGTAGATTTGTCCGAATATGCTCTTGCATATATGACTTATAATGACAGTTCCTTTGTGGATGAAATAGGTGGAACAACTGGTGATGTGACTACCAACAAATCAATGCAGTATTCCTTCCAAAATGGTGGAAATAATAGTATGGCATTTAAACCTCTTAGCAAATGGGCAGCTATTGTAAATGAGGATAAGGCAGTATCAGCAGATGGCCTTTATTATGGGGAGTTAGACAAGGAAAGCAACAAATATACATACAAAAAAGAGGATATTTCATATATTTTAACAGGGCAAAAATATATTAGTATGAAGGATATTGATAGAATAAAAAATGCTGTTATGGATAATGGTGCAGTTGCAGCGATGTATGCTGTAGGCTTACAGACCTTTTCAGACAAGTATGTATATAACAGCGAAGTTACAGGCTACAACCACGCTATCACTATAGTCGGCTGGGACGACAATATTGATAAAGCATTATTTGCAAATCACGGAGTTAGTGAGCCACCTGAAAATGGGGGCTGGCTTGTGAAAAACAGCTGGAATCAATATGCAGGAGATAATGGATATTTCTGGATGTCCTACTATGACGCAAGTTTGTCAGCCTCAGAGGGTACTATATATGAAGTAGTTCCAGCGGGCACCTATGAGCATAACTATCAACATGACGGCAGTACAATATTTGCAAACATTACAAAGCAATATACTGGCTGGGACAATGATGCAACTAAATTTGCCAATGTATTCAAAATTGAAAACGAAAAAACACAGGAACTAAGAACAGTTTCTTTTGCCCTTGAAAATGAAAATGTTGGATATACAGTGAATATATATAAGCTTGCCGGCAGTACAGGAAAAATTTTGCCGGAAAATGGCACACTTATTGCAACAACCAGTGGAAAAACCTCTTATAAAGGCTACTATACTGTGGAATTGCCTGAAACTATCAAGCTGAATCCAAAGGAAATGTTTTCAGTTGTGATAACCTTTGACAGTGTTCCTAGGATAGAATATTCTACCAGCTCCTATGTTACAGTTGATGATAATGGAGATGAACTGTTGCGTGTAGATAATGCAACAGACCTGAACCAGAGCTATTTTTGGAGAAATAGCTGGGTGGATGTAAATATAAAAAATGACTACTACCCAGATGTAAATTTCTGTATTAAGGCATTTACGAATGACGCAACCGATACCTTGTCTGGTTCATCAATTACAAGCATTGGGCAGGAAAGTATGAATAATGTATATATCCAATGGAAGAAGGTAGAAGGTGCTGCCGCATATGCACTATATAGAAGTGAAGCCATAGACGGAGCGTATACTAAAATATACGATGGCAGCCAATGTGAATATAAGGACCAGAAGGTTGCAGTAGGAAAGAAATACTATTACTATGTAAAGGCATACAACAATAATACTGTTCTGGAAAATGTAAAAGCCTCAGATATTAAAAGTATTGCAGTAGGCCCTATAAGTACAGTGATTACCAATGTTAAATCAACAGGCAATGGCATAATGCTTAGCTGGGATATGGTAGAGGGTGCTAAAGCTTATGAGCTTTATGGTTCAACGGACGGAATGACCTTTAGCTTTATTAAAAATATATCCGGAGATTTGAACTCCTATACAGATACTGCATATGGAAAAAAATATAATACAAAATATTATTATAAAATAAAGACAGTTACATCAAATGGAAGCAATAACTACAAATCTACAGATAGTAATATTGTAAACGGACAGAAAAAACTGTCAGCACCAGCAGCGTTTTCAGCTAATATGGAGCAGTATAAAAAGGGTGTGCTTAGCTGGAGTAAGGTAGACAATGCAACTGGCTATTACATCGTAAGAGTTATAGATAATAATAGTACAGAAATAGATGTAAAAAATGTTACTACATATACAGATGATTTAAAAAATTATGATGAAAACAAACAGGTTACCTACTATGTATATCCGTATATTATAGAGGACGGTATAAAGAAAATGGGAGAATATAAAGCACTTAGTGGCATGTATATTAGATATTCTTCATTAACTAACCTGAAATATCAGGTGGATTCATCAGGCTATATGGTTTTAAGATGGGATTCTTTTGACAATTCATCAGGCACTTATCAAGATATAAGGTACAATGTATATATTGCAGAAAGCAAAAATGGTCCCTACACCTGTTATACAACAACTCAAAATTCCTATACTACAAAATATAAGGAAAATGGTGGCAGGCAGTATTATGTAAAGGTTGTGGCAGAGGGCAGAAGCTTATTTTATGCGACCAGAAGAGAGCTTAGTGCAGTACAGAGCACGCCTTTAAAAATAGGCAAGATACAAGAAACCACAGGCTCAACCCAGCCAACCCAGCCGTCAACAAATCCAAGCCAGCCAACCACCAAGCCAAGCCAGCCAACCACCAAACCTACACAGGCTACTACTAAGCCGACTCAGTCGACTACTA